>OBVV01000045.1_pt1 | contig 78881 bp, 59 predicted proteins | sample 1476221 | NCBI WGS metagenome assembly OBVV01 (sample SAMEA2580029, study PRJEB22360) | human gut metagenome | biome: human gut; feature: human-associated habitat; material: faeces | place: Denmark | collected 2008/2010 | reverse complement strand
TAAACGCTTAAAATTTCTCTAAAATTTCAAGTGTTACTCAACTGTTGCTTAATTTATTAAAATTAAAACTGCTATAAATGCAGTAAATAAGTCGTTTTATGATAGTGTTAAAATTGTACTCCAAATAATAGGATACTACAGCAACCAGTCTTCGGATTGGTTGCTTTTTTATGCCTTACTAGTTGAAATTATTATGGACAGTTTATATAATGAAAGTATATATCATTTATTATGTATTAAACGAGGTACGATTATGAAAAAACTGTTTTTTCTACTAACTATTTTTTCGCTCTTTACAATGTCAGCATTTGCAGTGTCATTAGATGAGTTGAGAAATACACCAGATCGTTATAAACTAGTTTATGCAGATTCAACAACTGATAAATATGTAGAAATACCTTCTATTAATGTCATCAGATATAACCCACCTTACTATACTATAAATGCCACAAGCTACAATATTTCATATGATAAAAATTTAATAATAAAACATGATGAAATATTTTTTTACAACTATAACCGCTCTGTAAACTCTTTGCGATTAAAATTTAGTACAACAGGTGCTATAGCTGCTGAATTAAAGAAAGATACTGGTATAACATTTCAATTCAGAGGTATGGAAACGTATGACTATAACGGACAAGTAGAAATGCCATACCAATATATCAACCCTTCGAGTTCTCTATTACCACCTTTAAAATCCCATATGTTTTCTCCTAGTTATATGGCTGCTATGTACAGTTTCCTTAAATCCTATAATATGTACTTTAACCCACCTTCAAAAGGCCAATTATTCTAAAGGTAACCACTATGTCACAAATTCTCTTATCCATATTCTACTTTATTGTAGCCGGTATTGCCGAAATCGGTGGTGGCTATTTAGTATGGCTATATCTGAAAGATGATAAAAGCCCGTGGTATATGCTCGCAGGGGCTATTACCCTCATTATTTATGGTATTATCCCTACTTTACAAGAAGCGCCCTTCGGTAAAGTCTATGCTGCCTACGGTGGTATCTTCATCGCCCTCTCTCTTTTATGGGGCTATTATGTAGATGGTATTACTCCAGATCGATATGATATCATCGGCGGCATTGTCTCCATTATTGGAGTACTGATTATTATGTACTATCCTAGATAATACATCTAATAAATACTAGGCCGTAAATATAACAAGGTAAATATTGCCTCTTTTATCTTTACACTCAATCTTAATTCATTAGAATTATTATCCCATAATGTATCCCCTTATTGATATACTTATTATAAATGTATTCAATACATCACATACAAAAATCTCTAGTCCAAGTTATGCCTTATGCAATCACTACGACTAGAGATTTTTTATTATTAACATACGCTATTCTTTCTACAACTCCTAAAAGCTGTTTATTGTTCTAGCTATGTTCTATTAAATTTTTTCACCATAGAAGACCAATTCTTCGTCTTTCACAAGGGCATAGGAACGTGTACCAAGTCCCATGCGGTCCGCACGAAGTAAGATGGCTTGCCATTCGCTATTAGGGGAAATATCTTTGAAATAATCCCACGTGCGTTTTTCCACTGTGCTTAATACGCCGTTTTCTACTGGTGTAGCTTGGGTGATAATATCCCCCAACGCCTCGTCCATCGCCACCATGTCATAGGATACGACAATCCCCAAGTTACCTACGATTTCATTGGTAGCACCTGCCTCTTTCAGCTTGTCTTGATCCACATAATCCGCTACGATATCCATCGCTACGCCTACGTGAAAACGCTGACGATTTCGAGTGGCAGCTGCTGCATATTCAGCCACCGCTTTATGATGTTCAGTACCTGTTAATGCCACCAATTCACGACGACCTTCTAAACTTGCAGAGTACCATCCTGTATTGTTCACAGCACCAGAGAATCCACTGTACTCATTCGCTTTAATATGATTCACGGAAATCACCACATCACTAGTAGTAATGCGTTCATCAATATAGGCTACTTTCACAGATTCCCCATCAGGGATGATGACCTCACGAGAATTATTGCTAGGCTCATCTACATAGACCACCGTACCACCTTCGGATTCGATGCGTGATTTCATATAAGCCACTACTGCTTCATAAGCCTCATAATCACTATGCAAGTCATTGCGCAGTAGCGCCACTCGTTTGCCAGAGCAACCAATTTCATCAAAGCCGATTTTGCGCAACAAAAAATCTAATCGTTTATGGATTAATTCTTGATTAACCTCTTGTAGGGGGGAATAATACACTTCCATGATATACCTCCAAAGGATAACAATTTAGTAAAAAAGAGCTGCATCTACTGATACAGCCCTTACTTTGGCGGAGAGAGGGGGATTTGAACCCCCGCGCCAGTTTCCTGACCTACCGCATTTCGAGTGCGGACTCTTCAGCCACTTGAGTACCTCTCCGTATACGTCGGCGTTCTTTGAAAAAATCTTTCATAATTTGACTGCATTCGTCTTGCAATACACCCGCCAACACCTGTGGTTCATGGTTTAAATTCGGATGTGAAAGTACATTGAACAAAGATTCTACCGCACCGCCCTTATAATCGCTACTGCCATAGACAACGCGATCTATGCGACTGTTAATAATAGCTCCAGCACACATAGGGCACGGCTCTATGGTAACATAAAGCGTGCAACCGGTCAACCGCCACCTTTCAAGCATAGCATTCGCCTCACGGATGACAAGGACCTCTGCATGGGCCGTCGCATCATGATCAACCTCACGACGGTTGTGATGACGACTAATAATTTTGCCTTCATGCACCAATACAGCACCAATAGGAATTTCCCCCATATCATAAGCTTTACGGGCCTCTAGCAAGGCTTCACGCATATACTCTTCATCAGTCATACAATCACTTCCTTTCTAATCACCACTAAAATTATATCGTCTCTTGCTCGGCTATGCAACCTGTGGCTATATTTGTACATTAAGTAAAGGAAAGAGCGAGGCACATCCCTCCGTAAACTGACGTTCCACTGAGGTTTACTCCGGGATATGCCTCGCTTTTCTTGCGTTTGGCTTATGTAACAAGTAAAACGCCGGCACAAGGTTGCTACTTCTAACTGTGTTCCTCTGAAAGAAGTTTATGCATATTTTTGTAGGCTAATGCCACAGCAACCAACCGCTTTACCTGTTGAGTCTCTTACAATTTGTCCTGGCGCTATCACCTGAGGATGATTGATTCGTGCTGATACCATGGCACTTACTATATAGTATACTCCCTTTTCGATTGTTTCTGGTGCACCTATAACCTCAGTATATTCCATACGAAAAAAATCAAGACCACCTGATTCAGGGTTTCCTTTCACCTCATGTATTGTATAATTACCATCCTTATCATACACTCGATAGGTAAAGTTTTTACAACAAAAGGAGCCTATTTTTTCACTCCTACTTCTCACCCTTGCTACCTTATTACTCGCTGGAATCGATACAATGACCCGTCCTTTCATATCCATAATGGATACACTATGATCCGTCATATTAATAAACTCCATAGAACTCACTCCTTTACTATAAACTCATCAATTCATTACTATGTAATCAGTATATCGCAAAGGATGATTTTTAATTTATAAAATCCCCGATAGTTAATCTTTTATTCACAACAAAGAACCACCTAGCAAATTGCTAAGTGGTTCTTTTCATTTTGCATGCCTTCGAATTGGTCGTGCATAAACAGTGCCGTGCACTGTTTATGCATAGGATGAGATACCCTGTCGGATAACGCACAGATATCTGATCTTATGCAAAAGGCTATCCTTATTTCGCCTGTCCCCGCAATGGGGAGAATGTTCTAAAGAAACTGTTATTACACGAATTAACAATGAGTTTGGGGGAGCTACGTTTCAGTCCCCACAATGGGGAGAGTGTTCTAAAGTCACTGGTGGCACTGTTAATACGGCTATTACTAACGCGTTTCGGTCCCCGTAATGGGGAGAGTGTTCTAAAGTTAATGAAAGAGCTAACAAAGGCTCTTAAATTAAGGTTTCAGTCCCCGCATTGGTGGACGTCAATGATGCAGTGCATCGTTGACGCATAGATATCTGTCAAATCGAATCATCATCATCATTACTAAATTAAATGGATCCATGATGCAGTGCATCGTTGACGCATAGATATCTGTCAGTTAGCATGTAAAACCGCATAACCACGCCCTCCAAAATCCACTTTACGGCGCAGATTGGATTTTTGAAAAATAGCGCTAACACTGTATTTCAAAAATACCTCTTAGACCGCATAGCTACTGGGCCGGCGCAGATTTTGAATATCTTTAGAGCTTTTTCAGAAAAAGCCTTACTTTCTAATATATTTTATTTAATAGTTAGGTAATCTTTTTGTTAGTTAATACTATACCATAGTCCGCTTTGTTCTTTCAAGTATTTTATACCTCATCATACAATTTAGATCATTCTCATAATTATATTAGAACTCTAGAAATCATTGATTCTTTCTAGAAAACCACCACTTACTAGTACACTACCTATATGCAATTCAACATCTTACACTATCTTTTCCACTAAAAAGCAGTTGCTCTCTGGAACAACTGCTCTTATCTAATCTTACATTTTCCTTTCATCATTTATATAAGTCCTTCTATCATGTTATAAAATGCTTTTCATTAGTATTCTATCCTATATTCTTATACCCCCTCAAAGGCTATCCATTCACCTACATATGCTGGACCATATAAAGCTACCATAATCTCACCACATTTACTTAAGCTATAATTTACCTATTAATCATCAAAAGTTGTCTTCTCCAGGGGAGGAGCCTCTATATCTATTAATCCCGCATCCACATATATAGTAATAAGCCTAACTCTAACATATATTCACCTCTTTTCAGTATAACTCTTTAAATCAGCAGCACCGATTAGTCATCAAGTGCGCCGGATAACAATAACAACAATAATAATTCTTCCATACTTTCACCACCTTTCACAACGATGTATTTAGTATACCTTATATGAAAGTTTGCAAGTTATTTTTTCCCCGATAGTTCATCCATAAAATCTCATGACTAGCTATACTATTATCCTTATGAGTTCATGATTTGCCATATACAATTACATACTCTTGACCTACATGTATTTTAAGGTTGTGGTAAACAAAAAAGAAAGCCCACAAATAAGCGTCAGCTTTCCTTTTTTATTACCTATTGGGTTTTTAATAACCATAAGGAACACTCATATAAAAGTATTCATAACAATATATATTGTAACCAGCATATTGCAAACATATAACTCCATTACATTAGTGCATGTTCTTTAGCAATAGATTTTACTTCTTCTACTGTAAAGTTAGTAACCTCTGCAATCATTTCTAAGGATAATTGCTTATGTAACATCTGAATAACAACTTCAATTTTGCCTTCACTTTTACCTTGAGCAAGACCTTCCGCAATGCCCTCAGCCATGCCTTCTTTCCAATATTTATAATGATCCATGGATAACATCACGTATTCCTCCTTCCACGCTTCACAATGCTTGACCTCATGCACAGCATCTTCAATATCTCTTAACAAATCATCTGTCGCTTCCTGTCCATCAATGTAATCTAAAAACCCTCGCAAAGGTTTTGACACATCATTTTAAGTTCCCTTTGTACTCAAAAATAACTTGGTTGCACCATCATTCAAGGCAATATCATGGTCTTCGATACAAACGTTTTTAAACGTATACTTATGACGATTGCCCGTAAACACAGGGAATGTACAAAGGAAAATAACGTAGGAGTCAGATATACACAGTGTCATTAATCGAAATATTCATAAACTTTATAGTAATGCATTCTCCTGCTCAATCTCTTTTATTTGCTCCACGGTTAACTTTGTAAGGCGAGCAATCATTTCTATCGACAGTTTTTCTTGCAACATCTGAATGACAACTTCAGTTTTACCTTCAGCCTTACCTTGAGCAAGACCTTCCGCAATACCCTCTTTCCAATATTTATAATGATCCATAGATAACATCGAGTATTCCTCCTTCCACGCTTCACAATGCTTGACCTCATGTACAGCATCGTCAATATCTCTTAGCAACTCATCCGTTGCTTCCTGTCCATCAATATAATCCAAAAACGCTTGCAACGGTTTTGACACATCATGTTGTGTTCCTTTTGTACTCAAAAACAGCTTGGTTGCACCATCATTCAAGGCTATGTCATAGTCTTCAATACAAACGTTTTTGAACGTATACTTATGACGATCTCCAGTAAATACTGAGAATGTACAAATAAAAATGACATAGGAATCATTTAACGTCGTATACTTCTGCCCTTTTTGAATGTGATACATATCTAAAATGCTTTGATAAAACCGTGTACGTTTTACAAGTTCTTCCATGTCCTTGCTAGTTTGCATTTCAATATTGAATACCGTTCCTTTATCATCATTGACGAACACATCAAGACGTACACTTTTGGTATCCCACCGTACATCGAGATTTTTCTCTTCATGAATATATACAATGTCTTTAATCGAAATGTCTAACAACCGTTCTAATACCGATTTACAAATGGGTTTCTTTAACATCACCTTCTGAAAGATAAAATTGTCTTGAAACGTCAGTTCATCAAATGACTTAATGTACATGGAATTCCTTCCTTTCTTAAATTATACCATACGGGCCTATCCAGTGATAGCACGGCCTTACTACCTAGTGAAAGTATTCCATATGAAATTCATTAAACCCTTTTTTACACTCCTAACAGTCAACATTCTCTATTGAGAGGGCAAAAATACAAAAGAGAACCAAAAAGCGATTGGCTAAACTGGTTCTCTTTTCATTTACCTATTAAATAATGTCCGCGCATTGGTTGGACATAAACAGTGCAGTGCACTGTTTATGCATAAGATGAGATACCCTACCGGATAACGCACCGATATCTGTTCGCTGGGGTTAGGCTAACGTAATTTTACATATCCCCGCATTGGTCGACGTAAATAGTGCGGTGCACTGTTTACGCACAGATATCTAGATTTAAGCTAAAGGCTAAGGTTAGTTTGATATCCCCTCATTGGTGGACGTAAATAATGCGGTGCACTGTTTACGAACAGATATCTGGATTTAAGCTAAAGGCTAAGGTTAGTTTGATGTCCCCGCAATGGGGAAAGTGTTCTAAAGGTTACTTGAAAAACTTCCTAAGCTATATGATATGGCTGTTTCAGTCCCCGCAATGGGGAAAGTGTTCTAAAGAATAAGAATCGGCGCCGAAACTTTTTATAGTAAGCGTTTCAGTCCCCGCAATGGGGAAAGTGTTCTAAAGGTTACTTGAAAAACTTCCTAAGCTATATGATATGGCTGTTTCAGTCCCCGCAATGGGGAAAGTGTTCTAAAGAATAAGAATCGGCGCCGAAACTTTTTATAGTAAGCGTTTCAGTCCCCGCAATGGGGAAAGTGTTCTAAAGAAGTTAAAATTGTTTCTCCAAAGTACACCTCAAAGTTTCAGTCCCCGCAATGGGGAAAGTGTTCTAAAGATTCGAGAAATTATCTCGAACAGAGAGATTCAGACGTTTCAGTCCCCGCAATGGGGAAAGTGTTCTAAAGTATTTATTTATTATTTTAATTAGGAGGAAAATAAGTTTCAGTCCCCGCAATGGGGAAAGTGTTCTAAAGGAGGATCCTCTAAATTAGAAAGAGGATTGGATGTTGTTTCAGTCCCCGCAATGGGGAAAGTGTTCTAAAGTTTGATCAATTCTTGTTTATTCATTTATGTCTCCTGTTTCAGTCCCCGCAATGGGGAAAGTGTTCTAAAGGGAATAGCCTCTCAATTATTCGAAGCTATATCTTCCCGTTTCAGTCCCCGCAATGGGGAAAGTGTTCTAAAGTTGAATTTGTCCGAAATGACGATAAACTACATGTGTTTCAGTCCCCGCAATGGGGAAAGTGTTCTAAAGTCATGTAAGAAGTTTGAACTTCACATAACTAATGGTTTCAGTCCCCGCAATGGGGAAAGTGTTCTAAAGTCTTCGTTGGTATGGACGTGAATACGGCTGCCCTAGGTTTCAGTCCCCGCAATGGGGAAAGTGTTCTAAAGATATTTCGATGGAAGTGCCTTGTTTAATGTACGCGTTTCAGTCCCCGCAATGGGGAAAGTGTTCTAAAGCTAAAAAAGATATTGACAAAGAAATTGATTTCTTAGCCGTTTCAGTCCCCGCAATGGGGAAAGTGTTCTAAAGTTGTATTAGATGGTTATGTAGGAGAAAACAAAAATGTGTTTCAGTCCCCGCAATGGGGAAAGTGTTCTAAAGCTTCGACTTTTCTTGTTTAGCAGAGTCAAATCTGTTGTTTCAGTCCCCGCAATGGGGAAAGTGTTCTAAAGTTCAAGACCGTCGGTTTTTAACCACACTAAAAACGTTTCAGTCCCCGCAATGGGGAAAGTGTTCTAAAGCAAAGGATTATTGGGGGACTTAATGTTCCTTCAAGTTTCAGTCCCCGCAATGGGGAAAGTGTTCTAAAGGGTACCCCTTAGAATCCGCATAACTAAGCCACTCAAAATACAGTTTCCGACGATCTCAGCCCATTTTGAATTTTAATGTAATATCACTTTTCAAAAAGTGCTCTCAGACCGCATGGTTACTGCACCGACGTTCTTTTTGATTTTCTTTAGAACTTTTTCAGAAAAAGTCTTAATTTCTAACGCATTTTATTTAATCGTTACATAAGTCTTTCACTAATCAATACTATACCACATTCCATATCCCCCTTTCAAGTATTTCCTACATTGCATTGGTACAATTTTGCTATGCCCCTTTACAGGTCTACAAATGATGCCCCCATAGTTCGTATATAAAATATACTCCTTATCTCACAAGGATTTTCACCCGTAATATATGGTATAATAAAAATTATATGCAAACATTTTTCGATGACTTCACTGAGGTGACTATCTTATGGAACAACGAGCTTTTAGTAAAATCAATGTGGGCCTTGCTATCACGGACAAACGTGATGATGGATACCATAATATAGATACCATATTTCAATCTATTTTCTTAGGGGATTCCCTCTATTTTGCGCGCCACCATTCTGTGGTGTTCTCTGGCGATGCCCCTGAACTGCCGTATTATATGGCACAATTAATTCCCTATACGGAAAGCAATATTGCTATGAAAGCCCTTCGGATGGTGCAAGACTATACGGGCTGTACGCAAGGGGCTGCTATTCATTTGTTGAAACGAGTTCCCCCTTGTGCTGGCATGGGCGGTGGCAGTGGCGACGGCGCCGCTATGCTACTAGGTCTTAACAAATTTTGGGATCTTCGTTTAACCGATGAGGAACTATTAACTATGGCTTCTAAGCTTGGTTCTGATGTGCCGTTCTTACTGAAAGGCGGCACTGCCCGTGGCACTGGTCGAGGCGAACAATTAGAAACATTACCAACTAGCGGTGCTCACTGGCTATTGATCGTAAAACCTGAGGTGAGTATTTCCACAGCAGAAGCATATGGAAGATTCAAAGGCGGTTCTCGCGTCTCTTCAGACACAATGGATACTGTTACTACACATATGAAAGCCAACGACTTTCGTCAAGCTTTCATAGCTAGTGACAACACCTTTGAAGAATTAATTTTCCCTATCCATCCAGAGCTTGTAGCATGCAAACAATTCTTCTTGGACCGTGGATTCCCTACCATCATGACAGGTAGTGGTCCTACTATGGTGGTTCTATTAGAAAAAGCACTGGATGCGATTCGATTACAAGAAGAAATCAAACAAGCTGGTCATAACTGGCTGTCACTAATTACGAAAACACATGATGAGGAGGCCCTACGATGAATGCACCACGTTTACAACCGATCCGTTTAGATGCGTATAAACCGCTTCGTGAGATTGTTAGCGATGCCTTGCGTCAAGCTATTCGAGATGGTATTTTACCACCCGGCGAACGGCTGATGGAAATCCCTCTTGCGGAAGAACTCGGTGTGAGCCGCACCCCTATTCGTGAGGCTATTCGTATTTTAGAACAAGAAGGCCTTATCGTTATGATTCCCCGCCGTGGTACCTATGTGGCAGACATGAGCTTGAAGGACGTAACAGAAGTATTTGAACTTCGCTCTATTTTAGAAGAACTTGCCGCAGAACTAGCAGCAGAGCGTATTACTAACGAAGAAATAGAAACGCTAGAGCAGCATCTTGTGGAAATCGGCAACTACATGAATGAAAATAATTTAGAAAAAGTAGTACAAGCCGATATTCTATTCCACGAAATTCTCTACAAAGCATCTCGTAATGATCGTCTTGTAGAAATGATTCACAACCTACGGGAGCAAACTTTACGTTTCCGTACATTATCCATGAGCCAAACAGGCCGTCTTGCAAAAACTTGGGACGAACATCGTCAACTTGTGGAGGCTATCTCCGATCGCGATGTAGAACGAGCTCGCCACATTGCTCGCATCCACATGGAGGAATCGGAGAAAACATTGTTGGAAGGCATGAAATTAAAAAGTCATGAAGGCTAATATATCTTCCACATATCATAATTTAAATAAAAGGGTCCTTATGGGACCCTTTTCTATATTTAGTACTTTTGTGTCAAATCTATAGTCTACATTTATATAAATAATCCAACACTTATAATAGAACCAAAAAATAGAGGAACGTTGACATCACCAACGTTCCTCTTTATGCTTAGAACTTATTTCTTATGACTATTAATTTACTTATTTTAACAAAGTAAACTACATCTAATAACCATCATTAGAATTTATACGTCATTTGTACTGTGGAGTAGTTGCCCAAGTTAAAGCGTTCTGGTCCGAATAATGTATCACGTTGACCGATACCTTTCGCACCGAATGTGTAACTTGCTTCGACTAACCAATTTTTCGTTGGTACATAAGAGCCACCTACAGTAAAGCTTCGGATACCATCTAAATAGCGGTCAGTTAAACCATTTGTACCATTACCGCCGAAGAAGGAGCCATGTTCGAAATGTTTATAGTCTGCATACATAGACCATGTATGAGGTCTGTAGATATCTGCAGCACCAATTTGAGCACGCAATACCCAGAATGTAGGAGTTTTTCCTAATCTATGACCTAGCAAGGCAAATGTATTCGTACCTTGATTATAGTCATATTGCATATTGCCGTTTAGGTGTTTACCCAAAGATGACATATTTTTACCATAGTCAAAAGATAACAATGCTGTGTTACCAAGATTATATCTAGCGCCTACGGCTACTACATTGGCTACTTTGTTGTAGCGATGTACTTCATTACCTTTCACACCAGCTGTTTCTTTAGCCGTTTCAAATGCCACATTGCGACCGCCTTGAGAATGTAAGTACCACGCAGATAACCCCAAGTTATTTTTAACTTGTTGTTTTACTTCCACAAAGAAAGCTCGTTTAATGCTTGGCACTTCTGCGCGATCAAGAACATAGCCTTGTTGTAATACATCAACGCCTGTCGCTTCGCCTAATGGTACACGAGGGAATAGACTACCTTTTTCAGTGAATCGTAAATCTGAAGTGATTTTGTTCGCATAGGCTGCTACTGGTGCTACTAGTCCTTTGTTGTCCACCCCGTCAGCAGGCAATGTATTTTCTTTTTCTAAAGTTGCCCGTAACACCTTTTCATCCACAGTACCACCTACGATATCGGTAGCAGTAAATGGAGGACGGTTGATATTCTCCATATCATCTTTAATTTTATCGTTGTAATAATCTACAAGCCAAGATGATAAATCCTGTTTTTTCAGTAAGTCAAAATGCTCTTTTTCTGCAGCCGTGAATGTACCATTAGCACTATCTTTAGCTCTATATTCCTTTAGTGTCCCTGTCACTGTTGGATTAGCTGCTACAAAGTCAGCCAATTTTTTATTTACTGCATTTAAGTCATTTTGTTTTTCATCTCGAGAAGCTGTATGAGATTTTAAATCATCCACTGCATAGCCATATTCTTCTTTGGCACTATCTTCTGCACTTTTGATAGCTTCTTTGATATTTTTATTATACCGCTCGATTAAAGTAGCTCCACGCTCTGCCAAGAATTTTTTCACAAATTCACTGCCATTGCCTTGGATCGGTGCATCATCGTCATAGCTATATCCTAAAATATCTTTATTCAATGATGGGTATAAATCCGCTGACATGGTTCTAGGGAATGTTTGTGACGCTGTAGCATATTTATCCGTATCTGTACTATAGAATGGATACGTACCCGTTTCTGTTAGGTATTTAACACCTGCTTCACCTACTTTTTCAGATGCTTTTCCAGTAGCTGGATCATAGGTTTTTGTATAGCCATACACAGCTTTTGGAATACTAATATAATATTTTGTTTCCTCAGACTTCAAGTAGTTTGGATATGCTTGTTTCGCCCAATTGTAGTACTTACGAATCGTTTCGTATTGACCTGCCACATCGCCCACTTTTTCACGAACCGCTATGTTCATTGGCTTAAATGGTTTTGTTAGTTTCAAGCCTTCTACACTATTCAAGAACTCATTCACTGTCAATGGACGCTCCATAGTTTTGTAGGACATTTGCGTATACGCGGAATCCGTAATGCCTGTATTTCTAGAGAAATCACCATAGCCGACACGAACTTGCGTATTATCTTTCGTCCAAATGGCACGCACACCATCAAAGGTTTGATTGAACCAATAGCCAGTTTCCCCTAATTTCTCAGGTAAACGACCAACGGAGAAATCCCAAGCTTTTTCTTTTCTTGTAACATTTGCCTCTTCTAATTTAACTTTGTTTAGACCGCGACTTGTTTTTACATTGTCCTCTGTGGCATGACCTGTATGACCGCTAGCACTAGTGATGACTTTCACTGCCGTCTTGTCATTCACACGGCCTTCCATGCCAACTTGCACTTTTTGTTCCCATCCATGTTCAGAAGGATCCACCATGTTCTTCATCGCAGAACCAATAGCAGATGTTAATGTCGTTCTTACATCTGGACGGTTTTGACCTTCCATGTAATGAGTACGCCAAGCATAATCACCTACAAAGCGCAATTTAGAGCTACTAATATCTTCGAATGGTGTGGTAATAAACTTATCAAAATCTACTGGACCTAAATCAATAGTAGCTACTTCTTTACCTGTTTGATCTTTCAAAACTTTGTGTACATGTCCGTCACTGCCCACTTTAAAGTTAAAGCCAAAACGGTATACACGACCTTGCATTGCCCGGTCATCATCTCGGTAGTTGAACAAGTTATCTACACCGATATATGCTTTGATATCATTGCCCCAAGATTTTTGAACGATGAAATTCCATACGCTATATGTTTTTGATTGATACTCTTGTTTTTTACCTTCTTTAAAGTAGGTATCAATATGAGAAATATTTGGATTTTCATTGTCTGCTGGTCCATAGGAGTCAATAAAATTACCATTCCCTGCTAAAGAACGACTATCTAGCATCTTCACATATAGATTGCCATACAAGGAGGCATATACACCTGAATCTTTATTATCGTAATTAATGCCTATATCAATTTTATGTTTTGGTTTATCCAATAATTGTTTTGGCAAAGTAGGGTCTGATTTATTCACTGTATGCAAGAAAGTATATCCTAATTTACTGGACCATTTTTTATTAAAATTATGTTTCACTTCTGCTTGAAGACCCGTAATGGATACTTTACCAATATTTTTAAAGCTATAAATCATATCCGGGGAATGTTGATATTTTTCAGAGCCTAAATGTGTTTTTTCATTATATTCTGGATAGAAATCTAATAAGTAACCTGTGAAGTAAATGGAATGATAATTGTTGATATTATTGTGGAATGCACTAGTCCGATAGGATGTTTTCTTATTTTCATATTCCCATCCTAAGTCTACATTAATGGATTTTTCAGGTTTTAAGTCAGGATTGCCAACCCAGTACCAACCCATTCTTGCAGTACCACCACCAAGACCACCGCTCAATGGATTACCAGCATACATTTCCCAGTTATAGTACAATTCACCCATGCCTGGTTCGTTGTAACTAGTACCTACATTGGCTTTTAACCGTTTATGTACATTGCCGCCCACATTGTGTAACATACCTACATTGAACGTCAAATTACTACCAAATAAGTTGCTATGATCAAGACGTACAATTGGTGTAATGGTCGTATTTTTATTGACTTGCCAATCATCTTGTACATATACATATTCTTTTTGAATTTCTGCTTGACCTACAGTGACACGATTATGTAGGGCATCGCCTTTTTTGAATTGTACATTATTCAACTTCACATCGTAAGATTTACCGTTGATAACCATCGGCTTGCCTGTATAGTAGTAATATACGATGGCACTTTGTCGCACACGAGACTCACTAGCATTGGCCGCTTTAATCTCTGGATTTTGTTCATATAACTTATCTACTAATTGATTAAAGCGATCTCTTGTTTCCGATGTAGTATGATCCAAGAAATAGGAAATACGGTTATTACTATTCATATGAGAACCTTCGATTTCTTTTGGCACTGTGTCCACTAAATCAAAGGCATGCTCTTGACTGAAAAACTCTTCGTAAGTAAAAGATGGCAAATACTCCTTGCCTTGCACACCTTTTTCATAACCATACCATTCTTTCAAACGATTCCAATATGGCGTGCCATCCTTATCCTTTTCAATTGGATAGTCTTCTACACGAGAGGATACTTCATGCGTAGTTGGGTCTTCCCGTAAATGTTTATCATAGTCCCAAGGATTGATAAACATTTTTGATGTCTTAGGAGCGCTTTTTAAACGGCTACCACTACCTTTTTCTTTTTTAATACCAAATCCAGCATTCACATAGTGGTTGTCATTGACGTTAATATGAAAGTCCGAATGCATATCTAATTGGGAATGGTCGATCGTATCTACTTGGTTCAATTCATTAGCACCAAAGAACGGTACATGACCTACTGTATTCGTTAAGGTAATATCATTTTCCTTCAATTTAGCGTAGTTTACCTCTACATCCCAATTAATTTTCTCTTGATTTTTCGCATGCCAACCAATACTGTATTGATTTCGTTTAATGCTTCGTTTGAACTGCACTTCAGGAGCCATTAAAGAGTTAGACCCTTTATTAAAACGATGTAGATTTTCTGTATGTTGATCCACACGAATATCTACACTATGATTTTTATTTGCATCCCAATGCGTACTCATACCGATATTGGATTGTTCACCATAATAGCGCAAAGAGTTTTTATTAAAAACAGTCATGTCATCATGGGCTAATTCCACCGATTTTCTTGGATTTGCTGTATACACTGTTAACACATCACGTTTGCTACCATAAATGGCCATATTAATGTTACCAATTTTTCCTGTGTCAGCACGCATGAAGAAGTTAGAGTATGGCATAGGCCCTTTGTCACCTTTAGTACGCAAAGACTCTACATTGAACTGAAGACCACTCGTTTTTGTCGGTTTCTTTGTGACTACATTGATAACACCACCAATAGCACCAGAACCATACTTCGCGGAAGCTGCCCCTTGTACAACTTCAATATGATCTAAGTTTTCCGTTCCTAGACGCATCAATTCATCACCTTGCCCTGCATATTTAGCAAACTCACCGATAGCTGGTTGTCCATCAATTAAAATTAATGTATGACGTGGGTCGGCACCACGAATAGACACACCCACACGACCCATCGCATCCACTGTACGAGACACGCCCGTTTCATGGAAAACCACATCTTCCACATTTTTAGCCTGTTTCGCTTCAATGTCTTTTTGCGTAATAATCGTTGTATGCTGAGTCTCATACTGCTCAGCTGCTTTTAATCGATCCGCTTCTACATATACGGCATTCTCCGCTGCTACGCCATAGAACAAACCCATCCATGTCATAATAGCACCGTATAATAGTAGGTGCTTACCTGTCTTTCTTTGATACATCCTAACACCTCATAGTCTTTCAAAAATAAGTTTATTCGCATACAGACACACACATATCTATATACTACATTATGATGCATCGCAAGGTTTGACTACTATTACAAGTGAAAGAAACCAATTTATTACCTACACACACTTTTACTCATCTATTGTAAACCTTTGCAACATCCTTATGTTAACTATATCTATATTGAAAATAAAAGTCAATAATTTCTTCATCTTTTCTTCATATTTATCATATATACCAATCACCTTTCTGTGTTATATCAATATTTATATATGTAATATAAATTTCAGATAGGCATCGACATTCACACCATATTGAGTATATATATCAAAAACTTCTATTTACAAAGGGGCCGTTTGCTGATTCTATCACAACCATATACCTATGAACTCCACAACGAAAGAGGAATGGTTCTGAATCATCAGTTCCATTCCTCTTTTCTTAGTTACTATTCAATTAGAGTGCAAATTTCTGCCATAGATACCTATTAATAACAATCCTATTTTCCACTCATATATTTCGCTTTAAATGCCGCTAGCTGCGCTTCTTCTAATGCCATACCTTCGCCTTGGAAGTGAGCAATGCTTTGTTGCATTTCTTCATAAGCGGTTGGCACGATTTTTGTAAAGCGATCTTTGTACAATACCCAGTTTTCTAGTATATGGCGACCTTGTTTGGAATTCGTATGCAATACATGTTGTTGTACTAACTCATGGATTCGTGCTAGGTCATTTTCACTAGTTTTGCGGAGTTCCACAAGTCCTGTATTGCAGTAGCGTCCATCTAAGTCGAGCACATACGCATAGCCACCAGACATGCCGGCACCGAAGTTACGACCTACACGGCCAAGAACAAGGACCTCACCACCTGTCATATATTCACAACCGTGGTCACCCACACCTTCTACAACGGCGGTAATACCACTGTTACGAACGCAGAATCGTTCCCCAGCCACGCCATTGATATAGGCAGCTCCAGAGGTAGCACCATAGAATGCCACGTTGCCGATTAAGATATTTTCATGAGCTTCATAGGTCGCTGCTTTTGGTGGATATGCAATGATCGTACCACCGGACAAACCTTTGCCAAGGTAGTCATTTGCATCCCCTTCCAGTTCTAATGTCATACCGTTCGGAATAAAAGCACCAAAACTTTGACCGGCAGAACCAACGAAGTTCAATTTAATGGTGTTATCTGGCAATCCCGCTTCACCGTAACGACGAACCACTTCGCCACCAACCAAGGTGCCTACTACTCGATTCACATTGCTAATAGCCAACTTAGCACGAATTGGTTTTTGTTCATCCAAAGCAGGACGGCACATGCGAAGTAATTTTTTCATATCCAATGTACGTTCCAATTCATGGTCTTGGTCAATGCTGTGCAAATGACCCACAGAGGCATCTGTATATGGTTTGAACAAGATTCGCTTCAAGTCCACACGAGACAACTTGAAATTATCGTCTTGGGAACGTTGGCGCACTAAGTCGATACGGCCTACTAATTCACGCACACTGCGGATACCTAAACGAGCCATGATTTCGCGCAATTCTTGGGCAATGAACTTCATCAAGTTTTCCACATATTCTGGTTTACCTGTAAATTTAGCACGCAATTTTTCATCTTGTGTCGCCACGCCATACGGACATGTATTCATATGACAAACCCGTGCCATGCGACAACCTACTGCCACTAATGGCAAGGTACCAAATCCGAATAATTCTGCCCCTAGCAAGGCTGCGATAGCCACATCATAGCCAGTCATGAGCTTACTATCTACTTCCAGTTGCACACGGTCACGCAAACGGTTCAACATCAAGGTTTGATGCGTTTCTGAAAGCCCCAATTCCCATGGCACGCCCGCATGTTTCACAGACGTACGACCTGCTGCTCCCGTACCACCATCATAGCCGGAGATAAGGATACTATCTGCTTTTGCTTTCGCTACCCCTGCGGCAATGGTACCTACCCCAGCTTCTGAAGTCAATTTCACGGAAATCGCTGCACTTGGGTTGACACATTTCAAGTCATAAATCAACTCTGCCAAGTCTTCGATAGAATAAATATCGTGATGTGGTGGAGGGGATACTAGCTCTACCCCTGGTGTGGAGTGACGGGCTTTCGCAATCTCTGGATATACTTTTTTGCCTGGTAACTGGCCACCTTCACCTGGTTTCGCCCCTTGCGCACATTTGATTTGCAATTCTTTTGCATGCACCAAGTAATTCGTAGTCACCCCAAAACGACCGGATGCAATTTGTTTGACCTCACTATTACGATTATCTCCATTGGCATCAAGAACAAAACGACTTGTGTCTTCGCCACCTTCTCCAGAGTTCGATGTAGATCCTAAGCGGTTCATAGCAATCGCAATGGCTTCGTGCGCCTCTTTACTGATAGCACCATAACTCATAGCGCCCACTTTGAAGCGTTTCACAATGTCTTCCACTGGTTCTACTTCTTCCACAGGAATGCCACCGCCCACTGGGAAGTTCAATTCCATCAAACTACGTAAAGTCACATGGTAATCTTCACGAATCATTTTGGAGTATTCTCTATAGATATTGTAATCCCCTTCAATCAAGGATGTTTGCAACAACTTAATCGTATCTGGATTGAATAAATGCTCTTCCCCATCTTTCATTGGGCCGTACCAACCGCCTGGTTCTAGGACTTTCACATCCTCTTTGAAAGCTCGTTGGAATCGTTCTAATGTTTCATGAGCTACGCCACCTAAACCGATACCGCCAATGCGTGTCGGTGTGTTAGGGAAGTACGTGCTAATAAAGTTCGTATTCAATCCCAATGCCTCAAAGATTTGCGCACCATGGTAACTGCGTACAGTGGAAATACCCATTTTCGACATGACTTTCATAATGCCAGACACTGAGGCCTTGATGTAATTGGCTTCTGCTTCCTCTGGTGTGAGGTTACCCAAGCGGTTTGTGGCTTGTAGCTCACGAACCGTTGCTAACGCCACGTATGGATTGATGGCCGTTACACCATAGCCTAAGAGTGTACAGAAATGATGCACTTCACGAGGTTCCCCGGATTCTAAGATTAAGCCCATTTCTGTGCGTAGCACAGTGTTAATCAAGTGATTGTGCACCGCTGCCACTGCCAATAACGCAGGGATTGGCGCATGATGTTCGTCCACGCCACGGTCAGACAAAATCAACACATTTTGGTCAGTGCGAGCTGCTTCCTCTGCATCTTTGCACAAACGGTCTAAGGCTTCTTTCATGCCTTCCGCACCTTTGGCAGGGTCAAACAAGATGGATAAGGTCACCGATTTCATACGACGGCAATCCAATTGTTTAATACTTGCCAATTCTTGGTTCGTCATAATCGGAGTTCGCATAGATACGGCATAGGTGCCCACTTTATTAGGGTCCGTCAAGTTACCGCTATTGCCAAGCATCACTCGTGTAGATGTCACCATTTCTTCGCGGATGGCATCGATTGGTGGATTCGTTACCTGCGCAAATAGTTGTTTAAAATAGGAGTACAACATTTGCGGTTTATCGGACAAGATTGCAAGCGGTGCATCGGCACCCATGGATCCTACTGGATCTTTACCATCTTTCGCCATAGGGATAATCATACGCACCAAATCTTCTTGAGTATAGCCGAATACTTGTTGTTGCATGAACAAGTCGCCCACTTCTGGGATGCTATCTTCCGTAGCTTGTTGAATTTCCGACAAGTGAATGACATGCTCTTTTACCCATTCATGGTACGGCAATTCGGTAGCCACTCGTTGCTTGATTTCTTCATCAGAAATGATACGACCTTCTTCTGTGTCGATTAATAGCATTTTACCTGGCTCTAAGCGACCTTTGGCACGAATCATATCGTCCGCTTCGTTCACTACGCCTACTTCAGATGCCATAATCACGCGATCGTCAGCAGTCACATAATAACGTGCAGGACGTAAGCCATTTCTGTCCAAGACACCACCGATAACAGTACCATCGGTAAAGCCCATAGCTGCTGGACCATCCCATGGTTCCATCATGAAACTATTAAACTCGTAGAAATCATGCTTTTCTTGGCTCATCAACGTATTGCGTTCCCATGGTTCTGGAATCATCATCATAATCGCATGTGGCAAGCTACGGCCTGTCATGTGTAAGAACTCAAGAGTATTGTCGAACATAGCAGAATCAGACCCTGTATCATCAACAACAGGGAATACTTTTTTAATATCTGGGAATAATGGAGATTCTGCTTTTCCTTCACGAGCATTGATCCAGTTTACATTACCACGGATGGTGTTGATTTCTCCATTATGTACTAAATACCGGTTAGGATGGGCCCGTGCCCAGCTTGGGAATGTATTCGTACTGAAACGAGAATGGACCATCGCTAAGGCAGAAGTGAAATCTAAATCGTTCAAATCTAGGTAAAAATTTCGTAATTGCACTGGCGTCAACATACCTTTGTAAACAATGGTTTTAGACGACAAGGAAGCAATGTAAAAATCGCTGCTCATTTCTTTACTCAATGGGACGATACGTTTTTCTGCAATTTTACGAATCATATATAATTTGCGTTCAAACTCCGCTTGGTTTGTCACATCTGGACCTTTACCAATGAGGATTTGGATCATCCAAGGACGAATCAAGGCTGCCTCATGACCAACTGCCGTAGAATCTACCGGCACTTCACGCCAGCCTAATACGATTTGGCCTTCTTCACGAACCACCTCTTCTAGAATGCGCTTTTGCTCATTCCGTAATGTTTCGTACTTGTGAGCAAAAACCATACCCACACCGTAGTCGCCTGCCGGTGGTAAATGGATACCTAACACTTCGCACTCACGGCGGAAAAAGTCATGTGGAATTTGTACTAAGATACCTGCTCCATCGCCCGTATCCTTATCGGCGCCAGCACCACCACGGTGCTCTAAACGCTCAAGAATACGCAAGCCATCGTCGATGATATCGTGAGATTTTTTACCTTTAATATTCACCACAAATCCCATGCCGCACGCATCTTTTTCAAACTGGGAACTATACAAACCATTCACTTCCAAATGGCGCTGCTCCTCATGTTGTTTTGCAATGGTACTTATTTCCATCATAACCCGCTCCTCCTGTAGGCTCTCTATCACTACACTAGTGTACTTAACACTAGGTATCCACATACTGAAAGTTCCTATCCTATGTATCAATGGGACTCTACTTCATAATAGATAACTTATACACTGTACGGCACCTATTTTTACATCTTTCTTATGTAAAAACTTACCTCGTAGTAGTACTCATTAACTACTATTCATACTTACCATAAAATATAGTTATTATTCTATAGAATATAGAACTTTTACACTATACTAACAAAATTTGTAACATATTTCAATACATTTTACTCATGTATACATGTATTCTTAAGAAAAGTTATTCCTCTTATATCACCACTTTCCCTTAATACCGACTGTATACATTAGTCTAAACGCCTATTTCTTGTCATTCTTCCCATAATACTAGTTAGAATCTATTCACTCTGCCTGACGATATATTTGATCCATCTCGTAGTACATTCATATACCCTTATATGGGAATATATAAAAACGCACAGCTACCCTAAGGTAACCGTGCGTTTACGTCATTGTAAAAGTATTCTATTATACGATGCGAACAATCCAGCCTTCTGGTGCTTCGATTTCACCATGTTGAATGCCAAGTAATGTTTCGCGTAATTTTGTTAATGTTGGTCCCATTTCATCCATGCCACTTGGGAAGAAGATATCTTCTTCTTTGGAATGTACCATTCCCACTGGAGAAATAACAGCCGCTGTACCGCAAAGACCACATTCAGCAAAATCTTTCAATTCTTCTCTGTACACTTCACGATGTTCTACAGTCATGCCCAAATAATGTTCAGCCACATACATCAAGGAACGACGTGTGATGGATGGAAGAATACTATCGGATTTAGGGGTTACTAATTTGCCATCTTTCGTGATGAAAATAAAGTTCGCCCCCCCAGTTTCTTCTACTTTTGTACGAGTTTGTGGGTCTAAATATAGATTTTCTGCATAGCCTGCTTCATGAGCTGCTTCTAAGGCATGCAAGCTCATAGCATAGTTCAAGCCCGCTTTAATATGACCAGTGCCATGTGGCGCTGCACGGTCAAAATCAGAAATTTGAATTTTTAAAGGTTTCACACCGCCTTTGAAATAATCCCCTACAGGAGTACCAAAAATACGGAATTGGAACTCATCTGCCGGTTTCACACCGATAACGCTATTAGTACCCATCAAAAATGGACGAAGATACAAACTACCACCCGTGCTATATGGAGGCACAAACTCTTGGTTCGCTTTCACCACTTCTTTCACAGCCTCAATAAAGCGATCTGTTGGGAATGGTTGCATCACAAGATATTTCGCAGAATCATACATACGCTCAGCATTTAAATCTGGACGGAAACACACAATGTGACCATCTTTTGTGTAATAGGCCTTCAAACCTTCAAAAATCGTTTGCGCATATTGGAATACACCCGCACATTCATTGAGGACAATATTCGCCTCACCCGTTAAACCGCCTTCATCCCATTGACCATCTTTGAAATTAGACACATAACGGAATGGCGTTTCTTTATAACTAAAATCTAAATTGTTCATATCAATCTTTGCCATACTGTCCTCCTATTATTCCATACCTGTGAAAGCCGTAAAAGTATACGTATATCCATCCTTCTAGCCCTTCACATCATATGAATATTTACTGATTTGTATTTTAGATAAAAACTATTATACACCCAACACGGAAAATGTACAAGAGTACGGGGTTAAAAGATGGGGTAGATTCTAAACGTGTATTCTATTCTAATATTGGCAAGAAGTTCTTTCCAAGTAAGTTTCTAAATCGTGATCTGTAAAACCTTACGTTGATTGAATACATATAAGTTCATCAAGTGGCAGCTCCTTGCCTTTTATTTCTTCCCAACCTGTATCCTTATATATCTTTTCTAAAATACTATGTGTAATCCAAGCCCCACCCGATAGATATCCAGTATTAGTAGATTGATATACTTCTACATAAAACCGCTTTACTTCGGCCTCCTCGTGCTTTTCATCTACCGACATTTGGTGAATCAACATAGTAGCTATATCATAAACCTTTTGTATTTTATCCGCATCAATTTTATAAAAAGAGTCAGTAATGGTAGGTACGCCTTCTCCATGACCTACCTTTCGTACATGATTCCTCAATGCACTATCATTCCGCAAGGTATGTATATCAGTCGCTTTATCCCAACACATTTCATGAAGAATCATCGCATCAGCCCTTGCTATGTTTATATGATTAGCATAAAAACTATACACGCATTGTTTCTGATTAGGCCTATCTTCCACAATTTTAATAAGAAGATTATCCATCACTGTTGCAGGATCTTCTATTAGCTTAATCCCCTCTATCCGTCCATAATAATCATCTATATATCTCTCAACCTGTATCATCGCCAATATAGGAAATTTCCTACGTTCTATATACCTTTGATCTATCAAATCGCTTTCACCTCTATGTATACCATATACACTACTGCTCTTATTTCTGAAAGTATTCTAACATTGGAGAACTTTTTGCTCTACTTTTCTAAAAAAGTTCCCCACTCATTCATGAATCTCCTTCTACCACTCTTCAGTCACATAAAAGGTAAACTCCTTTTTCCATGATTTTGGTATAGGCGAACTTTCATAAAACCAATAACATATACAATATTTTATAAAATTCAGAGAAACTGTAAGTGGCGTAATATCATAATACTTGTCCTCATTTCTACAATAGGAGCAACAATCTTTTAAGAAACATACAATTCGTTTCGGTTTTGTCGTATCTCGCAATCCTCTAAGCATATATTGTTCTAATCTATCCAAAGAGTCAATTTTTCCATTCACATACTTAGACATAACATCAATAAATACCGTAGTATCCTGTGCATCTGTTAAATCCAATACAAATGTATCTTCGTCAGGTATTATCTTTTCTCGTAATAAATCATACTCTGATTCTTCCAAATAAATAATCTCATTATGGGGCGGATCTATCGTTTCTGTCCAAGGAGTCTCATGCACATAATATAACTTGCACACTTCTAATGGTAATGTTCTCCATGATTCCATATCCTCTCTTTCAACAGCATATCTCGGCATAACAGTATCAGCAAAAAATATCCACGCCAATAGAGCATCTAAGTCTCTATCCATATTAAAAGAAAATATGTCCCTCAAATAACCTAGAAATCCATTTTTTCTTTTCATCGCCTTATCCAGGTTTCTAAGAACAATATATATTTCTCGAACGGTTTCCATTCCTTTAGCATTACCATCCACTAGGATGTCTTTCAAATGATACAAATTTACAATTCTTTCATCAATGAGAAACTTATCCTTAACAACCTTGTATATATCATCCCAAGTATCTATACGATTTCCATCAAGTTCTATAATCATTCTATGGTCCATGCCATTCTCTAGATGTAAAGACCTATACTGTGTTTCCGAAATCGCTTCCATAGAAACTATACGTGCCACTGAATATTCTCCTTTCTCTTTTTATATTCGTTCTCCAGTGAAGTATCCATGCCTCTCTTTACTAATCAAGTTATTGCACTGTCTCTCCACGTTTTTCCTTAACCTTTTTGACTGCCTCAACATAAAAATTATATACCACCTGAGATGAAACTGGGATCTCATCTATATTATGTACATATATGGTATTAAAAATGCTAGGTCTCTGATAATCATGATTTCTAACTTCTGTACTAGTATTAATCACATGTACAAATTCATTGTAATTCATAATCCTTTCTTTACTAGAAAAAGGGAAATTCTTATCTTCAATGGTATATATTTGTTTCTGTTTCAAATCTATAATCAGAATGCCAACCTGAGTATATACATACACATATTTAGATTGAATCTTTATATATCCTGGATATACTAATAAATAATGCTGCGTTATATCCATTAACACTCCATCATATCTGAAAGGTAGATAGGATAACTCTGATACTATATCTTCACTAGCAATTGTTTGGTCTGAATATTCCTTCATCCACTTTTCCCAGCTCTGTTTCCTATATTTTGAAAGTAACATCTCACCTCGTTCAGCAGAATACTCCTTTGTCCACATTCTTTCAGAATAGCCCCTGTCATATGTTTCGGAATACACTAAGGTTTCATCTAGAAAAATATAATATCCATCAAGCGTTACCACTAAAACTTCCGTATCATCCTCACTGTAATAGTCTAACACAGACTGTAAAACAATCTCATTATCACGCTTCCTAACTAAAATTAAAGTCCAATTTTTATCATCCCAAGTATGTATATCTTCCACCTTATAATAGTGAAAGTCATGCACCACATCATTACTAAGCATATAAAATATGCCGCCAGCGAGAATAGAACAGAGCAACAACAAAATGCCACAAACCGTTAGAACTATCTTAACAACCTTCATTAGCACCTCACAGTTTCAATCAGCCATCACCATTCTACATGCAGGAGCATTATCATTCATGTAAAATAATATGTCCAACACTACGTATTTACATTCTATCACAACAACTATCCATTTTCCTAAGATTGATCCCTAGATCATCTTAGGACGGCTATTTCCTCTACATGGGCCAAACCTATAATTGCCCTCATTCGTAGATCATCTTGGAGCGGTCAGTTCTCCTACATTAAGCACCCCCAGAAGAGGGGAACATGTAACGGAATAAACTTCATAAGGAGTAGCCTATGGGTATAATACTCCTACATCACGCAAACGAAGAAGAGCGCGGCATATTCCGGAGCAAACCTACCGTAGGATCAGTTTGTGGAGGAATGTGCCGCGATCTTCCATTTGCAAGAAATACACCACAGGCTACAAATGGAGCTAACATAAATATTCCCCTCTTCCCTTTGACCAAATCAAGATAACCGACCGCCCCAAGATGGAATAGAATAGAAAAGACTCTCGAGGGAATGTCCCCAGAGAGTCTTTTCGTCTTGCAGTATGTTGTCATGCTTAGATGACTATATAATAACTTCGTTCAGCAGCAAACCAACTTACACATTCGCTGACTCACCGGAGTTGAAGTTACTAACTAAATTATTCCGGCTTTTTAAATTTTGGAGATGTTGGACATGTTTCAGGAGTCACATCTTTACGAGCTCCCAAATCACCGCTTCGATCTACATACGTAGTATGTAACAATTCATGAGCAATATGTCCTAATGGTTTTTCTAAGAAATTAGCATAAGCATCTTTAATTTCAGGGTTTTCATAGGAAGAACGAAGCTTCATGTTGGAATCCCAGTTATAAAGACCTTCAATACGTTCACCTTTTACTTTATTAGCAACAGGCAATTTAGCACGTGGTTGTCCACCACCGCCGATACAACCACCTGGGCACGCCATCATTTCAATGAAGTCGTATGTTTTACCAGATTCTTTCAATTCATTTAAGAAATCACGGATATTCTTACCGCCATGACAAACAGCCACATTGATTGTATGTCCACCGATTTCTACAGACGCTTCTTTCACACCGTCCATACCACGCACATCTGTTAAGTTAAGAAGTGGAGCTGGAGATGGTTCGTCACCAGTGATGAATTTGTAGGATGCACGCATAGCCGCTTCCATAACACCACCAGTATTACCGAAGATAACCCCACCACCAGTAGCAGCACCGATAAATTTATCGTATGCAGAGTCTTCTACTGCAGCGAAATCTAATTCTGCTTCACGAATCCATTGTGCAAATTCACGTGTAGTGATACAGATATCTGTATCTGGACCCAAGTCTTCGCCAGTGAAACGAGACGCGTTATTTTGCTCAGGGCGACGGATTTCTGCTTTTTTAGCAGTACAAGGAGCTACGGATACGGATACAATATTCTTAGGATCGATATTCATATTTTTTGCAAAATATGTTTTTACCATAGCAGATTCCATAGCAATACAGCTACGAGCTGAAGAAATATGAGGTACATATTCTGGGAAGAATGTTTCACAGAATTTTACCCATGCTGGACAACAGCTAGTAAATTGTGGCAATGGACCTGTACCATGTAATTTACGTTCTAATAGTTCGTTTGCTTCTTCCATGATAGTTAAGTCCGCACCGAAGTTAGTATCAACTACATAGTCAGCACCTAACGCACGAAGAGCACCTACCATTTTACCTTCTTGGTATGTACCAGGCTCAAATCCAAATTCTTCACCGATAGACACACGAACAGCTGGCGCTGTTTGGATAACCACGATTTTCTCTGGATCAGCAATGGCTTCTTTTACTTTATCTAATTCTGTACGTTCGTACATTGCACCAAATGGGCAAATTACCGCACATTGACCACATTGGATACAGATAGGATTATCTCCTGTTGCTTCCAAATCATAATAATCAAGTACGCTCATAGTGTCAGCACATGCTTTACGACATAGAGTACAGTTCTTACATTTTTCTAAATCATGAATAATCGCCACATTATCCTCAGCAATAGGAGCACGGCGATCAAGATGTTGGAATCGACTTTCGAAACTCATTATTATGCACCTCACATAGTGTAAACAATACTAGTTATGTATTCATTAACTTTCCGTCATATTATAACAAAAATAAGTATAGAATGTGTAAAAAATCTATTGTACAAATTATAAGGTATTCATTTTTGTTATGACAAAAGTCACGCTTTCCACCTGAAATATATTTTTATACTATTTTTTTAGTATATATTAATATTCCGCCTTATTTTACAACACAATTTCTATCCTCTATATTTCAAAATTCATATACCCCTAAATATACTAGGATTTTATCTAGGATAGCACAAAACAGGAGAGTTTCCCCTCCTGTTTCTACTTTATTTCAGCTCAAATAACGGGATACTCTTAGCCTGATCCCCCAAGGCTGTTTGTGTGAAAGTATTAATAAATTGCTGTACCGCCAATGTTGGTGTTAGGCGACCTTCGATGACAGCATCTTCGATGCTACCACGACAAGACACAATTTCTGGAGCTCGATAGAACAAGTTTTGCAAATGTTCTTCCACCATGGAGTATACCCATGATAAGGTTTGATCTCGGCGACGTGCTTGTAGCACTCCATTGCCCTCACATTGTTCCATGAATGTTTCGATAACACCTTGCCACAATTCCATGATACCATCCCCTGTGTAAGCTGAGCATGTATATGCATGGGTTGTCCATTGTTCCGTTGCATCCCGAATGAACCATAAAATACGTTCGTATTCTTGGCGCGTTACTTTAGCACGTTGCAAATTATCTCCATCGGCCTTATTGACAACGATGGCATCTGCCAATTCCATAACCCCTTTTTTCATACCTTGCAATTCATCGCCAGCACCAGTCAATACAACGAGTAAGAAGAAGTCCACCATGGAGCGTACTGTGGTTTCACTTTGACCGACCCCTACCGTTTCGACTAGGATCGTATCATACCCAGCGGCTTCACATAGTAGCAGTGTTTCTCTACTTTTACGGGTTAAACCGCCCAATGTCCCCCCTGATGGAGATGGACGAATGAATGCATTCGGTTCCCGTGACAATTGTTCCATCCGCGTTTTATCCCCCAGGATAGAACCACCTGTCACAGTACTCGATGGGTCTACGGCAAGAACCGCTACTTTATGACCGTTTTGACATAGTTTTGTGCCTAGCGCTTCAATTAAGGTAGATTTACCAGCCCCAGGCACCCCTGTAATCCCTACACGGGTAGATTTACCAGTGTATGGCAATAATCGTTGGATGACTTGTTGTGCCATTTCAAAATGGGCTGCGGCGTTACTTTCAATTAAGGTAATAGCACGAGATAAAATCATACGATTACCTGCCAGTACCCCTTCCACATAGTCATCAACAGTCAGTTTTTTCCGTTTTACCACCTTAGGGGCTACCGGTTTTTGCGGTGCATTCGTATGTTCATCCATACCATCATGACCACCATCTACTCCACGCATAACACGGCATGCGAATTTATCATCTTTCTCCTCAGGAACCCAAGACGGCTTATAGGTATCATCACGCATAAGACACCCTCCTTTCACCGATTCGAATATGACCGATTATTCTTCCTCTTCTAAGCGTTCTTCTAATAATTCGAGAACTTTTTTAGCACATACTGGAATGATTGTACCAGGTCCAAAGATTGCTGCGGCACCATGCTCATAGAGATAATCATAATCTTGCGCTGGGATAACGCCACCGATAACAACCATAATATCTTCACGGCCTAATTTTTTAAGTTCTTCACATAATTGAGGCATCAATGTTTTATGACCTGCTGCTAAGGAACTCATACCAACGATATGTACGTCATTATCTACGGCATCTTTCGCTGCTTCTTCTGGAGTTTGGAATAAAGGTCCGATATCTACGTCATAGCCCATATCTGCGAAGGCTGTAGAAATTACCTTAGCTCCGCGGTCATGACCATCTTGACCCATTTTCGCTACGAAAATACGAGGACGACGACCATGTTTTTCTTCAAATTTTTCAGTCATGCTACGTACTTCTGTGATGACATCATCATCGCTAAATTCGCTGCTGTATACACCAGAAATAGAGCGAATGATCGCTTTATGACGGCCACATACTTTTTCTACTGCATCAGAGATTTCCCCTTTTGATGCACGAGCACGAGCTGCTTCTACGGCTAATTCAAGCAAGTTTCCTTCTCCTGTTTCCATCGCTTTTGTAATAGCATCCAAACAACTGCGTACTTTGTCATTATCACGATTAGCACGCAATGTTTTCAATCGTTCGATCTGTGCCAAGCGTACGGCTGTATTATCAACTTCTAAGATATCTAGTGGATCTTCTTTATCAAGGCGTAAGTAGTTAACGCCGACAATTTTTTCACTGCCAGAGTCAATGTGCGCTTGGCGACGAGCTGCCGCTTCTTCGATACGCATTTTTGGAAGACCTGTATCAATCGCTTTAGACATACCACCCAAGGCTTCAACTTCTTGGATATGAGCCCAAGCTTTGCGAATCAATTGATTTGTCAAGAATTCTACATAGTAGGAACCGCCCCATGGGTCGATAACTTTACATACATTTGTTTCATCTTGAATATACAATTGCGTATTACGAGCAATACGAGCCGAGAAGTCTGTTGGTAAGGCTATGGCTTCGTCAAGAGCATTCGTATGCAAGGATTGAGTATGACCCAAGGCTGCTGCCATCGCTTCGATACATGTACGAGTGATGTTATTGAATGGATCTTGTTCTGTTAAAGACCAACCAGATGTTTGGGAGTGCGTACGCAATGCCATAGATTTAACATTTTTTGGACCAAAGGATTTAACAATTTTAGCCCATAACATACGACCTGCACGCATTTTAGCAATTTCCATAAAGTAGTTTTTACCCATTGCCCAGAAGAAGGATAAGCGCGGTGCGAACTGGTCAACGGTAAGCCCCGCTGCCACACCTGTACGCAAGTATTCCAAACCATCGGCCAATGTGTAACCTAATTCGATATCCGCCGTAGCACCTGCTTCTTGCATATGGTAACCAGAAATAGAAATACTATTGAATTTAGGCATGTACTTAGATGTGTAGGCAAAGATATCACCGATGATACGCATGGAGGCTGCTGGTGGATAAATGTAAGTATTACGCACCATGAATTCTTTCAAAATATCATTTTGGATCGTACCTGCCATAACGGATTTATCTACGCCCTGTTCTTCACCGGCTAAGATATAGAAGGCCATAACTGGTAATACGGCACCGTTCATTGTCATAGATACAGACATTTGATCTAATGGAATACCAGAGAACAAGATTTCCATATCCAGAATGGAGTCTACCGCAACGCCGGCTTTACCAACGTCACCCACTACGCGAGGATGGTCAGAGTCGTAACCACGGTGAGTAGCCAAGTCGAATGCGATAGACAAACCTTTTTGACCAGCCGCTAAGTTACGACGGTAAAAGGCATTGGACTCTTCCGCTGTGGAGAAACCTGCGTACTGACGTACTGTCCAAGGACGTTGCACATACATCGTACCATAGGGTCCACGAAGATACGGAGGAATACCCGCCACATATTGTAAATGGTTACATTGATCATAAATAGAGGCATCATACACAGGACCCACATCGATTTGTTCCATAGTACGAATGAAGTTGTCATCATAGGACTTGCCAGTTTCAGCTTGCAATTGCTCTTTCCATGCATCTAAATCGGATGCTTTGGGGCTAGCAGCTGTAAAAGGAATATTTCTAAAATCCGGAATCATCTACATCATTCCTTTCTCGCGTTGCATTGCTAATAATGTTTGATAGCAATTGGAGCGTACACTAATATAATCATCCATGCCTGCTTCATCGCAAAGTTCTTTCAACTCTGGAGATGGAGCCCCTGCCAAGAATACTTTCATAGCTGGGCGAGCGGCTTTGATTGCTTTTGTCACCGCTGGTGCCAATTCTGGATATGTATCATCAGTAGAACATACGATTGTCACATCTGCATTCGATGCCAAGGCAGCTGCTACTGCTTCGTCCACAGTTGGGAATCCATCATTGGTAAGCACATCAAATTCAGCTACTTGCATGAAAGAAGTAACGAAATCGGCTCTCGCTTTATGTTGAGGAATTGGACCCATGTTAGCCAAAAAGATTTTAACATTGTCCCCATTATGTGTTTCTTTGAAAGTTTCAGTGCGCATACGCAATTCTTCGTATTGTTCTGTCCAACGATGAGATAGAATTGCTTGTACTGTAATACCTTCACTGCCATCTGCTAAGGCTTCGAAAATTTGTCCAAAGCTAGCCCCTGCTACTAATGCATCATAAGCAACTCTCACTAAGGAGCCTATTTCACTGAAGTCAGATTCTTGTAATTTTTTAAGTGCTAATATGGCTGCATCTGCAGTACCTACATTCGCTAATGCTTGTACACGAACTTGACGTAAACTGTCAAAGTCCACAGCTGGCACTTCTAACAATTCTTCCGTCATATTTGGATACATGTTACTACCAACGGCACGATCTTTACGAGTTGCCAAATTTTTAAAGCGGCTTTGTAAAATAGCATCCACCGCTTCTTGCGTTTCACCAGATACTAATGTTTCTAAGATGCCACCTTTACCTTCTAATTCTTGGAACAATGCCCAAGATTTTTCAGTCAATTCTTGTGTCAATGGTTCTAAGTACCAGCTACCACCGGCAGGGTCAACTGGTTGAATGAAGTTGAACTCTTGTTGCTCCATGATTTGAATATTACGGGCAATACGGCGAGAGAATTCATCACTTGGACGAATACAGCCATCAAGAGGTCGTACAAACATACCATCCATACCACCTACTACTGCGGAGAAGGATTGAGAACCAGCACGTAATAAGTTTACATATGGATCAAATACAGTTTGTGTAAAGTGAGATGTACTTACGAACAAGTTAATTTTCTTCGCTTCTTCATCACCGCCACAATGTTCAATAATTTGAGCCCACACCATTTTAATGGCACGTAGTTTCGCAATTTCCATGAAGAAATTAGCACCTACGCTGACATGGAAACGAATTTGTTTCGCAAATGTATTCACATCAATACCACGGCGTTCCATTTCACGCAAATATGTGACAGCTGTAGACATAGCAAAGCCTAATTCTTGTACGTCATTGCCACCGCCATTATGGTATACATCTGTGTCTACCAACACTGTACGCAATTGTGGTGCATGTGCAGATGCCCAAGCAATGGTATGTGCCATATCATCAAAATATTCATCCATAGGGCGTGGTAAATGACCGTCTTGTGCCAAAGTACCAATTGGATCTGCCCCAATCATACCGGACAAGGATTTCACATCCACCCCTCGGGATTCGCAAAGTGCATGTAAAGCAGCCGCCCAGCATACGCTACTAGCACCTGTACGAACATCTAATTCTTTTGTAGTTAAGTCCATGCCTTTTAATAAAGCTTCCACTTCTTCTACAGTGGACAAGGATACACCCACATCAGCCACATCCTTAGCATCCGCTTTTGTAGCATCTTGTCCTTTCCGTGTAGCACTATCCAGTGTGAAACTGATAGCTGTGCTACCTTTATCTAGTTCAAATTGTAACATGTCATGCATGTCAGCAATTGTTTTTCCGTCACAACGTTGTGCAATTGTCCAAGGTGTATGGATATATCCACTCGCTTTCGCACCCCGTAAATTGCTATCACGACCAGGATATGTCAAGTTTTGAGTCAATCCTTCTTGGTCGCTCAACCAATACATTGGTTGTAAAGTAATTCCTTCGTATGTTTTTGTATACATACTTTTTTGGAAATCTTTCCCTTTTAAGATACCTTCTACCGTCGTTTTCCACTCCTCGTAGGTAGGGATAGAAAACTCATCAAACGATACATCTGGTAGCTCAAACTGTTCTTCCTGAACTTGTGGTTCATGATGCTTGTCTTGTCCCATAGTCTAGCTTCCTTTCTCTGACCACATAGGCATACGTTCCCTTACTCAAACCACTTTTCTAGTGAGATTTTCCTCATCATAGAGATTCTAATATCTTATGTAATACAGTTGCAGCTCTCATAAACATAAAAATAAACAATTAGAAACTGGGTATACCCTACCCAACCCTATAACTCATCACCCTACCTAGTCTTTTACTGAAAGATATAACTACCATTCATAAAAGAAAAACCGTTTTCGATGGAAAACGGTAGGTTATGATTTAGCGTATGCACTTAGCGCAAAACCATCTCTACCCGTCTCTCGCGGATCTAACGACATGCTTCTTACGGCAGTTCTTCTGACTCAGGATCTTCGCTACGCTTCGCCTTCCCAGTTTCCCAGTGACGTTACATGAAGTTTCACTCCCCTTTACAGCGGCGGGACCGTGTTGGCTTTTCACCAATCTTCCCTATTAAGCCTCGCGGCACCAGTAAGGCAAATATAAAGTTATACCTTGATTATAAACTGTTTTTTGAAAGAATAGAACGATAATTATAGGCTATAAGAAGATTTCACGTTGACATAATTTTTAGTTATCACAAGATACTTATATTGCATTTTACAACCTTACCAACACAATACTTAGCGTATATCTCATAATACCTTATTAATTTATCACTTACGGTTATACATTGCATAATTTATATTTATTCGCAATAAGAAACAGAGGTATGCTTACTGTAGCATACCTCTGTTCTATCCTTTATATTCTATTGCAAAAGTTATTTCTTTTTCCACTCCATGACTTCAAAACCATAGTTGCGAATATGTTCTTTCAATAGTTTCAAATATTTTTTCGCAATGGGACTTGGCTCAAGCATATGGGGCATTAAATATCCCATAGTCATCGTATCTTCCACATCTAGTGGGATAGCTATAATCTTATCATCATTTAACTCACGACTCAAAATGCCGGAACTAATCGTATATCCATTCAAACCAACCATTAAGTTAAAAATCGTAGCCCTATCAGATACTTTGATCGTCATTTTTCTGTCCAAAGTGCTCAAGATTTCCTCTGAGAAGTAGAAAGAATTATCCTCCCCTTGATCATAACTTAAGTATGGAAAATCTTCTAATTCTTCTAGTGTAATTTTCTCTTGCTTCGCCAATGGATGTTCACGGCACAAAAATACATGTGGCTCCGCTTCAAACAATGGATAAAAAGTAAGCTTATATTCTTTGAATAACTTCTCCATCACTTGGCGATTAAAATTATTTAAATACAAAATACCTAATTCACTTTTGAAAGTCGCCAAATCTTCAAAAATATTTTGCGTCTCTGTTTCACGTAATCCAAATTGATACTCGTCAGTATCTACACTTTTTATAAGCTCTACAAAAGCATGTACTACAAAGGCATAATGTTGAGCAGATATAAAGAAATGTTCTTTTCTCTTTGTATTAGATTTATAACGTTCTTCTAATAATTGAATTTGATCTAACACTTGTCGAGCGTAAATCATAAACTCTCGACCATCATGGGTTAATGTTACCCCTGATTTAGTACGCAATAATAGCTGGACACCCATTTCGTGCTCTAATTCTTTTACGGCATTGGATAAGCTAGGTTGAGATAAATATAATTCCTTAGCCGCTTCATTAATAGATCCTTTTTCTGCAATTTTTTCTAAATATTGTAATTGTTGTATTCTCATCTGTATTTGCCTTTTCTATATCTATCATGAAGTTCATCGATTCGCCATTACTTCCATAGGAATGAAAAACCTAACGAGTAAGATATGAATACTTACACGTTAGGTACTTCATGTTGTTAACGATTCCACATGTCAAACTCCAGCGGAGTATGAGTCTTGTACATTTATAATACATAAAAGACCACGCATCGTCAACATTTAATTTCTATCAAATCCTTAGGAATTAAATCAAATTACTATATCATCGTCTTTTCACCCATTAATGGAAAATTAAAATACAAATGGTAGAGGTAATAAACGTAATTAATACTGGCACTGCAGTTCGTTTTACTAAATCAAAACTTGAAATATTTGCCACCCCTGCTACGGCAATCATAACCGCACTAATTGGGCTTAGCAAACGACCTACAGAGGCTGCATTTTGCATACCTAATAGCATTGTAATCGCATTCCCACCTAATTCTTTAGCGAAATTTGGCACTAATGGCGAGAATGCAAACATAGAAGCTACACCAGATCCCATAACAATGCTCAATACTAAGATAATCCCAGACACAATAACGCCCACCATATCAGCTTGGATTGCGAAAGTTTTTATAAATGTCACAAACTCATTCACAATTCCTAGGGATGTCAAACCGAAAGCAAATGTTTCCCCTGCTACAATTAAAGTGACTGTATTTGTGAACTGATCTCCCATTCCTTTGAAAAATGTCTGAATGGACGCAGCTACTTTTCGGAAATCACGTAAACGAATCATTTCAAATATCATGGATATAAACAAACTCAAAAACATTGCTAAATTCACATTCATCTTAATGCCTGCAATACCATATTTACTGAATCCTAGCATAAATACAAGCGGTAAGAATGGCAATACCAAGTAAGCAATAGGACCTACTGCCACTTCTTCTTGCGGTTCTGTATGTACAACTTCGGAAGGAATATGTCCAGATTTTTTGTCCATATATTGTTGCCAAATATAATGGGCAATAGCTGTCACAATACCACAGATAATGTATACTTTCAATTGATAGCCTACAAAATATTCTTCTACCCCTATGCCTACAGTTTTAGACACCAACAAGCTTGTGGCAGATGCTGGTCCAATATCCAATAAGTGACCCGTAGCGACCGCTGCCGCTGCCCCAACTGGGCTCACACCTAAGCGGACTAAAATCGGGAAGATTGTGACCATCATCAACATAGCAAGGCCAGAAGCACTTGGAATTACCAAAGACATAAACATATTCAGCAAGAATGTTAAAGATAATACCAAATAAGGGGCTTTCATCGCTTGTAATGGTTTTATTGCAGTTGTGACCAAACGAGAGCTGGCACCGATATGATCCATATATTTAGCAAAGCCTGTACATGTCATAATCATTAAACCTAGTCCTGCTGCATCCTTTGCAGTAGTATTATTAATCCACTCAAAGGCATCAAAAAACATCATTCCAGTTCCTTTTTTTGCCTCCACAAATTCTGTAGCATAGCCTAGAAAATAAGCACCTAGCATCATAATTAAACCGCCTAATAGCAGTACTGTTTGCGCTTTAAACTTTTTAATTACCAATGTACCTACGCCTATAATTACGATAGCACACAACAATAAATTCATAACTACTTCTCCTTTACCCATTTACATAGGCTAATTAATAATTTTCTTTAGACTGTCGAAAGTCTTCTTGAATCTGCTCTAATAATCCCGGTGTGGTAAGAATTTCTTCTACGGTTAAAGCAATCCCCTTAGCCCCATACATAATCGCGTCTTCTGCTAATTGAGTTTTACCATTATCCAACCACGCTTGAGAATGGCTAGTGACACCTCTATCTACAAACTTAACTCGTAAGCAAGCCCCTGGCACTCGGAAAGTAACACTGGAAAAGTCAGTAGAGCCAGTTACTTTTCTCGGTTCAGAAATATCAGGAGCCCCTATCTTCTCTGCATTTCTTAAAAGTAAATCATTCAGACTTTGTACATTCACCTTATTATCATAGGCTTTCACTTCGTCCCATTCCATAGTAGCTCCCACTTGCAAGGCAGCACCTTGCGCCACTTGTTTCACGCGCTCCACCACTTCATCTAAGCGAATGCGACTAGAGGAACGAATATACCATTGTGTACACGCATAATCTGGCACGATATTCGCCGCCTTACCACCATCTGTGATAATCCCATGCATACGTACTTCTGTAGGCACGTGTTCTCTAAGATATTCCATACCATTAAAGAACATCAATACCGCATCAAGAGCACTGATTCCCTTCTCTGGAGCAATAGCTGCATGAGCAGATTTACCATGGAATTTAATATTCACCAAGTTAAGCGCCAAGGACTTACCATCTACTGTTGTAGAATCACTGCCGTGCATCATAAATGCTACATCTAAGTCATCAAACACTCCCTCTTTAGCCATCACTAACTTACCTGATGCAGTCTCTTCTGCTGGCGTCCCATACACCACCAATGTGGCTGGCACTTGCAAGGTACGACGCAAGCCAATCGCTGCAGCACAGATGGAAGGGCCTTGTAGGTTATGACCACACGCATGACCCAAGCCTTCTAAAGCATCATATTCGCAGAGAAGCCCAATTTTTGGCCCTCCTCCTTGCACATGGTACACCGCACGAAATGCTGTTTGTAAGCCACTTACTTCTCGGTCTACAATAAAGCCTTCGCTTTCTAGTAAGTCTGTTAATTTACCATGCGCTAAAAATTCCTCATTCCCTAATTCTGGATGATCGAAGAAAAAATCATTCAATATTTTCATCGGTCCTCGTAAGGATTCAATTTCCTCTAATAATTGACTCATCACTATCTCCTTTCTTGTACAACTCTATATCCATAGGAAACCATACCCCTCTGATTTCTCCTCTTCTGAAAGTCCTGCTATAACCCCTTTGTAACAGCAATCATTTCGAATACATTTATCATATCTATTTCTCAGTAAACTTTCAATATACAGAGCTTGAATTTTCATATGGTTTCCATGATATATAGTTATTTTCTATGACCCCATATATATATTAAGAATTTGTCTATATAGAGAAAAATTGGTATCATAAGACCATGTTTGATTAGTAGAAAGGAACCAGCTATGAGCGAAACTATACAACAAAAAAGACCTACCTTATCTTATGAAATATTCCCTCCTAATACACAAGTAGGAGATGAAAAAATCATCACTGTCTTAGATGAACTAAAAAGTTTAAAACCTGAGTTCATTTCTGTTACATGCAGTAATAAACAACGCAATATTGAAGAAACAACTATTAAATTATCTAACTATGTACAAAATACATTACATATTCCCACAAAAGCCCATTTGCCAGCTATTTATTTATCAAAGGAACAAGTTCGCTCTGTTATCGATCAGCTAGACCAATTAGGAATCCACAAATTACTAGCCCTTCGAGGTGATATTTTAGAAGACCTACCGCCAGTAGGAGAATTCAAATATGCTTCTGAACTCGTTCATTTTGTCAAAGAATATGCTCCTCATTTCCAAATCTCTGGCGCCTGTTACCCAGAGGTACATCCTGACTCACCGAATCAATTGCAAGACATTCGTTTTTTGAAAGAAAAAGTCGATGCAGGTTGTGAGTTATTAGTAACACAATTCTTCTTGGATAATAACGTATTCTATGATTTCAAAGAAAAATGTGCCCTAGCTGGCATCGATGTGCCAATTTTAGCCGGTATTATGCCTATCATCAACCGCAACCAAGCCTTGCGTTTATTAACAAGCAATGCTACTGCTATTCCTCGTAAATTTAAAGCTATCTTAGACAAATATGAGCATGATCCAATTGCCCTTCGTGATGCAGGCCTTGCCTATGCTTTGAATCAAATCGTTGACCTTGTAACAGAAGGTACATCTGGCATTCATCTATATACAATGAACCAATCTAGCACAGCCTTATACATTGAAAATGCTGCACGATCTTTGTTCAGTTCTCCTATTTATGAAAACAAGTAAGTAAATAACAAAATAATTCCAATAAAAGAGGAAAGTTGATTGAAACACATCAACTTTCCTTTATTGTTGTTTTCTAATATAAATTTTACCGTATATATTGGGGCCTGTACTAATCATATTTTTTCATGTAACCATACCCTCTATATATAATGTCTTGGTACTCGCTCTGAAAAGTTACAGAATATTTCATAGGGAATGGTACCTACCAAATAGGCTAGCTCAAGTGCAGTAATACTCTCTTGCCCTTGCTGTCCTAATAGTACAACCGCATCTCCTGGAGCTACTGTTATATGATTGGGTACTTTCACCATAAACTGATCCATACAGATACGCCCTACAATAGGACAACGAGTACCATGAATCAGCACGGATCCTTTATTTGACAACGCCCTAGGATATCCATCAGCATAGCCTACAGGTATAGTAGCAATCGTTTCCTCCCCCATTGTCGTATATGTGCTGCCATAACCGATCGATACGCCTATCGGTAAATGTTGTACATGTACTACCTTACTATATAAACTTAAAGCAGGTTTTAAGCCTAATCGATTAGGTACATCCATAGATGGCATAATACCATATTGAATAATGCCTGGCCGAGCATCATTAAATAGACTATCTCTTACCGCTAATAAGCCAGCACTATTAGCTAACGAAAAGCGATATGCTTCATCCCGATGGGCACGAATCATTTCCACAACATGTCTAAACTTTTCTACCTGAGAATTAGCATGGCTCTGATCTGCTGCATCTCCATTTGCTAAGTGAGAGAAAAATCCGTCAACTCGTAAATATTCATAAGATTCCACTTTTTCTAAAAATGCCAATACATCCTCTGGCTTGCTACCGATACGATGCATACCTGTATCTACAGCAATAGCACACTCTACAATCGTTTCATGTCGGCGAGCACACTCATTCAAAGCTTCTAAATCTGTGGATTCACAAATAGCAGGTCTAGAATGCCCTTCTATCACTAAATCAAACGATTGGGGTAACGTTAATCCTAATAGATAAATAGGTACCGTTATACCTGCTTCTCGCAAAGGAATTGCCTCTTCTGGGAAGGCTACTGCTAAGGACTCATAGCCCTCTTCTACGGCAATACGTCCTACCATGACACTACCATGTCCATAGGCATTTGCTTTCACCACGGCTGTACTCGTGCACCACTCCGGCAAACAATCTTTAATTTTCCGTAAATTACTTCGTATTTGTGCTGTATCAATTTCTACATAGGTAGGTCTCACACATTCACCTTCTTATTTTAGTAAATAAACTCTAGAGTAGACTGCTATATACTGAGCTATTAAAATAACTCTTAAACTATCTAGGTTGTTAATTGTATTACTAATGTACCACGCTATAAAAGTATATGCAATCATTTCCTAATAGACTACTATAGCATACTACATATATTACTCTATTATACACCCAAACAAAATCAAATGCTCTACTGAATTCAATAATTTAATTAACTATGTCTAACAATACTATAAAAGATTCTAAAAGGACTGACTACAGAATTGATAGAACACAATTCTATGTCAGTCCTCAGTCGTTACTTATTTAATTTGATGTTATACCTAGGTAACATAGCTTACATTAAGGCATATTGAAAGGCCATACCATTGGAATAATGATAAGACTCACGATAAAACATACCACGATTAATGGTGTACCAGCTTTCACATAATCCATAAATTTATAGTTACCAGGTGTTAATACGATAGTATTAGGTGGTGTACCTACCGGCGTTGCAAATGCACAAGATGCAGCCACACCAATTGCCATTAAGACCGCATGAGGGCTTGCTCCCATTGCCTGAGCAATAGAAATACCAATTGGAGCTAATAATGCACAAGACGCTGTATTAGACATAAATTGTGTCAATGTACAAGATAGTAAGAATAATATAGCTGTTGCAAAATAAGGACTAGGATTCTCTCCCATAATACCTACTACTGCATTAGCAATTAACTTACCCGCTCCAGAGTCATTCATAGCCGATGCAACCGGCATCATACCTGCAAATAAGAAAATAGTTACCCAATCAATCGATTGATATGCCTGTTTTTCTTTTAAACAACCTGCAAGTACTGCTAGAATTGCACCTACAATAGCGGCTAAATGAAGAGGTACATTAATACCAATATCTTTCAATGGATCAGATAATGCCATAAATACAACAACACCTAATAATATAATACCAGAGTACCACATTTTCTTAGGGTCATTAGAAATATCACTAGCATCCACTTCTTGTTCTACTTCAGCATCAGCATTACCATCATGTTTAGGCAAGAAATGTTTACCAATTGTTACCATATAAATCATGAAAGCAATCGTCAAAGGAATACCGATCCATGCAAATTCAAAGAAACCGAATTGAGGTAGTTTTGCTTGGCCTAAAGCACCATTAATAATGATGTTAGGAGGTGTACCTACTAATGTAATAATACCACCAATCCCTGCAGCAAATGCCATAGGCATCAATTGACGAGATGCTGGAATTTTAGCAGATGCACAAATACCAATTACCACTGGTAGCAAAGCTGCTGCCGTACCTGTATTAGAAAGCACAGAAGACATACCTGCTGTTACAAGCATTAAAGCAATCATAAGAGCATTTTCGCTTTTGCCTGCTTTATTTACGACAGAAATACCAATTTTTTGTGCTAAACCTGTGTGGAATAAAGCAGCACCAATGATAAACATACCTGCAAATAACACTACTGTACTATCAGATAAACCACTAAACACTTGTTTCATTGGAATTACACCTAATAAACCAAGTGCCATAGCACCACCGATAGAGGTAATTGCGAGTGGAATAATTTCTGTTACGAATAATAACGCCATTATACCTAAAACAATTAAGGTTAGTACAGCTGGATCCATAAGAATCAACTCCTCCCTGAAGGGCGAATTTCAGATTGGCCACAAGCACATTAAAAACAAGTGCATATAATATAGGAAGAAAGGCCAATAAGAATAAACATCATCACTGTCACCCCATACCCTTCTTTAGTACAAGGGTAACCAAAGTGTAGCCATTCTCCAAGTAAGCCACGACGAAGAAAAAAACTATATCGTTTTCTTTTTTGAAACCATTTAGATTTTCGTTCCTCTCCAATGAGAAGGGCAGTGATAAAAAAAATAAAAAGCGCAATACAAATACACAAGAAAAACTTCATTTCGTCTGATACTATCATAGGCGTCACCTCATAAAGAAGAAAAGTGAATAAAAAGTTTACGTGTTTGTATAGCGCTGCTACAGTAAAATACTGTATATGATTGTAATACACCTAGGCAAGGCCAAGCCATGCCTAGGGGTATATACAAGTTACTTCAACATGGCAAGCATTGTACCGGCTGCTACTGCAGTACCGATTACACCTGCCACATTTGGTCCCATCGCATGCATCAATAGGAAGTTCGCTGGGTTTGCTTGCGAGCCGACCACTTGGGATACTCGGGCTGCCATTGGTACTGCAGATACACCTGCAGAGCCGATCAATGGATTTGTTTTACCACCATCTGCCCAGCACATTAATTTACCGAAGATAACACCACCAGCGGTGCCACCGATAAAGGCAATTAAGCCTAATACGATAATTTTAATAGTTTCTAAGTTCAAGAAACTCTCTGCTGTCATAGTAAGACCAGTACCAGTAGCTAAGAAAATTGTTACTGTGTTAATTAAGGCGTTCTCAGAAGTATCTGCTAAACGTGCTGTTACACCAGATTCACGGAATAAGTTACCAAGCATTAACATGCCTAATAAAGAAGTGATTGGTGGCAATAACAGAGAAATAGCAATGGTAGCTACAACTGGGAAAACAACCTTTTCAAAACGTGTCACTTCACGCAACTGTTCCATTACAATTTCACGGTCTTTTTGAGTTGTAAATAACTTCATAACCGGAGGTTGAATCAATGGAACGAGAGACATATAGGAATATGCCGCTACTGCGATAGCACCTAATAACTCAGGCGCTAATTTTGAAGCTAAGTAAATGGATGTCGGGCCATCAGCACCACCGATAATACCGATAGCTGCTGCTTGTTCAGCAGTAAATCCGACCATCATCGCTCCACCAAGAGCAACGAACACGCCGATTTGAGCTGCTGCGCCTAATAATAATGTTTTAGGGTTTGCAATGAGTGGACCAAAGTCCGTCATCGCCCCTACCCCTAGGAAGATAAGGGGAGGAAATATTTCATATTTAATCCCTAGTCCAATTAAGTTCATAACACCTTCATGGAAACCATTATTAGGAATATTCGCCAAAATACATCCAAATGCGATTGGACTCAATAATAGAGGTTCAAAGCCTTTCGCAAAAGCTAAATACAATAAGATAATTCCTACTAGGATCATAATAGCATGACCCATTGTGAAACTAATAAAACCACTATCCACCCAAACAGAGTTGAGTGCAACAAGAAAAGCGTCCATATGGAGTTCCTCCTTTTGTAATAGAAGGGTTTAGTTTAAGCAGTATAAAGTTGATATTATCCTAAAACAACTAAAGCTTCACCAGTTGCTACAGTTTGGTTAGCTGCTACACGAACTTCAGCTACTGTTGCATCATGTGGAGCATAGATTTCATTTTGCATTTTCATAGCTTCTAAGATGCAAAGAAGATCGCCTTTTTTAACTGCTTGACCAGCTGTAACTGCTACAGATAAGATTTTACCAGGCATTGGGCATTTTACTGTTTCTGCACCTGCTGGCACTGGAGCTGCGGAAGCTGCTGGAGCTGGTAGCAGCTAGCGGGGGCCGTTTTGGGAGCTGGGGCTGCTGCTTTAGGTGCTGCAACTGGAGCTGCGCCTCCAACTTCATTTACTTCTACTTCATAAACTGTACCGTTTACTGTAACATTGAACTTTTTCATTATAACTTCCTCCTGAATTACCTATTTGTAATGAAACTTTTACATAAGCTTAGATTAGCTTATAGGGCCTGTAAACGACTAGCAAGTCGCCAAGAATTAGACACTACTGGGCGAATGGACGCAATTTGATTTTGCGAATAGCCCATAGCAACGATAGCACTGACAATAGCCGCTACTACTTCTGTCTCTTTGTTAGCAGCTTGTGCGTTGGTAGTCTTATTCATTAAGTTCTCCTCCAAACTATCTGGTTACATTTCTACCTAGCAGTCTACCGTCCAATTTCCAACCTGTGCTCACAATCGGTCTTACGGAAGCAATTTGTGATTTGGAATATCCCATAGCACATACTGCTGCCACAATGGCTGCGACTACTTCTTCATGATTAGAAGAAGGTCCTGCACTAGGAGCTGTGGCTGATGATACCTCTGCTACCTCAGCCTTAGTTGACTTTTTTTTTGTAGGATCTACTAGATAGATAATATGCATAAGCACGCCTAATAAAATTAGAACGGCGAATACAATCGTCATATTGATGGCCATAATTAGCCACGGATTATCTGTCATACTTTCACCTCATTAATAGAGAACCATGATAATAGAATCATGCAAGAAGCAAAGTGTGTAGTATGCCTCTAACCAATATCTTATAGAGGGATATTACCGTGTTTTTTCGGAGCACGGGTTTCGCGTTTACTTGCCAACATTGCTAATGCATTGATGATAGCAGGACGAGTATGTTTAGGTTCAATTACTACGTCAACGAATCCACGTTCAGCAGCTTTGTATGGAGTTGCGAATTCTTCTACATATTTAGCTGTTTTTTCATCTTTATCTTCATCGCGTTTGAAAATGATATTTGCTGCACCAGCAGGTCCCATTACAGCGATTTCAGATGTAGGCCATGCATACACTTGGTCTGCACCCAAATCTTGGGAACACATTGCAAGGTAAGATCCACCATATGCTTTACGAGTGATAACAGTAATTTTAGGCACTGTTGCTTCAGAGTAAGCATATAACATTTTCGCACCATGACGAATAATGCCACCCCATTCTTGGTTTGTGCCCGGTAGGAAGCCCGGTACGTCAACAAAGTTTACAACAGGGATATTGAAAGCATCGCAGAATCGGATAAAGCGGGAAGATTTATCGGATGCATTGATATCTAAGCACCCTGCCATTACGCGTGGTTGGTTAGCAATGATACCTACGCTTTGTCCAGCAAAACGTGCGAAACATGTAATAATATTTTGTGCATAGTGTGGTTGTACTTCATAGTATTCACCATTATCTACTGTAGCACGAATTACATCAAACATGTCATAAGGCATATTTGGATTATCTGGAAGTAAAGTATTTAAACCTTCATCTTCACGAGATGGGTCATCACCAGTATCAACTAATGGAGTATCTTCCATATTGTTGCTTGGTAGGAAACTCAACAAATAACGAATTTGTGCTAAGCAATCATCTTCGTTTTCTGTCGCAAAATGAGCCACCCCAGATACACTGTTATGAGCCATTGCACCGCCAAGATCTTCCGCTGTTACTTCTTCTGCTGTTACAGATTTAATAACTGCTGGTCCAGTGATGAACATTTGAGATGTATGTTTAACCATGTAAATGAAGTCAGTTAATGCTGGAGAGTATACCGCACCACCTGCACATGGTCCCATGATTACAGAGATTTGTGGGATAACGCCAGAAGCATTAGTGTTTTCAAAGAAGATTTTACCGTAGCCAGCTAATGCGTCTACTGCTTCTTGAATACGAGCTCCACCGGAGTCATTAATGCCGATAATAGGAGCACCCATTTTCATTGCCATACGCTGTGTTTTAACTATTTTAGCAGCATGCATTTCCCCTAAGGAACCACCTTCTACTGTAAAGTCTTGAGCAAAAGCAAACACCAAACGTCCGTCGATAGTACCATAACCAGTTACTACGCCTTCACCTGGTAATTCTTTTTTCTCTTGACCAAAGTTAACACAACGATGTTTAACAAATTGATCTAATTCCACGAAACTATTGTCGTCAAATAGTTTTTCAATACGCTCGCGAGCTGTATATTTGCCACTAGCGTGTTGTTTTTCTACGCGTTTTTCACCGCCACCTTGTTTTACTGTGGACAGTTTTTTGTGCAATAATTCAATCTTTTCCTGAACTGTTGCCATTTTACACCTCCATAGGATTATTACGGATACAGTTGATTATTTCATGCGTTGGCAAAGTTCTAATAAAACGCCGCCAGTAGCTTTTGGATGAAGGAATGCAATTGCAGATCCACCAGCACCATAGCGAGGTTCTTCGTCGATTAATTGAACACCTTTAGCTTTTAAATCAGCAATTGCTGCTTTGATGTCATCAACGCGAAGCGCTACGTGTTGGATACCATTACGGCCACCATTTTTTTCGATAAAACGACCGATAGGACCATCTGGAGTTGTAGATTCTAAGAACTCAAGCTCAGCATCACCGCAAGGGAAGAAGCTTACTTTTACTTTTTGTTCTTCAACTACTTCGTCTTCTGGAAGATGCTCCATACCAAGTGCGTTTTTATAAAATTCTTTTGTTGCTGCTAAGTCAGATACACCGATACCGATATGATCTACTTGTAATACTTTGAATGCCATAATAACTCTCCTTTCAAATGAGCTGCAACTCGAAAGTGATATACATCACCTTTCGATTACTTATATGATACCACGATATTAGATTTTTTTCATTCTTTTCCTTATCTTTTTAAGGACTTTTCTAATACCGAGTTAACAACACTATAAGGGTCATTCGTTCTGTTATTGACTGTTGCTACATCTTGTTTGAACGCGTCACTTTCAATAACATGTTCATGAACATAGCGCATAATTTGTTCATTGATCATAGCCACTAACTCGTCATGTGTGCGTTCTGCACGGCGAGCAGCTAATTCTCCACTATCTTCAAGATATTCAAAGTGTTCGTCTAGAGCTTCCACTAATTCATCAACACCTTCATCTTTACTAGCGATAGTTCTCTTAATTGGTGGTCTCCAATCAAGTTCACGAGAATCTAAGTCTAGCATCATTTCTATTTCAACATTAAGCTTATCACAGCCGTCACGGTCAGCTTTATTGATAGCGAACACATCGCCAATTTCCAAGATGCCCGCTTTGATTGCTTGGATGTCATCACCTAAACCTGGCACTAACACAACCAAGGTAGTATCTGCATTTTTAACAATATCTACTTCTGATTGTCCTACACCAACTGTTTCAATGATAACAAGGTCCATGCCAAATGCATCCATTAATTTAACAACATCTGCTGTTTTTTTAGATAATCCACCTAGGCTGCCACGAGTACCCATACTTCGAATAAAAACGTTTTCATTCAATGTTAAATCATTCATTCGAATACGATCACCTAAGATGGCACCACCTGAAAATGGACTGGTTGGGTCAACAGCAACGATGCCGATTCTCTTACCTTGTTCTAAATAATGCTTAACAACCTTATCTGTCAATGTACTTTTACCCGCTCCTGGAGCACCTGTGATACCCAAGATACGAGCCTTACCAGTACGTGGATAGATGGCTTTCATGATATCGATAGCATTATCGTATTCATTTTCTACAGCCGTGATGGACCGAGCCAAGGCAAGACGAGAACCTTCTAGTAGTTCTTTAATTAAATCCATATTGTCACCGTCCCAATTATATATACGTCTAGGCTCGAACATTCTTGCCCGAGCCTAGCCCAAGTATATTATTTTACGTTAGCTTTGATGAACTCAATAACATCAGCTGTTGGAGTGCCTGGTGTGAACACTGCGGATACGCCAGCTTCTTTTAAGCCAGGGATATCAGCGTCAGGAATAACGCCACCACCAACTACTAATACATCGCCCATGCCTTTTTCTTTCAACATTTCAACGATTTTAGGGAACAATGTGTTGTGTGCTCCAGAAAGAAGAGATAACGCAACTACGTTAACGTCTTCAGAAAGAGCTGCTTCAACGATTTGTTCTGGAGTTTGACGAAGACCTGTGTAGATAACTTCGAAACCAGCATCGCGAAGTGCGCGTGCTACTACTTTTGCACCACGGTCATGACCATCAAGACCTGGTTTTGCTACGATTACTCTGATACGTTTTTCTGCCATGATATTATACCTCCAATTAGGATCGATTAATTATAGTGTGGAATGAGCTTGGTATTCACCGAATACGCCGCGCAATACGTTACAAATTTCGCCTAATGTAGCATATGTTTTAACGGCAGCCAAGATTAATGGCATCAAGTTTACAGATTCATCTTCTGCACCAGCTTTTAATGCTGCTAACGCTGCATCAACTGCTGCTTGATCACGTTCTGCACGAACTTGTTGCGTTTTTTTGGATTGGTTGATACCTACAGAAGCATCGATACGAAGAAGACCTTCAACTGGTTTTTCCTCTACTTGGAATTTGTTAACACCTACGATTGTACGAAGGCCAGATTCCACTTCCATTTGCCATTTATAAGCAGACTCTTGGATTTCTTTTTGGATGTAACCTTTTTCGATAGCTTCAACAGCACCACCCATTTCATCGATTTTTTGGATGTATGCTTTAGCTTCTTCATAGATAGCATTCGTCATAGCTTCTACATAGTAGGAACCGCCCAATGGGTCAACTACGTCAGCTAAACCGGATTCGTAAGCAACGATTTGTTGAGTACGAAGAGCGATTTGTACAGATGCTTCAGTTGGAAGAGCCAATGCTTCGTCACGAGAGTTAGTATGTAAGGATTGAGTACCACCCATTACAGCCGCAGCAGTTTGAAGAGCAACACGAACGATGTTGTTGTCAACTTGTTGTGCAGTCAACATGGAACCAGCTGTTTGAGTATGTACACGTAACATCATGGATTTAGGTTTTTTAGCACCAAAACGTTCTTTCAAGATATGTGCCCATAAACGACGGGATGCACGGAATTTCGCAACTTCTTCTAATACGTTGTTGTGTGCGTTCCAGAAGAAGGATAAACGTCCTGCGAAATCGTCAACTTCTAAGCCAGCTTTAAGAGCTGCTTCGATGTATGCAATACCATCAGCAATTGTGAAAGCGATTTCTTGCGCAGCAGTGGAACCAGCTTCACGAATATGGTAACCGGAGATGGAGATAGTATTCCATTTTGGCACATATTGAGAGCAATATTCGAAAATATTAGTGATCAAGCGCATGGATGGTTTTGGAGGGAAGATGTAAGTTCCGCGAGCGGCGTACTCTTTCAAAATATCATTTTGAATTGTACCGCGAAGTTCAGTGGAAGGTACACCTTGTTTTTCAGCAACTGCAATGTACATAGCAAGAAGTACAGATGCAGGAGCATTGATTGTCATAGAAGTGGAAACTTTACCTAAGTCGATACCTTGGAACAAGATTTCCATATCTTTTAGAGAGTCAATCGCAACACCTACTTTACCAACTTCGCCTTCAGCCATAGCGTCGTCAGAGTCATAACCGATTTGTGTTGGTAAGTCGAATGCGCAAGAAAGACCTGTTGCACCGGATTCAATTAAGTAACGGTAACGTTTGTTGGACTCTTCAGCAGTTGCGAAACCAGCATACATACGCATTGTCCAGAAACGGCCACGGTACATAGTAGGTTGCACACCACGAGTGTATGGATAGAATCCTGGGAATCCAAGATCACGCTCATAATCAAAACCTTCTAAATCAAGCGGAGTGTACACCGGTTGTTCTGGTAAGTTTTGACGAGCAGGTACTTTCTCACAGTTTTTAGCGTACGCTGCATCATATTCAGCAAGTTTGGCTTTTAAGTTGTCATTAGCCATGTCATCATCCTCCTAAAAAATTAACCTTGTTTTTTCATGCTTCCTGTTTCAGTGAAGCGTTTATGCCAAGAAAGAGCTTCATCTAATAAGATAGGTGTATGGGCGCCATTTGTCTTTTCAATAGCTCTTTCGAGGTAATCTAATAATTCTTGTTTGTAGTCTGGGTGAGCACAGTTTTCAATGATTTTGTATGCTCTTTCAATTGGAGCCAAACCACGAACATCGGCAATACCTTGTTCTGTACAGAATACTTGTACATCATGTTCTGTATGATCAATATGAGATACAAAAGGAACGATGGAGCTGATGTCTCCGCCTTTTGCTACAGAGTTCGTACAGAAAATGGAGATATAACCATTTCGAGTAAAGTCCCCGGAACCACCGATACCATTCATCATTTTGCTACCCATGATATGAGTAGAGTTTACATTACCGAAGATATCGAATTCGATAGCTGTATTCATAGTGATAACACCAAGTCTACGAGCTAAGCCAGGGTTATTGGAAATCTCTTGCGGGCGCAAAAGAATGTGCTTGCTGTATTTATCAATATTATCATAGAAGCGTTTCAATCCATCCGGAGATGGGGACAATGCTGTACCAGAGCAATCTGTTACTTTACCTGCATCAATTAAGTCCAACATACCATCTTGAATAACTTCTGTGAAAATGGATAAGTTTGTGAAAGGACCTTCAGCCAAGCCGGACACAACAGCATTTGCTACAGAACCTACACCAGATTGTAATGGTAATAAGTTTTCAGGTAGACGTCCTGCTTTTACCTCTTCTTGGAAGAAGTTAATCAAATGTTGGCTCATCGCTTTTGCATCATCATCGATTGGTGCTAGTGGACGAGTTGTATCTGGTACATCACATGGAACGATAGCTACGATTTTTGCAGGGTCACACGGAATATATTCAGTACCAATTCTGTCTCCGGCTTTATTGATCGGGAATGGCTCACGATATGGAGGATCTTTTGGTTCATAAATATCATGCATACCTACCAAAGACATTGGCTGGGATACATTGACTTCTACTATCACTTTTTTCGCTTGGCTTACGAATGTTGGGGAGTTCCCTACAGAAGTACTTGGCACGATGCCACCATCTTCACGTACACAAACTGCTTCAATGATAGCCACGTCTGTGTCACCAAAGAATCCATAGCGAATTTGTTGCGCCATATGACTAAGATGCATATCAATATAACGCATTTTTTGGCTATTTAATGCTTTACGAGTATCATTGTTAGTTTGATATGGAAAACGACGACGAATACCGTTCACACGAGTTAATGCGCCATCTGCTTCATCACCAACGGAAGCGCCAGTCCAAAGATCAATTTGGAACGGTTCAGTTTCCATGCGTTTTGCTAATGCCAATGGCACTGCTTTAGGGTAACCAGATGGGGTAAAACCACTGATACCTACATGGTCTCCTGGATTAATCAATTTAGCCGCTTCTTCTGCTGTAGTAATTTTTGCTTGCAACGCTGCACCTTGCACGCGATCTAAAATGTCGATCATACTACCATCTCCTTTAGTTTGAATGACTATATTCAGCTATATAACAATCACACAGTGAATTCAATTCCTTTATTTCTATCATGAAAGAATTTTCTTATTTATAAAACTGTCCAGAGAAATAATCAATTAAATCTCTACTCAAAGTGTGATATTTGTTAATTCTCATAAATACTACTCATTTTTCTTGTTATTGTCAACCATATATGTAAATATATGCATAATAAGCATACAGAACCGAAAAAATCAACGCGAGTATAACTTTTTGTTATACCCTTTATCTACCTATATCTATAAATATTGGTGTAGTACAACTTTTTTCGATATTTTACTTCTTACTCATACTCTCTATTTATGTTTATGCATTTCTGTGCGTTATATTATTCATAACTAATAGTTATTTGCTTTTATTCCATTTTGTTATTTTACATACACAATTCCGAAACTCCTATATATTAACTGTGCTATATATCATTATTAGTTTCTAATCAAACTAGCAGCTTTCGTATCACATAACCACTTATATTGTTCTGTCTATATCAGCCCTTCTATATATTCTTAACATAGATTACTACATACTATCACGATATATAAAAACATAGAGACAGTATGCCACCGTCTCTATACTTGTATTTCAATTTATTCCGTTGTATTTCAATTTATTCCGTTGTATTTCAATTTATTCCGTTGTATTTCGTATTATGCTCATAGCAAACCCTAGAAGTTGCCATAACACTAAACTCACCTGTTGGCTATACAAAGTATGATCAAAAAGACCACTTACCAATACAACTACAGCTAGTAACGTCATACCATAGCGTAAGGGAAGAGCAAGGCGCTTTTGCTTTTGTACATTTCTGCTATGACCTAGCAAAATTGCCAAAAATAAGCATAGAGAAACAGGGCCCGTTTCTGCTGCCACTTGTAAATATAAATTATGGGCATGATAGATAATCACCGTTGGATCTTGGATAAAATAGTTATAGTCTGGATAGGTCATCCAAAACGCATCCCAACCAATCCCAAAGATAGGAAAATCTTCTATCATGTACATAGTACTATCCCACAATGCCCACCGAAGCATAACCGATGTATCTTGCCCACTAAAGAGAGACCACAATCGACCGGATACTTCCCCATGGTAAAAGAATAGCACCAAGGGAACCACCAATAACGTATATAATAGCCTACGATCTACACAGATGCCGGCTACAAAAACAGCTACCGCCAAGCTAAGCCACATGCCACGGGAATAGGTAAGAACTAAGCACAATAACATAACTGCCATAAAGAGCGCCATCATAGCAGAACGTTTCCAGTCTTTTGCTTTCAATACTTGCATAGCACCTAATCCACCAATGGAAATGGTAAAAAGTAAGTATTCTCCTAACAAATTAGGATTTTGTAACGTTCCATACATGCGCCGCATGAGTCCTGGGAAATGGACATTATCCACCCATTCATGGATATGCTCTGGAGTCATGTAAAAATACTGATACCCCGCACCTATGCACACAAGAACTCCTGTGATACAAAATAATGACAAAAATGTTTTCTGCCGCATTTCATTGTCTATATAGTATGTCATTAGCCAATAGATACTGCCATACATCCCTATGTGGTAGAACCAACTCATAGCCGACCATGGGACATTCATAGAATTAACAATGGAAATGCCTGTCCAGAGAATAAACGCCAGGACTGCCCATTGTAACCAATGTAAAGTTCCAGAAAATCGTTGCCTATCGAATAGTAATGCTAGTAATCCCGCCACAAGGATGAGAACATTGCCTCCTATTGGTAACAAAGGAATACACACCGTTGCTCCGTATAGTAGATAGACTATCCATTGGTCCACAGATAGTCTACGTAGGGCATCCATTAGTGCCCCATTTCTTGGGCAAGCCATTGTTGCACGTCACCAAGAATGTATAAGGATCCTACTACAGCGATGATATCGCCTTCCTTAGTTGTTTTCATAGCATAGTCTAAGCCTGCTTGGATGGTCTCCATAGGATCTGCTTGAACTGGCATTTGTTTCGCCAATTGCACTGGATCAGTACCTCGTGGCGTTGGCGCTGGCACCGTAATCACACGGTCCTTTTGCCCTACTAAATAGCTGACCATAGTAGATATATCTTTATCTTCTAAAATCGATAGCACCACTGTTTTCGCTTGTTCTGGATACCGTTCATTAAAGGTCATAGAAAAAGCTTCTGCCCCGCTTGCATTATGGGCTCCATCTAAAATGATGGTTCGCCCATGGACTTTAAACGTTTCAAAGCGACCCGGCCATGTAGCACGAGCTAGTCCTTCACGATATGTTTCCTCACTCACAGCTGGTTCTTTGTCTTTCAAGATTTGCAATACCCGCGCTGCACAAGCTAAGTTCAAGGCTTGATGGATACCATGCATAGATGTGAAGAGCATGTCTTTATGACCTGCTTTGTCTTTTATGGTAATCATCTGGCCCATCGCCATCGCACTACGACTATCGATGGTAAAATCTTCGTTGAATACATGGTATTTCACGCCTAAGGATTTTGCCGTTTCTTTAATCACATCAAGGGCACCTCCTTGGGCTGCCGTTACAAGAGGCACACCTTGTTTGATAATTCCTGCTTTATGGCGGGCAATCTCCTCTACAGTATCTCCACAGTACGCTTGATGGTCAATGGTCACGTTTGTAATCACTGCCACTTCTGGAGTGATTACATTCGTAGAATCTAGTAATCCACCTAAACCCACTTCGATAACAGCGTAGTCTACGCCTTGTTCTTTGAAGAACAAGAATGCTGCGGCTGTTAAGATTTCAAATTGTGTGGGTGCTTCTACGCCACGGTCCATAACAGCTTCCACAGCATGGCTCACACGTTCAATCAAATCAGCAAAGGCCTCTTCTGTAATGTCCGCTGTGTTTACACGCATGCGCTCCGTATAGGATTGGAGGTGCGGAGACGTAAATGTCCCCACACGAAGTCCGCTCATATACAATCCATAGGTAATATAGGTGGAAACGGATCCTTTCCCGTTCGTCCCCGTTACATGGATAGTTTTATATGTATTTTGTGGATTTCCTAGCTCTTCTAATAAGGCCGTAATCCGTTCTAATCCTGGATGAATCCCAAAGGAGGCTACCTCTTCTAGGTAGGCAATCGCTTCCGTATAATTCATGATGGATCTCCTTATGCTAATGTTTTTAAGAACTCTTCACGTTCGTTCAAAGCTTGTTGTTTTTGTTTGTACTCTTCCAATTTTTCTTTTTCTTTCGCTACTACCGCTTCAGGGGCTTTTGCTAAGAATCCTTGGTTGTTCAATTTGCCTTCTAAACGAGCGATTTCTTTCACTACTATAGCTTGTTCTTTGGCAATACGCTCTTTTTCTTTATCAGCATCAATTAAATCTTTCAACAACAAGTACACTTCTAACCCGTTCACCACTGTTACGGTGGCATTTTCTGGTTTTGGTGCTTCTGGTGAAAGTACCGTCACTTTTTCAGCCCAACCTAATGTATGGAAATAATCACCATGCGTTTCTAAGATACCTTTCAACTCTTCTGTCGCCGGCACTAAGATAACTTCAGAGCGTTTACCCATTGGTACATTCATTTCTGCACGCATGTTACGGATACCTTTGATGCCGTCCATCATTACATTCATATGAGCCGCTGCAGAGCTGAAACCTTCCATGGATAATGTACTCGGCCATGGAGCGACCATGATGCTCTCCCCTTCATGAGGCAAGTGTTGCCAAATATGTTCTGTCACGAATGGCATGAATGGATGTAATAATTCCAGCATATGACGAAGGATAGATACCAATAAGTATTGTACTGTTTGACGGTCACGGCCACCTTCTTTGTTGTATAAACGAGGTTTTGCCAATTCAATGTACCAGTCGCAATAGGTATTCCAAATGAAATCATACACAGCGCTTGCCGCTTCTCCTAATTCAAATTTATCAAGGTTATTCGTAATATTAGTAACCGTTTTATTGTATTCTTCTAGAATCCATTTATCTGCCAATGTGTAATCGTCTGCACTTGGCACGAAATTTTCATCAAAGCCTTCTAAGTTCATCAATACAAATTTAGAGGCATTCCAAATTTTGTTGGCAAAGTTACGGTTTGCTTCCACACGTTCCATGTAGAAACGCATATCGTTGCCCGGTGTATTGCCAGTTACCAAAGTAAAACGCAACGCATCGGCACCATATTCTTCGATGACTTCTAATGGATTGATACCATTGCCCAAGGATTTACTCATTTTACGACCTTGGCTATCACGTACTAAACCATGAATAAATACGTGTTTAAAAGGAATTTCTTCTTTAAATTCTAAGCCCATGAAAATCATACGAGCTACCCAGAAGAAGATGATATCGTATCCTGTTACCATGACACTAGTTGGGTACCAATGTTTCACTTCCTCAGTATTCTCAGGCCAACCCATTGTAGCAAATGGCCATAAGGCAGAGCTGAACCAAGTATCTAATACGTCTGGATCTTGTTCTACCTTGCCATGGCAATGTGGACATTCTGTCAATGTTTCTGTAGTTACGATCGTTTCCCCACACTCTTGGCAGTACCAAGCTGGGATACGATGACCCCACCATAATTGACGAGAAATACACCAATCACGAATAGACTCTAACCAGTTGGTATATGTTTTAGTAAAACGTTCTGGTACAAATTCAATAGATTTGTCACGCACCACTTCTAACGCAGGTTTTGCCAATGGTTCCATAGACACGAACCATTGTTTCGACACCATAGGTTCTACCGTTGTATTACAGCGAGAACAATGACCTACGCTATGACCATGGTCTTCTACTTTTTCTAATAAACCTTGTGCTTCTAATTCAGCTACTACTTGTTTACGAGCCAATTCACGTGGCATATTCACAAAGTGACCTGCCCCTGCATTCATGGTGCCATCTGGATTCATCACCACAATACTTTCCAAGTTATGGCGTTGTCCCATTTCAAAGTCATTAGGGTCATGAGCTGGTGTAATTTTTACGCAACCAGTACCGAACGATTGATCAACATATTCATCGGCAATGATTGGGATATGACGGTTCACAAATGGAAGCAACAATTCTTTACCTACTAAGTGCGCATAGCGTTCATCGTTAGGGTTCACCGCTACGGCTACGTCACCAAACATCGTTTCAGGACGTGTGGTAGCTACGGTTAAGAATGTATCTTCTTCGCCGATAACAGGATATTTGATGTGCCATAAATGACCATTTTCATCTTCGTGTTCTACTTCAATATCGGATAAGGCTGTCAAACAATTAGGGCACCAGTTAGTGATGCGTTCTCCACGATAGATTAAACCTTTTTCGTATAACTCTACGAATACTTTTAATACCGCCTCATGGTAACCTTCATCTAAGGTAAAACGCTCTCTCGTCCAGTCACAAGAAGCACCTAAACTACGGATTTGTTTTACGATGGTGTTACCATATTCTTGTTTCCATTCCCATACGCGTTTTAGGAACTCTTCACGACCTAAATCATGACGAGATTTCCCTTCCGTTTTCATGATATTTTCTTCTACTTTTACTTGCGTTGCAATCCCTGCATGGTCTGTACCAGGCATCCACAACACATTGTAGCCTTGCATACGTTTCGTACGAATCAAAATGTCTTGCAATGTGTTATCAAGGGCATGACCCATGTGCAATTGACCAGTTACATTCGGTGGCGGTAACACAATACTGAAAGGCTCTTTATTCGTATCTACTTCCTCGTGAAAGTACCCTTTCTCTTCCCAATATGTGTACCATTGTTGTTCAATCTCTTTCGGATTGTAAGTTGTTAAATTTTTATATTCCTTCATATGTCCTCCTATGTATTGGATGTATCACCAGATTACTACTGTTTTGTACAGTAAAGCGGTAAATATCCCTCCCATATATACAAAAAAGACCCCTCGTCCATTAGGACGAAAGGGTCTATACTTCCGCGGTACCACCTAGATTATTGCCGTAGCAATCACTCATTATCGTTAACGCTGATCAGCGGGCATACTTACTCTAGTTCACCATGCCAACTCCGAGGCTACCCTCTTCCTACTACATACATTGTTCCACCAACCCAATGCTCTCTGTGATGCGTTCAAAAGATTTTTCCTCTTCTTAGTTATTATCCATATAGTATTAGTATACGTGAAAGCATGCAACAACGTCAATATATCAATCTATAAAACTATCTATCGTTTTGCAAAGGATACATTCATTTCATCTAAAGACTTCGTCAAGCTAGGCACATACACTTTCAAAAATAAATCTACCTCTGGTAATTGCATCTGTACTAATCGTTCGTAAATCGTATCATAAGCCGCATTGAACTCATTATTACCAGCTGCTTTTTCTGTGACGCATTTCATAAATGCTGACAAGGTATCGGCGGCTTTTAGTAGTACTTCGTATTCCTCTGGCACAGATACTAAAGCTTCCTCATAGGCTGGTTGCACCGATTCTGGTAATGTACGCCATAAAGTTTCATTGGCCAATTGTTCCACTTCCCCGTAAAGAGCTCGTAGCTTCGGGTTAAAATATTTCACCGGCGTTGGCATATCTCCTGTGAATACTTCACTCACATCATGATACATGGCCAGTACAGCTAATCGATTCACATCTATGTTACCATCAAAATAGATATTTCGAAGTACACCTAATTGGTGTGCAATCATAGCAGTTTCTAAACTATGACCTTGTAAGTTTTCTACTTCTGTATTGCGCATCAAGCTCCAACGTTGAATATATTTCATACGCCCTAAAAGAGCAAAAAAATGACTTTCTTTCATCGTGCACTCCTCCTTGACCTTCTACCTTCATTATACAAAAAAAAGCTCATTACCGCCATTACGGTAATGAGCTATCTACACTTTCGTTTCCGTCTATACATCATCATACTATCTCCTACTTTTTACACACCTTAATTATTGATATGGATCATATATTTCTGCCGAAGCAAATACGTCTATATACATAATATCCTCCTTTTTCCATACTTTATAATATATTCTACACACAATTACAGCAATAATACATACAAACTCATTCTATCACCACCTTTATCTACATCCCTAAACCTCATTCACCTATTCTTACCATTCTATATATACATCTATTTCAAAATCCATAGTATTAACTCCTTTCTTATTTTCCTACATACATTACACTTCTATTACACTTACCATTCTATATATACTTCTAATTCCATTGTCTCATCTCCTTTCGTCATACCTCATGAACACATTATACTTGAACTAGGTTACCTCCTTTTACAAAAGTCCCGATAGTTAATTATCTTATGCTTATGCCCCTACCATACCTCCCCAATATTCATCATCTAACAATTCAACCCAATATCCTTCTTCATCTTGCACAAACCAGGGTTCACATACATATTGTATTTCTAACATACTATTTCTCCTTTTCTAACACACATTTCACACTGTTACATGTTTATTATTATAGTACTAACAACAAATATAAACTCATCATATCACCACCTTTTTATACCTTTAACAACGCCCTATATTACCACTCTACATACACTTCTAATTCCATTGTCTCATCTCCTTTCGTCGTACCTCATGAACACATTATACTCAAACTTGGTTACCTCCTTTTACAAAAGTCCCGATAATTAATTCTATAGATAGGTAGAATTTCAAAGTATGATTAAAAATAATGTGCTCCCCCTCTTCTTTTATGATACTATAACTATAGATAAAAGCATGCTATATCATGCATAACCAAGTTGTATGCCCCTATAGAAAGGAGCCTTTATGGCTGCAAACACAAACTTTTTTGCCACCAGCGATGAAACAGAGTCCCGTTTTTATAGTTTTTTAGACTTAATCGCCAAAGGTGGAGTCTACAAAAGTGCCGACAAAGATTTCCATCCTTTTAAAGGTACGTCCTATCAAGAAAAGACAAAACAAGCTCACTTTTTTATGGATGCCTTATCACCCCAATCCCTCTATGAGTTTTCCTACGGTCGCGCCAAGTTATTAACATTACCTGGTCTTAGTTATTCTCCTTATAATCTAAATCCGTTAGCCTTTGCTCATACCGTGCGCAAAATGCTGCCTACGGACATTCGACGCAGTCTATACTTATATCATTTAATCGCCACTAAGGATGTATGCCATGATGAGTCTAGTTCTGAAGTCTATCAAAATGGATTACAACATCCTCTACACTATTATGCAAAAGATGACCGTTTTACCGTAAAAGATGATGATGTCTTAGAAGAAGGTAATTTAAAACGATACTTAAACGCTATTAACGAAGAAATTTTAATCACCCAAGATGAAACAACGGAATCCAAAATTAATACTACACAGCTGTTTGATAGTGCCTCCTCCACATTATATGCATTAGGTCTATTAGCCTCTCATCCTACATTAGAAAACGGCTATATCCTAACACCTAATCCGATCATTTCATCAAATCTCACAGAGGATGAACAAAAAGAACTACGCTACGCTTTGGACTTCCAAAAATACATTTCCCCCATCTCTTCCTATGCTCATTATTTACAGTTCAAATTGGGGTTAATTACATTAGAAGAGGGCACTGCTCCAGAAGATATATTAAGCGATATGCCCCTAGAGAGATCTCCTGAGCAACCCTCTCCTATCCTAGTGCGCCAAATTCCTCCTTTCAAAACATTGTTAGATGATAAACGATTAGCCGTCTTAGCTAGTATGAATACATGGTGTACGATTACATCAATTAATCGGGGTAATCCAAAACACACATCAAAACTAGCTACTACAAAAACTCTCAACTACATCGATCAATTAGAAGAGTCTCTCTATGATTCTAGAGAGTACATATATGGTACAAGCAAGCATAACCGTCCTATGTCACCAATGTCATTAGATTCTGTGCAAAGCATTACTACGTCACCTGTTACACCTCTTTCTCGAAAACAGAGTAAAACTCGTACTCCTCATATTGTCTACATAGCATTTCATACTTGCCCTGCTAAAGATTGGAACCAATTACAGCGTACACTACATCAATTCTGTACACAACGGATATCCATGGAGTGTATCCCACAAGACGGTGCAAATAGATACCCATTCCTTGTAAAAGTCATATACATGGAAACAACCTCCTTATTACCATTATTATATCAATTGGGACCTTATCTCCATTTTGTGACTTCCAGTGGGGAAGAAATTACAGAAGATATGCCAAATATAGACTACATCCAAAAACTAAAAGATCTTGCATTAACTAGAGTAAGGAGCATTTTATCTCATTATGAATCCTAATCCATTCCTTCAACGATATATGAACTCTGAACACACCTCTGTGGGGGCCTATACCTTTTATTACATACGACTCATCCAACTGCTTCACTTTATCTATATGGATCGAATCAATTGTGACGACCTAGGTGTTGAGTATAATCAATTAGATCCTAGAGAAATCACTGCTTGGTTACTACAAGATTATCAACATTCTATGGATAATGGCAGTGCCTCTGAAATGGCAGCAAAAATTATCGAGTTATTTTTCATGCCTGGAGAGACTCCTAATACAGTAGAACCTCTCTTTATTCCCCACTTACCTACCCCCTATATACTGACGGACCGAGAAATTCTAGCCCTATATCTATGTATCCATGATGAACGTACATTTCCCTTCCTATCTGCACAAATACGGGATAAGCTACATCAAGCCATAGAAGAGCACCCCTTTTACGATGCTTTTAAAACAATACAAGAAAACTTTGCATCCACACGCACCATATTTCTCACGGATCCACATACCCTAGACATCGTTCACAGGGTATACCGCACGATTATTGAAGGCACGCATAGGATTGCAATCACAACAGCAGATGGACAAGTCTCTGTTATTACACCTTGTCATTTGCGCTACTACGCTAATACGGAAGAGTACTATCTCATCGGCTTATGCAATGAACGAGAATATAGTTATATTCCTGTGAAAGAGATTCAAATTATGACTGCGGAAGAAGAATCCCCGATTATAAATCGATATACTGTATTAGAGCAATTATTGAAGGAGCAAGCACAAACCTTACAACTACGGGTGACAAATGACAAGAATGCACTAGAACGTGCCTATCATTTATTTGCAGACTACACAAAAGAAACTACTTTAGTAGAAACTATCATAGATGATGAAGATGAATTGCAAGATCACACTTATAACTTAACCATTACTTACTACCCTTTTGACGAAGAAGATATCTATCAAAAGGTGCTTTCCCTAAGTCTTATGGTTACTGTTCTAGAACCTTCATCTATACGAAAAAGAGTCGTGAAACATTTCACAGCCCTATTAGATAATTTAGATACATAAATCTATCCCCTTTAGTAGATCCCTAACATATATCCATAAAGGATACCCTCTATGGATATATATATCTCTTAAAAGTGCCACATAGAACATTCATGAATATTGTAAATCACTATTATACATTCATTTAACTATCATATAGACACCATAGGAGGCTTCATGCATACCCCTCAAAATCTCTATCATGCCCCTGCGACACTACGTAGTGGCGGTTATGTAGACATCCATAGTTCGGCAATCACTATTACCTATGATATGCCTTTTTACGCCATTAGTACTAGCCCATTTAACGGAGGCTTACACCATGTCATGGCTGTGCGTAACCAACAATTAACTTTTTTCGTTGAAAATGAACACGAACTACCCGGTGGCTCTACTTCTGCTTATTTAGCTAAAGAGTGTGTACACTTAGACTTGCCAATCCATTTCTGTACGGCTCTCTTAACCAGTGCCTCTATGAATCGCCACGCATATGTCTGCCAAGCAGAAGGTTCCATTATCGTAGAAGTCATCGCCACAGCCGGCACAGAACAAACTGCACACCGAGCCGGCGATGGGTATACATACTATGAACAAGATGGATCCTTTCACAGCGCTGGCACTATTAATTTGTTAGTATTTACCAATTGTGCCCTCACCGATGGAGCTTTAACAAAAGCACTCATCACCATTACAGAGGCAAAGACTGTAGCCCTTCAGTCATTAGGCATACATAGCATCCTCACAGATCTTCCAGCTACGGGGACATCTACAGATGGCGTCATTATGACTATAGACCCTAACGGAGAACTCCTCTCAGACGTAGGTACTTTCTCCCAGTTTGGAGACACTTTGGCAAAAGCTGTCCGATCTGCCATTGAAAAAGCCATAGAAAATGGAAATACCTTAACCTTATAAACACTAACTATTATAAACATAAAAAGAGCACGGTCTGTTCCTAAACAAACAATATGAAATACCCTTTGCAAAGGAATATGCCGTGCTCTTCTTTTATGTAATTAAATGATGCCCACCATAGACTACTTGGCACAATAGGTGACCATTTAGTAGGTTTCAAAGATTGCTTTCAATTCTTCTCGTCTCCGTTTTTGTTGTAGAGCTAGCATTAATAGTATTCTAGCTTTCACAGGTGATAAGGAATCGCTGACGATAAGTCCCTCTTTTGCATCCGATGACTGGCTCGATACAATGCCATTCCCAATTCGTGAAGCGCGTACCTTCGGTACATCTATGGTATGCAATACATCAAGCACACCTTGTGGCAATGTACCATTTCCAAAACCACCGATGACCAATCCTTGTGAGCAGCTAGCTACCATTTTTATGATTTCTGTATCCATCCCTCCATAGAGATTGACAATTCCCACTGAAGGCAATTCTACTTCTTCCCGAAGAACAAACTCACTGTACTTACTATGACATCGACACGGGCTGTAGTAGAAATAAGCTTTTCCATCTTGTACATATCCTATATGTCCCCATTGTGCATTTCCAAATGTTGCCACATCTGTAGTATGTAGCTTTGCCACATCTCGAGCACTATCAATATACCCATTCATGACTACCAGTACACCTTGCCCTATGGCACTTGTACTTCGAACTACTTGCACGGCTTGTAACAAATTAACTGGTCCATCCGCACTCAATGCCGTAGCCGGGCGCATAGACCCAGTCATCACAACAGGTATATCCGTACCTACCGTCAATTGCAAGAAATAGGCGGTTTCTTCCATCGTGTCAGTACCATGAGTAATTACGATCCCCCCTACATCTTCTCGGCTAGCTACTTCATTAATGAGTACGGCCAAACGTACCCAACGGTAGGGACTCATTTCTGAACTATCAATATTCGAAAATTGCACACTTTCAAAAGGACCATAGTCCTCTAATCCAGGCACTGCTTGTATGAGTTCATCTACACCTATAGATCCTGCTGTATATTCTGTTAATGCACTAGCACCCTGACCCTTGCCAGCAATTGTGCCTCCTGTCCCTATTATGACAATCTTTTTATCTTTCATATAGAAACCTCCTTGAAAATCATTACTCCTATTATATCATTCTTTTTCCTCCTATTTCATCAGAAAAGCCCCTATATATCTATACCTTTATCTTCCCTTTTATATATTGACCCTCTACGATGAAAGGAGTATAGTTAATATATTAATAATTACATTTTATCCTTAAGAAAGGTACTATTATGACAGATACTAATTATACATCCAACGTATTGCATTGGTTCCGAGAAATCAGCCAAATTCCTCGTGAATCTGGCAATGAACAGGGCATTAGCGATTTTCTACTACAATTTGCAAACGATAGAGGCTATGAAGTAGAACGTGATGAAGAACTAAACGTTATCATTCGTGCGAATGCTACTCCTGGTTATGAAAGTCATCCACCTATTATCATACAAGGTCATATCGATATGGTAGCTGAAAAATCTGCTACATCTTCACATAATTTTACCAAGGATCCAATTGAACTCATCGAGGATGGAGAGTGGTTACACGCCAATGAAACTACGTTAGGGGCCGATAATGGGATTGCTGTAGCAATGGCATTAGCTGTTCTAGATGATACATCTATCCCTCATGGTCCATTGGAATGCTTATTCACAACGAACGAAGAAACAGGTATGAATGGCGCTATGGCTGTGAAAGGAGAAAAACTACACGGCAAGTATTTACTCAATATTGATACAGAACAAGAACATGAATTTATCGTTGCTTGTGCCGGTGGCTGTCGCTTAGACCTTACATTACCAACAGAGACGATACCAACACCTGATGGATTATCATCCTTCCATATTTCTGTAGAGGGATTACATGGTGGTCATTCTGGTATTGAAATTGGAGAACAATTGGGTAATGCTATCACTATTTTAGCAAGACTATTACTAGAAGCCCATCGGGAAACCCCTATCTCTATCAGCCGTTTTATAGGGGGATCTAAACATAATGCAATTCCTCGTTCTGCAGAAGCAATCATTCTTTGCCAAAACTCCGACGCAGCCGCATTACAAGCCCATATCCAATCCAATACTACTATCATTCGTCACGAATTATCTCCACAAGATCCAAATTTAGAGGTGACGTTCAGTCCTTGTGAGCCTCCTTCTACTATCTATGGAGATACGCAAGCACAAGCACTTTTACAATTCTTATACTTAGCTCCACATGGTGTGTTCGGTATGAGCAAAAAGTTAGAAGGTCTTGTGGATACAAGTAATAATATTGCTATCGTTGAAGATCATGGTACACAAGTAGATGTATTGATTTCTGTACGTAGCTTAACTATGAGTCAACTAACATATCTTCGAGATCGCATTATAACATTAGCCAATACCCATGGATTTAACGCGTCTGAACAAGGTCGTTATCCTGCTTGGGAGTACGAACGAGGCAGCCAATTAGAAGAACAGGCTATTGCTATCTATGAAGACCTTATCGGTGTTAAGCCACATGTAACAGCCGTTCATGCTGGTCTTGAATGTGGTCTCTTAAAAGCTCAATTACCACATACACAAATGATTAGCTTTGGCCCAACTATTCTAGGGGCACATACACCAAAAGAACGATTACACTTGCCGGCATTAACAACCGTATCTACATTCTTATTAGCCTTACTAAAAAATTTAAAATAATCAATATGCCCATACCAAAAAAGGGAAATAGCTTCCGCTATTTCCCTTTTTTATGTCTAAATTGCTTTTTTCTTACGCTCTCTGCACCTATCTTATCATCCATTATTAAGGAAACAAAGTTCACCCAGATCATGTAATATACCATCCACTACTGTACGACCCTGTTTAGGCACTAGTTCTCCAGATGGCAAAGTTTCATTCACTGCTAAAATATCATCTGCAATCGTATATAACTCTTCTCGTGTTTTTGGAGTTTCTAATGATTTCATCATCAATACATGTCCAGAGTTAAGACCATCAATGCTATCATTATACAAATCAGATACGTTGATAAAATCCTTTCCTCCACGGTCAACCACTGTTTGAACATAATTTGCCAGTTCTTTAGATACCGTGGATACTCCTTCTATAAAAGCATTACACTCTCTTGCTTCCGATGTAGCCCCTATAATTCCACATAAAAGGAATCGAATTATCATACTATATACATCTATCTCATGATATTCTAAACCTAGCCTCAATTGTTCTATTCCAGATTTACAATCTTCTATGGAGAAGGTTTTTCCTGCACGACATAAGTTAACAATAGATTGCTCTACAGGGTTTGTAGAGTCTATAAGGGTATCTGCTTTATTCGTAGCTCTAAAGAAAATACTATCCAAAGAAGCGAGTAAAAATTCTTCATGGTGACGCAGTCTATGAGCTTGTGATGCATGACATAACAGAGAACGACGGAACTGCGTATCATAATAGAAATCTAAAATTTGTTCCTTTGTATTCCAGTCACCACCCGATAAATTTCTAATCAGTTCTGCACGCTCTGGTTTCATCCAAGTAATAGCCGATAATTGAAAATCTGTATCTGCTACGTAGGTCAATCGATGTTCTTTCGCTCTATTAATGAACTCCGTTATATATACAGGATCGTTAATAGGTTCCAGATATTCATGCGCGATATAATACAATTTATGATCCAACGCCGAATCAAATGAATCCACTTTCCATCCTTGTTTAGGAACAACTTCTTTAGAATTTTTAATAAGTTCAGTTATATGGCGCACAAATACTACAGCTTTTTCTGTACGTGATAATAAATCCAAATCTTCATCATATCGAGTAGCAAATTTCATCATTTCTCGAACTTGATTTAATCGATTCCATCCCGGATATACATTATAAGATACATAAGCAACCCCTCGTTCTGAAAGGTTAACATTACAAATCTCTAAAATTTTATCTTTCACCACATCCGGTACCCAAGACCAAATGCCATGCACAATAATGTAATCAAAAGTACCAAAACTTTTATCAATGGTCATGATATCTTTTTCTAACAATGTAATATTATCTAGTTCCATAAACTTAATAATTTCATTGCCAATTTCGATTTGAGATGTGCTAAGATCTACACCTATAAAAGATGCCTTTGGATGATATACGGCTTGTCCTATAATATTGCCTCCCATGGAGCAACCTAGCTCCAACACTCGCGCCTCTTTTGCCGGCACTGGATCCAAGCCCCATAGTTTTGCTTTAGCCTCAATAGAGTTAATAGCCGTAACTCCAAACGATTTAGATGGATAAATCAATTCATTATAAGAACTTTTTAATACTTCAATGGCTTCTGATTCTTGTTGTGAAACAAAAGTATTATTTTTTGCTTTCATCATATATGCCTTTCTTATATTTAACGTACAGGATATTCCATTCTTCTGCACCTCTTCACATTCAATGTAATCAATGTAATTATAACAAATTCTATTTATTTTTTCTAATATACTATACATATATGATGAGTAGTTATCTTATAAAATATGTAATAATTGTAACAGAATGACCATTGTATAGATAGCAAATCCTGCATATAGGATATGTAATGTACGATTTACTATGCTCTCTAGGTCCATAGGACTCTTTTTAAATAATCGTTCATGGCGCACTAAAAAGAGGTCTGGTTGGCGAGAATTAGATGCACTTAGGACAATACGATACGCTACAATGGCAGAACGAATTCCCACTATAATACTTACACAAACGAGACCTAGTAGTAAATTATCTAACCAGTGAGGATCACGCATGAAGCCTTTCACTAACAAAATTCCTAACACATCTGCAGCCCCTGTAAAAATGATTCCACTCATGGCCAAACCAGCCACTGCCTTAGGAGAAATAAAGTTTAAAACCTCCTCCAATGCATGCCCCGCATTCTCAGCTTTTTCCTCTTTTGACTCCGATTTTATCCATCTGTGAATAGACCATAATTGGTATATAGTCCATGCCATCAAATATCCTAAATACATATGTAACTCTGTCATCCTATTCCCTCCATTCTTCTTCTACATTGCCACATAAAATCAATACCTATTCTATGATTAATACTAACACAGTGTGTAAAAATGTACTACTAGAAAATGATTCATGATGTCGTTAGAAACTCATTTGTTTTGACGATGACAACACTAACACTATCATTTCCTTTGTTAATAAAAGAATACCTAGCCTAGTGCTTAGGTTAGGTATTCTTACTATAACCAAACAATATATAATTATCAACTTGTTATCACTTGAGATTACTACCTTCTGCAACTTGAGTCTCGTCAGTATTGGCAAAATCATGATAGAAAATACTTTCTTGATGATCATAATCTGTATTGTCAGCCCAAAGTTCACATTGTCGCATAACACCTTCCAATGCACCTTCCGTTTCATCCGGTGGATACTTGTAGTTACGCAATAATTTTTTAACCATTCGGCGCATTTTTGCCTGTGCACTTTCTCTCAATCGCCAATCCACTGTACGATTTTTACGTAACATATCAACTAGTTCTTTAGTAATATTAATTAAAGCATTATGGGTATAAAAATCTTTAACCGCTTGTGGTTGTGTCAACGCATCATAAAAGGCTAATTCATCTGCAGTTAACCCTAATTCTTCACCCATCTTTTTTGCCTCAGCAATTTGCTTAGCTAATTCTAATAGCTCTGCAATAACTTCTTCATTTGAAATTAGCCCATTAATATAACGTTTTAAAGATCCATTCATTAATTCACTAAACTTCTCAGCTTTGATAAAATTTTGACGTCTATGAATACTAATTTGTTCCCCTATTAATCGCTTTAACATTTCAATAGCTAAGTTCTTTTGATTCATAGCTGCTACATCAGCTAAGAATTCTGGGTCAAATAAAGATACCTTTTCTTCAAGGTCTGTAAATAAAGCCACCACACCCTGACTCTGAATGCTATGCTTTAATAGCTCATTAATTCTCTTGTTAATCTCTACAAAAGGAATTTTATTACCCCCTTTATCACGAAAGCGTTCAATCAACACACGAACCGCTTCAAAATATGCTGCCTCAATTCGCTCCTCTTCTCGTGCTAACGAAGAGCATAGAGATAATGATTTATGTAATACTAGAGCTTCTTGCAAATAAATATTACTTGTTTCTTCTCTTGTATTATCTAGCATAAAGTTTAAACCTTCTGTAATAACAAAAGACCTCTCTTTAGCTGACCCATTAAAGAAGATACTATAGTCAAACCCATGAAATAAGTCACGACATACAGAAAGCTTTTCCTGGAATTTAGGATATGCGGTTTTAGCAATATCCATATTTCCATAATTATCCTGATCTCGTTTTGTATAGTCATTCATAGCTTGTTTAAGGGCTCTAGCAATTCCTACGTAATCAACGATTAAGCCTCCAGACTTACCCTCAAATACACGATTAACTCTAGCAATCGCCTGCATCAAGTTATGACCCTTCATTTGTTTATAAATGTACATCGTAGCAAGTGATGGCACATCAAAACCTGTTAGCCACATATCAACGACAATCGCAATCTTTAGAGGCGAACTATTATCTTTAAAGCTATTTGCTAGCTCAACCTTGTGCGCCTTGTTACCAATAATAGATTGCCATTCCTCAGGATCAGAATTGCTACCAGTCATGACCACAGCCACTTTCTCTTGCCAATCCGGTCTCTTTTCCAGTATCTTATAGTAAATTTTCATCGCAATTGGTCTAGAATACGCTACAATCATAGCCTTTCCTGTTAATAATTGCTCTCGTTCACGTTCATAATGATTAATAATATCCTCAACTAACGATTCTATCGTATTGTCATGTCCGAGAACAGCCTCTAGCGTACTTAGTTTATGCTTACTTTTTTCTACAGCTTGTTCTTCAGCTTTGGTAGCCAGAATATCATATTCTGCATCAATTAAACTTAGTACATCTTGATCTAAGTTAAGCTTGATAACACGACTTTCATAATATACTGGACGAGTAGCATCATCTTTAACCGCTTGCGTCATATCATAGATATCAATATAATCTCCAAATACCTCTCGTGTACTCCTGTCTTCTTGAGAAATGGGCGTCCCCGTAAATCCTATATAGGTAGCATTTGGTAATGCATCTCTAATCATTCGAGCAATACCGCGTTTAATATTCCCTAGTTCATCAACTTTCTCTACTAATCCATATTGTCCGCGATGCGCTTCATCAGCTATCACAATAATATTATTTCGCGTATTAAGTGGACCATCCGCTTCTTCAAATTTTTGCATCGTAGTAAAAATGATGCCATTCACTTTCCGATTTTCTAAAAGTTCTACCAAATGTGCTCTACTTTCAGCTTGAATTGGTGTTTGTCGTAAAAACTCACGACATTTAGAAAACTGAGCAAAGAGTTGATCATCTAAATCATTCCGATCTGTAATCACTACAATAGTAGGACTCTGTAATGCTTTTTGCAAAAGCTGAGCATAGAAAACCATAGATAGAGACTTTCCACTACCTTGTGTATGCCAAAATACTCCACCTTTACCATCTGTAACACTTGCTTTTTTAGTAGAAATAATCGCTTTATTAACGGCAAAATATTGATGATAGGCCGCCATAATTTTAAATGTCTTACTACTTTCATTTACATAACATATAAAGTTTTTTATGATATCTAATAACCGGCTTTTCTCAAAAATTCCTTCAAAAAAAGTATTATATCCAGCAATTCGAATATCTTCTTGTGTGCCATCCTTACTTTTCCATTCCATAAAACGATCGAAGGAAGATGTAATCGTACCCGCCCGATTGGTTAACTGGTCACTAATCACACAAATCGCATTATACGAAAAAAAGGTTGGTAAAGCTTTGATGGCATTACGAATTTGTTTATATGGATCATCCTCGTCTTGTAACTCTCTGTATGGAGATTTTAATTCCATAACAACCAATGGTAAACCATTAATGAATAAAACAATATCTGGCCTTTTATGCCCTTTTACACCTTGTGCTTCATATTCCTTGATATTAAATTGTTGCACGATATAAAAAGAGTTAGCCTCAACCTTATCATAATCAATTAATTTTACAATTACATTACGATCTTCATGATATCCGCTTCCTTGGTCTCTATAAGATACAGGCACACCATTTTGTAAATAATCTGTAAATAGTGCATTCCGCTGCTCTAACGTTCCGTTCTCTAAGAATCGTATCTTTTGAATTGCCTTATAAACGGCTTTCTTTGGTAAAGCAAAGTTAATAGAATATAAATTTTCTATTTCATCCTCTAAAAACGGATTAGTTATCTCTTGTTGTAACTCAGAACCAATCGCAGCAGTATAGCCTAATTCCTCAACAAATAGCTCTACAATTCCACTTTCATAATTTGATTCATTAAATCTCTCTACCATATATCTCCCTCCTTACGAGCATCACACTTTTATGCAAACAATTTACAAAGTAACAATAAAATATAGATTGGATAAACAATAATTTAGAGCAACAATTATTAGTTTTATATAAGAATCGATTCATAGATATGGCGCCTTTTAATGGTTCAATGCCTAACGATTGGCATCAAGGCACAGTTTCAGAAATTATAGAGCTACATGATTTTAAAAGAATTCCCCTTTCGAGTCGTATGCGAGCCAAGCTCGCGAAAGTTTATCCATATTACGGCGCAACCTCTATCATGGATTATATAGACAATTACCTTTTTGATGGTATCTATTTACTACTAGCTGAGGATGGCACCGTCATTAATGAAGAAGGTTTCCCAATTGTGCAATATGTAGATGGAAAGTTCTGGGTTAATAACCATGCTCATATTATTACTGGGAAAAACGGGTATTCTGTTGAAGCACTATATTTACTTTTTATGCTAACTAATGTTAAGTCATTTGTTACAGGCGCTGTTCAGCCTAAAATCAGTCAAACGAACCTAAAAAAAATACCTATCATAATACCATCTGAGCCCGAAATCAAGAAATTTGATTTATTAATCCAACCAATATTTGCTCAAATTAGAAATTATAAAGCAGAAAATAACTTGCTGTCTAACCTTAGGGATTCCTTATTACCATTATTAATGTCTGGAAAGCTTGATATATCTAATATTATTGTTTAAATGGCTAATTAAATTATTGTTTATTTTTGTATTTAACTCAATCTTATCATCAATTCTCCCTAAAATATCTGCAATCCGCTTTTGTTCTTTCAAATTATCTGGCATATATACCTCTACATTCTTCATGGTACTTCCAGACACCTCTTTAAACGTTGTCCCTCCAGCTAATGCCTCAATCTTCATTTTATTATATTTCAGCAAGTAATATAAAAATAATGAATCAACATTATCATTCGGAATAACGCTTTTAAAACCTTGATTAGTACAAACATCGTTAGATGCAATAGCCATATATCCAATTGGTGCTCTCGAAGAAAATAGAACTGTTCCTTTAGGTAAAATTTGTGTTGAGCAACTATTTAACCCTTTTGCTGTTATATTTCTCTCCCCATACTCAATATATCTATTATTAAACGACGATAAATCTTTTGGTGTGATCCAAGCAATATCTCCATCAATATAATTTTCAAGATTTCTAGTTGAAGGTGTTGCCCCCCCTACAACTGTTCCTATCTCACAAATTCTATACTTTTTCCATTTAATCATCTATATATCTCCACCTATCCTATATATTTTCTATGTGCAATTTTTACATTGCTCTGCTTAACCATTGCATATTGCAATGTGGTATCAATTCTTTTATGCCCTAATAACTGCTGTAACTGTTCAATGGGCATACCTTTATCGATTGCCATTGTAGCTAACGTTCGACGAAATTTATGTGGATGTACTTTCTGTATCCCTAATAGCCTTCCTAATTTACGCAACCTTTCTTCTATACCACTTATTGTAACCCTTGTTTGAGGTTTCTTCAGGGAAACAAACAACGCAGGGTTATCATCCTTTCTGGATGCAAGATAATTTTGTAAATGTATCTTTGTACGCGCATCAAAATAGACAACTCGTTCTTTATTGCCTTTCCCCAAAACAATACACTCACGCTCAGCAAAATTGATATCTTGACGATTTAATAAAACCAGTTCTCCTATACGCATACCTGTAGAAGCCAATAATTCAATAATACTTAAGTCCCTTAAACTTTTGCAGGAATCTCTCATAATTTCGATTTCCTCATCTGTATAAGTTTCTTTCACCGTAGTTCCTGTTTTTATTTTATGAATTCTTCTAACGGGACTTTTAATAATATAATCCTCATCCTCCAACCACGTAAAAAAGCTAGATAAAATTCTGCGTATATTATCTATTGTTACTTTACTAGATCCTTTTTTGTGATGATACTCTGTAAGATAACTGCGTATATCCTCAGTAGAAATATGACTAACCCTTTTAGATAAAGATTCTATCACCGCTGTAATGGTGGATTTATAATATTTTAATGATTTTTCAGAACAGCCTTCAATTCTTTTAGCCGAAATGAATCGTTCTATATAATCAGGCTCTTGCTCAATCCTTTTTTCTTTTATTATTGTTATATCATACGCTAGTAAAACCTTTTCTAGTACACCCTGCAACTGTTTACTTTGTATACTATTTAAATACGGTAACATAGCCTGAATTACATCAATTACAATTTCTTCCTTCATATTTTTCTTCTCCTGTTATTATAAGAAGAGAACTATATGCAACGGTAGCTCTTTTACATATCCTGCCCCCGTTGCTAGGAATCTAATATTATAATTCTTCTACTTTATATAACGTATATCCCTCATAATAATAACTATGATCAATACCTTTCATATATATTGTTCTATCAGCTACTTTATCTGTTAAAGCTTGCTTTAACACGTGCTTGATCTCAGTATCTCTTATCGGACTTCTCTCCATAGCCAGCAAATAATCTTCCTTGTCCACATGACTCCAGTCCACTACCAAGTGCAGTTCCTTTTTGAGTAATAAGTCCAACCAGATTCTTGTACTTCTACCATTCCCTTCTCTAAAAGGATGTGCTATGTTCATCTCAACATATTTCTCTACAATTTCGTCAAATGTAGATTGTGGCATTTTTTCAATGTTCTCAAGAGATGCTTCCAAATACATGACTGGCGCAAACCTGAAATTACCTTTTGCAATATTGACCGTTCTAATTTTTCCAGCAAATTCGTAAATATCCGAAAATAAATATTCGTGAATTGCAGCTAGTTGCTTAAATGATCCTACTGTATATGCATCTAATATTTCATTTTCAAATAATTCTAAAGCCTTCTTTTTACTAATTTTTTCTTCCACTTTTGAAAGTTCTAATGAATCAGTAATATTAAGTTTGTTCTGCAAAACCATATATTCCCTCCTTTCTAGGATTTAATATTTTATTTAAATAATATAAACAATAATTTAGTGGCTTAAATATCGATATTAGAAACATCTAGTTCCCCAGATAAAAGTTCTGGTAATAATGTATCTCGTATTTGATTTAAATAATGTATTTCATTGTAATTATTACGAATAGTTGAATCCATAAGAGAGACTAATGCTTCAAATTCATCTAACTTTTCAGTTGGCGGAATTAAGATTGGAAGGTTGTTAAGGGCTTGTTTATTAATAGAACCAAAAACAGTTCCTTCACTATTAAAGGTGTCTAATTTGCGTTTAAGAAAACGTAATGTATAGAAAATAAATGATTGATGATTTGATTTAGACCGAATAGCTGCAAGCCCTCTACCTATACAACATTCTTTATGTGCAACATTCAAATCTCCAACAGGAGCTCGAACACTCATTAATATATCATTAGTAGACGCCATCCGTTTGGGATCAGTTGTAAAAAGTCTAACATTAGGAAACCTAAAGGAAAAGTCACTTCTTCCTTGAAAGAAGCGGGAGCCATCCCCTTCTGTATTAAGGCTAGTTCCGCTAGGAGATTGCCCCATTATAATGTCGGCAACATCACTTAATATTCCTTGTTTCCATTTTTGATTTATATCACAAACAAAGAATTGTTTGTATATTGCCATAGCTTGTTGCTCTAAATTATTGTTTATCGCATTATTCACTTCAATTTTATCATCTAACATTTCTAAATAACGAGCAATCTTATTTTGATGATTTAAATCTTCTGGAATATCAACTTCTAACCTGCTAATATCATTCTTATTTACAGATCCAAATACTGTCCCACTTTCCTTTTTTAATAAATGGGAATTATAATATTTCATCATATAATACAAGAAACTTTGATTCCCATTCTTCATTCTTAAAGAACAAACTCCACGACCCAAGCACATATCAACATAAGTAATATTTAGGTCCCCAACTGGAGCTCTTACACTCATTATTACATCTCCAGCTTTCGCTAACTTTGTGACAGCTGTTGTATATGTATCAAAAGTGGGATACTTAAAACCAAATGTTCTATTTCCCTGCAGGAAAGGGTATCCTTCTTTTTTCGTATTATAATACTCAGATTTAGGCGATTGTCCCATCGTTATATCTACAATTTCTTCTAACCTATACTTCATACCCAATCGCCCCCAAGTTTTTTCTAATCTCTTCTTCCAGTTTGTGAGATTCTTCAAATAATTCTCCAAGTTCCTCTGTCAATTTAGCCATGAGCTCTTCAAAAGATTCTCCATCATCATCTCCTTCTTCGAGACCTACATAGCGCCCTGGTGTCAAAATATAATCTTGTGCTTGTATGTCTTCAATGGTTGCTATTGCAGAAAATCCTTGCGTTGGCTCCAAGGTTCCGTTTTGAAAGTCTTCGAACGTCTTAGCTAAAGTATCAATATCGCCAAGGCTTCCATCTTCTTGAATTCCTTCTGTAAGGTCCCTATGCTTCCGATCTACCATGTAGCCCATTTTTCTAGCATCAATAAAAAGCGTTTTCCCTTTTTGCTTTTTATTTTTTGTAATAAACCACAAAGTAACCGGTATGGTTACGCTGTAAAATAACTTTGCTGGTAAAGCAATGATGCCTTCTACTAAATCATCTTCAATAATTTTCTTTCTAATATCCCCTTCTCCTAAAGTTTGGGAAGATAATGCACCATTTGCTAATACTAGTCCGATTTTTCCATTTGGTGCTAAGTGATGAATCATGTGTTGAATCCACGCATAGTTAGCATTTTTTTCTGGTGGCACACCATATTTCCATCGTACATCATCTTGCAGCTTTTCAGCTCCCCAGTTTTTATAGTTAAACGGTGGGTTTGCCATAATAAAGTCTGCTTTTAATTGTGGATGAATATCGTTAGTAAATGTATCTGCGTGACTTTCACCAAAATTAGCTTCAATACCACGGATGGCCATATTCATTTTTGCCATTTTCCAAGTATCTGAATTAGACTCCTGACCGTACACAGATAAAGTTCCTCTACGCCCACTATGAGCTTCCACAAACTTAGCACTTTGCACAAACATGCCACCACTCCCCATTGCTGGATCATAGACACGACAATTATCAAATGGTCTTAAAATTTCTACAATTGTTTTAACAATACTAGAAGGTGTATAAAATTCCCCTCCTTTTTTCCCTTCTTCTTCAGCAAATTGTTCAATACAATATTCATAGGTGCGTCCTAACAAATCTTTTGTATCTTCTGTTTCATCCATATGTATTTCATTAGTAAATAAATCGACTACATTGCTAAGAACTGATTTATCTAAGTCCGGATTCCCATAGACTTTTGGTAATACGTTTTTCAGTACCGGATTATCTTTTTCAATAGCAATCATAGCATCATCAAGGATAGTACCAATCTCTGGCGTATGTGCATACTTGGAAATTGTTGTCCACCGAGATGCTTCAGGTACGAAAAAGATATTTTCTTCCAAGTAAGCATCTTTATCGTTTTCATCTCCATATCCTTCTGATAATAATTCTTGATATCGTCTATCAAAAGCACTAGAAATATAGCGTAGAAAAATAAGTCCCACAATTACTTTACGATAATCTGCCGGTGGAATATGCCCCCAAAGTACACATGCGGCCTCCCAAATTTGCTTTTCAAATCCTATATTAACATTATTTTTTGCCATAAATATTCTCCTTAAGTTTTATCTTTACTTATCATTCTATCATATTAACCCTGTATTATATATAAAGATGAACCAGGCAAACATGATTATCTCATTAATTTTTCTATGTATGATTCCCTTTTATTTTTCTATAACAAAGCCTTCTCCAAATCCAAAGCTATCAACTAGTTCTCGTTTCATCGCTTGTTCTTGTTGTCGCAATGTAAATCGTAGTTGCTCAAGTTCTTTTAGTTTCTGTTCGTACCAAGCGACATCACGCTCTTGCTCTTCCAAGGATAGCACAGGAATTGGTAACTCTTTCAGTTCTGACACTGTAATCTGTTGTACTGTTGTACCTCGAGAGATTCGTTTCAGTAACCATTGTCCGATTAAGCTAGTTAAATAAATTTGTAACCATTTCGGATTACACTCACGACGTTTTACACGTAATCGAACTAAGTTAGCATTAAACAATAACTTATCCATATCACGATCAACAATACCCACTTTATTTGTACCGCCTCGAATACTGAGTACTAAATCATCTTTCTCTAATCGATAATTATCTACCTTGCCCGCTTCTGAGGTTGTCCTCACCAAGTTATCATAATTAATCGTCCCATAGCCTTCGATATCCATAATGCGTAGAACACCATACTCGCCATTAGCATCTTCATTTTTAGCAGTTACATTAAGACCACGACCGATACTTACTACCTTGTCCAAAGGGATAGTTTCACGTTTCTCAAACTCATCTGCATTGATTGAGATAGAAAGCCCATCAAACTCTACCTCTACTTCTTCTAAATAATCTGAAGGCAATAATTTTCCTTCTTTTATATCAGAGATGGACACTGTAGTAGCAATTCCTGGTACCTCTTCTTTGTTCTGATATATCTCTACAATACGCTGGATACCTTCTTGCGTTAATACCCGTGTACGGCGTGATACAGTTTCTATCATATCTTCAGAAATTTGAATAAACTGCACCTTTCCTTTCATCACATCCTGTTTGTGATTATTACATACCACAATAGCCCATGGTACAGAAATATTTGGTAATATTCCAGAAGGTACTCCTATCACGGTTTCAATTAAGTCATAATTTAAAATACTTTCACGAATTTTCCCATCCGCACCGCCTCTATATAATACGCCATTAAATACGGCAATGACCGCTTTACCATCATGAGGTGTAAGGGCTGTCAATGCACTACTTACATTCATCCACTCACCTGCCATCGGTGCCATCGGCCCGAATGGAAATCTGCTAACCTGTTCTTTCAAAGATTCCGTATTTATTTTTGTAGCAAAATTGGGGAATTGCAATACTCGATCAAAGGTAGCATTCGCCGCAAGAAAACGTGGTTCACCAAACATTTCACCTTCATATAATACGATGTGTTCCAACTTTACATCATGCAAAAATAGATTAATATACGCACATCCAACTGTTCCTAAATTTATATCTTGCCCTACTAATGTCATTTCATTTTTTTCATAAGCAGCTAATAATGTACCTGCTACCCCCATTGTTGGATCAAGAATTGTTTGCCCTACTTGTACATCACCTAGTTCTACTATTAATTGATTAATATATGTTGGTGTCGTACTAACAGCTTCTAGCTTATGCATCCATTCTTCATTTAATGCAACATCTAATACTTCTAACGGTGTACACTCTACTAAAATACGCAGTAACTCTCGATACATTGCATCGCCCAATTTTTCTGGCGTTGTTTTTACATCATACAAAACACTCTCTAGTAGATATGTATTTGTATTAGGTTGTTTTGAAAGTTTTCCTAACTTTTCCATTGTTTTTACATAGGCCACTTGGTTATCAATTGCAGTACGCTCTGCTAATCGATATAAATCGTCTTGTGTTCCTAAAATCAGTCCTCGTAAAGATTCTGGATGCTCATGAAGTACTAACGCAACCATAGATAAAAACCCTCTTAATTGACCGCCGCTAATTGGATTAACCATAATATTAGAAACCCACGCTTGCAACTCTTGTTTACCTTTTAATGACATATTATCCTCCTGATTATTATAAGCTTTATTATTTTTAGTATTACTCATACTAGGTATTTTAATCTAAAAATTACCCTTTTTATTTTTGTCTATTATACCACACTCCCAGCAATAATTAATAGTATATTTTATTTTTCTATCTAGTATTAATAATACTAGACATTTAAGTTGAAATAAAAAAGATGTTTTACTAGGTACCAGTTAACCAATTCATCTACAACTTCATTATACACAAAAATAAA
>OBVV01000038.1_pt1 | contig 84097 bp, 98 predicted proteins | sample 1476221 | NCBI WGS metagenome assembly OBVV01 (sample SAMEA2580029, study PRJEB22360) | human gut metagenome | biome: human gut; feature: human-associated habitat; material: faeces | place: Denmark | collected 2008/2010 | reverse complement strand
TGGGGCGGACTGACACCAAAAAAAAATGCGTACAGCCCCAACCCCAGCCACTACCGCATAAATCAAGGCATTCACAAAGCGAGTGGCAGGGTTGACAGTTGAGGAATAAAAGACAGCGGATTGGGAATAATTGGCATAGCTTTCATTAGTCCCCTTAAAAGCCTTACGAAATTGATCCTGAGCGTTAAAGGACTGGATTAAACTTTCCTGGGTCAAAGACTCTTCGATCAACTGGGTTTGAAGACCACGCGCCTTGGTCTGCTTTTGGAAAAGCGTATAAGAACGCTTGGCAATAAAACGAGCAATCACAAGGGATAAAGGAGTTAAGACCAGAACAGCCACCATCATAAAGAAATCCAATTCTGCCATGGTCACGATAGTGACAAGAATGGTTAGGAGGCCAACAAAAAACTGGTTAAAGACCATCAGAAGACCACTATTAAGTTGCTCTACATCGGTCGTGAGGCGACTGACGAAGTCCCCGCTCCCTTGTTTATCTAGATAAGACAAGGGCAATCGGTGTACTTTTTCCATCACTTCTGCTCTTAGGCTTTGGCTAAACCGATAGACCAATTGATTATAGACAAGAGGATTGATCCATTGGATCAGGGTATTAGCCACAATGACCAGAACCATTTGGATCAAAACAGGCCATAAGACTGTCATCCCTTGAGGATTGATGACTAAATCAACTGCATGTCCGATCAGGATCGGTAACCAGACCGTTAAGGCTACTTGAGCGATGGTTCCAAGACTAGCTAGAATCAGGAGCCCGGGATGGTGAGCAAAATCCCTAAACAGACGTTTTAAATAACTAGAACGTTTTTGACTCATGCTTCCTCCCTCCCGTGTTGTGATTCATGAATTTCTTGATAAATCTCATTGGTAGACAAGAGGAAATCATGATTTCCCAGTCCAACTTGATGTCCCTTGTTCAAGACTAAAATCTGATCAGCAGACTTAATACTATTGGTTCGTTGAGATACTAAGATCAAACTTGTATCACTCAATTCTTCTTTTATCGATTTTAAGAGACGAGCTTCCGTCAAATAATCCAAGGCAGAAGTTGAATCATCCAAAATCAAGAAAGGAGCCTTCTTCAAAAGGGCACGCGCAATGGTCAACCGCTGGCGTTGGCCACCTGAGAAATTTCGACCAAAGGCTTCCACTGGCTCATCGAGTTGTCCTTCTTTTTCACGAACAAAATCAGCCGCCTGAGCTGTTTCTAGTGCCCACCACAAATCTTCATCCGATAGATTTTCTTCCATCCCTAGTAAGAGATTCGAGCGGATAGTCCCTCGAAAGAGCTCTGCCTTCTGTGGGACAACAGCTACCCACTCCCTCCACTCCTTGAGAGTCTTAGGAGAGTGACCTTGATGATAGAGGGCTAATTTCCCCTGACTCACGGTATACAAATGACTCAATAACTGAACCAGGGTGGACTTTCCAGATCCTGTACCACCGATAATTCCCAACATCTGTCCATGATCCAGATCAAAGGAAATATCTTCTAGAGCCGGGCTTGAAGCCGTTGGATAAGTGAAAGAAACTTTCTCTGCGCTGATCGCTTCTTGCTCTCTCGCAATTTCTACTGGCAAAGCTTCAAGGAGGTCTTCTTCCTTCAAATCAAAAATCTCTTGGACACGCTTGGCTGAAATATAGCTGACATTTAAAGACGTAACCAGCATAGCCAGCTTGATCAATTCTGTTAAAATTTGTAATAAATAATTGACCAAAGCGACCAACATCCCTTGGGTTAAAAGACCAGCAGAGATATTCAATTGTCCTTGCCAAATGACACAAACCAAGGTCGTATTGACCACAAGGAAGGTCAAGGGACTCACCAAACTAGACCAGATACCAGCGCGAATTTGCCAGATCTTATAGTCTTGATTAACTTCTTTAAATTCGTCCAATTCACTCACTTGCTGTTCAAAGGCTCGAATCACCCTCATCCCTTGAAATTGCTGACGCGTCACCGTGACCATTTGGTCTGTAATTTTACGAATCTTGGCAAAAAGAGGATTGACAATCCGAGACATGATCACAATAATCAGGGTTAAAATCGCCACCATCCCCAAGAACCAAAGAGTGAGTTTAGGACTGATGGTGAAGGCCATAATGATAGAACCAAAGACAATAATCGGTGCTCTCAAAAAGAGGCGCAAGAATTGGTTGATCCCAACCTGGATTTGATAGGTATCCGAAGTGAGACGGGTTACCAAACTAGAAGTCCCGATCCTATCTCGCTTGTCCTTTGGAAGTGATAAGATCTTATCATACAAATCCTTGGTCATCTCGCGGGTAAAGCCGACAGCTGCTTTAGAAGAAAAATACTGGGCCGTAATAGCTACGACAACACCAAAGCTCGCAAATAAAAACAAAACACCGACCGTCATCACCACTGCGCTCGTTTCCTTTTTCGGAATGACCCGATCGACTAAGTGGGCGATGATTAAGGGGACACACAATTCAAAAATAGCTTCTAAAAGCTTAAACACGGGCCCTAGAAACGTTTCCCATAGATAGCCCTTAAAATACTTCAATAATGATTTCATACGACTCGATTCTTTTTTTATAGATATACATATTTTACCACAAATTCTTAAGATGAAAAAACTCTCCCTGCAAAGCAGAGAGAGTTGAATACTGACCAGATGAAGGTCAGAAATCTTATTCCTTCTTTGTTACCTTGCTTAAGGTCTTGCCCATTTTCCCCAACCCAAACATCAAGAGAGGGAAAGAGAATAGCGTTATAAGGCCTAGCACAAGAAACACTGCTACAAAGCCACAACTATCAATGAACCAACCAGTCAAAGGGAAGATGACAATCATAGATAGACTAAACATCATGGAATTGATACTCAGCATGGTTGCTCGCACACTGGAAGGCAGATAATCTTGTAAATCATTGTAGTAGATGGGTTGATAAACGGCATAAAGGGCATTGGTCAAAAGATAGACACTCAGATAGGAGAATGGGGTCTTTACACCTACCAAAAGCAAGGCCAACCCTGTCAGTGCAACTAGAATCGGAAAGACTTGATTACTATTCCATTTTTTCCCGATTTGACTGGCCAGATAAACCGCTAGGAGATTGAATCCACTACCAATTAACATGATGAGCGAAACTTGCCAACTAGCTAAGTCACTAATTTTCTGTTGGTAGTAAAAATAAAACATACACATGATGGTCCCTACCAACTGATAGGTGAGCATCCAGTAAAACAAGACTGGTTTGTCCCGCCATTCTTGTTTCACTACCTCCAATATCCGCTTTAAGGTCAAATGATTTCTTTCATCACTCTTGCTCTTTGGCTCTTTCATGAGAAAGATCAAAAGAATGGAAAGCAAGGAAAGACCAATAGCAATATAATAGGTCCAAGCCAATGCTCCGTGAATAAAGAAGCCTGCCACAACTGTACCTAAAGTTCGGGTGACTTCGGCCACACCAGACAAAAAGCTGGATATCTGAAGATAACGGTCCTTTTGACCCGCTTCCACTGCTGAATCAAATAAGAAAGCTGTACTGGTCCCCGAGTCAAAATTATAAGACCAAGCATTGACCATCATAGCAATGGCATAGATCCAAAAATTCCCTTGACCAAATAAAATCAAGATAGAAGATCCAATACTGGACAAGCGAGCCAAATAGAGATTGGTCTTATAACTAAATCGATCGGCTAACATACCAGACGGGATCTCACACAAGAGACTAGTCCCATGAAAGATACTCTCTAATAAACCAATCTGAAGCAAAGAAAGACCATTCTGAATAAAAAATAAAATCCAAAAACTGGTGATTCCAAAATAAGATGTAAATTCCAGACCTGCTAGGAGTGAAATATTGCGTTTGTAAGTTCTTTTAAACATTGTTTTTCCTCTTTCAATAGATTATATAAGTGTTTCTAAAAGACTTACTTAGATTTGCCTACATCTTCTCCACCTCCTTCATTTTTCTTGATTCATTTCTTGACGCAGCTGGGCCACTTGATTAGACAAGGACACCAACAATTCGGTTTGCAACTTTTGAATTTCCAGTAAATCCGTCTGGTCTTGTTGCACCATATGGTCAATTTTCGTATGCAGTAAGCGAATTTCCCGTTCAGACTCCATATTGACGTTAAAGTCATTTCGCGCTTGAAGGCGATCATAATCTGCTGCCCTGTTTTGGCTCATCATGATCAAAGGAGCTTGAATCGCCGCAATCGTAGAAAGTGCTAGATTCAGCAAGATGAAAGGATAAGGGTCAAAATTCCAGCCAAAGGGATGCAAGACATTGATCAACATCCAGATAGCCATCATCATGATGAAGCTAATAATAAAGGTCCAAGAACCACCGAAGCGCGCAACCGAATCCGCCACACGCTGACCGAAGGTATAGCTGGCTGTCAAGCGGTCTTCAACGTTAAAGGGACGCTCGCTTTCGGGCATGACAGCTGTTACCTGCTGTTTAATCGCATCATTTTTATCATTGGCACGATCAATAATCTGACCTAGATAATCCATACAATATTGGCTCAAATTTTTATAGGTGATAAAATCATCCATTTGACTTTCCGGGTAGGATGACTTGAGCATCTGTTGAATGGAATGGTCTAGATCCGCAATCAAAGATCCTTGGCCTTCTTCGTATTCTTTCCCATCGATGATGTCTTTTTTCAGCATTGAAATTCCTTTCATAGTTTTTTGAAGCAGAAAAAAGTGAAAAACGCCTAATGGCGTTTTTACGTCTATTAAGGTTTGATACGATGCAACATACGTGGGAACGGAATGGCTTCACGAATGTGTTTTGTACCAGCCGCGAAAGTGACCATCCGTTCAATCCCAATACCAAATCCACCGTGTGGAACTGTACCGTATTTACGAAGGTCAAGGTAGAATTCATACTCTGTACGATCCATGCCAAGAGATTCCATCTTCGCAACAAGGGCGTCGTAGTCTTCCTCACGCATAGATCCACCGATGATTTCTCCGTAGCCTTCTGGTGCGAGCAAGTCTGCACAAAGCACGCGATCTGGGTTCCCAGGAACTGGCTTCATGTAGAAGGCCTTGATATCTGATGGGTAGTTCATGACAAAGGTTGGTAGACCAAAGTGGTTTGAAATCCATGTTTCATGTGGTGAACCGAAGTCATCTCCATGTTCCAAATGCTCATAATCCGCATCTTCATCATTTTCATGCTCTTGCAAGAGATCAATGGCTTCATCATAAGTGATCCGTTTGAATGGTTCAGCAATGTAGCGTTTCAAGAGCTCAGTATCACGCTCCAATGTTTCCAAGGCTTGAGGAGCACGATCCAAAACACCTTGAAGAAGGGCTTTGACATAAGCTTCTTGCAAATCAAGTGACTCATCGTGTGTCAAGTAAGAGTACTCCGCATCCATCATCCAGAACTCAGTCAAGTGACGACGAGTTTTTGATTTTTCAGCACGGAATACCGGACCAAAGTCAAAGACGCGACCAAGGGCCATAGCACCTGCTTCCAGATAAAGCTGACCGGATTGGCTCAAGTAAGCTGGAGTACCGAAGTAATCTGTTTCAAACAATTCAGTTGAATCTTCCGCCGCATTTCCTGAAAGAATTGGGCTGTCAAATTTTATGAAGCCATTCTTATCAAAGAATTCATAAGTTGCATAGATGATAGCATTACGGATTTGCATGACAGCGACTTGTTTGCGTGAACGCAACCACAAGTGACGGTTATCCATCAAGAAGTCTGTTCCGTGTTCTTTTGGAGTGATTGGGTAATCTTGGGATTCACCAATGACTTCGATGTCCGTAATATCCAACTCGTAGCCAAATTTAGAACGCTCGTCTTCTTTGACAATCCCTGTTACAAAGACAGAGGTTTCTTGGCTCAAGCGTTTGATGGTATCAAATTTTTCAAGCCCCACTTCTTCGCCGAATTTTTCGATAAAGTTTGGTTTAAAAGCCACACCTTGGAAAAAGGCAGTCCCGTCACGCAATTGCAAGAAAGCAATTTTTCCTTTACCTGATTTGTTGGCCACCCAAGCACCGATGGTCACTTCTTGACCTACATAGTCTTTTACTTCGATGATAGTAATCCGTTTTGTCATCATTCATCTTCCTTTTCTCGTTAAACTTGTCCGAAGACATTATCTTCTTAATTGTATCATAAAAAGGCTTTCAGTGCTAGGTTCTACCTGTGAAAACCAGATTTTTTTTAAAGAAAAAGATCCTCAGCTCATTACTAAGGATCTTGTAATTTTATTTTTCCATAAAGGCCTTGAGTCGGCGAACAGCTTCTTTCAGGGTATCCAAATCTGTCGCATAAGACAAGCGAACATTTTCAGGGGCACCAAAGCCAGCTCCCGTTACTAAAGCAACCTCTGCTTCTTCCAAAATCGCTGTGGTAAATTCCGTCACATCCGTGTACCCTTTCATCTCCATGGCCTTCTTGACATTTGGGAAGAGATAGAAGGCTCCTTGAGGTTTGATGGCTTCAAAACCAGGTACTTCATTCAACAAAGGATAAATAGTATTCAAGCGCTCTTCAAAAGCTTGGCGCATGATCTCAATAGAAGATTGATCTCCTGTGAGGGCTTCGATTGCAGCATATTGGGAAACGGTTGTTAAGTTGGAAGTTGTTTGGCTGATCACCTTGGCCATGGCTCCAATAATCTCAGGATCACCCACTGCAAAACCAACCCGCCAACCAGTCATAGCATAGGTTTTAGAAACTCCGTTAATCACGATGGTTTGCTTGCGAATCGCTTCAGAAAGGCTAGAAATTGGCGTAAAGGTATTGCCATTATAGACCAATCGACCATAGATATCGTCTGCCAAAATCAAGATGTCATGTTCAACAGCCCAATTTCCGATTGCTTCGAGTTCTTCTTTACTGTAGATCATCCCTGTTGGATTGGATGGCGAATTCAGCAAGACTACCTTGGTCTTGTCTGTCCGTGCTGCTTCCAGTTGCTCTACCGTTGCCTTGAAGTGATTTTCTTCTGTTGTTTGGAAAGTAACAGGTGTGCCTTCTACCATCTTGACCTGGTCTACATAAGAAACCCAGCAAGGTGTTGGAATGATGACTTCATCACCTGGATTGATGACAGAAGTAAAGAAGGCATAAAGGATAAACTTGGCACCAGTACCGACCACAACCTCATTTCGGTTCACTGCATAACCATAAAACTCTTTCATATAGTCGCTAATGGCATCCTTCAATTCTGAAAGTCCAGATGCGACCGTATAAAAGCTAGCGCGACCATCCTCAATGGATGCGACTGCTGCTTCTTGAATATTTTTGGGAGTCGCAAAGTCAGGTTGACCCAGGGTCAAACTTAAGATATCACGACCTTCTGCTGCCAAAGCTTTGGCACGCGCATTCGCAGCCAAGGTCACACTTTCTTCCATTTCCAATACACGATTTGATAATTTCATACTTCCTCCTCAAATCTTAAAAAACACCGGTGACTTTCCCAGTCTTGAAATCCACCACATAATAAGAGCTCCCAGCCTTGACTTCCCAGATCGGTTTGCCTTTAAAGCGTCCAAAAGTGACACGATCAATCGTGTCCTGACTCTTTTCTTTGACGACGGAAGCTGCCTCTTTGGAACTAACTCCTTCTTTCAAAGGGTAGGTATAGACTGCATCATCCGCCTGCGCCACCAAAACCGCTAGATCTTGCCCCTCTTGGTCCTTGCCAATGAAGGAAAGATACGCTTCTTTGCCATGAAAGAAACTTTCCGTCTCAATGGTCGCAATCGAAGAGTGAGACAGAGCTATTTTTCTTGCTTGCGCCATTTGATCCTGCAAGCGATCTGAAGTTTTTTCAGCAAGAAATAGCCAAGAAAAAAGGACCGTCAACACTAAGATACAGATTCCTATTATATGTTGCCATATTATAAAAAGATTATTTTTCTGTTTCACTCCCTCATTATACACCAAAGCCACCTAGAATTCTATAGATTTTCAAGAAAGAATTGTTACTAATATTTCATACCTGTTACAATGTTTTAGTATAAAATTGTTTGATAAACAAAGTAAAATTAACACCTTTGCTATCATTTGTTCATAGTTTAATAAATTTGTCACAATTTTGTAACTAATTTGAAAATAAAATTAAACGACAGAAATACTATTTATTGATAAAATATAGATATGGAAAATTTAAAGAGATTATTCAAAGAAGCAAACGTAGATTTAAAAACCATGATCGTCTTCCACAAGGCAGAACGATTGATCCGTGCGTCTGAGGCTCATATCTTTAAAAAGCACCAGTTGACACCAACTCAATTCTCTGTACTTGAAACCTTGTACAGCAAAGGCGATCTTCGCATTCAAGATCTGATTGATAGCATTCTTGCGACCTCTGGAAATATGACTGTGGTTATTCGCAATATGGTCCGCGATGGTTGGATTACACGCGAAACCGATCCAGAAGACCGCCGTGCTTATCTTGTATCTATTACAGATGCCGGTCGTAAAAAGATCGAAGAAGCTCTTCCAGATCATATCAAAAATATTCAACGCTTGATGCAAGTCTTTAATAGCGGCGAGCAAGCTGAGTTGACAGAACTCTTGAAGAAATTCAAACATATCGCCTAAGCCTACTGCTCAAGACGATTCTGACTCCAAAATCCTCTATTTTGGAGTTTTCATCGTGCATTCTCTTTATCTAACAGATCAAAAAAATATTCCTGACGCTTCTCAGGAATATTTTTATTTATTCTTTCACAAAGACCCATTCTTTCTCTTGCGATAAGTCCTCACGATAAGAGAAACCTGCTACTTCTAATGATTTCAGATTTTCTAGGTGGGTGATTTCTTCCTTCATCATAGCTGTCACCATGGCCCCACGTGCTTTCTTTGAAATCGTTGAGTGAATCTTTAGTGTCCCACCACGATTCTCCATGAATTTGATCCGAATCATTCGCTCACGAATAGCTTTTGAGAAGACCTGTTCAAACTCAGAAGACAAGAGAGATAAGATCTGCTCCTCACCTTCTACTGCCTGATCATAGCCCTCTTTCCAGAGTACCTTTAGAGATTTTCCAGCTGGTTTTAGCTTCATCATAAAATCTAAGCGATGGGGAGCAATCCCTTCATAGGCAGGTAGTACACCGTATAAAGCAGTCGTGATCAACAAATGCTCTTGCAGATAAGCCTGCTCTTTTTCGGATAAGTCTTGACGCTCGATACTACGATACATAAGGCCATCAAACAGTTCTAAAGCAGGATAGGTTTTAGCACTCCCAGCTAACAAAGCCTCAATTCTTTCCTTTTCTACTAGAGCTCTTTCCTCTGAGATCCCGTAAAAGGTCGCTAATTCTTCTAGGGAGAATGCCTTCAAAGCTTGGAGGATGATTTTTGTGTTCTCTGACAAGGGTTGGGACTCGACGATACGAGCCTGTTCGTTCAGTTCTTTAGCGGATGGAATTAATAGTTTCATAGGTCTATTGTACCATAATTTTCAAATTTTCTTGACAGGAGTTTTTATTAATGTTATTATCTAGTTATGGAAACTAGATTAAAGAAAGGTGAAGATTTAGTGTCCACTTTTTCCTATCCAACGTGGGAGCAACTGCCTGAGCTAGACCTCTATCTCGATCAGGTCCTACTTTATGTCAATAAAACCTGTGCACCTGTTCTCTCTTCTTCAGACAAGGGCTTGACGGCTGCCATGATCAACAATTACGTGAAACATGGCTATGTTGAAAAACCAGATAAGAAGAAATACCAGCGTAGACAGGTGGCTCGCTTGATTGCTATTACAACCTTAAAAACGGTCTTTTCTATTCAGGAGATCGCTTCTACCTTAAACTTCTTGCAGGACCAAGCGAGTTCAGATCTTCTCTATAATAGCTTTGTCGCTTATCTCAATGAGCAAAAAGAGCCGATCGCTCCTATCATTCGCTCTGCCTGTCAGACGGTTCAACTTTATCTTGAAACCCTGACTTATATTCAACCAGTAAAAACGGAGGAAGAAATTGATGAATTACACCATGAAACTAAGTAAAAAATTATCCTTTGGAGAAGAGATCGCCAATAGTGTAACCCATGCTGTTGGCGCCCTCCTCATGTTGATCTTGCTTCCGATCTCAGCAGTCTATAGTTTTGAGCAACACGGTCTTCTCAGTGCTTTTGGGACTTCTATCTTTGTGATCAGTCTCTTTTTGATGTTTCTGTCTTCGACCGTCTACCATGCTATGTCTTACGATTCACCTCAAAAGTATGTGCTTCGTATTATCGACCATTCCATGATCTACATCGCGATCGCAGGTAGTTACACACCGGTTGTCCTCACCTTGATGAACAACTGGATGGGCTACAGCATCATCTTGATCCAATGGGGGACCACCATCTTTGGTATTCTCTACAAAATCTTTGCCAAAAAAGTCAATGAAAAGTTCAGTCTCGCTCTTTACTTGATCATGGGCTGGTTGGTCATCTTTATTATTCCCCAAATCGTTAGCCAAACCAATCCGATCTTCTGGGGTCTCATGCTCATGGGCGGCCTGTGCTACACGGTTGGAGCTGGCTTTTATGCTAAGAAAAAACCATACTTCCACATGATTTGGCACCTCTTCATCCTGGCAGCTTCTGCTCTTCAGTATTTAGCGATTGTATACTTTATGTAATACGCTCACCACTCTTCGGAGTTGTTATTTTGTGATTTTTTCTGTACAATAGAAAAAAACTGTATGGGGACAGTCAGGATGAAGACAAGCAAATACCAACAAATCATTCATGTACTAAAAAAAGCCATTCAAGATGGTGAACTGGAAACTGGACAAAAAATTCCCTCCGTTCGCCAGTTAGCTAGTCAATTTTCTTGTAGTAAGGACACGGTGCAACGAGCCTTGCTGGACTTGACTTACCAGCACTTCCTCTATGCTAAGCCTCAAAGTGGCTACTATGTTTTGGAGCAAGAACCTGATCGACATGAGGATCTTCCACTAAAATTAGAGAAAGACCGCAACCAGGCTTTTGAGGACTTTCGGACCTGTATAAATGAAACCTTGATTGGGCGGGAGAATTATCTCTTCAACAACTTTTCGGATCAAGCAGGCTTACTAGACGTACGCCAATCGATTCAAGGCTTATTGAAGGAAGAAGGTATTTATACGACTGCTGATCAGATTGTTTTGACTGCTGGTACTCAGCAGGCGCTTAATATCCTCAGCCAGATTGACTTTCCCAATAAAAAATCTCAGATCTTAATCGAGCAACCGACTTATCATCGGATGAACCAACTCTTAGATTCGCAGCAACTTGCCTACCGGACCATTCAACGTAATTTAACGGGGATTGATCTCGAGGAACTTGAAGAGATTTTCAAAAGTGGCCATATCAAATTCTTCTACACGATCCCTCGTTTTCACTATCCGCTTGGTCATAGCTATTCGACCAAGCAGAAAGAAGCGATCTTGCAACTAGCTGACCAATATGATGTCTACCTTGTTGAGGACGACTATTTGGGAGATCTTGATGGTAGCAATGCTCCATCTTTTCATTATTTGGATCAAAAGGACCGAGTCATCTATATCAAATCTTTTTCGACCAATCTCTTTTCTGCTCTTCGCATCACTTCCATGATCCTTCCCCAAGACCTTCTTAAGCCGGTCTTGACCTATAAGACAATTCTGGACTATGATAGTAATCTGATCATGCAAAAGGCTTTGAGTCTCTACATTGATAACGGTATGTATCTGACCAATAAAAAACGACTCCTAGCCAGAAAAAAAGAGGAAGAAGAAAGATTGAATACCTTGATGGATCAGTCTTCTCTTCTCCCTCATCTGACCCTGACCCACGATGGGATCCTTCTAGAACTCAGTCAAGTTCAATCCCTCGCTGCCTTAAAACACAGTGGACTCCCGCTTGATTTCTTTGAAGCAGCTTACATTACTACTTGTCCTTATCAACTCGCCAAGATCAAATCTGCAGATGTGGCCACTGTTTTACCAAAGCTTACGCCTTTTTTTGAAAGAGAAACCCTCGTATAGACTATACGAGGGTCTTTCTTATTTCTTTAATTGCTCATAGATAAGTTTAGCATTTTGAAGGCCGATCCGATAATCGAGGCGAATTAGGCGAATCGCTTCCATCTCTGGTTCTTTGAGGTACTTCTCTCTTTGTTCCTTGGAGATGCTACCTGGTTTAAGAAGATAGTGAGTGAATTGATTTCTGACTTTATTGAGCTCAACTTGAAGAGTGAAATAAAGTCCAAATAAGACAATGACAACTCCCATCAGGATCAGATCGTTTGACATGGTGTATGCTCCCTTTTTCTTTTCTTTTCTTTATTTTACAGCTTTCAAGAAAGAAAAACAAGGTTAAATTTGCATTTAGACCTTGTTTATCCTTATTTCATCATACCGGCTTGGAAGTCATACATTTTCTTATACGTTCCTCCTAGAGCAATGAGTTGGTCGTGGTTGCCTGATTCGATGATTTTTCCTTTATCGAGAACATAGATGCAATCGGCATCTTGGATGGTAGAAAGGCGATGGGCGATGGCAATGGTTGTCCGCCCTTGGCGCATCTTCTTCAGAGAGTTTTGAATCATCTCTTCCGTCTCTTGATCGATATTGGCAGTGGCCTCATCCAAAATGAGGATCTTAGGCTGGGCAGCAATCGTTCGGGCAAAAGCCAGAAGCTGTCGCTGACCGGTCGACAAGGTAGAACCTCGCTCGGTTACCGGATGATCATAACCACCAGGTAGACTCTCGATAAAATCTGCCACATCCACAAATGCAGCTGCTTGTCGGACGTCCTCATCTGTCAATTCTTTATGGTACATCCGGATATTAGAAGCAATGGTTCCATGATAGAGGAAGGGTTCCTGCAACACTAGACCAATGGACTTGCGCAAGGCTTCCTGGCTGTAGTCCTTGATATCCTGTCCATCAATCAAGATCTGGCCGCGATCAAATTCATAAAAGCGCATAAAGAGATTGATAATAGAGGATTTACCAGAACCAGTATGGCCAACAAAAGCGATGGTTTGTCCATTTTTGACCTCAAAGGAGATATCTTTTAGGACATCCCGTTTGCCATCATAAGAAAAAGATACATGGTCAAAACGAATATCTCCCCGCTCGATTTCTTTTAGGCTACCAGCTTGCTTGGGCTCATAGTCGTCTCGATCCATCATCTCAAAGACACGACCTGCAGAAATGGTTGAGGTCTGCAAAGTTGCAAAATTTTGAGTGACATCAATCAAGGGCTGGAAAAGCTGGCTAACATACTGGATAAAGGCATAGATAAGACCTGCTGTAAAGCCAGAGGACTGCCAATTTAGGCCGAAAAAGGTTAGAATAACCGCATAAGCCAGAACCTGTAACAGAGTCATAGCTGGCCTCAAAAAGAGGGAATTGACATCCACAGATCGGTTGGCATAGTCCAAATGTTCCCCATTAATCTGTTCGAATTCATCCGTCAAGCGTTTTTCTTGACGAAAGGCCTGGACGATCCGCATTCCTTCAATGGATTCCGATAATTTCACATTGATATCTGATAATTTTTGTCGGGTCATCTTGACCAAGCGATTGGATAACTTGCGATAGAGACGGATGGAAAACCAAATGATGGGAAGAAAAGGCAGGATCCAAATGGTCAAATGCCAGTCCAAGCTAAACATGGTTACTAGGGTGACTAGAAAGAGTAAAAAGGATGAAACCAGGCTTGAAAAGACAGTAGAAAACATATCTGCGACTGCCTGGGTATCATTGGTCACACGCGAAACAATCGAACCTGCTGCTGTCTGGTCATAAAAGGACATGCCCAGCCTTTGAAGATTTTTGAAAATATCTAGACGAATGTCTCTTACGATAGAATTGGATACACGCGCAAAGGTTAATTGACTCAGATAAGTTGCTAGCACGCGTCCAATGAATAACCCATAGTAGAGAATGAGAAACTGAAAAGCTGTCAGTACTGGAGAGCCGGCTTCTGTTGGATCCACTAGGTGGTCAATATACCAGCGAGCTGCAAGAGGGATCGCCGTCAATAACAGACTAGTCAGGAAGGTAAAGGCTAAGGCTAGGGCTGTTAACCATTTATAACGCCACATGTAAGTCAAGAGCCGCTTCATCACATGAGCTTCAGATGTTTTCATTCAGCTTTCCCTCCATTTCTTCTGATAATTGTTGAGCTTGGTAGGTTTCATAGTACCAACCTTTTTGAGCCATTAATTCCTCGTGAATTCCTCGCTCCTTGATCTGTCCATTCTCCATTACCAGAATCAAATCCGCATGAACGATCGCTGATAGACGGTGGGCTGTGATGATCGTTGTTTTCCCCTTGCGTTCCTGCTTCATATTTTCAATGATTTGGTGCTCCGTTTTAGCATCTACTGCAGACAGTGAATCATCCAAGATTAAGATCTCAGGATTCATGACTAAAGCACGACTCATGGCAATCCGTTGCTTTTGTCCGCCAGAAAGAGAGACCCCTCTCTCTCCCAGCACTGTCTCCATCTGGTCTGGCATGGCCAGAATATCTTCATAGACTCCACAAGTTCTCAGAGCCTTCATCACCTCTTCCTCCTTGATCTGTGGATCTGAAAAAGCGACATTCTCGCGAATGGTCATGGCAAAGAGAATCTGATCTTGAGGGACGTAGCCGATCAAGCTTCGAAGATCTTCTAAGCGATAATGTTTGATGGAGATTCCATTGAGCAAGATATCTCCCTGCTCCAAGTCGTGCTCTCTAAGCAAGAGACGCAACAAGGTGGTCTTTCCAGATCCAGTTGGACCCACAATTCCAAGGGTTTGTCCTTTTTCTAAATGAAAGACAACCTTTTCAAGGACAGGCTCTTTCTCATAGGCGAATTCTTCAATGTCATATTCCAGATCGCCATTTTGAATGTTTGTGACTGGTTGACTTGGATCTTGGATATCAGGTGTTTCTGCTAAAAGTGTCTCAATCCGATCATAGGAGACGCTAGCACGCTGACTAATATTAAACAAGAAGCCCATGGCTTGAAGGGGCCAGACGAGCATATTGAGATAGGTAATAAAGGTTACGATTTGTCCAACCGTCAGGCTCCCTTCCTGAACAAATAGCCCCCCGAAGTAGAGCGTCAAGACATAGGAGAGACCGACAAAAAGAAGAGTGGTCGGATCAAACAAAGCATTGTAACTTGCTGAAGTCATATTCTTTGAAAAGACCATCTGATTGGTTTTTTCAAAAGCCCGAATCTCATCTGCCTGAAAGCCAAAGGATTTGGTCACCTTGACTCCTGATACTGATTCCTGAACAAAGTTGTTCAGCTCTGAGAAGCCTTCTTGGGCCTCTTTGAAGGCTTTGTGGTTTTTGCGTCCAATGGCGGAAGTCACTACCACCATAACCGGTAGGGGCAAAATAGCCAAGAGGGTTAAGCGCCAATCAATCATGAAAAACATGCTGACTAGGGTCACCAAGGCTGTCACAGAAGCATCTACAGCAGACATAACCCCACCACCAGCAAACATGGTTACCGCATTGATATCATTAGTAGCATGGGCCATGAGATCCCCTGTGCGATAACGCTGATAGAAAGATGGAGACATGAGAGTAAATTGCTTAAACAAACGGTAACGCAAGATTCGAGCCAACTTATTGGCCGTCCCAAAAATATAGCGTCTCCATACAAAACGAAGGCCATACATGGCAAGAGCTGCGAGGACCAAAAGGGCAATATCCACAACTAACTGCCCCAGTGTCAGCCTTCTTTTATCGATCAAATCGATTACAAGTCCCATGATTCTTGGAGGAATGAGATTTAAAAAGCTAACCAAGATCAAGGACCCTATCCCGATCAAGTATCGCTTCTTCTCTAAATTAAAAAACCAAGATAATTTCCTCAACAGATTCATCTTATTTCCCCTTTTTGGTGAGGTGCCAACTACTATCCACTAGAGCAAACAAGTCCTCATCAGCAATTGTTCCATCTAAGGGGATACTCACCCAATATTTTTTATTCATATGAAAAGCTGGATAAATCCCCTTCTGCTGGATGAAATGGGCTACTTGATCCGACTTGACATTCAAAACTTCTATTTTCCCAGACTTGCCAGCATCCAGTTTTTTCCAATCAATGGTCATAAAGACACCATACCACTTGAGGGTGTCTCGGTGACGAATGGCCCCCGATTCCGGAGATCTCTCCCACAAATACTCAATCGTTCCCTGATAGTGCAGAGAGATATAGGCCATGAGACGCTTGGCTTGAGGATAGAGAAATTTCTCTACCTCAAAACAAGCTTGGCGAATCCTTGCAAGACTTTCCTGACAGGCTTCCCTGACTTGGCCAACGAAATTTCCTTGTAGCTGTTCCTGATGGATCTGGATATACTCGTCCCCTGTATCCTGATCATAGACCTGAAAAGATATCTTCTGGTCGCAGACACGGACCTTTAAGAGAAAAGAGTCCGATAAGACGGGACACTGGTACTCATAGCCTGCCCCTCTCTTTTCAAATCCGTAAGCCAATCCCTTTTCTGGCTGAAAAGTGTACCGGTCAAAATAATGCTCTAAAAACATTTTCTCTCCCTTATTCATTTTTGCACTAGAAGAGGTTGGAAACAACGTCCCCAACCTTGATAACAGATCCTCAAAACTACCTCAGGCAGTGATCGTTTCTTTTTTAAAACACGATGCGCGTGCCATGCAGTTGACAAACACCCAATTGCTCCAAAAAGAGCTGACGATTGTCAAGGGTCACACCTCCACCTGGCAGGATCTGAATCTTTCCCTTAGCCGCATCTAATAAACGATGATAGTGTGCAAAACGTTGCTCTAGTGGGTCACCTGGACTTCCAGCTCGCGTTAAAATGCGGGCTACACCCTGATCAGAAAGCCACTCAATCGCTTCTAGCTGATCTGTATGAGCTAACTCATCAAAGGCCATATGAAAGACCACCTCTGCCTCTCCACAGGCTGCAAGTAAAAGCTGCATGACCCTCTGGTCCAACTTTCGATCGCTCGTCAGCGCACCCAGCACAAAACAAGTAACCCCTATTTCTTTCGCAGCACGAATATCCGTCAGCATAGTTTCGACTTCCAGATCAGTGTAGACAAAATCGCCACCACGGGGCCGGATAATGACACATAGATCCACGGACTTCTCTCTTGTCAGTTTGATTGCTTCATTGATCACGCCTATACTCGGTGTGGTCCCTCCTACTGCCAAGTTGTCGCACAGTTCAATGCGACCTGCCCCAGCAGCAATCGCCTTATCAATAAAAGTTAAATTTTCTGCACAAAATTCAAAGACAAGCATGACAACTCCATTTTCAAAGACTTAAAACAAGGATATACTAACCGTTACCTTAGCATTGCCATTTTCCACTCTCGCTTTTGAGATACTATAGCCTGCTTGAGGAATCTCAAGCGTGATCTGGTCCCCATTCACTGTAAAGCCGCCTCCATTTTGATTGGATTGATCCTTCAAATAGTTGAGAACCAAGAATTTTGGAATGGGCATTTTCCCTAATTTAGCACCGTTCACAGTCAAATTCATGACATTGTTTTCAACTTGACCGGTCATGGTTAAATCTAGATAGCTATCAACTGGTCCTAAGGAAACAGGAACTTTGACGTGAAGGTCATTGCCATCCATTCCTAATGCCATCTTTTGATAGTCAGAATTGTCAAGGGCGGAACCAGCACTTGTTTTTACGACCTGACTCAATTGCACAGAATTGAGACTCAGCTCAGTTGAGACCCCTTCAGTGCTCACAGAGGCATTTGAAACAGCATTTTGAGCTAGTTCAATCAAAGAACTCCCTGCCTGCACATTTCTCAGCTGCTCCCCTTCAGGAATAGATCCAGGAACCAACAAGATCACTAATAAAATAAATAAAACGATCACCATGCCAATCAGGCGTCTCATCCACTTAAACATCTGCTCCTCCAATACGTGAAAAGTTGTATTCTTATTGTACCCTAAATCTAAAGAAATTGCGACTAAGAGGGGCCTTTACAAAGCAAAAGAGACCGAGGAAACCTCGCATCTCTCTGTGCATTATTTCGATTTAATGTAGTTAACACCATCTGCTTTAGGCGCAACTGCTTGTCCGAAGAAGGCTGCCAAGACAACCATGGTCAAGACGTAAGGCGCAATTTGCAAGTAAATGGATGGGATACCTTTAAGCAAAGGCAATTGATTCCCGATAACAGCCAAACTTTGAGAAGCTCCAAAGAAGAGACTAGCAAGCATGGCCCCGATAGGGTTCCATTTCCCGAAAATCATAGCCGCAAGGGCGATAAATCCAGGACCTACAATAGTAGTCACCGCGAAGTTAACAGAAACTGACTGAGCGTAAATGGCTCCTCCGATTCCTGCAAGAGCACCTGAGATCATCACTCCTAAGTAGCGCATTCTATATACATTGATTCCCAATGTATCTGCTGCTTGTGGGTGTTCACCAACTGAACGAAGACGCAATCCAAATTTCGTCTTGAACATGATAAACCAAGCAAAGAATGAAAAGAGAATCGCAACCCAGCCGATGATGCTGGCATTGTTGAAGAAAATATCTCCAATGACCGGAATTTTAGATAAGACTGGAATCGATGTTTTCCCGAAGGCAACTTTGATATTATCAGTTTGTCCCTTGTTATACATCGCTTTGACAAGAAAGACGGCCAATGGAGGTGCCATCAAGTTCAATACCGTACCTGAGACGATATGGTCAGCACGGAAATGAATGGTTGCCACCGCGTGAATCAAGGAGAAGAGTACTCCAATCCCTGCAGCAACGATCAAGGACAACCATGGTGTCAAACTTCCTAACTCAGGTTCAAAAGTCAAGTTAAAGATAATACCTGAGAAGGCTCCCATAACCATGATTCCTTCCAGACCAACGTTAACAACCCCAGCGTGTTCTGAGTATGCTCCTCCGATACTTGTGAAGATCAGCGGCGCTGCATACACAATCATAGAGGAAACAAGAATACTTAAAATCGTTACAATACTCATTAGTTTGCTCCTCCTTTTTTAGCTGAACGCATCGAGATCATCTTTTCGATAATGTAGTGAGCACATACGAAGAAGATAATGGATGCTGTCACAATTTGAACGACTTCTTCAGGGATTGCAGCTGGCTTCATCCCAACTCCCCCAATTTGAAGCGCTCCAAATAAGAAGGCAGCAAATGGAATACCAATTGGTGAATTCATTGCAAGAAGGGCAACGGCCATTCCGTTAAATCCAACACTCATTGAGCTGGTTTGAACGTAGACATTTGAGTAAATACCCAGACCTTCTGCTACCCCACCGATACCAGCAAGAGCACCAGAAATGATCATAGAAAGGATAATGGTCCGTTTTGAAGACATCCCAGCGTATTCTGCCGCATTCGCATTGAGACCAACGGCACGGATTTCAAAACCAAGTGTTGTTTTCTTCATCAAGAACCAGATGACCACCACCGCGATGATGGCAAAGAAGATCCCGATATTCATTTGTGATTTGTCCGTCAAATTACGCAACCACTCCGTCTGGTAGACAGCGTTGGCACCCACATCAATGGTTGAGTCCTTGTTTTTCATCAAGGAAGCTGGGAAACTATGAATCAAGGCATTCCCACCATAGAGAACAATGTAGTTCATCATAATGGTGATGATGACCTCACTGGTTCCGAGATAGGCACGAAGGAAACCAGGAATCGCTCCAATAAAACCACCTGCGACAGCCGCAATCAAAACGGTCATCGGAATCATCAGTAAGCGAGGCATATTTGGGAAGGAAAGGGCAAACCAAGTCGCCATGATCCATCCAGCAAAAGCCTGACCAGGAAGTCCAACGTTAAAGAAGCCGGCCCGGCTAGCTACTGAAAATCCAAGAGCAACTAAAATCAGTGGCCCCATGGCACGGGAAATATTTCCCCAACTCTTAATCGAACCAAAGGCTTTTTTAAACAGCAATTCATATCCCCAAAGGGCATCATAGCTGAAGGCCCACATAATAATGGCACCCAAGACCAATCCTAAAAGGACAGACACCAATGGAACGGCAATTTGTTTTAAATTCTTATTCATTTGATGCTCCCTCCTTTACTTGTCCTCCTGCCATGAGGATTCCAAGTTCTTGCTTATTCGTTGTTTCAGGGGTTACGATCCCTTGGATCTTCCCATCATGAATAACCGCAATACGGTCAGAAACATTCAAAATTTCATCTAATTCAAAGCTGACAACCAGAACGGCTTTTCCATTATCCCGTTCTTGAATCAAACGTTTGTGGATATATTCAATCGCTCCAACGTCCAATCCACGAGTTGGCTGGCTAACGATCAAGAGATCTGGATCGCGATCGATTTCCCGAGCGATAATGGCTTTTTGCTGGTTCCCTCCAGAGAGAGCCTTAGCAGGTACTACTTCACTGGCTGCACGAACGTCAAACTCTTCCATCAACTTCTTGGCATAAGAAGTAATATTTGGATAATTTAAAATACCATTCTTGCTAAGAGGTTCTTTATAATAGGTTTGAAGGGCAATGTTTTCAGAGATCATCATATCAAGGACTAAACCATCCCGATGACGGTCTTCAGGGACGTGCCCTACCTTCATTTCTGTGATTTGACGTGGACGAAGTCCCACAACGTCTTTGCCTTTAATCTTGATTGAACCGGATTTTACTTTCCGTAGTCCTGTAATCGCTTGGATCAACTCAGATTGACCATTTCCGTCAATCCCTGCAATCCCGACGATTTCACCAGCACGAAGTTCCAGTGACAAATTCTTAACAGCTGGGACACCACGGTTTTCGTTTACAACCAAGTTTTCAATCGACAAGATGACATCTTTCGGTTGAGAAGGACCTTTTTCAGTCTTAAAGGAAACAGAACGACCGACCATCATTTCAGCCAAGTCTTGGTTGGTAGCTCCTCCAATCTCGACTGTCTCAATCGATTTACCACGACGGATAACCGTTACGCGGTCTGAAACCGCACGGATTTCATCCAACTTGTGCGTAATCAAGATAATAGACTTTCCTTCATTCGCCAAGTTCTTCATGATTGTCATCAATTCTTCGATTTCAGCTGGTGTCAACACCGCAGTAGGTTCATCGAAGATTAGGATGTCGGCTCCACGATAAAGCGTCTTTAAGATTTCCACACGTTGCTGCGCACCAACGGAAATATCCTCCACTTTAGCATTTGGATCCACTGCCAAGCCATATTTTTTAGACAAGTCAAGGATATCTTGACTGGCTTTCTTAAGATCCAAAATACCATGTTTAGTGGTTTCAGACCCAAGGATAATATTTTCAGCAACAGTGAAGGCTTCAACCAACATAAAGTGTTGGTGCACCATTCCAATTCCTAAAGAGGCTGCTTTTGAAGGTGAGTCTAGGTTAACAGTTTTTCCATTTACCACGATGTCTCCGCTTGTTGGTTCCAACAAACCAGCCAGCATATTCATCAGGGTAGATTTCCCTGCACCATTTTCTCCAAGAAGTGCATGGATTTCACCTTTGCGCAACTGAAGATTAATCTTGTCATTTGCTACAAAGTCACCAAATTTTTTGGTAATCTCACGCATTTCGATGACATATTCATGTGTCATGGGGTGTTTCCTTTCAAAATTTTTTTATTTCAATAAAATCTGCTAGGCGACTAACAGATTTTATTGAGACAAAAATGTCTAACTTTAAAAGAAACGGCCCTTAAAGGGAGGGCCGCTCCAATCAAATATTATTTTTCAGGAACTTTAAGAGACCCATCAAGGATTTTAGCTTTAGCATCTTCTACAGCTTTTTTAGCATCTGCAGAAAGGTTGTCAGTTGTCAAATCAACTCCACCATCTTTCAAGCTATAAGTAATCACTTTACCGCCAGGGAATTTACCTTCAGCAGTTTTCTTAGCCAAGTCTTTTACAGATTCTCCGACTTTCTTCAAGCTTGAAGCCAATACAAAGTTAGATTTTTTACCATCTTTAGAAGTGTATTCACCTTCAGCTTTTTGGTCACGGTCAACACCAAGAACCCAAACTTTTTCGTCTTCATTTTTCTTCTCGTTCAAGTCTTTAGCTTCAGAGAAGACACCTGCACCAGTACCACCAGCTACTTGGTAGATAACGTCTGCACCTGCAGCATATTGTGCAGCAGCAATTGTTTTACCTTTAGCAGAGTCACCGAATGAACCAGCGTAGTCTACTTGAACTTTGATAGATGGGTCAACAGATTTAACACCAGCTTCAAATCCAGCGCGGAAACGGGTGATAACTTCACTTTCCATACCACCTACAAAACCAACTTGTTTAGTTTTTGTAGTTTTTGCAGCAGCAATACCAGCAAGGTAACCAGCTTCGTTATCGGCATAAACAGCAGAAGCTACGTTCTTTTGTCCTTCAATACGGTCATCGATGATGACATAGTTCACATTTTCGTTGTCTTTTGCAGCTTTTTTAACAGAGTCGCTCAAGGCAAAACCAACACCAAAGATCAATTTGTAGTCGTTAGAAACAGCTTCATCAAGGTTTGTCGCATATTGAGATTCATCTGTTGATTGGAAGTAGTCAAATCCGTTCCCTTTAGAAAGACCGTTTTCTTTACCCCAAGCTTGCAAACCTTCCCAAGCAGATTGGTTGAATGATTTGTCATCCACACCACCAGTATCGGTAATGATAGCAGCTTTCAAATCTGTTTTAGATTCTGAGTTTGCGCTATCTTTTTTAGACGCACGATTTCCACATGCTGCAAGTCCGATAGCAGCGACAGTTACTAGACCAAGGCCTAGCCATTGTTTCTTGTTCATTACTGAACCTCCTAAGTTATTGTGCAACATTGTTGCGAAGTATTGAAAGGGTCAAAAGACCGCCTCACAAACCCATTAAGTCAGGTCTGTAAAGGAATATGGAAGTAATTCCTTGACCGTCATCACGACCGTCGATTTATCTTTAGATACTAAGGTTACAGGAAGGTCTGGCTCAAAAAATTCAGCCATGACCTGGCGACAAGCACCACATGGAGAGATAGGTTTTTCTGTTTGCCCGTAGATAATGAGTTCTTGAAACTCACGAGCTCCCTCAGAAACTGCCTTAAAAATGGCTGTTCGTTCTCCACAATTGGTTAGTCCGAAACTCGCATTTTCGATATTGACACCTGTATAGATTTTCCCATCCTTTGTTAGCAGTACAGCTCCAATTGGGAAATGAGAATAGGGCACATAGGCTCGTTTACTCACTTCAACTGCTAAGTCAATCAACTCAGTAGTCGCCATGAGCCACCTTTCCTTCCATGATTGCCACACCAGAAGAAGTCCCGATACGAGTCGCACCAGCTTCGATAAAAGCAAGAGCATCCTCATAAGAGCGAGCACCACCAGAAGCTTTAACACCCATGTCGGGTCCAACTATTTGACGCATTAAGGCTACATCTTCTACCGTTGCTCCTCCAGTTGAAAAGCCAGTTGAAGTCTTCACAAAGTCTGCGCCAGCTGACTTAGCAATTTGGCAAGCAACAATCTTTTCATCATCTGTTAAAAGACAAGTCTCAATGATGACTTTGACCAGCTTATCACCGCTTGCTTCGACTACAGCTTGGATATCTTCCTCAACTAGTGCTAAATTCTTAGACTTAAGAGCCCCGATATTAATGACCATGTCAATCTCATCGGCACCATTTTGAATCGCATTTTTTGTTTCACACGCTTTGACAAATGGTGTATTCGCTCCCAAAGGAAAACCAATGACGGTACAAACTTTAACGTCTGAATCGCGCAAGCCCTCAGCCGCAAAATTCACCCATGTCGGGTTCACACAGACACTCGCAAAATCATAAGCCTTAGCTTCTTCGATCAGCTTTTCGATCTGTTCTTGTTGCGCATCTGGTTTTAAAAGAGTGTGATCAATATATTTATTTAACTTCATACAATCTCCTGAGCTGCTTAAGATATTATTTCAATAATTTCTTTAACGCTTTCAGCCCTTTCTAGTATTTTAACATTTTTTTTGAATTCTGTAACTCTTTCTTGTGAATTTTTTTCATTCATGAAAATACGGGCAATGCGTTCCCCTTTTTTGACGTGCTCTCCCACTTTTTTGTCAAACACAATTCCTGTTTCATAATCGAGGGGATCCGATTTGACTGCACGACCAGCACCCAGGCGCATAGCAAACAAGCCAAACTCCATGGCAGGTAAAGCTGCAATGACGCCATCTTGATCCGCTGTTACTTCAAGGACCTGAGCCACTTTGACAGGACGGTGCAAATCCTCTAAGTCTCCACCTTGAGCCACAACCATTTCTTCAAACTTCGCTAAAGCCTGACCATTGTTCAAGTGTTCATGGATGGCTTCAATCGATTGATCTACATTGGCCAATTTCAACATGATTTGCGCCAATTCACAAATAAACTCTGTGACATCAGCACGCCCCTGCCCTTTCAGAATATCCAGGGCTTCCAAAATCTCTAAACGATTGCCAATACTGGTTCCCAAGGGTTGGCTCATATCTGTAATGACAGCGATGGTTTTCCGACCCACTGCATTTCCAAGATCCACCATGGTACGTGCTAAGCGACGAGCATCCTCAATATTCTTCATAAAGGCACCCTCGCCCACCGTCACGTCCAAAAGAATGGCATCCGCACCAGCAGCGATTTTCTTACTCATGACGGAGCTAGCAATCAAAGGAATGGTATCCACTGTCGCAGTTACATCACGCAGAGCATACAAGAGTTTATCTGCTTTTACGAGTTGATCGGATTGACCTATGACCGATAAGCCGATCTCCTGCACCTGCTGGATAAATTCTTCTTGGGTTCGTTCAATCTGGAAGCCTTTAATGGATTCCAACTTATCGATGGTTCCACCTGTGTGGCCTAAGCCACGGCCGCTCATTTTGGCAACCGGCACTCCGAAACTTGCAACCAAAGGCACCAAGACCAAGGTCACCTTGTCTCCCACACCACCAGTCGAGTGTTTGTCCACCTTTATCCCTGGAATAGCTGACAGATCAAACTGTTGCCCCGTTTGGACCATCTTCATGGTCATATGAGAGATTTCTTCCGTCGTCATCCCTTTAAAATAAACGGCCATAGCAAAAGCAGACATTTGGTAATCTGGAACTGTTCCAGCCACATAGCCCTCAATCAGCCATTCAATTTCTTCCTTGTTTAAGGCAAGACCATCTCTTTTTTTCTGAATGATATCTACTGCTCTCATGATTCTTTCTCACTTCTTAAAATATAATAGCCTTTGTCTTTTTTTACGATTTCACAATTGCCAAACGTCTCTTCCATTTTGGCCTTAGCGCTCGGAGCCCCTTGTTTTTTCTGAATAACAATGGTCAAGTCTCCACCTGGTTTCAAATGTTCAAAACTACCGGTGATCACTTGGTGGACCACTTTCTTACCAGCTCGGATCGGCGGATTACTGATCACATGGTCAAAGACCCCTTCTACTGCTTCATAGACATCCGAAGAAAAGATCTGAGCTTCCACGCCGTTTCGGCTAGCATTTTTCTTAGCCAAGTCCAGTGCCCGCTCATTGACATCCACCATGGTCACTGCGACTCCCTGGGCTTTAGCTAGAGAGAGGCCAATTGGACCATAGCCACAGCCAACATCAAGGACACTTTCTCCTTCTTGAAAATCCAGGGTTGATAAGAGCACCTGGCTTCCATAGTCAATCATTTTTTTACTAAAGACGCCGGCGTCCGTATAAAAATTCATCTTTTGCCCCAATAAAACAACAGCCAGATCATGAATATCATGGGCTGCATCTGGGTTTACATCGAAATACATTTTACTCATAAGGTTATTTTATCATAATTCATTCCTTTTTTAAATCGTTTACATGACCTCTAAAAATTGGTATACTAAAGACTACAATAGGAGTGACATATGGACAAAGAATTTCTACATTTTGAAAAAATTAATAGGGAAACTTGGCAAAATTTGCACCGCAAAACCACCCCACCTCTCTCTCAAACAGAGCTCAATTCTATTAAAAGTTTTAACGACCGCATCAACCTCCAGGATGTACGTGACGTCTACCTGCCTTTGACAAACCTAATTGGAATCTACAAGCGTTCCAAAGAAGATTTGGCCTTCTCAAAAGGTATTTTTCTTCAAAAAACGAGTGAACGCCAACCCTTTATCATTGGGGTTTCAGGGAGTGTTGCAGTTGGGAAATCGACCACCAGCCGTTTACTTCAAATCCTGCTGTCTCGAACCTTTGAAGGCTCGACGGTGGAGTTGGTGACAACGGATGGCTTTCTCTATTCAAATGCTATCTTAAAAGAACAAGAGATCCTCAATCGGAAAGGATTTCCAGAAAGCTATGATATGGAATTGCTCCTTGATTTTCTCAATCAAATTAAAAACAACAAGAGCGTAGAAATCCCTGTCTATTCGCACGAAATATACGATATTGTCCCAGATGAGAAGCAAACCATTTTACCGGCTGATTTTGTCATTGTCGAAGGGATCAATGTCTTTCAAAATCCGCAAAATGACAGTCTCTATATGACCGATTTCTTTGATTTTTCGATCTATGTGGATGCCGCAGTCGACGATATTGAATCTTGGTATATCGATCGCTTCCAAAAACTCCTTGCATTAGCTCAGAATGATCCCAATAACTACTACTATCGATTTACAGAGCAACCCCTAGAAGAAGTTTTAAGCATGGCCCATCAGGTCTGGGAATCCATTAATTTAGTCAACTTGCAACATTACATCCAACCAACCAGAAACCGAGCTGATCTGATTCTCCATAAGGCAACCAACCATGAAATCGACGAAATTTATCTCAAACGCTAGAGAAAATGGCCTGTTAACGGTACTTTTTTAAGGAAAAGCTATTTTAGGCTTGTCAAATCTTAACTTTTCATATATAATGAGATAGTTAGATTATCAATGGAGGTGAATAACTTGGCAAACATTAAATCAGCTATCAAACGCGCTGAATTGAACGTTAAACAAAACGAAAAAAACTCAGCTCAAAAATCAGCTATGCGTACTGCAATCAAAGCTTTTGAAGCAAACCCATCTGAAGAACTTTACCGCGCTGCTAGCTCAGCTATCGATAAAGCAGAAACTAAAGGTTTGATCCACAAGAACAAAGCTAGCCGTGATAAAGCACGTCTTGCAGCGAAACTTGGTTAATCAAGAACAGCATAAAAATCAAGCTCTCCGGAGCTTTTTTTGTGCCTAAATTTTTGAGAGGTGCTTATGAAAATCGTTATTATCGGCTATTCTGGCTCAGGTAAATCTACCTTGGCTGAAAACTTAGCTCGCTACTACTCCATTCCTAAGCTCCATATGGACACCCTTCAATTTCAACCGGGTTGGATAGACAGTGACCGGGATTGGATGGAGAAAGAGATGAGACAGTTTCTTAGTGACCATAGAGACTGGGTCATTGATGGCAATTACTCTTGGTGCTGCTATGAGGAGAGAATGGAGCAAGCCGACCAGATTATCTTTCTCAACTTCTCTCGTTGGAACTGCCTCTTTAGAGCCTGGAAACGATACCGCCGTTATAAAGGCCGGGTCCGTGAGAGTATGGCAGAAGGCTGCCCTGAACGCTTTGACTGGGAATTCATCCGTTGGATCCTTTGGGATGGACGCCAATCCAGACAGGTCATTCGCTATCAGACTGTTAGCCAAACCTATCCAGACAAATTTGTCTCTCTCAAGAATCAAAAAGAGCTGGATGCGTTTCTAAAAAACATACAATAAAAAAGTTGGAGATTTTAACCCAAACCTCAGATTGTAGACAAAGTCATATTAAAAACTTTCCTTAGGTGAGTACGGACGTCAGCGAACTTCTACGAAGTTCCATGACTAATTATTGAGCCTAAGGTCTCAATAATTCCGAGTGCCTGAATCGTTATTGTTTCAGGCACTTTACTCACAGCAGAAAGTTTCAGTATTTTCTTGATCCAATCTAAAAATTGGAACTCAATTTTATTTCTTAGCAGGATCGCTTAATTTATTTTACTTTAAAATAGTTTGTCTACATTTTAAGGTTGGGATATCAATCCCAACCTTTTTTATTTATCAACGTAATCGCCACCGGTGAAGCCATAGTATTCTTCTAGACTCAAACCTGAGTCAGCGATATCTTGCGCTTCTTTTCCGATATAGCGGAGATGCCAGCTCTCTGGCATGTAGCCTGTCACTTTTTCTTTTCCTTCTTGGTAACGAACCACAAAGCCATATTTAGCGGCGTTCTTAAGCAACCACTTACTTGGTCCAGGTTCTGTCACCAGATTACCACTGGTATCGATCAAATCAAAGGTCAAACCAGTTTGGTGTTCACTATAACCCGGTCTTGCGGAATAACGATCTGCTGCTTCCTGACCATCTTGATTGACATAGTTTTGATAGAGGCCAACTTGGGTGTCGTAGCTACGAAAACCACTATATTGGTCACTGATCGGATAACCTTCTGCCTGCATAGCTGCAATCAATTCATGAAGGGCTGAAACAGCTTCAGGATCTTCCCCTGGGTTAAAGTCAGGCGACAAGGGATAATGTTTATTGGCGATCATGACCTCACCATATTTCCCTTTGACACTATAGTAAGAACCATTATAGCTGACACCAGAGTCCACTTTCACATCTGACTTACCAGCTTTTGACGACTCTTCTTTGCCAGTTTCTTTTGACGTATCCTTTGCAGAAGACGTTTCTTTGGAAGTCTTGGTTTGAGTTTGTTTGCTTTCTTCTTTTGCAGAAGATTTAGAACTAGTGGATTGAGATTGGGAGCAAGCTGTCAAGGTTAACAAGGCAACTGTCACCAAAGTTAATTTGGAAAATCTTGCTTTCATGAGGAATCTCCTATGATTCTTTTGTTACGACAATATCCGTAATCACATAACTTGCACCTACTTTTTTCAAGGTGTAGGTCTTGTACTTACGGTTTTGTGAATCTGGATGACTATCTGTATAATGCACGGTAAAGTCTTCATAAGTCTTAATCGTCACCACACCATTTTCTTCCGTGACACTTTGAATGTCCAAAGCTCCTGGAGTATAGTAGTCAATTTTTGCCTTTCGAACACCATCACCAGTTGTGAATTCAACCATGTCCTTGTAGGCTTGACTTTGTGTGTCATAGTATTTAGAGTAGGTGTTGTTTCGATTTGAAACGGAGCTAAAGACAGCGTCGCGGTACTCTTTCAAGAATTCTTCCGCCAAGGTCCGATTTTGTTCTTCTTTGGCTGCTTGTGCTTTCTTAGCATCTTGTGCACTCTTGATGCGTTTTAAGGTATCTTTGGCTAGTTTAAGTTCGATAGGATCGTTCTCACCCTCTTCAATCGTCACCTTAGCCTTTTCAGTTGTATAGGTTTCCCCATTCATGTTGAAGACAGCATGTACTTCAATTTCTTGATAAGGGATGCTGTCTACTTCAAAGGTCGTGCTGGTTCCGACTTCTTTGCCGTTGACCACAACCTTCACATCCGTTGGGTTTTCAACCTCATCTGGGAACTCAACTTCTAAATTGCGTTTTTCAGAATTCAACTGCAATTCTAAGTTATTCTTGGTTGCTTTTTTAGGATTGAGATGGATCTTAGAAGTAACATTTCCGACCTCTGTTTTAGCAGTTAATTCCATTTCTTTTGTATTGTAATGGAAAGAACCAAGATCTGTCACTGCATCTTTTTTCAAGGTCACCGTTTTATTGGCAGCCACTTTGAGTTTGGCTTGGTCCAAATTGGTCTTGACCTTCACTTGCACTGGATAGCTGGCCACACGGTATTCTTGAAAGATTCCAAATTTCTTGTCCGCCTTCTCCAAGCCAAAGATCTTATTACCAGATTTATCCGTATAGCTGCCTTCTCCACCATTATCGATGATCTTGTTCAACTCTGTGCCGATATCGACTCCTTGATCTTCCATGCTAGTGATAAAGCTTTCGGCTTCATCCTTCGTCCATTTATCGTTATCGGTTGAAAGCAGGTCTGCTGCTTCGCGATAATCCTTGGTGTCCACTGCCTTAATGAATTTATCTGCAGTTACTTCGACACGTGTTGTAGACTGGAAGTAAAAGAAGGCTGCCACCAAAGCGATCACAAGGACTGCGATAGCAGAAATAATCCCAATTTTCTTCTTGGAAAGTTTCTTTCCACCCTTCGTTTTAGGGGCCTTTTGTTTTTTCTGAGCTGGACCTGCTTCTGTAACATTTGGACCAGCAAAGATCTGCGTTTGCTCAGCAGCAAGTGGAGCCGTATACTCTTGAGTAGGCTGTTGAGGTACAAATTCCTGTGTTACTTCTGTTGCATCCGGGATCGCAAATTCTGCTTCAGGCACAGGTTCTACAAAAAACTCGAAGTTTTGACTTTTAGCCGCGGTAAATTCTTCCGCACTTGGCTTGCGGCCATAGGTTTCTTCAAAATGTTGCAACCAAGCCTGACGAGCTGCTAGAAGTGGATCGACATTCTTCACTTCTTCAACCGGTTCAACCACTGGTTCCTCAACAGGAGCGACTTCCTCTGCTGGGGCATTTCCTGCGATAGACTGAATTTGTTTCAAATCAAATCCACAAGCTTTCCCAGCCATAAACTCTTCTGGTGACGGTTTGCGACCGATCACTTTTTCAAATAATTCAACCCATTTCTTTTGCATGGATCTCTTCTCCCTCATTATAAAATAGGGAAAGTGGGTTCCCCCACCTTCCGTTTTGTGATATTGTTAGAATCCAAAGTTAGAGAAATTTGGAGCACTTGGAATAAATCCTACGGCTACTTGTTCTAAAATACGAGCATTCACATAAATGACAAAGATGGCAATGAGAAGCAAGACAACAGATGATGCTACTAGAAGCAAGAATTTATCTGCTTTAAAGCTTGTCTTGTTCAATCCTTGATGAACGACATAGCATGTTCCAACAAAGAACAAGAAGAAAATAAGGAAGTTTACAAAGACATAAAATTCATAAACTTTTACAAGACCTACTAAGAAAGCAAGAAGGGCAAGTGGCAAAGTGTAAACAGACAAACGTCCAAACTCTTCAAATGAACGACCGTAACTATATTCCTTGTCTTGAAGAACCACACGACGAACAAAGAATCCAGCTACTTGGAAGGCGTAAAGGCTAAAGAATAGGGAAATCAATGTCAACATAAAGGCACGGAAATCCATTCCATAACCACCTGTAGCTCCACTAGCTGTGAAGAAAGTTGATAGTGTCAAGACAAAGGCAGTCAAGACATACTGTAAAATTCCGTTAAGAGCTTTTGGATTTTCTACAGCTGTTGGACGTTTCAAAGCTGAAAGGAACCAATTCCAGTAACCCCCAACGGCTACACCAAATTGACTTGGTTGGGCAGGATAAGGTTGTCCTGGTTGACCTTGGTAAGGAGCTTGTTGATAAGCTGCTTGAGTCGGTTGTTGGTAGGCTTGCTGTGGAGCTTGTTGGAAAGCAGGTCCATTCGCTGGAGCAACTTGAGGAGCCGGTTCTTGAACTGGAGCTGCAACTGGTTCTTCTGCAGGTGCAGTTGGCGCTGCTGGTGCTGCTACAAATTCTGGAGCTTGAGGAGCTGCTACTGGTTCTTCAACAGGGGCAGTTGGCGCTGCAACAAACTCTGGGGCTTGTGGAGCTGCTACTGGTTCTTCCACAGGGGCAGTTGGCGCTGCAACAAATTCTGGGGCTTGTGGGGTTTCTGGAACCACTACTTCTTCTTGAAATTCTCCTGCAGCCAGTGCTTGAGCAATTTCTTCTGCACTAGCAGAACGACCATTTACGGCTTCGAAATAATCCAGCCAATCTTGTTTTGACATAATGAATCTCCTTAACTATTGTTTATACTAGGGTATTATACAAAATTTCTGAACCATTTTCAATGAAAGACTGGAAAATCCCTGTAATATCTTTTGAAAAACATACAAATTCTATTCATTTTTAGAAATTAGTAAAGAAAAAGAGACTGGGCAAAAACTGTCCAGCCTTTGATGTTTGATAGGAATAAGTGCAAGACGCAGTGGTTGATTGGCATCTTTGTTCGCCTTTTAAGCTCCAAAGATGACCTAATGAGGGAAACAAAGTTTCCTTTATCCACAACCTTCAACAGTCTCCCAGACTGTTGAAGCTATGCGGAGGTGGGAAGATTGAAAAGGTTTGGGGAACCTTTTCAACTTTTTTTATTTTACGGAGTTCTTTCCCACTCCCGTTTCTTAGGATTCAAATGCATCCATGCCACCTTGGACGTTGGTCACATCATAGCCTTGCTCTTCCAAAAATTGGCAAGCACGTGCTGATCGTCGACCAGACTTGCAGATGACATAATAGGGATGATCCTTCTCTAATTCCTGGTAGCGATCTGCTAACTCAGATAAGGGAAGAAGACGAACCCCATCTAAGTGAAGGGCATCATATTCCTCCTGCTCGCGTACATCAAGAACGTGTATGTTTCCTTTTTGATAAGCTTGGTAAAAGCTTGAAAATGGAATTTCTTTCATGATTTCTCCTGTAAGATATGTTATGGAAGGGTTAGGATTTCATAGTTAAAGTCAATAGACTCTAAAAATCGGAACAAGTCTTGGGTTTTAATAAAGATGGTTTTTTCGTTAGTATTGGGATGGAAGGTCATGATTTCCTCTGACACAATATCCTGATCAAAATAGACCCGAATATCTTTTTCTTCATTGTTCAATAAACCAAATGGAGAAACCGTTCCTGGCGGTAATTGCATTTTTTCAGCTAAAGAATCTGCTGAAGCCATGCGGATCCGGTTGGCTTCCACTTGCTCTTTGAAATCATCCATATCCAATGGCTTCTGGTCATCCATGATGAGCAAATAGTATTGAGTTTTCTTTTTGTTGGTCAAAAACATGGTCTTAGTGCGGACACCTTCTAAGCCTTCAATATAAGAATCCGCCTGCTCCGTCGTAAATGCAGGTGGGTGTTCCACCACATCAAATGAAATTCCCAACTCATCTAATTTTTCTTTAACTTGTTGATAAGGATCCATCTTCGCTCTCCTTTATTTTTGAATGATCTCTTGTACTAAGGTTTGCAATTCTGGGACAACTTCTGCCTCAAACCAAGGATTTTTAGCCATCCAGATTTGATTACGAGGGGAAGGGTGAACAAGTGGAAAATAGGTTGGCAAATAGTCTTTAAAATGGTGGACCCGTTCGGTTACTTTGCCACTAACCTTTTCATGAAGGTAATAAGCTTGAGCATATTGTCCAATTAAGAGGGTTAACTCAATATCCGGACACTCCTTGAGAAGTTGAGGGTGCCACTTTTCCGCAAAGCCTTTGCGAGGTGGAAGGTCACCAGATTTCCCATGCCCTGGGAAATAAAAGTCCATGGGAATGACCGCAAACAAACCAGAATTATAAAAGGTGTCTTCGTCAACTCCTAACCATTCGCGCAGACGATCACCACTCTTGTCCTTCCAGTAAATACCAGCTTCTTCCGTCTTCATCCCTGGAGCTTGTCCGATGATATTGATACGAGCTGTCTTTGGGGCTGCAAAGAGTGGCTCTATCCCTTTCTCTGTATATTCTTTATTTTGAGGATCTGCCATAATGGCTTGTTTAATGCTTTCAATCCTTGACATAAGTCCTCCTTCTATGGAAAAACTCAGCCAGAAAAACTGGCCGAGTAGTGGATTATTTGATTAGTTCATAGATGGCTTCTGCGTAAATAGCTGCTGCACGATAGAGATCTTCGACATCTGCGAACTCATTAGCTTGGTGCATAGTATTGACATAGTCTGGGAACATAGCACCAAAGGCAACCCCACGTTTCAAGAGACGACCAAAGGTACCACCACCGATCACTTGTTCATGTCCTTTGAGGCCAGTTTGTTTTTCGTAAACACGCAAGAGGGTGGATACCAATTCATCATCCATCGGAACATAGTGAGGTGTGTGACCGTGGGCTGACAAGCTTACTGTAGCCACTCCTTCGATCTTTTCAAGGGTGGATTTGATGGTTTCAGGATCTGTACCTTGAGGGTAACGGATATTGAGGGCAATAGTGTTGTCTGCTTGGCTTTCATCAAAATGGAAGACACCTGCATTCATGCTCAATGGTCCCATTTTGGCATCTGTATGGGCAATACCTAATTTTTCACCAGCAAAATCTTCGTGAAGAAGTGAGGCTGTCACATGAAGGTAAGCCTTAGCAGCACCACCAAAATCAAATTGGTTCAACAAGAGAGCCAAGTAGGTCGCACCATTGATCCCATCTTCAGGAGTTGATCCATGAGCAGATTTCCCGACAATCGTAACGGTATAGGTTTCTTCATCGACAGTTGAGATTTCATACTTGAGCTGGTGTTCCTTAGCAAAGGCATCTAAGAGGCCAGCAAGATCTGGTAGTTGTCCAGAAACGACTGCAGTCGCTGACTCTGGTACCATGTTTTCACGAAGGCCACCTGTAAAGCTATGAAGATGGGCACTTCCTGTGTTGTCATTTCCAAAATGAAGGTACTCAGTGATGTTTCCTTTTTCCCCATTGATGATTGGGAATTCCGCATCTGGTGAGAAGCCAAAATCTGGCTCAGGAAGTCCGACATGTTTGAAATAGTAATCCATGTCGCTCCAGCCTGATTCTTCATCTGTACCGACAACAAAGCGCACGCGCTTGGAAACAGGGAGGCCTAGGTCTTTAATGATCTTCAAACCATAGTAGCAGGCCATTGTAGGCCCTTTATCATCAGACGAACCACGCGCATAGAGCTTGCCATCGATAATTTCTGGTTTGTAGGGATCCGTTTTCCAGCCACTACCTGCAGGCACGACGTCCATATGGGCAAAGATCCCAAGCTCTTCTTCTCCTTCACCAAAAGTAAAGTGACCGGCATAATTGTCGACATTCTTGGTTTCATAGCCATCACGTTTGGCAATTTCCAAGAATTTTTCAAGAGCTTTTACAGGACCAGGTCCAAAAGGATGCTCTGCATCTGCCTTGCTGTCATCGCGTTCAGAATTGATTTCCAAGAGGCTGTATAGGTCAGCCATCATCTCATCGCGACGTTTTTCTACTTCTGCTTTAAAGTCAACTGTTGTCATGAATTCCTCCTCAATCTTCTTATTGCTAATTGGCTTAGCGTTTGTCAATGATTTCGTCCACTGGTAAGCGATAGCTTGGCTCTACTTTTTCAGCCGCATAACCAACCGTAATCAAGACTTCCGGACGGAAACGCTCTTCGATGTCCAATACTTCATTGATTTTTGATTTATCAAATCCCAAGATAATATTGGTTCCAATGCCTTGGTCCGTCAAAGCAAGTACCAAGTTCATAGCCACAAGACCGGCATTCAAAGCCAAGTAATCACTTGTTTGTTGGGCATCATAGCGCGCAAATTCAGCAGGAAGATTTTGCATAAAGTATTGCAACTGCTCGTCTGTGAAGTTTTTCACCCCACCGACACGCGCAATCTTGCGAGCCCGTTTTTGCAAATCGGTATCTGTAAAGAGGGCGATGGTCACAGGTGCTTCCATGACTTGATCGTAGTTTGCACCATAGGCTAATTTTGCCAATTCCGCATTTTTTTGACGAACGACCACAAATTTCCAAGGCTGGCTATTGTGGGCACTAGGGGCCAAGGTTGCGATCTCAATAGCAGTCCGTACATCCTTTGGATCGACCGGTTGGTCAGTGAAATGCTTGATCGCATGGCGTTTTTTATTGAGCTCTAGAAATTTCATAAGCTTCTTCCTTTTCTATTTCTGTTACCTCTATTTTAACACAAAATGAAAGAGCTTGCAGGGTTTTACAGCTGGAGATTGTGAAAAAAGAAGCGGACATTTTTAACATCCGCCTCTTTTGGGATAGGTTGAATACACAAGAGATCCACCTATGATTCATTGGAGAGATTGAAATAGGCAGCTACTTCTTTGGTATAGCCGTATTTCTCAATTAAGGTAGTTAGCAACTCGATGTTATGACCCCGATAGTTATCCTCGCGTCTCAGTTCTTCATACATCTCAATAAAGGGAAGACCCTTGTCCTTGGCATCTTGGAGCTCTCCTTCATAGTCATAGGCCACCTTACGAAATTGCAGGTTGGTCACTCCATCTTCTTCGACATCGATCAGCGCATACTGAGCTCTGTGGTTTTGAATTGGTTCCCAGTCGAAATATGGCATGCCAATAGTCCCTGGATTGAGAATCTGCTGGCCCTGGTTGCCATAGCGAAGCAACTGCTTGTGAACATGACCGTAGATGGCCATATCCGTCTGGTCATCCAGCAGTTGGTCAAAGTTCTCCGTCACATTAGCTGGACGCAAGTCACCACCATAATTCTTTTCTGGCAAGTTGTGGGTCAGTGAAAAACGAATACCATTGACCTCCTTCTTCTCTACCAATGGAAGGGATCGAAGCCAATCGATCCGCTTAGGATCCAGTCCTTCCATGAGGTACTGAGTGAGACGAAGAAGCTGGATCTCCTGCGGATCCTCGAGCCCGTACTCGCCGTCCAAGGCCTCTAGGACACAATCGTCCCAATTTCCACGAACAGCTGCTGTAATGGGAATCGCGTCCAGCAACTCAAAAAGGTCATCTCTTCCAGGCCCCGGAAGCAAAATGTCCCCTAAAAGCCAGTATTCCGTCGCGCCTTGAGCACGCGCATCCGCAATCACTGCCTCCAGGGCTGTCGTATCTCCGTGGATATCAGATAAAATAGCAATTCGATGGTTCATTATTACACCTCATTTGAAATATATTTAGATTTGAATCTAGTATAACAAAATTAGGAGTAAAACGTAAAAACCATCCATGAAAATGGATGGTGAAATTACTCAAATCCTTGGGAGGACTCCGCAACTTCCATCAAGGGACCTGCTTCTTCCTGCTTTCCTTGTTGGAGCTTGGCTTGCACTGCCTCCGCGACTGCTCGTGGGATGCCGACTGTGACGATCTCATCTATAGTGGCCTCTTTGATCTTGGTCAGCGACTTGAAGTGCTTCATCAGCAACTGCTTGCGTTTTGGTCCCAAACCTTCGATGCCGTCCAGCTGGGAGGAGAAGGAATTCTTGGATCGGAGCTGGCGGTGGAAGGTGATGGCGAAACGGTGGACTTCATCCTGGATCCGTTGGAGGAGGAAAAATTCCTGCGAGGTTCGAGAGAGTTCGATGACTTGAAGGGGATCACCGAAGAGCAATTCATGGGTCTGGTGCTTGTCATTCTTTTGCAGGCCAGCGATGGGAATGTCGAGCCCTAACTCCTCTTGAATGACTTGCTTAGCGATATTGACCTGACCCTGACCCCCATCGATAACGATCAGATCTGGTGGCGTCAGGCCATCCCGCATGACCCGGCTGTAGCGTCTGCGAATGACCTCCCGCATGCTGGCATAGTCGTCTGGCCCGACGACGGTCTTGATCTTGTACTTGCGGTAGTCCTTTTTGCTTGGCTTCCCATTGACAAAGACCACCATAGCTGATACGGGACTGGTCCCCATGATGTTGGAGTTGTCAAAAGACTCAATGCGTACAGGAGTTGGGATTTGCAGGAGTTTTCCAAGATTTTCAATAGCACCTTGGGTCTTTTCCATGGATTTTTCAAGGAGATTGAACTTCTGCTCCAGACTGACACGCGCATTCTTAATGGCCAGATTGACCAACTGCTTCTTCTCCCCTCGCTGGGGCTTGAGGACCTTGGTATCCACTAGGGCCTTGACCGCTTCCTCATCGATATCTTGAGGGATCAGGATTTCATTAGGGATCAGGTGGGATTTCTCCTGGTAAAACTGCCCCACATAGGTCAAGAAATCCTCGTCCGGATCATTGTAGTAAGGGAAGAGATTGACATCCCGCTCGATCAGCTTGCCCTGACGGACAAAGAAGACCTGCACACACATCCAGCCCTTGTCCACGTAGTAGCCAAAGACATCCCGGTTCTGCAAATCCTTAGCCATAACCCGCTGTTTGGTCCGCAGGGTCCCGATGGCCTGGATCAGATCGCGGTACTCGGCTGCCCGCTCAAATTCCATGTTTTGCGCAGCAGTATTCATCTTGAGCTTGAGCTCATCGATAATCTTATCATCCTGCCCCTTGAGGAAATCAGAAACCTCCTGCGCCATGCCCTTGAAATAGGCCTCGTCCTTGTGACAGACTGTGTGGGCCATACATTGCCCCAGATGATAGTAAAAGCAGACCTTGGAAGGCGGATTGGTACACTTGCGGAATGGGAAAATCCGATCCAAAAGCCGCTTGATCTCATTGGCCGCTCCTACGTCTGGATAAGGACCAAAATAGAGACCACCATCCTTTTTGACCTGGCGCGTGATGATAAGACGTGGATAGCGATCATTGGTAATCTTGATGAAGGGATAGGACTTGTCGTCCTTGAGCATGATATTGTACTTGGGCTTGTTCTCCTTTATGAGGTTGATCTCAAGAAGCAAGGCCTCAATATTGGACTCGGTAACGATAAACTCAAAATCCACAATCTCAGATACCAGGGCTTCCGTCTTGGTATCGTGGCTCCCTCTAAAATAGGACCGCACCCGATTGCGTAGATTCTTGGCCTTCCCCACATAGATGATGGTTCCGTTCTTATCTTTGTGAATGTAACAGCCCGGACTCGTCGGCAAGAGCTCGAGCTTGGATTTAATCAAGTTATTCATACTCTCTATTATAGCAAAAAAGGGAGGGGTTAGCCTCTCTCTAGTATGTGATAAGATGATTCATACATTTTGTCCATCTTTGATGAAATTTCATTATAAACAGGATCATTCATTCGTTGAAATCAGGAATCATCTCTAATTTTATAACCGTAACAATCCTATTCTCTCCAATTCTTTTAAAGCCGCTTCCTTCGAGGGCGATTGAGCATGCGCAAGGAAGTCTTTTACATCTTGTACATGATAATATAAATCGCAATTCATTTCTTTTAAATTCTCAATGAAAATCTCTATCAAAGAATCGTCAATGTTTTCCAAAGGAGACGGTAGCACTTTATTCTTCTCAAATGAATAAGCTTCTTTTGCAGTGGTAGCTATCGCATAACTGATATTGTCCCAAAGTGGCACATTCTCCTCATTATCATCTAATTGCATATAGATAAAAAGTCCGCCAAAGTCTGTGCCATCATCTAATAGAGCATAGAGCTCATCTCCACTTTTATCTCTGTTCTCCCAAAAACTCCAACACGCATCCAGGTCCGTCCGAATATGAGAGTTATAGGGCGAGCTCAACAGATGAGCAATTGCTTCAGAAAAAGTTAGCATAAAATAGCTGACAAACATATTCTCTCCTTGTATAGTACTATCTGGACGAGTTAATTTTAGAACGTCCTGTCGTCAATTTAAGACTACTGAATCATTGTTTCAACTTGATTTCTTGAAGCAGATTCCCAAAATAATTGTCAACCAGAGGATCTTTCAAAAACTGTTCAAGGTCTAATGTAGATACTTGGTCCACTAATTGATTATTATCAGCTAGCAGTTGCTGGTAACTCGAAACATAAGCTTCTATCGTATCCTCATCAACACTTTCAATTGTTTGGGGTATGTACTTTTCTCCAGAATGCTGATACGAATGATAGCAAACCAAGACAAAATAATTGGCAATGCAACTCCATACAAGAGGATCGGTCTCCTTATCCAGCTCCATAAATGTCAAAATATCCTTTTCATCCACATTCTCCAACCGACTATACAAAATATCTGGACAAATCTTACTATCCTGGTCAAGCGATTGATTAGCAAGTTTCAAGGAATCCAGAACGAAGTCCTTGTATTCTATATGACTGATTAAATCGACTAGATTAAAAGTCAATTCTTGAAGAAGGTATAATAAGCTATCATTACATTTCATTTGTTTTTCCTTTTATATCACTAGCTTGCAATAAATAAACTAGATCTCTTTATAGCTTACAGTTCCGATAAATCTTGTATTTTCCGTTACTATTTTATTGCCGCTACAATCATAATTGTATAGTAAAATGATGGTGTTGCTTGGAGGAATAATCGTTTGGATTCCTTCCCCTATTAAATTTCGAAGAATAGTCTGTTCATAGGATGCACCTTTCAACATCTGTTTTTTGATTTATTTTTCATCAGTAGTCATTACTCCATTTTTAATCTTTCAAGTTGAGTTATTTCCATGTTCAAATTTCGCACTTTTACTTGCTATTATAGCAAAAAAGAGAGATCTAAAAGAATCCCCCTTTGATAATACTTATCCTTTGAGATTAGCCATCTGGAAGATCGGAATCACATAAGGAACAATAGACATCAGGATAGTAAATAACACGAAGAACCAGAACCAGAAGGAAGCGAGGGCACGCTGGAAAACTCCCGGTTGAGGTTTATTGGCTTGAATATAAGCCTTGATAGCTGGCCATTTAGTCGCAAGAACCACTATCATGACAATGGAACCAATAGCTAAAACACCAATTTGGAGCCAATTCGCTAGTCCCTCGTCCACATGATAGGCCACATAATGCAAGCCTTGGGAAATCACAAAGTTATTGAAAATGTGATAGAAAATAGCCCACCAGATATTGTATTCAAAGGCAATGTATCCGAAACCTAGACCAATGATACTCGCGAAAAAGAGCTGATCAAAATTGGCATGGAAGAGACCAAACAAGATAGCCGTCATGACAATGGCAAAGACCTTGCCATACCGTTCCAAGCCTCGCAAGCCGGCCCCACGGAAGAAGAATTCCTCTGTTATTGGACCAAAAAATCCAGCATACAAGAGCATGGTCCATGATCGCTCAATCGTATCACCTAGATCTGGTGTTGGAGAATGAAGGCCAATGGTCTCAAACATGCGCTCAATCACTTGTGTCATCACAGATGAAAATACTTGAGAAAAGCCAAGAAAGGCGAGAAGAATAAAGAAGACTGAAAGAGTCATCTTACGTCCCTTGTGCTTAAGATCATATTTATAAAGGGCCTTCTTGCGATAGGCATTAAAGAGAAAGAGTCCAATGAAAATAGAGATGAGGTAGGGAATACCAGCCCAAACATTCAGGGCATTGAGTTTCTCCGTTACTTGACTTGGATCTTTTCTGAGAGAGCCTGCTATGGTCAATCCAAGGAGGACTTCCCACAGGACGGTTACCAAGGTCATTACCAAGAGATAAATGGCAAGTGTCCCGGAATACCTTCCTATATCTTTTTTAGGGTCTAATAATCGGTTGTATTGGTTCATTTCTTCCTCCTAGAAAATAGATAAAAACTCGCACACATTCCTTCGTATAAGACAAAGAAAATCAAAAAGGCATGCATAAAGTAGTCTTCTGGTAATGCAAGAATAATCGAATCCACGCGCGGATCAAAGAGCCAAGTATTGTCCCCAGCAAATAAGACCTGATGAAAGAGCGTAAAGAATTGATCAAAGCCAATCATAACAGCTATCACTGCAAGCACTACTGGTAAAACCATCATCCAAAAGAAGAGACTACGGTACAAGGCCAGATAGCCTTTTTTGACGACTGTCCGCATAAACTGGATAAAACCAGGTAGAGTGACCAAGAAAACGACCGTCACCAAATGAAACAGGTACTTGACGGCCTCAAAATGGTGCAAGCCATTTTTTGAAGAGGGGAATTGAGGCATCTTCAACACCCATTGAAAAGGATTGGTCAAATAGTTCATCAAGACATTAAAATTCTTCATGATGACTGAAGCCGAAAAACCAGTTCGGCTTTGAATCCCCAACCAATGAATCTCCATGGGATAGAGGACCCATGCTAGGGCAATGGTGAGAAGGATCGTAGCTGACAAGATAAAGAAAAATTGATTGATTGATTTTAAACTTTTAAGCATCAAAATCCCACTCCGCTAAACTAGAAACAACATGTGTCGGTGCAATTGGTAAGGTCGGCACTTCTTCTGGTTTGGTAAAACCTGTCGTCACCAAAAGGGTTGGAATCCCATTGTCAATACCTGCACGAATATCTGTTAGATAATTGTCCCCAACCATGACCACTTCTTCTCTTGCAAGCCCCAGGTGTTCAATAGCCTTATCCATAATGATGGCCTTTGGTTTTCCAATGATCACAGGCTCTACCCGTGTCGCTGCTTCGACAAGGGCAATCAGGGATCCTGCTCCTGGCATCAAGCCACGCTCTGTTGGAATGTTCAGGTCCGGATTGGTCCCGATGAAGTGCGCTCCCTTTTGAATCGCCAAGGTCGCAATAGCAAACTTTTCATAATCCACTTGCCAATCGAGGCCAATCACCACATAATCAGGTGCTTCTTCATCGATGATATAGCCAGCTTCTTCAATAGCGTCTTTGAGCCCCGCTTCTCCGATCACATAGACCTTATTGCCCAAATTTTGGTCATTCATGTAGTCAATAGTCGCAAGGGTAGCTGTATAGATAGTCGAAACTGGGGTTTCAATATTGAAATGAGTGGCCAGCATATCCCGAACAGTCTCTGGTGTGCGGGTTGTATTGTTGGTCACAAAGATATAGGGAATCTCACGCGCCTGCAGTTCATGAACAAAAGCTTCTCCTGCAGGAATACGTGATTTTCCTTTGTAAATAGTGCCATCCAAATCAATCAAATAGCCCTTATAGTGCATTTATTCTTCCCTTTCTGTGTCAGCTTCTTCATGAAACTTCTCTGCATCGACTCGTCCACCAGAACCATATAAGAGCAAGGCTCCAGCATAGAGGACAAATTGTAACACCAAACCTGTAAAATTAATCCCTTGACTTCCCGATTGAGTGAACAAGAAGGATGCTACCATGAGGATGACAATGGTCAATAACAAGCCTATCACGGTTGCCTGATCCACACTGATTTGATAAACCGTGCGTTTGGTGCTCCGATTTTTCCCGTCAGACTTAGTTTCTGGTTGCAAATTCTCCACAAAATCCGTCACCAAGGTCGCAGCGAGGCTGACTGTTGTGCTAAAGAGCACGCCTTGAGACAAGCGGTGATAGAAATTGGACCAGAATGATCCTGATTGGCTAGTAATCCCAATCGAGAAGATCATGACCGGTAAAAGAAAGGCCAAGGTGAAATGGATCCAGACCCGATACCAGCGTACATCTTCTCTTAAAAAGCGATTAAAACTCTCTAAATTCAAGCGATAGCGGAAAAATTTATAAATTTCCTCTACCAGGATGATGCCCAAAGCACAAAGAGTCAAGAGCCAATCTCCCAACATGTACAAAGGGTTCTTTTGACGCTTGGCATAGGCCACAACCCGTTTTTGATAGCTTTCAAGTTCCTGTTTTTTATTTTTTAATCTTCTACTTTCCATAAATCCAACCCTTTTCTTCTACTTCTTCCCACTCAATTTCAGCTTGGGCATTGATCTGACCATCTGAAGTAATTTGGTGCTGAGTTTTCAAGCCCTCTTGTTCATATTGAGAGGTGATGAGACCTCCTGCTAGCACTTCTTTGACATATTTTAGATGAACTTTTTTAGGGACATGATGGGTCAAGAAGTCTGCTCCCATCACCTCAAAAACCCAGTCCAAGTACTTGCTATTATTGACATGCCCGTTCATATCCAAGTCGTAAAACCGAACCCGGTATTCTTGTTCCACGCCGCCTTCTAATTCTTTGAAACGGGGACCGCGGAGCATGGTTTTTGATAATTCAGAGTCAAAGGCATCCGTGATTTCACTCATAACAGGATGAACCTTGCGTGTATCACGATCCATCAAGACAAAGGTCGCGACCATCTCAATGATAGTATTTCCTGCTTCATCCTTGATATTAAAGGCCCGGTAGCAGAAAAGTCGATTGTGACTCTTGGCATAGGTTTCGATAGTGATTTTCTCATCAAAAACAGGGAGACGCTCGATCTTCATATTGTAATCCGTGATAATCCAGACTAGATTGTAGTTCTCTAAAATGTACATATCACTCATACCCAGCTCAATCGATTGCATGCCCGATACCTGTAAAGACAGCAAGATCAATTGGGGAATCTTAATATAACCATTGACATCGCTCATATCAAACGGAATTTTCATGCTGTATTCAAATGTTTTTGCCATTTTCTACTCCAAAATAAACTTCTCTGCTACAGTGTCTGCTAAAAAGAGACCTTTCTTGGTCATTCGTACAATGTCCTTGTCAGGGACCAACAGGCCCTGCTGGGTCAATTCCTCAACCACTGGTCCATATTGTTGGTCAAAATTCACACCAAACTTTTCTTCGAAACGCCTCTTGGAAACGCCTGTTTTCTTACGCAGTCCCAGAAACATCTCTTCTTCCATCATTTCAGTCTGACTCAGATGTTCTTCTTGGACACGGGCATTTCCCTCTTCGACCGCCTGCATATAGTGACGGATAGGCCCATGATTCTTGTAGCGAACACCGTTGACATAGCCGGATGCACCAGCTCCCAAGCCATAATACTCCGCATTATCCCAATACATGAGGTTGTGGCGACTTTCAAAACCAGGTTTGGAGAAATTGGAAATTTCGTAATGCTCAAAGCCCGCACGCTCCAACTCCTGAATGATGTATTCAAACATCTCCGCTTCTAACTCCTCCTTTGGTAGAGGAAGCTTGCCCCGTCTCATACGGTTCATAAAGACTGTGTGGTTCTCCAGAATCAAGCTATAGAGGCTCATATGAGGAATGTCGAGGGCAAGAGCCTTAGCGACATTTTCCTGGACCTGCTCCATAGTTTGCGTCGGAAGGGCATAGATGAGGTCGATCGAAATATTGTCAAAACCAGCCAGCTTCAGACGATCGATATTGTCATAGATATCCTGCTCCTGATGGCTCCGACCAATCTTCTTTAGCAAGCGATTATCAAAGGTCTGTACGCCCAAAGAAACCCGATTAACCGGTGAATCCTTCAAAACAGCAATCTTATCCGGATCCAAATCACCAGGATTGGCCTCGATGGTCAACTCCTCCATCTGAGAAAGATCAAGTGACTTGGTCAGCTCCTTGAGCAGATACTCTAGCTGATCCGCAGTTAAGGCTGTCGGTGTCCCACCCCCAATATAGAGAGTCCGTAAATTTGTGATTTCTTCCCGACGAAATTCTTGGATCAAATGATCCAAATAAGCATCGACCGGTTGGTTCTTAATAAAAACCTTCGAAAAATCACAATAAAAACAAATCTGGGTACAAAATGGGATGTGGACATAAGCGGACGTTGGTTTTGTATGCATACCTTTAATTATACCATAAAATCCCCCTAAGTCCGAGAAGAAAAGGGTGGATGACGCAAGGATTTCCTTGACAAGAAGGAATGAAAGGAATAGAATAAAGCTAATCACATTCGGAGGTAAGGAGATATGAACAACTAAGTTTCGTTAAATAAGATACTTTATTTAGTGGACTGCTTGTTCTATCTCTTTTCGTGTGCCCTCTCGCCTATTGTCCAACTTTTTGTTGGCTTAATAAGGTCTTTTTCTGTTTGGGTCCACTTGAAAACAGCTCTACTAAATAGGTAGAGCTGTTTTTTTGTCCCAGTAGAAAGGAATCTTATGCTAAAACTATCCCACTTCACCATCCGCCACACAAAAGATTTACGCGATCTGGTTCGCGATCTGTCCCTAACTATTCATGAAGGGGAAAAAGTTGCCATTATTGGCGAAGAAGGAAATGGAAAGTCTTCTTTGCTTCATGTCCTCATGTCCCCAAAATCCCTACCAGATTATCTGACCATAGAAGGAGAAATCACCACTTCCTTTCACTCCTATGCCTATATTCCCCAGTCTTTACCGGAAGCATTAAAGGGAAAAACATTGGAAGAATATTTTTTTGGAGAAGACGAGTTAGACTATGCCACCCTCTACAGACTAGCCGATCAATTGCAATTTGATAGCGACCGCTTTGCGAGCGACCAAGCTATTGGAAGTCTATCTGGAGGAGAAGCCCTCAAAGTCCAACTGCTTCACGAACTTTGCCGTCCTCATGAATTACTATTTTTAGATGAACCTTCAAACGATCTGGATTTGGAAACCCTAGACTGGCTCCAGCAGATGATCCAAACGAGCCCCCAAACCATTCTATTTATTTCCCATCATGAGGATTTTTTGACTCAGACAGCGGATACGATCATCCATCTAAGACAGGTCAAACACCGCAAGGAGGCTGAAACCATTGTAGAGCACCTAGGCTATCAAGACTACAGTAGCCAGAGGGAGCAACAATTCAAGCAGCAGTCCCAGCAAGCTGCCAACGATCAACGAACCTACAAGAAAACAATGGAGAAGCATCGTCGCGTCCGTCAGCAAGTTGAAACATCCTTACGAAACACTAAGGATAGCACTGCTGGACGTCTCCTGGCAAAGAAAATGAAGTCCCTCCTCTCACAAGAAAAGCGCTACGAGCGAGAATTCCAATCCATGACTCCCCAACCCTATGATGAGGAAGTCATCAATCTGCATTTTCCTCCCCTTACTCCCTTGTCTCCTCAAAAACGAGTCCTTCTATTAGATCAGGAAGAACTCGCCATTGGTGACCGAGTCCTGGTCAAGAACCTCTCCCTTACTCTTCTAGGACAGGATAAAATAGGGATTATCGGTTCCAACGGTGTGGGGAAATCCACTTCCCTAAAAATGATATGGAAAAGTCTACAGAAGAATGAAAGTATCCGCACTGCCTATATGCCTCAAGATTACACTGAAGGCCTCCCTTTGACTCAGACACCGGTTCAATTTCTACAGCATTCAGGCGATCGCGAAGAAATCAACACCATTCAATTGCATTTAGCCTCCCTCAACTTTACTTATTCTGAAATGCACCATCCGATCTCTGAACTTTCTGGTGGCCAGCAAGGAAAACTCTATCTCCTTCAACTAGTGCTCACAAGTCCCCAATTTCTACTCTTGGACGAGCCTACTCGCAATTTTTCCCCCACTTCCCAACCAGAAATTCGACGCCTATTCGCAGACTACCCAGGCGGACTAGTCACGGTCTCTCACGACCGGACCTTCCTCAAAGAAGTCTGCCAAAAAATCTATCGTCTGACCGAAAATGGTTTGGTAGAAATAGATTCGCTCTAACGTAAAAAAGATTGGCCAAAAAACCAATCTTTTAAATTGAAAATGAAGTCCTCTTAGAAACTTTCCTTAGGTGAGAACGGACATCAGCGAACTTCATAGAAGTTCCATGACTTAGTTTTGAATCTAAGGCTTCAAAACTCCCGAGTGCTTGAAACAATCCTGTTTCAAGCACTTTTCTCACGGCGGAAAGTTTCAATAGAGGATTGGATAATTCTTGATTTGTTAGCTTTGAATGAAAGAACAGTTTGTCAATGTTCTCCAAACTTGGTTTTGACCAATTATTTTATCTAATTTTGTTCTGCCTCTTGTCCCATTTCTTGGGTGCGTTTGTATGCTGCTTCCACTCCAGCAACGATGTCGTCCCGTAAGCCGACTTGTTCCAGGCGGTTGACTCCTGCAATAGTAGAGCCACCTGGGCTACAAACTGCATCTCGCAAGCGGGCTGGGTGCTCGCCTATCTCTAGGACCATTTGACTTGCGCCTTGGAAGGTCTGTGCAGCCATCTGCAAGGCTTGCTCTCGTGTAAGTCCTAATCCTACTCCTGCATCTGCCATGGCTTCAATCATCTGATAGACAAAGGCTGGCCCACAGCCTGCGACAGCCGTTACAGGATCCATCAATTTTTCTTCGATTTCATAGAGAACTCCGGCTCCTGCTAAGAGCTGCTTGACTTTGGCTACTTGCTGGTCTGTCACTGCTTGGGAGCGGGCCAGACTGATAACACCTTGACCAATGGCCACAGGCGTATTGGGCATGATGCGGATGATACCCATCTGGTCGTTCTGGAACACGTCAGCCATCTTTTCTAATTCCAGGCCTGCGGCCATGGAAACCAGCAAGAGATTAGAGCGTTGAGCCAAGATGCCTTTATACTCTTCTAAAAGTGGACAAATCTGATAGGGTTTGACCCCTAAAAAGATTACTTTAGCCTCTTGAAAGACTTGTTCAAGATCAGATGCCGTTCCCCCATACTGGCTGATAAACTCTTGCACCTTTTGAGGAGAACGATTGACCAAGAGCAGGTCTTGCGCGTCCACTTCTTTTGCGACTGCTTTGGCTAAACTAGCCCCCATGTTTCCAAGACCAATAAATGCAACTTTCATTTCTTACCTCACTTGACCATTTCCACTGACGATATATTTGTAGCTGGTCATTTCCCGGAGTCCCATGGGTCCACGCGCATGGAGTTTTTGGGTCGAGATCCCCATTTCACAACCTAGTCCAAATTGACCCCCATCTGTAAAGCGTGTAGAAGCATTGACATAAACGGCTGCTGAATCTACTTGCTTGGTGAAATAAGCCGCTGTCTCAGAATTTTCTGTCACAATGGCATCCGAATGATGGGTGCTGTGAGCTTCAATGTGGTCCACTGCTTCCTCAACCCCATCAACGACCTTGACTGCTAAAATATAATCTAAAAATTCGGTATCAAAATCCTGTTCCTGCGCTGCTGTTCCAGAAATGATAGCCTGTGCTTGCTCATCAAGGCGCAACTCAACGGATCTTTCCCGTGCATCCACTAAACGCTCTTTGACCAAAGGCAAAAAGTCAGACGCGATCGCTCGATCGATCAACAAGACCTCCATGGCATTGCAGACGGATGGGCGACTGGTCTTAGCATTTTCAATAATGGCGAGGGCTTTCTGGAAGTCAGCATCCTTGTCCACATAGACATGGACGATCCCTGTACCTGTCTCGATCACAGGGACAATAGCATTTTCAACCACCGCTTGGATCAATCCAGCACCACCACGTGGAATAAGCAAGTCCAGATATCCCTTAGCCTTCATCATAGCTAGGCTAGAAGCCCGACTCGTATCTTGGATCAGTTGGAGAAGATCTGAATTGAGTCCGGCTTCTTCCAATCCAGCCTTGAGGGCTGTCACGATCGCTTGGGCAGAATGAAAAGCATCCTTTCCAGTACGAAGGACCACTGCATTTCCACTCTTGATGGCAAGTGCTGCAGCGTCCGACGTCACATTTGGTCGACTTTCATAAATGATCCCAATTACGCCCATAGAGACTCGAACTTTCTGGATTTCAAGACCATTTTCCAAGACTTCCGTATCCAGCATTTCCCCAATCGGATCTGGCAGGTCTATTAAAGCACGAATTCCTTGTGCCATCCCGGCAATCCGCTCTTGATCAAGAAATAGGCGATCCAGCATGACTTCAGAGATCTTCCCGCGTGCTGCTTCCATATCGATCTGATTGGCTACTAAAATGGCTTCCGTCGCTTTCAGAAGCTGACTAGCCATGGCCTCCAAGGCTTGATTTTTAAGAGCTGTACAGGCTGTATTGATACTTTTCTTAGCTGATCTCGCTAAGGCTAATTGTTCTTGTGTTGTTCCCATACATTTTCCTCTAGAATTCTGTGAAGAGTAGGTCAATCTCAGGAGTTACTGAGATCCAGTCATCCCGGTGGATAAGGATTCCCTTAGCTTTTTTAGATTGGAGCAGATCGCGCACAGCTGATTGGCCGAGACGGACCTTACCTTTTCCTAGTAATTGACCAGTCTCTTGATGATAAACGCTGACAATGTCGTGATAAGAAAAATCTCCTTCTGCCTTGGTCACACCAGAAATCAATAGACTCTTTCCATAATCCAACAGGGCTTCCGCTGCTCCAGCATCCACCCAAACAGCACCTTTTCTTTCTGCATAAAAGGCTAGCCATTGCTTCTGGGTTTTTAAGCCCTTATTCTCTGCAAGGAAGTAACTGCCATCTGCTTGCTCTTCTGCTGCTTCAATCAAGGCATCAGACTTGAGAGACGAGCAAATATAGACAGGAACCCCTGACTCGGTCGCAAGGGTTGCTGCCTTAAGTTTGGTCAGCATTCCACCAGTTCCGTTGCTACTGCCAGCACCACCCGCCATCTCGATCATCTCGCGAGAAATGTGTTCGATTCGATCCAAGCGCTTAGCTGTTGGATCCTGAGAAGGATTGGCTGTATAGAGACCATCTACATCTGTTAAAAGCACCAAAAGATCAGCTTGAACCATAGCTGCAACTTGCGCACTCAAGGTATCATTGTCTCCTACTTTTAACTCGGCAATCGAGACCGTATCGTTTTCATTGATAATCGGGATGGCCCCACGATTGAGCAAGACAGAAAGGGCCTGGTGGGCATTCTTATAGCGGCGTTGATCCGCAAAGTCATCCTGGGTCAACAAAATCTGCGCAGAAACAATGTTGCGCAAGAGCAGGTTAGCTGTGTATTCTTCCATCAGTAAGCCTTGCCCAACTGCCGCAGAAGCTTGCTTGTCTGCCACCTTGGTCGGCCGTTTCTTAAAACCAAGGGCACCAAATCCAGCAGCAACTGCCCCTGATGAGACCAAGATCAACTCATGACCTGATTCATGTAAGAGAGCCAACTGCTGGGTAATGATCTTGACCTTCTGTCTAGAGAGACTCCCATCGGGATTGGTCAAAGACGAGGTCCCAACTTTAAAGACGATTCGTTTTGCTTTCATCGCTATGATTCTTTCTAATACTATTTATTTCGTATCTAATGAAAGTGACTGAATCTCCATTCAGCCATCTTCATTATCCTTTTCGAAGGTCTTCCAGCGTTTTCTCAAAGATCGCTGGCACTTCTGCTGTAAATTCCAAGGTCTCGCCTGTACGAGGGTGGGTAAAACCTAGTGTCCGTGCATGCAGAAACTGTCCTTGTCCCTTAAGGGTCTTCTTAGGACCATAAGCAGGATCTCCAGCCACGGGATGGCCAATATAGGCCATGTGCACCCGAATTTGGTGGGTCCGACCAGTCTCCAGTTGCAACTCTACCAAGGTGTAATTCCCAAAGCGTTCCAAAACTTGAAAACGGGTCACTGCAGGTTTTCCTTTTGCCGTCACCGCCTGTTTTTTCCGGTCCTTTTCACTGCGACCAATTGGTGCTTCAATCATCCCACGATCGTTGGGAAGGTTGCCATGAACAATGGCCCAATACTTCCGTAGAGATTTTTTGTCTTTTAGTTCCTCTGCTAAAGCGACGTGGGCTTGGTCATTTTTTGCGACCATCAAGAGGCCTGACGTGTCTTTATCGATCCGATGAACGATCCCTGGACGCAATTCTCCATTGATCCCTGAAAGATCCTTGACATGGTATAACAGCGCATTGACCAAGGTTCCACTGGTATGACCCGCACTAGGGTGAACAACCATGCCTTGAGGTTTATTAACCACCACAACATCCTGGTCTTCATAAACGATGTCTAAGGGCAGATCTTCTGCTTCATAGCTGACCTCTTCCACTTCTGGTACTTCATACTGGATGACGTCTCCTTCTTTGACCGTGTACTTGGCTTTTTTCACAGTCCCATTGACCAGAACTTTTCCTTCTTTGATCTGCTCATTAGCCACAGCTCGTGACAAGGGGGTCAAATCCGCCAAAGCTTTATCCAGTCGCGCACCGGCTACTTCGATTTTAATTTCCATGCGTTTCCTCTTTCAACATCAGGATCAGGAGCAAGAAAACTCCAACTGTCAAATAGCTATCTGCTACATTAAAAATGGCAAAATTCATAAAGTCCAGGTGGAACATATCGACTACAAATCCCTGACGCAGGCGATCGATAAAATTCCCCAAGCCACCTGCAATAACCAAGGTCAAGCCTGTCACCATCCAAAGCGAACCTTTGAGGTGCTTATAAAGATAGTAAAAGGCCCCTACCATCACGACTAGAGTGATGAGTGTAAAGAACCATTGCTGATTTTCAAGAAGCGAAAAAGCTGCACCTGTGTTTTGAAGATAAGTCAGACTGACCACATGGGGAATAAAAGACTTGACGACACCCAGTGGAATGTTCTTCACCACATACCATTTGACCAGCTGATCCAGTAGGACCAAAAGGACAATCGCTACCGGGACCATTGTTTTTCTCTTCATTTCTTACCTCTTTTGATCAAAATATTCTACCATGACCTCGACAAACTTCTCTGCTACAGGAGAGAGATCCATCTCTTCGCGTTTGACATAGACCATTTTATTGTCTAAATTATCTTCTAAAGGAATCACGGTAATGCCATTCACGGACTGGCTATCTAAAAAGCCTGATCCCGTCGCATAAGCATCCGTCCGCTCCAAGATTCCATTCAAGGTTGCCCGGTCGGTCACATTGAACATTTGTGAGCTCGAGCTGGTATCGACAAAGTTCTCTGAATAATAGAGGTACTCATCTTTTTCTTGGGTAAAACGAACAGTTGGCAACTGAGCTAGATCTTCCATAACCAGTTTTTTCTTCTTAGCCAGAGGGTGTCCCTTACGAAGGTAAATATGAGTCTGAAAAGGAATCAAATCCACTACTTCAAGTCCTAATTTATCAACCCGTTGCATAATCCCCTTGGTATTTTGACGGTTGAGATAAATAATCCCCAACTCACTATGCCCTTGAGCCACTTCATCCAAAATTTGTACCGTCGTTGACTCAAAGATGCGGAAGTTTTTATTTTCCGGATAACGAATCGAGAATTCCGTCATCAAAGGCGGCAAAAAGTCATAGTGTTGACTAGAAATAGAGAATTCTTTCTTCTCTTCTTCAGGACTGGCATATTGATTTTGAAAGACATCAAACCCTTTGACCACGTCTTGCGCTTTTTCATAAAATTCCATTCCCCGACGGGTCAAAAAAGTCCCAGAACTGGTCCGACGAAAAATCTTAAAACCCAGTTCTTTTTCCAGATCTCTGACGGAGATGGACAGGCTAGGCTGACTCACATACATTTTTTCAGCAGCCTCACGAAAAGTACCACTATTGGCAATCGCCACTACATATCGTAATTGTTGTATATTCATTCCATTTTCCTTATTACAGTATCGATCTATTATACCATAAATTAGGGGCTGAAAGAAGAGATGCGTTTAAGAGACCTTCTTCTCGTGAAAATAAAAAAACTGGAACTAAAACAGTTCCAGTTGATACTTATTCAATCACTTGAGTTTCAGCTAATTTCTTGTACCAATGTGCCGATTTCTTCGGATAGCGCTCTTGGGTTTCAAAGTCTACATAGAAGAGACCATAGCGTTTTTCATAACCATTTGACCATGAGAAGACATCCATCAGGGACCAAATGAAGTAGCCCTTGACGTTTGCTCCATAGGCAATCGCATCAGACAATACTTCCAAGTGTTGTTTCACATAATCAATTCGACCATCATCGTAAACAGTGTTGTCCACAAATTCATCTTTGTATCCCAGTCCGTTTTCAGTGATGTAGATCTTCTTGTAGTTTGGATAATCTTTCTTAACGCGCATGATTTGATCATACAAGCCTTGCGGATAGATGATCCAGTCCCAATCCGTCCGAGGGACATAGTCAGGAGCCACACGACGTCCAACACCTTTGATTTGGTATTTAGAGCTACCTTTCTCCCCTTTACCATTGTGGATGATTTCAGTTTCACCATCAAAAGCTTCCATCCAGTCACTCATGTAGTAGTTAATTCCAAGGAAGTCGTTTAGATCTTTAGCTGCTTCAAGCGCTGCAAAGTCTTCGTCACGAAGATCCAAGCTACCACCATTAACTGAAAGAATGTGGTTTACCCCTTCCATGGTTGCATCTGAATAGTGTCCAAGGTAGGTTGCATCTAAAATAAATTTGTTGTGAATGATATCTTCTAACTCAGCAGCCCGAACATCTGCTGGATTTTCTGGATCCAAAGGATATTTCGTAGGAAGAGCGTGAACAACCCCAATTTCACCTTTGTAGCCTTTGTCTTTGTACAATTTCACAGCACGCGCATGTGAAACCATCATATTATGGTGTGATTGGAAGACTTTGGCAAGATCATACTGAATCCCTGGAGGGAATTTACCGACCAAGTATTGACCATCACCAATTGGGCCAATTTCATTGAAGGTTGTCCAGTAGTTGACTTCTGGGAATTCTTCGAAACAGAAGGCAGCGTAATCTACAAAGTGTTCGATGTTTTCACGGTTCAAGAAGTCTCCATTTGAGTGAAGAGCCTCAGGGGTATCAAAGTGATGGAGGGTTACGAAAGGCTCCACATGGCGTTTGTGGCATTCTGCAAATAGATTGTGGTAGAACTCAACCCCTTTAGGATTCACCTCACCATAACCAGTTGGGAAAATACGTGACCAAGCAATGGAAATCCGTATACCATTGACCCCATATTCTTCAGCTAATTGAAGATCTACTGGATATTTGTGATAGAAATCGCTAGCCGGTTCAGCGGTGTACCAATAGTTGTCAGCTAAGTATTTGTCCCATGCAACAGGGCCTTTCCCATCTGTATGAGTAGCCCCTTCTGCTTGATAGGCAGCTGTAGCGCCACCAAAAATAAAATCTTTAGGAAGTATTTTTGTCATTTTTTCACCTTTTTCTTGATTGGATCAAAGGAAAAGTGAGTGGAGAGGAGTTAGTGAGCCATCCATCTCCATCTCACTTATTCGTTCTTATTCTTCAAACTGTGCTTGAACAAATGCAAGGGCACCTTGTCCATCGCGTGTCAATTTAATGTATTGAGCACCTTCTGTCTTAGCCAGTTTGATACCTAGTTTATCTGTTTCTGCCTTCATGTCTTCATAGTTAGAAGCTACTTGAGGGGCTAGGATAACCAGGTCAAATTCTGGCAACATTTCACGGTGAGCACCATAGCCACCCGCTGCTGCTTTGACAGGAACATTGTATTCTGCTGCCGCCTTGTTCAAGGCATTGGCAAGGAGTCCACTGGTACCACCACCGGCACAGAGAACCAAGACGTTTGTTTCTTTTGTGATATTATTTTGAACTGGTTCGTCTTCAACACCAGCTTTTTCAAGAATCGCATCAGCTTTAGCTGTATTGAAGTTTGCAGCAACTTTTTCTTTCAAGCTGTCGTTAGCTTTACCAGAACGTTCTTCTTCAAGAATTTGTTCATCATAAACCTTCACGAATGGATAGTAAATGATTACGTCCACTACCACTAGAAGAGCAGCAAGGATGAAGGAAAGAACTTGGAAGTTTGTACCAAGGACAATTCCGAGAGGACCAGGTGTTACCCATGGAAGGTTAGCGGAGAATGAGTTCATTCCCAAGGTATCAACAAAGAATTTGAAGATCCAGACGTTTGCGATTGGCGCAAAGATAAATGGAATGAAGAAGGTTGGATTCAATACGATTGGAGCCCCGAAGAGAATTGGTTCGTTTACACCGAAGAATGTAGGAACAACAGATGCACGTCCAATCGCACGGTTTCGTTCAGACTTACACAACCACATGAAGAGGAATGGAACAATCAAGGTTGCACCAGTACCACCCATGGTAACGATAAACATTTGAGTCCCAGAAGTGATGACTTTATCTGCGTGTTGGCCTGCTTGAAGCAAGTGTAAGTTGTTATCAATATTTGCATAAGTGATCGCCGCAATCGCTGGTTCTACGATAGAAGGACCGTGGATACCAACAAACCAGAAGAAGGCATAAGCACCAAAGATAAGGGTAATTCCAAGATAACCATCTGCCGCAGAGAACAATGGAGCTAGAAGTGTTCCGATTGATTCCGCAACGGTTACACCGATAGCACCTTTAACAATCAATTCAAATGCATACAAGAGAACAATTGAAACTGTGAATGGAATCAAGTCTTTGAAAACTTGTGAAATATTCGGTGGAACCTCGTCTGGCATGCGAATCGTCACATTATTTTTCACACAGACCTTATAAACATTAACTGTAACAAAGGCTGCAATGAAGGCTGTCAACAGACCTTTTGTACCCATGAAGGCTGTAAGAATGCCACCATCTTTACCAGGTTCTGCTGCCATGAGTAGGAAACCAACCATAGAAGCGAGCATGGTAGAAAGGTAGTTAATTTGATTGGTTGCTGGCAGATCCCGGTTCATAGAATCGGTCAACGCTTTAGCAGTTGTACCACCAACAAAGAAGGCTAAGATCCCCATTGAGTAGTTGTATGGGGTCATCAAGAAGCTTTCCATCTCTTTTGACCAGTGGAAGCCCCAAGCATTTGGCACGTAGGCAATCAAGATGAAGATAGATGAGAAGAGGATCAAAGGCATCCCTGCAATGAAACCATCCCGAATCGCTCGCAAATATTTATTACGAGAAATCTTTTCAAAGAAAGGTTTCCCTTTTTCAATCAGTTCAATTAGTTTATTCATTATTTTGCTCCTCTTTTATATAGTTCAATCAGATGGTGAATCACGTCTTTTAATAAGATCGTTGTCATGAGATGGTCTTGACCATGCATCATGGTGATGCTATAGGGGATTTCTTCTCCTGCAGCTTCTTGCGCTAGCATGGTCGTTTGAGATTTGTGAGCCTCAGCGATACAGGACCCTGCTTCTTCTACTAAGGATTCTGCTTTCGCAAAATCACCATTTTCAGCAGCTTTTAATGCTTCTATCAATTTTGATCGAGCGTCACCGGCATAAGCGACAATTTCAAACCCAAGTAATTGGACTTCTTCTTTATTCATGTTGGCTCCTCCTTATGATAACCTTTTTAAAAATTTTATAATAGACGTTGAATATGCAAGGCTAAATAGACTTTTTCATTAGGAGATATCTTAGCTCCAGTCTGTTCAGCGATGGTTTGGTAGATCTGATGACTAATCTCATAAGCCTTTGGATAACTTAGCTGGATCAGTTGTTCCATCTCGCTCAAGCCTTCAGGATCCTCTCTTCCCTTATCTAGGGAGTCAAGGAAATAATTGAGATGGATCATAAAGCGATCGTAGAAATGACTGTTCTCTTCTTTTCGTTTCAATCCATTTTGAGCTAATTTTTCCTCTACAGCTTTCAAAATCGCTTGGCGATCTTGGACATCAGGATCCTGCTCATGAATGACTTCCCCTTGTGCATTGATGAAGTGATAGGCGATGCGGTTCACTTCGTCATCGGGAAATTGATCTAAGAGCCGCTCTCGAAAGATTTCAATCGCTTCCTTTGCGATTTTATAGGGGATCGGATGCATAGCAGACGCATCAGGTAGATCACTGTGTTTGTATCTTCCCTGTTGAACCGCCTGGTAAGAACAAAAGATGTGATCTGTTAGTGTCACATAGATATATTCTTGAACAGGATAGGCATATTTCTTAGACAAGGTATCAATCACTTCATAAGTGGTTGTAATGAAATCAAGAGGAACATCCTTTAGAAGGGCCATAAAGTTTTCTCTTGATTCATCCGTGTTTAAACGAAATACTTTTTCGACCTTATCATCAGCTACCAGATCATTTTTCTTTTTCCCAAAAGCAATCCCACTCCCAACAACAATTAACTCTTGTTGAAGCTCATTTTGAACCAAAGCAACATTATTGTTCATTGGATGGATAATACGATACATGAGGCTCTCCTTTGTAAAATTTGTTAAAAGCAAATAAAAATGACCACGAAGCAACTGAAAAAACTAGCCTACGCTAATTGTTCAATCTACTTGTGGTCACGCCTAATCTAACTTAGTAACGCTCACTGCTATTTAACTTATGGACTTATTCTATCATAAGTTTTTTACTTTGTAAACCCTTACAGCGAAAATTTTTAAACATTTTTTATAAAAAATAAACAAAGCCTAAAAATAATGAAGAACATTGGAAGGAATTTCTTCCTTCCAATGTTCTAAATGTTGCTTTAGGAGGCAATAACAATTTGTTTCTTACACGCGTTCTGTCCAAGGTGTTGCCACTTTAGCCAAGACTGCGTTCAATTCTTCAATATTTTGACGACCTTCTGTACGAAGCCATTCACGAGCAGCTGCTTCTCCATCTTTGATGTAAGCTTCTACTGAACCTGCCCATGTTGCACGTCCACAAAGAACACCGTTGAAGTTGGCACCTGATGCATGAGCAAATTCCAAAGTTTCTTGGAAGAGTTTTGCGGATACACCAGCACTGAGGTAGATGTATGGAAGGTTGGTTGCTTCTTCTTGTTCTTTAAAGAAGGCAGCAGCTTCTTCACGACTATAGACAACTTCACCTTCTCCAAATCCTTCCACGTAGTTGACATTGACGGGAACTTCTACTTTCAATACATCGATATTGAAACGAGGATCTGAGAAGACTTTCATAGCTTCAATGACTTTACGAGGTTTTACTTTTGCATATTCAGCAGAGGTTGCATCTGCAATTCCTTCGTCATAAGCCAAGATTTCAAGGAAGAATGGAATGTCTTCTGCCACACATTCTGAACCAATGCGTTCGATATAAGCTTGTTTTTCTTGGTTGAGTTCTTCTGCACTATCTACATCATAGTAGAGCAAGAATTTCACAGCATCAGCACCTTGTTCTTTAATGCGTTTTGCTGACCAAAGGTTCAAGCAGTCAGGCAATCGTTTGGTGCTAGATGTATCGTAACCTGTTTTTTCGTATGCAAGCAAGAGTCCAGCATCTTTATCCAAGGCTTTCGTAGCAGGCAAACCATATTCTGGGTCCAACAACATTGAGGAAGCATATTTTGTCAATTCATCTGCTACAAGAACTTTCAATTCTTCCATTTGTGCTACAGTTGGCTCAGTGTCTTGGTATTTGGCCATCAAGCGTTTCAAAGCCCCACGTTGGTCAAAGGCCAAAGCTGAAATAACACCGTCTTTTGTACTAAGACGTTCCAAATAGTTGCGTTTTTGTTCTGTTAATACCATTTTATACCTCTTTTACGATTAATTGTTGATACAAGGCATCATAGTGCCCCATGTTGACATGTCCTGTTTGTGCTTCTTGCGCATTTAACATTCCAAGCACATTTGCTTTCTTGAGCAAGTCTGCGTCACTCTCATGATGATAGAGACCAGATGCAATCCCTGCAACAGTCGAATCACCAGATCCGACTGGATTGACGACATCAATCTTAGGAATATCTAGCTTATAGAAGACATCCCCGTGCTTCGCAAAAGCGCCATTTGCTCCAAGAGAGACTATCACCCATTCGATGCCATCAAAGAGAGAATCCTGAAGAATTTCTTTTAGGTCTTCCACATTCTTGCTCACTTCTTTTCCTAACAATTGAGACAACTCTTCATTGTTGGGCTTAATGACCGTTGGCTTGACATCTGCTTGAATGGCAGCTTCTAAAGAAGCTCCCGAGCAATCGAGCACGACTGGTTTTCCAGCTTCCCTTGCAATCTTGACAAGGCTAGCATAGTAATCCACTGGTAAACCAGCTGGAAGACTACCTGAGATGGCAACAACTTCCACTTGATCGATCAAGTGACGGTAATGTTGAAGGAAACCTTGCCCTTCTTTCTCAGAAATGGTTGGACCTTTTTCTAAGATTTCTGTTTGCTTGCCTTCGTGAAGGATGGCGATACAATTTCGTGTATCCCCAGCAATCTCAAAGAAACGTTCCTCTATTCCTTCTCCTAAATGATCGAGAATGAATTGACCTGTTCGACCACCAAGTAGGCCGGTCGCTGCCACTGGATCCTTGATCTCAGAAAGTACACGGGTAACATTGAGACCCTTCCCACCGGCTGTCTTACTCACCTCAGCCACTCGATTAACTGTATCCAATTGGAGTACATCCAAAGGATAAGAGATATCAATCGACGGGTTCATCGTGACCGTTAATATCATATGTCACCTCTTAGTCGTGGTATTCACCACGGTCCCATTTTTCAAGGAATTCTGTAAAGAAATCAGCATCCGCTTGATGGGCATTATGGGTTTCCACATGTTGGATCTTAGCGATCAATTTTTTATTTTCTTCAGTTGGTTTGTATTCAGCGTGGATGAATGCTTCAATGATATCGCACATGAGCAATTCACCAGTAATTTTACCACCAAAGCCGATCACATTCGCGTTCAATTCTTCTTTAGCATAAAGAGCAGTTGTCATATCGCGTACCAAGGCAGAACGGATACCAGGTACTTTGTTAACAGCATTGTTGATCCCAACACCAGTACCACAGATACAAACACCAAGATCTGCTTGGCCACTTGCTACGGCTTCACCGACTTTCTTACCAAAGATTGGATAGTGAGTACGTGTATGGTCATAAGTCCCAAAATCGAGTACTTCATATCCTTTTGATTTCAAAAAATCAGAAACAGCCATTTTTTCATTTGTCACAATGTGATCACAACCAATTGCAATTCTCATTTGAATTCTCCTCTCATTAGCACATCTTATTCAACATATCGACACGGATTTGGTGACGGCCACCGTCGTATTTACCATTGACGAAGCCTTTGGCAATGTTCTTGGCCAATTCATCCCCAACAATTTCAGCACCCATGGTAATCATTCGAGAATTGTTGTGTCCACGTGTCATATAAGCAGAACGTTCATCTGAAACTTCTGCTGCCACCATTCCTTTGATTTTAGTTGCAACCATAAATGGACCAGCACCGTAAGCATCAATCACGATTCCAAGATTTTGATCGTTTTTGTTCACTTCGCTTGCAACTGCAAGTGTCACATCTACAAAATCTTGACCTTCAGCAGTTACATCCACAACATCGAAGTTTTCTTTTACAAGAAACTCTTTCACGAGATCTTTTAATCTTAATCCTGCAGCATCTGCACCAATTACAATAGACATGTCCTGTCCTCCTTTTGTTCGTTTCAGCAAATATCCCTGTTGTTAATTTTTCACAAAGGAACATTTTCTTACTTTTGATATTATATTACACCTATTTTGAACGAAAGTCAACATTAAATTGTTTATTTTCGAACATTTTTTAAAATAAAAACACCATATCCACAAAAGATATGGTGTCAGTTTTCAAACTACATATGACGATTATTTTGCATTTGCAGCATATTCTTCGTTACGTTTGATCATTTGTTTTCTGTACCAAGCGAAGATTCCGATATAGAATGCCAAGAAGACAACTACACCAAGGATCGCTTTGATATCACCAGTTGTTGCGTTACCGATTGTCCAACCGAGCAATTTTTCAACTGGTCCTTCAAGAGTTGAGTGAGTGATCAATTGAGTAGAAGCTACCCCTTTAGGGAAGGCATCAACACTCTTAGCCAATTGAGTTGCAAATGGTGCAATCAATGTACCTGAAAGAAGGAAGAGTGGCAAGAGAAGGCTTCCGAAGATGATCATACGGATCAATTTACCGCGTGTTACAACCAACAAGGCTGGAGTTACACCCATAGCGATGATACCAGCAAGTGGCAAGATACCATTTCCGACTTTAGAAAGAAGTACTGCTTCGATCAACATGATTGGTGCAAGTACGTTGGCACAAGCCCAGATTTCAGCACGACCAGCGATGAATGGCCAGTCAAGACCGATGTTGAATTTACGTCCTTGAAGACGTTTAGTAGCAACGTTTGTAATACCTTGTGACAATGGTTCTACCGCTGCGATGAACCAAGAACCGATCAATGAGAACAATTCCAAGCAGACACCGGCAGTCAAACCAAGGCTCAACCAACCTTTAATAACCAATTCCCATTTGTCAGCATCTTGCACGCCAGCAACTGGATGTGGAGTACCCATGATACCGATGACGATACCAAGAAGGAAACCGATAAAGAATTTAGATCCCCAGAAACCGATCTTCTTGTTCAATTTAGCAGCGTCGAAGTCGTATTTATCAAGACCTGGGAAGAATTTGTCAAAGATTTTATCCAAAACCATGATGATTGGGTTCATCATGTAGTTCATGTGAGTAGATGTCATAGGTGATGAACTTGGTGCATTCAAAAGATCATCAAATGTTGGTTTCATCAAGTCTGAGTTGATGATTTTCATAATCCCTACAAGGACAACTGCAAGAGTTGCCAAGAAGAGTGATAAACCTTGGCTCACACCGTTGTTGTCAGCATACCATTTGATCAAAAGACCAGTGATAGACAAGTGCCAGATATCGAAGATATCGACGTCAAGTGTATCTGTTTTCTTGATCGCAAGCATGATAACGTTGACGATCAACATAATTAACAAGAAGTAAAGTGTCCAGGCAGATCCCCAAGTGATGGTCGCAAGAGGCGCCCAACCAACGTCAGTGATATTCAATTGAATACCTGTGTTCTCAACGAATTTTGCAAGAGACGCTGAGAAAGCTCCATTCAACATACCGATGATGGCACCGATACCAGTAAGGGCGATGGCAAGTTTAATACCACCTTCAAGGGCTTTAGAGAATTTCACTCCAAACAAGAGAGCCAATAAAGTCAAGACGATCAACATGATGATCGGAGCACCCATGTCTAGGATGGGTTTGAAAAATTTATTGGCAAAATCAATAATGCCATTCATAATAAATCCTCCCGATTTATAATTTTTTTGTAATTTACGGCACAAAGTGTTCCCAATTTTATAATTGGATAACGCTTACAAACTGTTTTAAAAAAATATTAACTTAATCCATGTTCTTTAATGGCAGCTTCGATGTTATCAAAGACTGGCGCACTCATTGCTGGAATACGGAATAAAATTGGTCCTGCTTCAATTACTGGAATACCAGGATCAAATCCTAAATCAGTTGCAGCAATTGGAGTAAAGATATCATAACCTGAAATCAAGTCTTCATTCACGTCTTTGACCATGACAGCGTCACAACGCACATCATAACCGCGGTTTGACAACTCTTCTTCTACCGCACTCTTAATTTGGTGGCTAGAGTTAACGCCTGCCCCACAGGCAGCTAAAATTTTAATCATTTGGATGTCCTCCATTATAAATATTTACGAATGTTTTAGGAAATAGTTTCCGTAATGTATTGATAAAGCTTATCTTCACTATCTAATTTTGATAGAGCTTCGAGATTTCCATTGGAAGTAAAGAAATCCATCAGCTGGGCCAAAATATTGGTTTGGCTAGAGCTTGAATTGTTGATAATGAAGAATAAAAGTGAAACTTGAACTTCCTTATCTGGAGCAATCATATTATGGAAGGTTACCGGTTGATCCAAACGAACCACGACCACATTCTCAGTGAGATTATGGACAATGTCTGTGTGCGGGATCGCCACATTTGGTAAGTCCTTACCAAGAAATTCCATGTCTAATCCAGTCGGGAAAGACTTTTCACGCTCAATCAAAGCGGAACGATAGGTTGGTGTCACAATCTGTCGCTCTTCAAGTAAGTTTGCTACCTGCTCAAAGAGATCTGTTTGATCCTTGGCATGTAGGCAAAACACAAGATCTTTGTTAAAGAGTTGATTTAATCCCATTGTTGCCACCTCCTTATCTAACTATTTATTTTATGGTTAGAGTATATCACTATATTGATTGAATGTCAATCATTTTTTGTCGTATTTTGTTTATTTTTGTTTATATTCCTATTTAAAGCGCTTCCTAACCGTCATTTTCTAACATTATTAAATAAGTAAAAAGTGGTCTCTTTTTTGAGACCACTTGATCTTAAATGATTTTCGTATACAAGGCGTATTTGTCTTTGATTTTCTTTGGAATACTATCATCGGTAATAATGGCATTCAGATCTTCCACACGATAGAAACTGTAGAAGGAATAACTATCAAACTTGCTGTTATCAGCTACCACATATTTCTCTATCGCATTGTTCAGAATAATGGCATTGCCATTTCCTTCTTCTTCATTAGCTGTGGAAACACTATGGCCATCGATTCCATTCACCCCGATGAAGGCTTTAGAAACCTTGATTTCTTTCAAAAGTTTATTAGCAAATTGACCGACAAATGTTTGTGTCTTTACCCGGTAGCGACCACCAACTAAGATCAAGTCATAATTTGGGAAATCCTTGAGTTTCTCAAAAATAGGCAGGGAATTAGTGACGATGCTAATTTCTTTTCCTTCCAAATAATCTCCGATAAAGTCTGTTGTTGTACCAGAGCCAATAAAGACGGTATCCCCATTTTCGATCAAGTCTGCACATTTTTTGGCTATGCTTCGTTTCTCATCAATATTGATCAGATTTTTCTCACTGTGAGAAGCTTCTAATAAACTATCTTTGACTTTTTTGTGGGCCCCACCATGTACGCGAACTAAAAGACCTTGTTTTTCAAGATCGATCAGATCGCGACGAATGGTCATGTCTGTCACCCCAAAGAGTTCCTTGAGCTCTTTGACCGATACCACACTTTTTCGATCCAGTTCCTGAAGAATTTCAACATGTCTGCTATCTTTCATGGTACTACTTCCATTCCTACTATATTTGTCTCTATTATACTACTTTTTTCAAAAAACACAAATTCAAACATTATATTAACAAGAGTAAACATGATATTTTTAAATAAATAAAAGAAAAAAAGCCTTCCGTCAATCCGGAAAGCTTTGATTTATGCTATTTCTAGCTTCCTCACCTTTGGATCAAGGCTCGGGAAAAAAGGTTTAGGAAACCTTATTATTTTGCGATTGGGTAAACAGAAACTTGTTCTTCATTTTTGCGTTTCAGCAAGTCATAGCGTGGAATGCGGAAATACTCTTTGAAGTCTTTGGCAGCCTGTGAAAATACTGACTGGGCAAATTTTCGATCCTTATAGGCTTGGCTATCTTTACCACCCAGCAATTCGACAACTTTTTGTTTTCGCATTTTTTCAAGCGCTAAACAAATTGACGGATTCACTGGTTGATCATTTTTAAAATAATCGACATCAGCTGATAAGATGGATTGCCCTTCTTTCAGCTTTTTTAGTTCCTGCAATGCATGGATCATTGTATCTTCCACTGTTAATTCTGTTTGTGTCATAGCGATTTCGTTCATTGTTCAAATTCTCCTTCTAAAATGTTGCTTTCTTTGCGGATGTCGTTCAAGTCGTTAAAAAATCGAAGTCCACGGCTGATAAAGCTGTCAAACTCATTTCGGATGATTCCGTCTGCTTTGAGGACTTTCTCCTCATCTGCGTAGATCAGACCGCCCATGCTTGCCAAAAAGTCATTTCCTTTTTGCAAAAGACTGGTGATGTTTTTGTAAGCTGAAATCTGCTTCTGTACGGTGTTTAGTTGACCCCGTGATTCTTCAATCGCTCGAGTCAATTCATCGTACTGGGCAGATTTTTTATCAGCCTCTGCGCGCTGGGCCATCATCTCATTTAGTTTGTTAGTGATAAACTCTGAACGCTCCTCGATCGCTTTCATGCTGTCAGACAGCTCTTGATTCTTCAATAACAATCGCTTATTTAGCTCCCGTGTAGCTCCATAATCGTCTGGAACGACCTCCTTGATTGTTTCCCTCACCTCGACTTTAGAAGCCTTTAGAGCCTCATTCTCGTCCCGTAGAAGTTCATTCGCTTGTTGACTTAGTTTGAGTTTGTTCTTGACCTCTTTCAGCTCCCGAACTGTCGGAGTGTCGCCATCCTCGATCCGTTGGATTTGCTCCTGCTTTTCTTCTTCTGGCAGAGTTGCGATCAGGTAGAGGGCTGATGTTCCTAAATCGTTCAACGTTGAACGATTTGAAAGTTGTTGAGCAATTGTCATCATCTTTCTGGCTTCACTATGAGAAATCTTGATGGTATCTAACCATTTACCGAACTCACCATGTGAAGATTATGTTCTTTCACATGGTTCAAGCGTCTACCGATTTCCCAAATGGACTGACCAGCAATTTGTTTGTGATGGCTGATTTCAAGTTCTATCTGAGATAGATTATTTGATAAAGTAATTTCGTTCACACGCTTTTTCCTTTCTAAATTTGATATAATAAAGATAATAATTTGATTGGAGATAAAATATGAAAACGGCTAGCGTTTCGTTCCATGGTGCAGGTCACCAGACAGTAAAATTTGAATACCCTGAATATTGCCCACATTGTGGAAAAAATATCTCGCCTGAAATAATATACGTTTCAGATAGCGAGGACAGTTACTCTAGTGGAGATGCTCGCTTTGTTGTTACTTTTCGTTGCTCACGCTCAGCTTGTAAAAAATACTTTGCTGTCGAGTATATTTTCACATCTAGATCTGAACTTTGTTCAATTGCTAAATACAGCTACCGTCCACCTATCAAAGTAAAACTCCCTGAAAATATAGAAAAAGTTTCTCCTGTTTTTGTCGAAATCTATTCCCAAGCAACCGTTGCTGAAGCTGAGGTATTGAATCAAATTGCAGGCGTAGGCTATCGCAAAGCAGCAGAATTTCTTATAAAAGATTACGCAATATCTAAAAATAAAGACGACGAAGAAAAAATCAAAACAATTATGCTTGGTCAAGTAATCACTGACTACTTAAATGATTTTCCGAAAATTCAAGCCTTGGCAAAATCTGTTGCCTGGATCGGTAATGATGAGACTCACTATGTCCGCAGGCATGATGACAAAGATATCCAAGATTTAAAGAAATTCATTCTCTCAGCAGCTCAATTTATCGCAGCAGATTACGACGCTGATGAAGCATTGTCTTTCACTTCTTCTAATTGAGAAACCTTAATATCCAATTCATCCAACTTCTCAGCAATATATGTCACGGTCCTCAGTATTTCATTGAGGGCTGTTCTTTCTAATTTATTCATAAATTCTCCTTTCTTAAATTTCACGTTTCGTGAAGTTTAGGGTGTAAATATATCGCCCAACTCTTTATTGAAATGTCGAGCGATTATGAACATCTCACTTTGAGTGAAGTCCGTCTTCCCTAATTCTTTATTTCGATAAGAAACTTCACTTTTATTTATCAATTTTGCCATTTCTCTTTGAGAAAGGCCGTGTTCTTTTCTCAACTTATATAGCAGAATCTGCATTCTTTCACCTCCTATCTAAATTCGTCCAAGCTGACCTCCAGTGCATCAGCTATTTTTTTTACAGTATCAAAATACAAATCTTTCACTTCTCCATCTCTTAAACGATAGATACCAGCAGGCCCGATACCTGCTTTTAAACAAAGTTTATAAACTGTCCAATTTCTTTCTGAAATTTTTTCAGATATTTTTTTCCAAAGCATAGCCTTTTTCTCCTTATCTAGCTTTATTTTTTTACCTTTTGTGCTTATATATGCTATTGCACTATATATTGTGCTGGTTTTAGATTAAATCCCTTGTTTGTACAATATATTGACAAGCATTGTTTTTAAGAATATAATACAATTATGATTGTCCGATAAAATAACTTTATAAAATGACCAGGAGATCCTATGAATATTATTGACCCAAATGATCCGCATTTTGTCTCTCTCCCAATTTCTCACGAAACAGGAGATGCTCTTGCTAAACCTATCGCCACCTCTATCGGAGAGGCTAGTAAAACTCTACTAGATGGAATCTTCCATCTTGCATTAGATCCAGTGAGAAAATTTAACATTCAGCGTGAATCAGATTTAGAACATTTTAAGCAAGAGATACAATATTCTGTAAAAAACGTACCAGAAGAGTTCCACGATGATTCAAAAATCGGACTGGTACTAAAAGCAATTGAAGATTCCAGATATCAGTTAAACGATGAAGAAATTCGTAATATGTTTACAAAACTAATTACTTCTACCATCGACTGTCGAACAAATTCCGGCATAAGCCCTAAATATAGTTCAATTATTGCTGATATGACAGTTGCAGAAGCAAGGTTATTAAGAGATATCTACTTCAATAGAGGATCTGTCGTTCCTCTAGTTAGTTTAAAAATAGAAAATAAATCTGACTATTCTTCAAGAAATTTAGGGCAAGATTTTTTATTATTTGATAATTATTCAGATAATCAAAAAATGTTAGATTTATCATTACTTGAAAGCTCAAATTTAATAAGATTTCATAGGAAAACACAATTAGTACACCCACACTTCACGAACATCATAAATACTTTCACAAACACTTTTCCAAACAATCTAAATGATTTACTACCCAATTTATCAGACGACGAAGAAGTTGTATTTGAACATTCTCACTACTCTTTGACCGAACTCGGAGAATCTTTTTGTAACATAGTTTTTAATTGAAGATAAACAAGAACTATGTCTTCAATTTTCTTTAGTTCCTTGGCTAAATACCGACTATAAAGATTTAAGAAAATAAAAGTTATTAGCATATTTGTCAAAATCGTCAAAATAAATACCATTATCTCGTCTCACTTTCTAGCGCCCTGAGTTCTATCTCATGGGTGACTTGTTTTAATAGCTTTTCACACGCTATTTTAGCTTCTCTGTATGTTTTAGATTCGCTGATAAAGTAATCAGCCAGCTCTATGATTTTATCCTCCATTTAACCTCCTATATCATTCTTAAGACGGATGATATTTTCTCCTTGATTGCTATAATATATTTGACTGAGACCTCTCACCGTTTTAGTCAAAATTCTAATAGAAAGGAGGAAAACTATGCCACGATTACGACCTAGACCTCAAAAGAATTGTTTTAGCTATGGATGGGATCATTTAGATTCTTTTATTCAAGATGTTCTAAGCGATCCATCGTTTAAAGTTTGTTGTGTAGACCCTGCAATATATTCCATCCCTAAAGATGAAATCATTTCAGAGTGTACCAGCGCTGGCTATACAGTTGAAGAACGTGAAGATGGTATCTTGAATATTTCATGATTTGCTAGACTTGTCACTTGAGATTCAAGTCTACAGATTCGTGTTAGGGAGTCTATCGGATTTTCGATAGGCTTTTTTTCTCCACTATACGGATATCGTTTTGGTTTCATTCTGTTTTCCTCATTCTACACTATAAAACTTGATCCTTCGCATCAAGAACACCACGAAGATAAAAAATAGCTAGATCTTGTTGACGTTGCAATTCAATGACTTCTTCAATTTTTTTATTAATTAGTGCAACAGTCCTCAACACTTCATTGATGGCTGTTTTTTCTACTTCATTCGCCATTTTTCTGCACCTCCTACTTAATTAAATTTAAGATTACAATTACAATAATCACTCCTACAGCGATTAAACCACCGATTTCCCATCTTTTGTCGTCCATTGCTTTTATCTGGACAGTATGCTAAACTTAAGTCGTAGGGTCGGGGGCTTGCGCCCCTCCTACAACTTCGTGCGTAACTCTTATTTAAATAAGAGTTGAAGTATCACGGCGATTAGTGCTATGATCGCCGATATGACTGTGGCTCTTGGTTGTGTCAACCAAGGGCCTTTTTTCTTTTGCCTTCGGTTCAGCATACTGTCCTTCCTTTCTTTTGTTTTGGTTAATTCCTTAACCTTGACTATATTATACTTCACGATTCGTGAAGTGTCGATAGTTTTTTATCGAAAAAATAAAAAAACTTTTCAAAACGTGAAGTATTTGTTATAATTTACCTATAAATTGGACAAAAAAGGTGATGAATATGACTGATCAAGAATTAGCCATTTACATTGGGTTAAAAATAAAGGAATTTCGTGACCAAAGAGGTCTGACTCAGAAGGAGTTAGCTGATCTAATCGAAATGGGAAATACAACAATAGCTAATTACGAAAAAGGTTTTAGAACTCCAAAGAAGAATACTTTATTTAAAATAGCGAACGCACTTAATGTCACTATAGATGATCTGTTTCCTATTTTAAAACAATCAGATAACTCGATTATTGAAAGTGTTGAAGAAATACTTTCTCAACTCGACCCAGAACCATACCAGCGTAATGTACTGACTTGTGCCGAGAGGCAACTTGAGGAGCAAAAACAAGCTAAGAAGAAACTTGCTGAAGTCCATGAAGTGTCTGTTCAGTACTTCGCATACAACTACTACGACCAGCCTGTTTCTGCTGGTACAGGACAATATCTAAATGAGGTACAGATAGAGACAATCCAGCTACCAGTTAAGGTGGACGCTGACTTTGTCTGCCCAATTTACGGAGATTCGATGGAACCAGAATATAAATCTGGGGACTATGTCTTTGTTAAATTGACTGTAGAGCTTCCAAGTGGTACGGTTGGAGTATTTGACTACGAGGGGGAAGCATACATCAAACAACTCATAATAGAGAAAGATAAGGCATATCTGAGAAGTTTTAACAAAAAATACAAAGATATACCGATCAATTCGGGCAGCGATTTCAGAATAATCGGTAAAGTCGTGGATGTTTATAGGGAAGAAAGAGAGAAATAATATGGGATTTTTTGACTTTCTCTTTAAAAAGAAAGAAAAAAGAGTCTTGCCAGAAAGAGTGAATGTCACAACAACCATTTATGCTGGCCCAGACTACTATACAAAGGAATATGTAGATTTACTTTTGACTAGACCAACAATGCAAGATTTTTGGGATCGGTCTTTTGATTCACCTCGTTATACCGATAGTTATCAGACATCGGAAGGCTATAAATTGAGAGAGTTGCTTCTGCTCGTCTGGTGGGGAAATACAAAAACAGGCAGAAAATCATCTATAACCATCCCTAAATACTTCTTCTCTGACTACAACCTAAATGCAGAAAAATTGACAAAGGAATTTAAAGATAAGGGCTTGTTATTGGACGATGGGGAACGGACAAAACCGAGCCAAGAAGGTAAAGAGATTGCTGATAAATACCATGCTCTATGGGAAATACACTCTATAAAGAATTTTCCAGTAAATCTTGATGTCGATTTCCCTAACTGGAACAAGCAGGAATTTGAAATAAAAATCCTGAGATCAGAACTTGCTTATTATAACGAACATGCTCGCTTTTGCAGAAATATCATCAATTACTTTCAGGGTATCAATGGGTACAGCAATTATAGCGATATAAATGACGAGGTTAATTATTACATCAATAACCTGAATAGCGATGTTGCAAAGATAAACGACCTTACAGAAAAGATCCAAATTTTAGAAAACAAATAAAAAAGCCACCCTTGTAAAAGCTGGAAGAAGAATTACAATTAATGGAAGATGTCAGGGATTTCAATTACATAAAATTTATGGAAAAGTACAAATTAAAGACCATTGCTGATGAAACAATGGTCAAAGATGAGTATAATTCACTAATTAGTTAAATAGGAGGATTCAAATGAAAAAAAGTAAGCCTTTTTATAAGCAAATTTGGTTTATTATATTTTCTATTTTGGTTATTATTGGCGGTATAGGTTCTCTAACTAAACCAAAATCAAAAACTACAAGTAGCGCAGAAACTCCTACCACTACTAAGAAAAACACTTTTAAAATGACAGATGAACTCGGGGAAGAATTCGCAATTTATTTACGAAAAAATGCTGAAGTCTTAGACCGTGGTAATAAAATAGAGTTTATTACAGGTGGAAATACTAGTATTGTTTCAGTCCGTGTTGGAGAGGCGTGGAAATATGAAAGTGTAAGCCGTAAAATCTATCTTGCCAATTCATTTCTTAAACAAAAAAATGAGCTGTTTAAAAAATGGGCAGCAGAAAATAACTATGAAGTTAACCTAAATAAAGATAACCCAGAATTAACAGTTAGAGTTTCTGACGCAGATAAAACAACGATTGCCCAAGAGCATAATGGCAAGATGAAAATAATTAACAATTAGTTGGAATGAGGAAAAAATAATATGGATAAAAAAATTGAACTGATCGAACTTAAATCTAATACCAGATATTGGCTAGTACGTGCAGATGGGGGTAAGTATTACGAACATTTTAAGCATCATAGTTTTATTTCTGTGCACCATAATGAAATAACATTAGAGAAATTACAATCATCAACTTTATTGTTGACGAAAGAAAAAAATATCGAGTACTACAAAATGCAAATTTTGGCTGAACACAAAGATGACAATTGGACAAAACACAAAATAGCATTTGCTGCCAATAGATTATATAGTTTTATTGAAGAAATGACAATAGGGGACTATGTTATTGTCCCTTCGTATAAATCAAACTATTTTTTAATTGGACAAATCACAGGAGAGGTGAAAGAAGTTCACTTACCTGAAGAATCATCTCTCAATTATGAATTTGATACTACTACTGATTCAAAAAGAAGGAAGGTCAAATGGATTAACGAAGTCCCTAGAAGAAAAATTAATCCTAAATTTCTATATAGTACTCTAACAATGCACCAATCAATTATTGAAGTTACACAGTATTCAAAATATATTGACGGTTTAATTTCTCCTCTCTATCTAAAAGAAGGTAAATTGAATCTAAAGCTGAATGTAAATACAGAAAAACCTATTACATCACAAATGTGGAAAAGCCTATATTCTGTAATTGATCTTATCAGGAATGAAAAACTAGATGAAGAAATAACGGTTACTACAAATGTGGAAAGTCCTGGCGATATTAATCTAACCACAATTGTCAAATTTGTTTCTGATCATAAAGATTTTTTAAATTATGGTATTTTATCTTTGGCTGTACTTTTTGGAGACGTAGATATTAAAATAGCTAAAATAAAGGGTGTTGTACCTACTCTGATTTCTATTGGTGAAAGATTGGAAGAAAAAAGAAAACTTAAAATTGAAAATGATAGTGCAATGATAGATCTAGAGACAAAAGAAAAAGATGTCGAATTGCACGACATCGAAAGAAGAATTCAAATTAAGGAAGCAGAGAATAAACTGTTGGAACTGTCTTTAAATGATTCTCATCAAATTCGAGAATTAGATATTACTATTGATTCTCCCAATGTATCCTACGCAAACGAAGACCAAACGCAAACGGATTCCGAGTAGATATTGGATGTGGAATAATTTTTAAAGCCAATATAAAAAATAGAAAAACAATAAATGCAAAAAATGTATTAATCAAACCTATTGTTAGAGAGATTACTGAATAAAGTGACAAATAACCTGTTATAATTTGAATGTACTTCATTTGTACTCCTCCCTTTAAGATGGTTAAGTAAATCCCCACACTCGCCTTCGTCAAAAATTGAGTGTGAGGAATACGGTGTAAGAAAAGCCATTCAAAAGGTCTTTTTCTTATACCCATTTTAACAAGAAATGAGGTAAAAATCAATGATCAAAAAATATAAAAAAGGTGATTGTTTCGCCTACTATTTTAAAGCCTATCATGGAATTGATCCATTGACTGGCAAGAAGATTGTTACTCTTAGACGTGGTTTTAAAACCGAACGAGAAGCTAGAATGGCTGAAGCTAAATGTTTATCTGATTATGAGAAGAAAACCTTTAGAAGCAGAAATACCACTACTACTTTCAAACAGGTATATGAAACTTGGAAAGAGCATTATAGAAATACCGTAAAAGAATCAACCTATGTTAGCCAAATTGATAAAGCAGACAGACTTATTATCCCTCATTTTGGAGACAAACCTATAAATAAAATAAGTTTGACAATGTGTCAAACTCAGGTTAATAAGTGGGCTGAAGAATATAAGCGTTTTTTGGGGATCATCAGCATTGCTAATCAGATATTTGATTATGCAATATCTATGGAATTGATTGATAGCAACCCAATGAGAAAAACTCTAAAACCAAAAAGAAAAAAGAAGGATAAGGAAGAGCTTGAACAATTCTATAATAAAGAAGAGTTGAAAACTTTTTTCGAAATGGTCCAGGAACTTGATGACATAGAAATGCTCACTTTCTTCCGTCTGTTAGCTTTCACAGGAATGAGGAAGAATGAGGTTGGTGCATTAAGATGGACCGATATTGATTTAGAGAGCGGACAACTAAAAGTTAATCAAACACTAGCCAAGGGAGAAAACAATAAAATCATATTTCAAACTCCAAAAACGAAAAAAAGCCAGCGAACAATATCGCTGGATCCAAAGACTATTAATATTTTAAAAGATTGGCACAAATTCAGTACAAAAGGCTTATTATTTAAAAATGAATCGGGCAGCCCTAAAAGTATTGTACATGTCAATAACTTGCTGAATAGAGTTTGGAGAAGATACCCTGATTTCAAGCGTATCACTCCTCCCGGATTCAGACATACACATTGTTCCCTATTGTTCGAGGCTGGAGCAACGATCAAAGAGATCCAGGAACGACTAGGACATGAAAATATACAGACAACGATGGACATATATGCTCACGTCACCCAAAAAGCAAAAAATGAAGTTGCTGACAAATTTGCTTCCTACATTGGATTTTAGAATATGGGTATCACCGTGGGTATCAAAACAAAAAAACAGGCTCTCCGAATATATCGGAAAGCCTTATTTTATGCTATTTAAAGCAATTATTTTGCGATTGGGTAAACAGAAACTTGTTTTTTATCGCGACCTTTACGTTCGAAGCGTACTACGCCTTCAACTTTTGCGAACAAAGTATCGTCTCCACCACGTCCAACGTTCACACCTGGGTAGATGTGAGTACCGCGTTGACGGTAAAGGATAGATCCACCTGTTACAGTTTGTCCATCAGCTGCTTTAGCTCCAAGACGTTTTGCTTGTGAATCACGTCCGTTTGATGTAGAACCTCCACCTTTTTTGTGGGCGAAAAGTTGTAAGTTAGCAAGATTCAATTTCAACATAATTGTTTTCCTCCATGTTAGTTTTCTGTGATAACTCTTGTTTGGACGAACTCTGATGAGTTCTCCGATAAGTTTGCCATCCCTAAGAAAAATGATTCAAAGAATAGTTGGGTCATTTCTCTTTGATGTGGTGGAATATCCGTCGGGATCGTTACCCGAAGGAAGCCACCTTCTTCTTCGTTTAATTCTAGATCCGGTTCGTAGCCTGCAAATTTCTCAACAGAGTTGACAAAGTTAATGGCTAGAGTCGAAACCGATGCACACACGACATCAAAGCCGTATTCACCGCTTCCAGCGTGCCCAGTGATTTCTGCACTCCTCAGCTCGCCATCTTCGGCTCGTTCAAAGACTGCTTGTATCATGTGTTCTCCTAAAAATTAAGCGTTGATAGCGTTGATGACAACTTTAGTGTAAGGTTGACGGTGACCTTGTTTACGGTGGCTACCTTTTTTAGGTTTGTACTTGTAAGTAACAACTTTCTTTTGTTTTCCTTGTTTTTCAACAGTTCCAACTACAGTAGCTCCAGCAACAAGTGGAGTTCCGACAACAGTGTTTTCACCACCAACAAGAACAACTTCGTTAAATGTAACTTCTTGACCAGCTTCAACGTTCAATTTTTCAACGTAGATAGCTTGACCAACTTCAACTTTAACTTGTTTTCCGCCAGTTTTAATGATTGCGTATGTGCTCATTATGCACCTCCTATGTATTTTTGGGTTTCCCCGTATTTTTGTGAAGACTCGCCTAGCATCGTGGGACGAACCACTTACTCTCATGGAAATGAGCGACGATGTTCGAGCGGTTGCACAGGCATGTGCATAGTCAACTCTCTTAGTATATCACTTCTATCAGACAAAGACAAGTATTTTTGCGCTTTGAAAACGAATTTCTTTTATAAAATGGATTATTTTGTAACTTTTATTTTAAGATCGCTAGTCAGTCCGACTTCTTCATCTACTTATCCTTAAATTTAAAGTCATTGAAGCTCATTTTTGCTTTAGACGAATCGTTCATGCTCTTCATCTTTTCTTCCTGTTCCTTTGTGATTTTGATAGGAATGGCTGCAGCCGTATTGGGTTTCAATACACCAGATTCGTTGATTTCATAGTCAACTGTTACATCTTTGAAAAGTGGCTCCCCATCATATTCCAAATTCAGAACAAAGGATCCATCACGATCGATGGTTGTGGTGGTACGATTCACGATAAAGAACAAGGCAAAGCGGTTTTCATCATCTCCAAAGGTAAAGCCTGGGAAAAAGACAAATAATTTTCCTGGTTCTCCAAGCGTTGGATGTTCCTTGATAAATTTTTCAGATGCTTCCAGGACTTCGTTGTCCTGGTCTTTATACTGATCGGCTCTGACAAATGTGAGGGGTTCTTTTTTACTGCTGGTTGACTGGCTAGTCTTCTCTTCTTTTTTCGGGCCAGTAAACGATACTTTGACACAGCCTGTTAATAGAATCAAGCTCGTCATTAATACGATAATTTTTTTCATCTTGTCTCCTTTAAGTTGGTTAGAAAAAGAGGCTGGATACTCCCAGTCTCTCCTATAGCAAATCCTCGATCAGGTCATCGACCTCATCTTTTTCTGCTTTTGGTGTGATCTCTGTTACGATAATGCCTGCTACCGCACGCTCAACCAAAGCTTCCACATCCATACGTTGCTCATACTGCTCCGCATTTTTGAGTTTTGGATTCGTCTTTGGACGATCTGGCGCAAAGATGGTACAACAATCTTCGAATGGCTGGATAGAGATTTCAAAGGTATCAATCTCTTGAGCAATATCGATGATTTCCAACTTGTCCATGGTCACTACCGGACGGATAACTGGCGTATTGGTTACTGCATTGATGGCCTGCATACTCTCTAAGGTTTGGCTAGCCACTTGTCCCAAGCTTTCACCATTGATAATCACCAAACCACCGCGAACCTCGCGAATGCGGTCTGTAATGCGCATCATAAAGCGACGGGTCAAGGTCATGAGGTAAGCTTCTGGCGCTTTTGCCTTGATTTCCTCTTGGATCTCTGTGAAGGGCACCTCGATAAATTGGATATTGCCCCCAAACTTGGTCAACTTCCGTGTTAAGTCATGGGCTTTTTTAAGAGCTCCTGGGCTGGTATAAGGCGGGCTAGCAAAGTGAACCGCCTCGATATCCACTCCACGCTTCAAGGCTAGGTAACCAGCCACGGGAGAGTCGATCCCGCCAGAAAGCATGAGCATGCCCTTGCCAGACGTACCAACAGGAAGACCACCAGCTCCCTTAATAGTTTCATAAGAAATATAGGCTGCTTCTTCTCGAATTTCAACTTGCAAGTTGATATCTGGTTTTTTCATCTGAGCTTGGATGGTCGGGATCGCTTCAAAGACCGCACCTCCCAAAGTTTGGTTGAGCTCGCGACTATCGAGTTCAAAGGTATGGTCACTGCGTTTACTTGAGATTTTAAAGGTCAAGCCTTCCTTGTAAATCTCCTTCATGATCTCTTGCACTGCCGATTTTAAGGCCGGAACAGATTTTTCAATCTTGTAAACGGGTGAAAAATTTTGGATTCCAAAAACCTGCTTGAGGGATTCTGCTACTGGCTCATAATCCGTCCCATGCAGATAAGCATGCGCCCGATCGCGGTCCGCTGTCACTTTAACAGCTGGATAAATAGATAAAACATCTTGGATATTATTGCGAAGTTTATTGATAAAACGCATGCGGTTCTTTCCTTTAGTAGAAAGCTCTCCATAGCGAATCATAATTTCTGAATAGGTTAAGGTCATGTTGATTTCCTTCCAAAATTAACGTACTTTTCGTGTTTGTTCGTAAATCAGTTTGAACTTGGTCAAGAATTGCTCGACTTGGCTCATGTCATTTTCAAGGTCGAGACTCAAGCGGACAGCTGTCTGTGCGATACTCTTGTCCACTCCCATAGCAATCAAGGTTCCAGCTGGCTTACCAGCTTTGGACGAGCAAGCACTGGTTGTCGAGATGTAAATATCAAACTCTTCAAAGGCATGGACCACTACTTCTCCACGAACTCCCTTGATCCCGAAAGTCAAGATGTGAGGCGCAAAGTGATCCTCACCAGAAAAAATAGTGACATCTGGATAGTTGGCCAATTCTTTGCGGATGACTTCTTTCATCTGCTGGGTCTTGCTGGCAAAAGCTTCTTGGTTTTCCATGGCTAAGCGTAGGGCTTTTGCTGTTGCTGCAATGCCTGCCACATTCTCAGTTGTCGATCGCATTTCTTTTTCTTGGCCACCTCCGGTTAAGAGAGGGGTGATCTTTTTGCCTTCTTTGATGTAGACAAAGCCAACTCCACGAAGGCCATGGAATTTGTGACTAGAGAAGGTCGCAAAGTCCACGCGCTCTGGTAGATAAACTTCTGTTGCTACCTTTGCCAAAGCTTGAACAGCATCGACATGGAAACTAACCGTTGGCCGATCTTCCAGAAGAGCCGCGATGTCATGGATGGGCTGGATGGAACCAATCTCATTGTTGACAGCCATGACAGAGACCAAGGTCGTATCCGGACGGAGAAGGCTAGCCAAGGCATCCACCTTGACAAAGCCACGCGCATCCACTGGAGCGTAGTCAACTTCGAATCCCTGCGTCTTTAACCAAGCAGCCGATTCCTTGATGGCAGGATGCTCGATGTCAGAGACAATGATATGCTTGCCATAAGGAGCTTTTTCCAAGGCGACACCCTTGAGGATCCAGTTGTCCCCTTCTGTCCCACCAGACGTGAAGTAAATTTCCTCAGCTTTCTTGTCAATTAGCTCCGCAATTTGTTTCCGAGAAGCTTCTAAAATACGAGTAGCTTGACTACCTAGATTGTGCAAACTAGAAGGGTTGCCCCAGATTCGAGTCGCTACTTCTGTATAAGTCGCAAGGGCTTCTGGATAAGGTTTGGTCGTTGCTGAATTGTCAAAATAAATCATGTCCTACGCATCCATCACTTTCTTTTTACGTAACTTCTATTTTATCATTTCTAACCGCTTGGGACAAGGATTTGATAAAGAGAGATGCAGCAAAATCACTCTATAAATATCAGTTCTTTTTAGACATTTTTCAGAAAATGACTTATAATAGGAAAGTGTTAAAAAACAATTTTTGATAGAAAGAGAATGAACATGTCACAATATTCAAGAAGTAACAAAAACCAAAAACCTGAGGAAAAAGCAGATACAAGACCATCTCGCGGTGAGAAAGTCAAACAAGGTTTGTCCGTATTTCAAACGGTTGTAGCTACGATTGCCAGTCTCTTAGGGATTATCGTCACTTCCTTTACCATTATGAGCCTGCTCAATAAAGACAATCAAAAGACAGAAGATAAACCCTCTAGTAGCACCAGCGTCGTCGTGGTTCATGATAAGGGATCTGACTCAAGCGCTACCAATACAGATACTAACACCAATACGCAAACCAATTCAAGCAATACAGAAACAAGTTCACAAAAAGAAACCGATAGCTCATCTGCTACAGAAACCAGTTCATCTGCTGCACAAGACCAAGGCTCCACAGCAACAGACAGTGGCGCAGATACAGCATCATCTGGAACCAACTAAAAAAACAGTAAGGACAACCTTACTGATTTTTTTTGGCTTTCGATTCCAGCTTTTTCTGATTTTTATAGAAAGCATCTATCTCGTTATCATACTCCCATTTAAGCTTTGAACGCTCTTCCTGGATTTGATCCAATTGTTCAAAGACGTCACGTCGAAATCGTTCACTATTTTCATCCATTTGGAAAAAATAAGTATGAACTTCTGCAGGTAACTCACCTTCTGCCATGCGATAGACTTCTTCTTTCAACTGATCCGTTTGCTGTAGAAAATAAGAGAGATCTTCTTCAAGAGATTCCTCTTTTTTCTTTAACTGTTTCATTTTGCTATCAAATTCAAGTTCTAATTTATAAAGATCTTCCTTCATCTTCTGTCAATTCTCAATTTCTTAGCGGACTAGTCAGCTCTGGTTTGCTCACTTTAGACAAATAGTCTTTTGCCGCAGTTGCGGCTTGTCCTTCAAGACCATCCGTGATATTTTCACTGTAAGTCTTTTTAGCATAGTTTTCTAATTCCTCTGCTTTTGTTTTCAAGTTTCGTTGAAGAGGAGCATTTGTAAATTTTATAGTATTTACTGCCACTGCAACAGCCGCTTTTACTGCCAATCTCTGCTGTGCTTTCAGTACTTCCATCAGTTTTTCATTCATAAACGGTAAACTTATTGGCATCGTTTCCTCCTTCTTTTATGATAAGGATCCAAAAATATCAGCAGCGCCTTGTTCATCAACCTCTACAAGTTTCTGCGCACATTGAATCATACTCTTTGAGAAGCCACTCATTTTTTCTTTGTAGTTCTTTAAATTACTTCTATCGGTCTCCGCAATTCCGCTATCCCACAAATGTTCAAAAGTCAAGTCAGTCATTAAACTTTCTCTTTCACTTGACGATAATGCCCATCCTAATGCATAAACAGTATTTCTAGATGATTCAACCGAAGCTTTTACATTATTTTCCGCCGTCGTGATTATTTTCTCTGTTTCTGACACCTTCTGCTCAATATCTGCATCTGCCAATTGAACTGCTGCATATAACAATTCTGTGCGAAGTAAGATTCGCTCCGCATAGCTCCCAGCACTTTTAATTTTATTGTGCAAATTATTGGGATTCTTGAGGTCTAAATTTTTTCGATCCCATTCCAAAGAAGCTTTTTGAGCATCTTTTATAATTTTAGCATATTGATTTTGATAATCATAGTAAAGCAACGCCAAAGCTGGGAGATTACTAGCAATTTTTACAATCGCTTCACCGTCTATTCCCAAACCAGAAAGTCCATCAAAAAAATCTTTGGCATTATGCGAAAAATCTTTACTTCCTTTTTGTATTAAAGAAGCAAATTTACTAAATTCCTCCGGACTCATCGTTACGATTCGATTGATCGTTTTTTCAGGAATGTATTCCTTCAGTTTATCAATTTTTTCTCTATTAAGTTTTGCAAGTCTCTGACCTGCAACTAACAACTCTGGATGATAGGATTCCGATGCAGTTAGGATATTCCCATAACTATCTATTTGATAGGCACCAAAATCATGGGAAGAATACTTGTCCGTCATACTAGTATACTTAATCGGGACAACTACATTGACTTGGCCAAGTTGTTGCTCCCAAGGTCTATCCCGATTGAGCATACTAACTGGATCAAAAGGGTTCACATAATAAACAATTTTTTCATCCAATAATTTCAGTTTTTCTGGGCTATATCCTGCTTTTATCAAGCTCAACGTTGTATCTGGTCCATCAAAAAGAACAGCTTTCCCAATGTGGTTTAATTCCGAATCATCTAATCCTGCTAAACCTTGAACAGATACCATTGTTCCAAGTGAATGAGCTGTCACATCCATCTTAGCATCCGGGGCAGCTTTTTCTTCTAATTCAGCGATCTTTGCTTTCATACCTTTTGTAGCATACTGTGCTTGGGGAACGATCGCATCCGTAAGAGCAAAAGCTGCATCATTATTGATCCAATCTTTGGAATTAAACTCCTTTAAATTTTCATCCAAAATTTTTGAGAAATCAATACCAAAACCGTCACTTCCACGAATCGAAAAATACGTCTGGTGCGTATTCGCATTGATCTTCTCAGTATCTGTGACATAATAGGCATTGTATCCTGTTTCTTCATCTTCTAATAACTTTTTACTATCCGGTTGAAGATAAACCTTGCCACCATTCGGTAGATCCGTACCTCCTCCTTTAGTAATTTGACCATCATCTATATTATCTTCCGAAAAGTCAAATTTTACAGCTCTTCCAGATTTTAGAAGATCTAATTGATCTTTTCTTAAATATTTATATGGAAATTTAATTGGTCTTCCTGTATAAGCAGCTTGGGCAAGATCTGCATGTATATTGTTAAAATTATCTAAATTCCAATTACTCAAATACTTCTCCTCCAATGCCAAAACCATTGCTTAACATCATTGTTTTAAGATCAGGCATTCCATCGATAATCTCAATTGTTACATTCCAACCTGATTTTTCTATATGATTAAAACCACCATAAATCTCGATTATTTTACCACCCCCTTGAGGTGTTCCATTGCCAGCTTCTCCCCATCGGATATCACTCCAATCAATTTGAACGGATTCTATTTTTGAGTTTTTCGATTTCACAAACCCTATAATGGCTTGTTCATTATGTTTTAAGAAAGCAACTTGTTTTTTCTTTATAGTTTCTTCATCTTCCTTTAGGTCTTTCGTAGATGAAGCAGCAATCGTTTTTCCTTGTTTTATATCATCTTTATGTTTCACAGTACATCCTCCTATACTTAGCAACACTGCAATTGAAGCAACTATTATCATGATATTTCGACTTTTCATGAGTCCTCCTGTCATTCTGTACAGTTTATTCTCTAAAATTTCCACCTGTCATTTCTTTTAACAAGATCATTATAATAGTCATTTTATCAACTCATACTATTATCTGCTAATTTCTATTCTAAGATTGGAAACTAGATAAATATTATTTTAATTATTATAGCATTTATAGTTTGAAAAACAAGCTATCACACTAGATAGAGCTTTTTAAAACATGAGTTAATGATTTCTTTACTTTTAATCATCAAAGTTTTAAATTAAAGAGCTATGATGTTAGTGACAATTTAGACTATTGGTCTATTACTTACACATAGCACTTTTTTTCCTATCATTTTAAATTCCAATTACTCAAATAATCTACCCCCTATTCTAATGTCGGATCCTAGATACATCTCATCTAAATTTAATGTATTGTCCTCATTAATTGGGATATCTACTCCCCAACCTGATTCTTCAATATGATTTATACCTCCATAAACATTCATATAATATTCAGGAGTTGTAAGCCCACCATCACTCCATTGTGTATGATCCCAATCAATCTGAACGGATTTGACTTTTGAATTTTGTGCTTTGACTAAATCAATAACCTTCTGTTCGTGTTCTTTTAGGTAGTCCAGTTGTTCTTTTTTTATGTCTCCTTCTGGTTTTTGTACGACTTTCTTTGAAGACGAGGCCGTTATCTTCTGTTCGGGTCTTTTGGTCAGGGTCATGATTTTTCCTCCAAGAAAAACCAGTCCTAGGATCGGTAACAAAATAATCAAAAATAGTTCCATTTGTCTCTTCATTCAATTCCCTCCAATCTACACACTTTTAATTGATCTATCAACTGAGTCACTCGAAAATTTCTTAATCTATGCTTAAGTTTTGTCCCAGAGACATCGTCTTTAAATTAATCTTTCCATCTTCCACAACCAAATCAACTCGCCAACTCGATTCAGGATTTTGATTAAATCCACCAAAAATGAGAATCATTTCGTCACCACCTTGAGGTGTTCCATTCCCTGCTACTCCCCACTGAGTTTGATCCCAATCAATCTGAACGGATTCGACTTTTGAATTTTGTGCTTTCACAAAATCGACGATCTCTTGCTCGTGTTCTTTGAGAAAAGCGAGCTGTTTTTGTTTAATGGCTTTTTTGTCTTCTTTGATTGATGAAGAAGCAATCGTTTTTCCTTGTTTTGTATCATCTATATGCTTCACGGTACATCCTCCTATACTTAGGAGCGCTACAATTGAAGCAACTATCATCATGATTTTTCGACTTTTCATAAGTCCCCCTACCATTCTGTACAGATTATTCTCTAAAATTTCCACCTATCATTTCTGGATCTATTATGGACTCATAGCTCAAATATTTTTGGAATCCTTTTCTCTTAATAGGTAGAATAATCCATTGATTTAATCAAGGAAAATTCGAACCAGAGATTGAATCAATTGAAGTTGGATTCTCAACATTTGGTTTTGGGACAATAAAAAATGAATAGCCATTGAGTTCCTTATCATTTGCCCCATAGACCTTTAAACGGATGTTAAACCCAGATTCCGTAAAAGCACCACTATCTCCTACTTTCACACTATCCCAGTCATACTTAACCTGAACAACTTCTGGATCATTTGACTTTATGTAATCCGTAATTTCTGACTCATGTTTCTTTAAAAAGTTTACTTGCCTTTGAGTAACAGTTGCTGTATCTTCTTTGGTGGAGGAAGAGGTTGCAGTTTGTGCTTGTTTCGTATGAGCTTTTTGCTTTACACTACAACCTCCAATAATTGTGAAAATTAGCATTAAAGATATTAACTTAAGTGTACATTTCATTTTACTTTTCATGTTTCCTAATAACACTTATACTTCTATTTACTTAGGAAAAAATTTTCCAGCCACCATTTTCCTCGATATAGATATCATTTAGCATCCCCATTTTTTTGATAGTTGGTATGCTATTTTGATCTTCTAGGTAAAAATCAACGGAGAATTTTGTGTTTTCTAATTGATTAATCTTACCAGAAATAGATAAATTGTATCCACCACCCTGAGGCGTTCCATTTCCAGACTCTTCAATTCGCATACTGTTCCAATCAATCTGGACGGATTCGATTTTCGGACTTTGAGTCTTTACAAAATCGACGATTTCTTGCTCGTGTTCTTTGAGATATGCTACTTGTTCTTTTTTTATTTCTTCTTCTGATTTTTGTACGACTTTCTTTGAAGAAGTGGTTGTTATCTTCTGTTCTGGTCTTTTGGTTAGATGCATGATCTTTCCTCCAAGAAAAACCAGTCCTAAGATCGGTAACAGAATAATCAAAAATAATTCCAGTTGTCTCTTCATCTCTTCTTCTCCAATCCTTCCTTTCATGACTGGATGGGCCAGTCACTTTCCTTACTATTATAGCATCTTTCATTTGAATCTCAATCTAACTCACTAGTTAGAGACTATATGCAGCAATCATAAAAGAACTTTCGGGGTTCTTCTAGAATATAGGTAATCCTTTTTTACAAATAACAACCTAAGTGATGCTAAGAATTCAAATGTTGCATTTATGTAGAGTATCTAAATATATAATGAAACTTTCCGCTGTGAGAAAAGTGCTAGAAACACCATTTTTTCTAGCACTCGGGAGTTTTGGGAGTAAAACAGTTTGGGAAACTGTTTTAGCCTGAGCCTAAAAATTAAAAAGCGAAGGGGTTCAAAACTAAGTCATGGAACTTCCTGGATTGCTGAAATCATCCACTGGATAATTTCACCTAACGTCCGT
>OBVV01000037.1_pt1 | contig 85661 bp, 73 predicted proteins | sample 1476221 | NCBI WGS metagenome assembly OBVV01 (sample SAMEA2580029, study PRJEB22360) | human gut metagenome | biome: human gut; feature: human-associated habitat; material: faeces | place: Denmark | collected 2008/2010 | reverse complement strand
AATAATGTTGGAAGTGACACCGTAGTGGTGTCACCCCAACATTTATTATAGAGCCAGAAAATACTATAAAGTGCTTTCATATTAATTAGTATAAACAGGATCATAATCAGCAGGCACCGGAGCAACGATACTCACAAAGACAATATCTTCCGTTCCAGTATTTTTTGCACCATGACATTCACCCTTTTTAGATACTATAACTTGCCCCTTTGTAAAAGGCACCTCAGTATCCGGCGTTGGATAAAATACCCCTGTTCCTTGCAATACAACCCATATATCGTCAGAATTATGATGATAATGCTTTGGTAAGGTTTGACCAGGTTTAATAACCCAAACTGAACCACCTGTGGAATCAGTTTGATAAAATGGCGTCCTAACAGCCTTCTCCAAACTTTCAACTTTCACAAGTTCCATATCAAAAATACGTTGATTACTCATAACACTCTCACCTTATACAAAATAAATAATATATTATTACCTAAATTATACAATAAATCTGGCTCTCTAGCAAATATTACATCATCTAAGATGAGCAGATAGGGCAGATATATTAACCGTTATATCCTTTAATTTTTAATGCTTCTACTAAACGACGCAATGCCACCATGTACGCAGCCAATCTTGGGTATACTTTAAACTCTTCTTGCATAGCCCATACTTCTTCAAAGCTTTTTTTCATGTTCTTCGCTAATTTTTCGTTTACTTCTTCTTCAGACCAGTAGAAGCCAGCTTTGTTTTGTACCCATTCATAATAGGATACCACCACGCCTCCGCCATTCGCTAATACGTCTGGCAATACAGGAATACCTTTTTCAAAGAAGTATAAGTCTGCATCTTTGGTTAATGGTCCGTTAGCACCTTCCAAGATTAATTTTGCTTTTACTTCTTTCATATTGGCTTCGTTCACTTGGTTTTCTAAGGCCGCTAAGTATAGCACGTCTACATCCAATAACAATAAATCTGGATTAGGGATTCTTGTCATACCTGGCTCTTCGTAGCCTTCTAAAGAACGGCCATGAGAGTTTGCATATTCGTAAGCTTTTTCTACATCGATGCCGTTTGCATTGTACAGAGATCCATGTACATCACCGATGGCAACGATTTTAGCTCCTTCACGGTGCATCAACAAAGCACCAACGGAACCGACATTACCAAACCCTTGTACTGCAATGGTTAAATCTTTAATAGATTTACCTTGTTTTTCCAAATAGGAGAGTAATGTAAACATACAGCCACGACCAGTCGCTTCATTGCGACCTAAAGAACCACCAATGGCTAATGGTTTACCTGTTACGATCCCTGGTGTCCATTGACCAGTTAATGCACTGTACTCATCAACAATCCAAGACATGATTTGTGGATTTGTGTTCACGTCAGGCGCTGGCACATCTCGTTCTACCCCAATAATCGGAGCAATTTTACGAACGAAACCACGTGTCAATCGTTCTAACTCTCTTTCACTCAATTTTCTAGGATCTACCTTGATACCACCTTTACCACCACCATATGGTAAATGAGCAATGGCATTTTTGATTGTCATCCAAGCACCTAATGCACGCACTTCGTTTTCATCTGCATCTGGGTGAAAGCGCAATCCGCCTTTAGATGCTCCAAGAACGGAGCTATGTTGGCAGCGGTAGCCAGTAAATACTTCCACATGTCCATCATCCATTTGTACTGGAATAGCCACGTTCATTTCACGTTCAGGGTGACGCAATACTTCATAATCATTGCGTGGGATACCTAGTGTATCCGCTGCTAAGTCTAATGTTTGCAGCATATTTTCGTAAGGGTTGTAATTTGCCATAATATCACCTCGTTTTACATATAAATAGAATGTGTATACCCTAATAGTATCACAAGTATTACTATATGACTATAGGCTTTCAAGAAATCCTACTTAATTAATAGGTAAATTAATATTTTAAAAATATTTTGTAACTATTTCTAAGAAAGATACGAATGCTATCGTAGTAAGGGTACAGGCTACAAAAAAGCTGATTCCATCATCAATCAGATAGAATCAGCTGCTCTTTTGTATTAAAAAATCGTCGACAACTCAAGTATCCTGCTATTGCAATGGCAATGGATATGGTTGAAAAAGACATAAAGATAACGATAATTTGGTATTTGATAGCCTCCATAGGACTCATTCCTGCCAAAATCAAGCCTGTCATCATCCCCGGCAAGGATACAATACCCAAGGTTTTTGCACTATCGATGGTGGGCTGCAAACTAAAGATAAGGGCCGCTCGCAAGATGGCTTTACAGGCTTGCATAGGCGTAGCACCTAGGGCTAGCTTAATCTGAATCTCTTGTTGGCGACTCTTAAAGCTCGTTGTAATTTGGCGGAAACACAACCCTACTGCCACCATAGCCCCAGACATAACCATGCCACCTACTGGGATCATTTGATATGGCGTAAAAGATAAGACTCCTGCACTAAGTAACACCGCAAGGGTAATCACCGCACCAATACCAATACTAATTCCAGCAATCCACGATGCATGACGAATGCCTGTCCCTCGTTTCCCTCCATTGATAGAAGCACTGATAAGCATCACCAACAATACGCCACCGGTAAACAAAGGATGGTCGGCACCAAAAATGAAATGCAATACATACCCTACTACTACAAGTTGTACTACCGCTCGCAAGGCACTATGCAAGATTTCTAGTTCTAACCGCATTTTCTGCTGATAAGATACGATAACAGCTATGGCGATGAGCACTGTTGCCATCAGTAAGGATTCATTAGATAAGGCATTAAAGCTCCCCATGTAGCACCTCACAATCTGCAATATGACCATCTTTCACAGTGATACGACGTTGTCCCATACGAACACTTTGGTCTAGATTATGGGTTACCTGTAACAAGGTTAAGCCTTCTGTATGCAATTGCATAAGACCTTGTTCTACCCATTCTGTATTTTCTGCATCCAAGGCAGACGTCACCTCATCTAATAGCAACACGTCAGGGGCAAACAGCAAACTACGAATCAAGCAAATTCGCTGCATTTCACCACCGGATAACTCCGTATTAGACTTCTCTAACAACTGTAGATCCATATGAAACAAATCGAATAGGTCTTTGATTCTTGCTTCGTCAACAGAATGACCTCGCATGGTAAAAGGAAAGGCTAAATTCCCTCGCACGGTTTGTCCGAATAAATAGGGTTGCTGGAAACAATAGGCTACTCGTTGGCGATATTCTGTAGGGGCATACTGATCCATCGGTTGACCCTGAAAATAAATAGTTCCCCCCGTAGGAGATACCAAGGAACTTGCCAGTTTTAATATCGTACTCTTACCGCTCCCAGAAGGACCTACAATAGTGATGCTTTCACCTTGTTGAACCTCAAAAGAAATATCCTGTAAAATTGGACGACCATGAATCGCTAAAGAGATATGTTCAAAACGTAATATTGACATAGTGCACGCTCATTATAGAAATTATAAATCAATAACTAGTTCCACTGGGCAATGGTCAGACCCAAAGATATCTGCATGAATTTTCGCCTCTTGGATTTTGTCAGCAATGCTGTTGGATACGAGGAAGTAGTCAATTCTCCATCCTACGTTCCGCTCACGAGCTTTTCCCATGTAGGACCACCAACTGTACGCATCTACTGCATCAGGATATAAATAACGGAACGTATCCGTGAAGCCTGCTGCGAGTAGTTCTGTCATTTTTTCACGTTCCTCATCACTAAAGCCAGCATTTTTACGGTTAGTTTTCGGATTTTTCAAATCGATTTCTTGATGCGCTACGTTCAGGTCACCACATAGGATAACTGGTTTTTTCGCATCTAATGCTAATAAATACTCACGGAATGCCACTTCCCATTCCATACGGTACGCTAAACGAGCCAATTCACGTTGGCTATTTGGTGTATAGCATGTGACTAAATAGAACTTTTCATATTCCGCAGTGATAACACGACCTTCTTGGTCATGTTCCTCAATGCCAATACCATTCACTACAGAAATTGGTTTTTCTTTTGTGAAAATAGCCGTACCGCTATAGCCTTTTTTCACTGCACTATTCCAATATTGTTCATGGTTTGGTAGGATCATCTCAATTTGTTCTGGTTGTAATTTTGTTTCTTGTAAGCAGAACATATCTGCATCTAATGCATTGAATGCATCCATAAATCCTTTTGTCATAGCTGCACGTAAGCCATTGACATTCCAAGAGATTAATTTCATTGTTAGTACCTCATAGTATTTAGTAACAAAAATATATATTGATTATATCATAAATTTTCGATATGTGCTTTCCAAATATATCAGATGACGGCGGTAAGTTTTTGTTGGAAAATAAAAGTTTCGTCCTTTTTCTATCTGTTAAATTAATAGATTTCTCTAAAGAAATACTATAAAATTTTGGTATAATGTTAAGGCTGGTTTAAGAAATACGTAAAGGTTAATTTTCGAAAAACAACCGGTAAAAATTAAAAATACGGAAGATTAGACAGAAATCTCTACCATCATCCATGCGGAAACAAGATTATATGAAATAAAAGGAGTAACCAATGGCAGGAAACTATTCAGCACGTGAATACCGTGATAAATTATATGATGATCTTCATGTTCGATTAAGTGATACAGTCATTTTGATGTGTGCGATTTTTATTGCCTCTATAGGTTTAAATATGAATTCAACAGCTGTTATTATTGGAGCCATGCTGATTTCCCCTCTTATGACACCGATTGTTGGACTGGGATTCGGTTTAGCTATTTTTGATACCCGTTTAATCAAGCAATCTTTAAATGTTTTATTTACTCAAGTATTAGTCAGTTTGCTTGTCTCAGCTCTGTATTTCTGGATTTCTCCCTTATCTTATGCAAGTAGCGAGTTGATTGCACGAACCTCTCCAACCATTTGGGATGTTCTCATTGCTATTGCAGGTGGGATAGCAGGTGTAATTGGTTCAAGAAAAAAAGAAGCAAACAATATCGTGCCAGGAGTAGCCATTGCAACAGCTCTGATGCCACCTATCTGTACTGCCGGCTATGGATTAGCGAATGGAAATGTACAATTTTTATATGGGGCTCTCTATCTTTTCTTAATTAACTGTGTCTTTATCATGCTAACCAATATTGTTGGAACAAGAATTTTCATGAGAAAATCTCCCTTACGCTCATTTAAAGAGCTAAACATTAAAATGAGAATTGGGTTGATATCCTTGATTATATTATTAATTCTTCCAGCCACCTATTCAGCAGTCACGCTGACCATAGATCAGGCACGAAAAGAAGGAATCAAACAGTTTGTAGGAAAAGAGTTCACCAATCATACGGTCATTAGTCAAGTCTACAAATCAAGCAAAAATGAATTGGTCTTGACGATTGTTGGCAATCCGATTTCAGAAGAACAATTAGAAACGCTCCGCCAAAAACAAGCCGCTTACGGTATTCAATCTGTTCATTTGAAAGTCAACCAAGTTAATCAAATTCATAATTCGACAAATTCGGCAAAATTGGATAGTGAGACGACCAAAGAGTTTTATGAAAATATTAATAAGTATATCGATCAAAAACTCTCTGAAAAAAATTCACAAAAAGATATTGTAAAAGAAAACGAAGAAGACAAAGATTAAGGATATTGAACTTATCTCAAAAAAAGCAACGGATTTACCGTTGCTTTTTTGCATAGTTGCGATAGTCTTGCTAAACCAGAATCACCCCATATACCATTTACAGATGCCACTTTTATACGAATAAGAGAAGACAATATGAATATTGCTACAAACCTATTTATTGTAAATGAATTTTTTCTTTCCATTGTTGGATTTGTGCCACTTCTTCTGCCACGATTGTTTGTCCAATCTGCATTTGACGTGCTACGCACTCTGGCGCTGTACCGCTGTAGTTACTACGTCCCGCTACGCAAGCTTCGATAGTAATGGCATCCAAAATATCTGCCTCAAAGTGATGTGAAATAGCTTTGAAATCTTCTACTGAAAGATCCAACAGCACACATCCTTTTTCGATGCAATGTTGTACCGCAGCCCCTACGATAGCATGAGCTTCACGGAACGGTACCCCTTTTTTCGCCAAGTAGTCTGCCATGTCCGTAGCGTTGGAAAAATCATCGTCCAACACTGCTTTTGTATGGTCTCCATTGACTTTCATATGGCGTAACATATCCGCCGTAATCGAGATAGCGAAATGCAAAGTATCTATCGTATCGAAGACGCCTTCTTTATCTTCTTGCATATCCTTGTTGTACGTCATTGGCAGACCTTTCATGGTTGTAAGAAGCCCCATCAAATGACCGTAAATTCGACCTGTTTTACCACGTACGAGTTCACATACATCTGGATTTTTCTTTTGTGGCATAATGCTGGAACCAGTGCAATGGGCATCGTCCAATTCGATGAACCCAAACTCTGTGCTAGACCATAGGATTAATTCTTCGCTTAACCGGCTTAAATGCATCATCACTTTTGCCCCAAAACTGAGGAATTCTAGTACATAGTCACGATCACTGACAGCATCCATACTATTTTCATAGATGGCATCGAAATGCAACAATTCCTTCGTCATATTTTGATCAATCGGATATGTGGTCCCTGCCAAAGCCCCTGCTCCTAATGGCATTACATTGGCATGTTTAAAGATTAACGGCAAATTATCGAAATCACGGCTTATCATGGAAAAATACGCCATCATATGGTGGCTAAATAACACCGGTTGCGCCCGTTGTAAATGGGTATATCCAGGGATAATGACCTCTTTGTATTTCTCTGCCACTTCTAAGAAGGCTTGTTGCAAGTTCACAAGCTCTTCACCCATGTGTACCACAGCTTTACGGATATACATATGCAAATCCACTGCTACTTGGTCATTACGGCTACGACCTGTATGGAGACGTCCGCCTGCCTCACCAATGGCATCGGTTAAGCGTTTTTCTATATTCATATGGATGTCTTCTAATGCCACAGAAAACTCGAAATCTCCTGCATCAATTTGCTGTTCAATAGCCTGTAAGCCTGCTACGATAGCATCCTTATCTTCCTTAGAAATGATATGTTGTTCTGCTAGCATTGTGGCATGGGCAATACTGCCTGCCACATCTTCTTTATACATGCGGGAGTCAAAGGAAATAGAGGACGTGAAGTCCTCTACTGCCTTATCCGTCCCTTTGGTAAAGCGTCCGCCCCAAAGTTTCGCCATTATTTTAAACCTGCTTTCTCTTTCATTAATGCATTGATTGTCAAAGGCAATCCGAATAAGTTGATGAACCCTTCTGCATCAGCTTGGTTATATACATCATCTTCTTCAAATGTTACAAATTCTTGGTTGTACAAGGAGTATGGAGATGTAGATCCTGCGCTGATAATATTACCTTTGTATAATTTCAATGTAACTTGACCGGTTACTGTTTGTTGTGTGCTATCCACGAAAGCTTGTAAAGCGCTCATTAATGGAGCAAACCACATACCATCATACACAAGTTCTCCGTATTTGTTCGCCACCAATTCTTTATAATGGTATGTAGCTCTATCTAGGCAAAGGTATTCTAATTCTCTGTGGGCATACATGATAATAGCTCCACCAGGATTTTCATAGACACCACGAGATTTCATGCCTACTAACCGATTTTCTACAATATCCACGATGCCGATACCATTAGCTGCGCCAATTTCATTTAAAGTTTGTAAGATAGTAAGTGGAGACATGGCTTGACCATTCACCGCTACTGGAACACCTTCTTTGAAGTCAATAGTCACCATAGTTGGTACGTCTGGAGCTTCTTCTGGAGATTTGCTAACTAAATATACATCATTTTTAGGTGCATTCTTAGGATCTTCTAAATCGCCACCTTCATGGGATAAATGCCATACGTTTTGGTCCATGGAGTATGGGTGTTTTTTAGTAGCCACCACTGGAATATCATGTTTTGCTGCATATTCCATACAATCTTCCCGGGATTTCAATTCCCATTCACGCCATGGAGCAATGATTTTTGTATTTGGTGAAAGTGCTTTGATAGTCAATTCAAAACGAACTTGGTCATTTCCTTTACCTGTAGCACCGTGAGCGATGGCATCCGCACCTTCTTGTTCTGCTATTTCTACTAATTTTTTAGCAATTAATGGTCTTGCAAAAGAAGTGCCTAATAAGTATTTACCTTCATATACTGCACCTGCTTTTACAACTGGCCAAATGTAGTCGGACACAAATTCTTCTTGCGCATCAATGATATACGCTTTTGTAGCACCAGATTTGATCGCTTTTTTCTCTACTGCATCATAATCTTCTGGTTGACCTAAGTTTACGCAGACTGCGATAACTTCTGCGCCATAGTTTTCTTTTAACCAAGGAATAATAACAGATGTGTCTAAACCACCAGAATACGCTAAAACGACTTTGTTAATGTTGCTCATAATTGACCTCTTTCTTTGTGTAAATGACTGCTGTGCAGTACCTGTTTCTATCTTATGAACGTATTATACAACCATCTGTATAATAATGCAAGTATTTTTTATAAAAATTCTTTTGTATACATTTTTATTCTATTTAATCCACTTGCATAGGCATATCCTATAATCTATTACTTCACAATTCTTAAAAAAGTAAATCATACGTATCTATTTTTTTGCTAACAGTACGATACGCTAACAAACTGAATATCATCACGATTCTGCTATATGCCAGATATCTTATGTGCATATAAAAAAGCATATATCATTTTACTATAAGATTATCAGTCCTATTGTTGATACCCTCTAGATGTGATATGATGAACCCATGAAAACACTTTTTAAACTCATCCTTGTGCTCGCCATTGCAGCTGGTGGTTTATATTGGTTCGCTGGGTATACCCCAGAGGATGCTAAAACGACTACGCAACATGTATCACATACGATAAAAGAACAAACTATAGAACAAGGGGAAGATCAACTTTCCAGAATCGACCGCATCAAACGTCTCTTTCATTTTAAAGAAGCTGTAGAGGAGGCTATGGATAAACGGGTGCCACTAGAGCATCGCGTTCGCAGCGAAGACATTAGCCCTATTGTGAAACAAGCTTTAGTGGCTACGGAAGATAAACGTTTTTATGAGCATGGAGCGGTAGATTTCTTTAGCATTGGTCGTGCCTTGTATACAAATACCATAGCTGGACAAACGGTAGAAGGTGGTAGTACCATTACCCAACAATTGGTAAAAAATTTATTCTTATCCTCCAAGCGTATCATGTCTCGTAAGGTGGAAGAAGTATTTCTTGCCTATTTAATGGAGCATTATTACAGCAAAGATGAAATCATCACCATGTATTTGAACACCATTTATTATGGCACCGATTACTACGGTATTAAAGCTGCCTCTGAAGGGTACTTTAAAACAGAGCCGAAGGACCTTAACCTAAGTCAAGCTGCTGTCCTCGCAGGTATTCCACAAGCGCCATCCTACTTTAACCCTGTGAGCAATATGGATGCTACGAAACAGCGACAACGGACGGTGTTAACCTTAATGGCACAACAGGGGATTATCTCCTACGCAGATATCGACAAAGCCTATTATAAACGACTTGATGCTCCGAAGAAATACAGAGTTACTGATTAATATACCTAGGTTACATATGCTAATACCTGGATGATACAAGTACGCTTATCTTATTACCACATATAAAAGAATCTATGGCAACATAGGACAAAAAAACAGAGGAAAGTTGAACAAAATGTATCAACTTTCCTCTATTTTATTTCGTAGTATGTATTACAAGCTTTAGCTACAAGTATGTCTTTTCTATTTACTACCACCAAGCAGGAATACCTAACAACGATACCATGGTTCTGTTACCTTGCGCCTATCTTCCTAAGTTTCCTACTGGTACATAGATACTACCACTGGACATAGGAGCAATCGTCCCTTGGTCGTAAATCAATACAATATCGTGATTTTCACGGGCAAAGAAGCTATTTGGTTTACCTGCTGTCACATCTGCATAGATAGCTTTCTTGCCTTCTTTCGGTAATTGTTGCAAACCTGCTGCAATCTTTTCTTGTGGTAACCCTCCAAAATCATTCAAGGACAAGATACGTCCTGTAGTTGTATTAAAAGTAAATCCTTTTTCTACATTTACACCATTAGAAGCATTATCTTCAATAGTATAAGATGTAATTGTAACAGAAAAAATACCATTACCATCTGCTTTGACATCATAACTCATATAAAGATTTTGCCCTTCACCATCCAAATTTTTTTCATTAGCTTTATGTACTTGCTTGCGAAGTTTCTCCACATAGTCTGTAATCGTTTTATTTATAGCCTTTGTTACATAAGGACTCACAGATTGCACAGTAGGGTACGCAATATTTAGATGATTCTCTTTAACCGTCTCCGGCTTTACTGTTACTTGTAAGCGATCTGTAAATGCTTTTACTGCTGGTGCCACAATCTGCTTATGGTCTTGCCTTGCCTTCATCATTTCGCCTCGAATCAGTCGATTCGCTTCTGGTGATGCTGTATTAGAAATCTTTTCACCCACTGCTACAGGTATTTCTTTCATTACCGTTATATCTGCCGCTTGAAATGACATTGGTATACAAAGAGCCGCGAACATAGCTCCCCACACTCTTTTTTTCATCCCTATACCTCCTTATTACATAAATTATTGTTACCATAATATATACACTACATATATGAACCCAATATGAATAATTATAGTATACTCCCTCTAATAGACTTATGTATACACAATTCACTACATTTTTTATTGAAAGTCCTTGAGAATACTGTTACAATGAATAAGATAGTAGTGTATTTTAAGGAGGTATAACTATGAAGCATGATTTTATGAGTCATGATATTAGCTTACCGGAATTAACAGTCAGAGGCATGCTACTTGGTGCGATTATTACATTAATCTTCACTGCATCTAACGTATACCTAGGTCTGAAAGTAGGTTTGACATTCTCGTCCTCCATTCCGGCTGCTGTAATATCTATGGCTATTCTACGCTTCTTCAAGGATTCTAATGTTCTTGAAAACAACATGGTACAAACGCAAGCATCTGCTGCGGGTACCTTATCTGCAGTCATCTTCGTATTGCCTGGCCTATTGATGATTGGCTATTGGCAGAACTTTGACTTATTGGAAACATTGTTATTATCTGCCTGCGGTGGCTGTCTTGGGGTATTATTTACCATTCCATTACGCCGCGCTATGGTTATGAACAGTGACTTACCGTATCCAGAAGGTCGTGCTGCTGCAGAAATTTTAAAAGTAGGTTCTAGTGTTCCTGGTGAAACAGTGAAACAATCTGGGGGTATGAAAGAAATCGTATCCGGCGGTGTATTAGCTGGTGTCATCAGCTTTGTAACACAAGGTTTACGCGTATTAGGCGAATCTAAATCTTTCTGGTTCCCTGTAGGCGCTGGTGCTACACAAATTCCATTCGGTTTCTCCTCTGCTCTATTGGGCGCTGGTTTCCTAATCGGTATTGCTAGTGGTATCGCTATCTTAATCGGTATGATTATTGCTTGGGGAGGTTTCGTACCATATTTAACAAACCATCTACCAAATCCAGATAATTTAGAAGCTATCAAATTCTCTAGCACAGTTTGGAAAACAAAAGTCCGCTTCATTGGCGCTGGTACTATTGGTGTCGCAGCGATTTGGACATTGTTAACATTAATCAAACCAATTATTGAAGGTATTAAATTATCTATCAAATCCATGACGGCTACCGCTGAATATCGCAACACACACCGTATGGATACAGATATGAAACCATCTACTATCGCTATTGTATTTGCCTTAATTATTATCGGTTTAATCATTTGCTTCTACTCTTTTGTATCTGCTCTTCCAATGTCTGCAAGCCTTGCTTGGACACTTGTCATTGCAGGTATCATAGTAGCATTGTTAATCGGTTTCTTCGTAGCTGCAGCTTGCGGTTACATGGCTGGTTTGATTGGTACTTCTGCAAGTCCAATCTCTGGTATCGGTATCATCGGTATCATCGTATCTTCTCTAGTAGTATTCGCTATCGGTTCTGCCAATGACTTATTATCTACTCCAGAAGGCGTAAAATTCTCTACTGCCTTGGCGATTTTCATGACATCTGTAGTTATCTCCATTGCAGCCATTTCCAACGATAACTTACAAGACTTAAAAACTGGTCAATTAGTAGGTGCTACACCTTGGAAACAACAGGTAGCTCTTTTAATCGGTTCCTTAGCTGGTGCCGTAGCTATTGCTCCAGTACTTGACTTGTTATACCATGCGTACGGTTTCACAGGTGCTATGCCTCGTGAAGGAATGGATCCTGCCCAAGCATTATCCGCTCCACAAGCTACATTGATGCGTCAAATCGCAGAAGGTATCTTCAATGCTAACATGGATTGGACTTACATCTTCTACGGCATCGTAGTAGGTATCGTAGCTATCGTTGTAAACTTAATTTTAAAATCTACAACAAAATCCTTAACATTACCACCACTTGCAATTGGCATGGGTATCTACTTACCTCCAACTTTGGAAATGCCTCTTGTAATGGGTGCCATCATCGGTTACTTCGTAAATCGTTACATCACAAAACGTGCGAAAGAACGTGCTGGTGCTTATGCAGATGCTGACGTAGAACAATCTAACCGTCGCGGCGTATTGTTCGCTTCTGGTTTGATCGTTGGTGAAAGTATCATCGGCGTAATCATTGCTGGTATCATCGCCTTCTCCGTAAGTACAGGTGGTAGCGAAGCTCCACTTCAATTAGCTTTCACTGAAGCAAAATCCTATGGTGATACAGCTGAATGGTTAGGCTTTGCTGCATACATCTTCGTTGCCCTTTGCTTGATTCGCATTGTTATTGCTTCTAAATTTAACAAAGCAGAAGCTGAAGCAATCGAAAATATGAATAAATAACACACTACACATATCACAAAATAGGCTGTAACCATTTGGTTGCAGCCTCTTTTATTTCGCTAAAGAAATACGCAAATAACAAAGGACTGAAGTAAATTTTAATGCATCATTTTACTTCAGTCCTTATTTACGTATATCATGGTAGCCTATAAATGCCACCATCATGTATTCTTTCTAGCATACACAATGCTATCATTATGCATTGTTTCTACCATATTTATATAGCCACACCAGTCCATAGATACATCCGATGACAGTAGCAATCATACCACCAATGGATACATCCCAAAGAAATGCCAATATCACACCAATAGTAGTAGCTATAGTAGATACTATAGCACTAATGAATAACATAGCTTTCACAGACCTCACTAGCATAAATGCCGTCGCTGGTGGACCAATCATACAACCCGTTACCAAGATAGCTCCTACCGTTTGAAAGGATGCTACCGTCGTCAAGGACGTCAATGTCATAAGCCCATAGGACACTGCCATAGGCATCGCTTGGTACACCTTAGCACATACAGGATCAAAGGTGGTAAGGATTAGTTCTTTCTTAAAGAGTGCAATACAAACTGCATTGATGAGACACACCAAAATAGCAATCCATAGCAACATAGGTCCTAGGTCATAGGTATCTACGGTAAGGCGTTGGAAAGTAGCAAATGCTAAATCACCTAAAATTGCTGTGTCCACATCGAGATGTATGTGTTTCCCAAATAATGTGACTAACACAATGGCTAAGGCAAATAAGAATGGGAATACGATACCGATGGCTGCATCTGGTCGAATATAGCGACGCCGTTGCATCCATTCTACGGCATATACTGTACCAACACCCATAGCAGTAGCTCCAATGATGAGCCAAGGAGAGTTCAAATCTTTTGTCACCAAAAAGGCTAATACAATGCCCAAAAAAACAGTATGCGTAATGGCATCCACCATCATAGATAAACGGCGTAACACCAAGAATGCCCCTATGAGGCTACAGCTAATACCTGTGACCGTAGCGATACCCCAAATTTCTAATATATGACTCATCCAAAACACCTCCTTATGAGGCGTTTACCTGTAGCCAAGGTTAAACTTAACAAGATCATAGCTGTCATCACAATGATGATAATAGGACCAGTAGGAAGATTACCCCACAGGGCGCTCACAAATGTACCCAAAAAGGCTACTATACTACCACTGATAGCAGCGATAATTACCAAGGTCCGTAAGGAGTGTGTCCATTGGCGACCAATCATGGCTGGACCAATCAGCAATGAGCTAATTAATATAACCCCTACGGTCCGAATGCCGATGACAATGGTCACTACCAATGCGGCGCGGTAAAAAAAACGTACCTTTGACACCGGGATACCCATTAACTGTGCTTCAATAGGGTCAAATACGGTAAGACTCAATTCTTTCCAAAGTACAATAACCCCACCTACAATACAGGTGCCACAGATAGCCATCACCCAAATATCACTTTGCATCATAGTCACTGCTTGACCAAAGATAAACGTATTCAGACCTGCTTGCCCCGCATTTTCCATGGACTGTACACGAGTCAATAAGACTGTACCAAATCCAAAGAAAGTTGCTAAAATCGTAGCCAATGCGGCATCAAAACGAACACCTTTTTTCGATGTTGTATGCATAATCCATTCTGATAAACAAGCTGTGCAAATCGCACCAAGCAATAATACTGTGGTATCTTTCACACCTGTTAGCAAAAAGCCTGCCACCACCCCCGGTAGTGTGGAATGGGCTACCCCATCACCTAGTAAGCTTTCTTGACGCAACACCGCAAAGGTCCCTATGACGCCACATACTAAGCCTAACATCACCGTTCCCAATGCTACGATTTGAAATGTATATTGTTGTAATAGTTCCATGGTGCCTCCTAGTATGAATATGTCTCATCTAGGATATGGGACCCCACTATATCTCCAACTGGTCCCATGCCCACCAATCTGCGGTTGACGCAGAGAACTTGATTAAAATACGCTTCTAAGGTCTGTAAATTATGATGTACAATCAGCAGTGTTTTCCCTGCTGATTGCATTTCTTTCATAATTTTTACCAACACAGATTCCGTGGTTTTATCAATGCCTTTGAAAGGCTCGTCCAGCAAGTATACCTCTTGGTCTTCCACCAAGGCACGGGCTAGGAATACACGCTGTTGCTGACCTCCAGATAATTGTGAAATAGACCGTTCTGCATAGTCTAACATGCCTACTGTCTGCAAGGCTTTTGTCGCCTCGTCTCGTTCACGTTTCCCCGGTCGTTTAAACCAACCCAGTCTGCGGTAGGTGCCCATCAATACCACCTCAAACACAGTGATAGGATAATCCCAATCTACTGTTGAGGTTTGTGGTACATAGGCAATATGGTTATAAATACTATTCGTTTTCGCTCCTCCATAAGCTGAAACTGTTTTAGTATCTAATGTTAACTCAATGGTTCCTTCTACTAATGGTACCAATCCTAATATGGCTTTTACCATGGTCGATTTACCAGCACCATTAGGACCAACTATGGCCGTCATCGTTCCTTGTTCAATCTGAAAGGATACATCTTTCAGCACTACCGTATCATCATAGGCGACTGAAAGATGATCTACTTTCAAAATACACTTGCTGTCACTCATCATTTAAGAGCGCCTACAATAGTATCAATATTGGCTTTGACCATGCCAATGTAAGTGCCGCCTTCTGTGTTAGGAGAACCTAAGGAATCGGAGTACAATTCGCCGCCGATAGCCACGTTCCAACCTTTAGCCTTAACTGCTTCTTGTACGGCTTCGATTGTTTTATGAGGAACAGAAGATTCTACGAAGATCGCTTTGATTTTATGATCCACAATAAATTGTACTAAGTCGTTCATATCTTTTGTACCCGCTTCTGTAGCTGTGCTCACGCCTTGTAGACCTTTTACTTCAAAGCCATAAGCACGAGCAAAGTAATGGAATGCATCATGAGCAGTGACTAATACACGAGATTGTTCAGGAATTTCTTTCGTTCTATCTTTAATATATTGATCGGCTGCATCTAATTCTTTCATGTATGCTTCGTAATTAGCAACATAATCTTTTTCATGTTTAGGATCTTTTGCTACTAATGTGTCTTTTACTACTTTGGCTGCTAATTTCCAGTTTTGTACATCGAACCAAATATGAGGGTCTTTTGCATCTGGGCCTTCTTCTTCAAAGGCTAACAACGTAGATGGATCCATATCTTTAGACACTTCCACTACTGTTTTGTTGGATTTTTTTAATTCTTGGAATACTTGGCCCATTTTACCTTCTAAATGGATACCATTCAAGAAGATTACATCGCCTTTTTGTAAAGTAGATACATCACCTGCACTAGCTTGATACAAATGTGGGTCTACTCCAGCACCCATCAACCCTTGTACTGTTACATGGTCACCACCAATTTTTTGTACTAAATCTGTAATCATTGTTGTAGTAGTTACCACTTGTAATGGCTTACCATCTTGTACCGTATCCGCTTGTTTTCCACAGCCTGCAATAGCCATAATACAAACGGCAAACACAATGAACAACCGCCATAATTTAAATTCTTTCATGGTCTTTCCTCCCTTACTAAACATGTGGGATGTCCCGTACTATCCCTAAATTAAAAATTACATGAGTCTTACTTATGTATACTATATCACAACTGATAGTATTTCTCAATATAAATTTTTAATTATGTCTTTCAAAGAATGAAGGAATTAGCTATTACCTTTATTATCATTCATTTTTACGATAATGAGTTTTATCTGTAATTTAATCGCGATATACTGCCTTCAACTTTTTCTAACTTATCTAAATACCTATAATATGAGTGACAAGATTCTATAAGTCTGATATACTATAGGTATAAACGTTGATTAAGTCCATCGGGACAAAGAACCCCCACAGTTGCCACTGTGGGGGTTCTGCTTTTTCACTTACAATATCGTAAACACCGTCACTTCTCTAGCACAGTTCAACCGCACTGGGAACCAATGTCCCGACCCTCGGCTTACATAGGCAAATAATCCTTGTTCTTCGTAGAGTCCTTTCCAATACGGCTTATACACCGGCACTAGGTTCACACCCCATAGATTAATCTGTCCACCATGGGTATGTCCAGATAAGGTTAATGGGATATGTCTACGGAATGCTTCAGGGATAAAGTTGGGATGATGCGCTAACAAGATAGGATAAGCATTGTTGGGCATACCTTTCATGGCTTTGTCCAACAAGCGTACGTTTTCCTCTTGCACATCGTCTTTAAAGTGGTAATCCATGCCCACTAAATACACAGGGCGAGGCCCACCTAATATCTGTTGATGGCTATTGCGATACATATGCATCTTCGTTTGACTCAATCGCTTCCACACTCGTTCTACATCGACACGGTACTCGTGATTTCCTAAAATGTAATCAATGCCATCAGGAAAATCTTGTACACGGCTATCTAAATAGTCAGCCACTTCATCAAGATACCCTAAATCATCGATTAAATCTCCAGTGATAACCAGTCGATTCGGGTGTTCACTAGCAACGGCATTCACCATTTCTTTCAACTTATCCATACCGATGAAAGGACCTATATGAACATCGCTAAGTTGTCCAATTTTATATCCTTTCAGCACCTCTGGTCTATCTTTCAAAGCCAATTGTATCTTGCGTAGTTGCAGTTCATCATTCCCTTGAAAGGCCGCTACTGATCCTGTAACACCTACTACAGCAGGCACCACCACTGCCGTGCGTTTAAAGAAATTCCGCCGTGACTCGTCGATAGGACTATCCCCGCTGTCAGAGCGAGCCCCTAAACGCATAAGTCCATAGAATACACCGAAGATCGTCAATACTGCAAAGGTGCCGAACAGTGCTACAACCAATCCATTCAGTTCGATTAGGACCGGGCGCACTAGATCCAGCACCATGCCACCATGGATGCTGTACATAAGGCGTTGTAGGACAATCGTTCCTACTGCAAGGGCTAACCCCAGTACACCGCCATAGATTAGGTCCTTTCGTTTCGAACCATTTCTAAATAAGGTTACCCAGTATCCTGTCATAGTTCCAAAAAGAGCCATTCCAAGTACTAAGATTCCCATCAATATATATATTCTCATCTATATCACTCCTCGGTATAGATTAACAAAGATCAATGAACTTGCCATGAGGCCCTGCCCAAGGTAAGACGTGAAAGGCCTCTTTACGACAGAGAATCCAATCCTCCTTCAGAGGAATAATCTGACCTTCTGCTACAGCTTGTTGCACCGCTTCATCACCTTCCAGCACAATCGTATTCGACGAATCTATTGCCACTTCTGTCGCTTCCCCTCGGTAGCCTTTCATCGTCCATTTGCGATGGCTAAAAATATGGGTTACTTCCTTTACCATAGGCCGATCCATAGTGACGGTAACCCCAATGGATTGTAACCCCTCAATTAATTCTACTTTGCGACTCTCTGCTGTGCCACCTTCTACACTGGGAAACTCCCACATATTTTGCAGCAATCCTTCTTTGGGTCTTCGATGCAATAGATAGTACCCATCTACTGTAGAAATAATCCCTGCGTATAATTGGACAGATTGTACCTTTGTTTTCTTAATACGTATAGGCAGCACTTGTTCCGTACCTTCTGCTTTTGCCTTACAATCCTGTACTAATGGGCAAGATTCACAGCGTGGTATTTTGGGAATACAAATGGATGCACCAAAGTCCATAAGGGCTTCGTTGAAGTCGCCTGGTCTATCGTAGGGCATAGTCTCTTCTACCAAGGTAGTAATCGCTTTTTTCCCTACCGTGCCGAGAATATCTTCATGGATATTGTACAGACGAGCATAGACCCGAAGTACATTCCCATCTACAGCAGGTTCACGAAGGTTATACGCAATGGAGAGCACTGCCCCTGCTGTATAAGAACCTACGCCTTTTAAAGATTCCATTTCTTTCCGTGATCTCGGCACTTGTCCCCCATAGGTTTCTACCACTTCTTTTACACCTTGATGCAAATTACGAGCCCTAGAATAATACCCCAAACCTTGCCATGCCCGAACCACTGTATCTTCTTCGGCACTAGCTAAACTTTCAAGTGTTGGAAATTGTATTACCCAGTTTTCAAAATAAGGACGCATGGCCTCAATCCGGGTTTGTTGAGACATCACTTCCGATACCCAAATCCGATAAGGGTCTTTACTTTCACGCCAAGGCAAGTCACGCTTATGCACATCATACCAATCTAATAAATGCTGTATCCATGCCACTTGGCTTTGCTGTTCTACTTGTTTCACTTCATTCCCTCATATATCCAAGCCGTCACACGGCCTACATCGTCGCTTTCTAGCACCTCTTCTACAGTTACAAATCGCATGGATTCTATCGTACTATTATCTTCTTTGAAAGTAATGATACCTTTCAATTTCTCGCCACGCCAAATCCGTGGAATCCACTCTTCATCACCAGCCCACATATGGTTAAAGGGAGTGTTCTCCAACCTGAACCAATGTGGCTCCATCTCTTCTGATTCCAAAGGAATACCTTGAAATTGTTCTACCATATATACATAACTAATATGGCTCAACTCCGGTGAGTAAGGGAACTGAAAGTCCAACAGCGCCACTGCTTGTAGGTCCTCTTCTTTCACCAGTAAGGATACTTCTTCGAAGACTTCTCGCACGGCGCAAGCACGGAAACTTTCACCATCCTCAATTTTACCGCCAAATCCATTATAATAGCCGGCTCCAAAGCCGCGTTTTTTACGTCCTAATAAAAATAAATTATCCCCTTTGGGAAAACATAATGTTGTAGGTCTCATAGTTCCTCCTATTCTTTTTTTATTATATCATGTTTCACACTTTCATAAACCTCGCCCCCTATGATACTATAGTAATAGTGAGGTGAACTATGAAAGAACCATTAATTTTTGATATTGCTCTGGGGCAAACAAAGCCCAACAGCATGCACAATCGCGACGGGCACTGCCCATTTTGCGAACCCTCGCAATTAACCGATATACTGGATACATCTGGGTCCATCATTTGGCTCATGAATAAATACCCTGTATTAGAACACACATGGCCTACAGTTATCATCGAAACGCCACCCCATGTGCATACGGAATATTCTAAATTGCCCCTTTTAGATGCAGTCCACATTTTAGAGTTTGAGCGAATGAAATGGAAAGAGGTAAAGTCCGATCCTCGTTTTACCTCCGTCTTATTCTTTAAAAATTACGGCCCCATGTCTGGAGGCTCTATTTATCACCCACATAGCCAAATCATTGGCCTAGAGGACTATGATTACCGTGAAGATATTCACAAAGAACATTTTGAAGGATAGATCATCTATGAAGAGGATGGTCTTCGCATAACCTTATCCAATCGTCCTATCCATGGATTCTTTGAATTTAATATGCGGTTTGATCCACAATTAGATACATCCATATTAGCCAAGTATTTACAACGTACTTTACGCTATGTATTAGAAGGCTTTTCTAAATATGCAAACTCTTATAATCTATTTTTCTACGATATAAATGACGGTTATCACTATCTAAAAATTGTACCACGCTATATAACATCACCGCTTTTCATCGGTTATGGAATTTCACAAGTGTGTCACGAAACACGCGCCTTAGAAGTCATCCGTCATATACAACCATATTTACACAATTCTTTGGAGGTTTAATGAAAGTTTTTGCCATTGGCGATTTACACCTATCTGGGCAACCACCAACAAAACCTATGACCATATTTGGTCCACACTGGGATAACCACTGGGAACGTATCCAAGCACACTGGCGAGAACATATAGATCCTGATGACCTAGTCTTTCTAGTAGGTGATATGTCTTGGGCTATGCGCCTTAGTGATGCAAAGGTAGATTTAGATACCATTGCGGCCCTGCCTGGGAAAAAGTTTATGATTCGTGGCAATCACGATTATTGGTGGACAAGCCTGCAAAAAATGAATACTCTTATGGAAGGACGTATCACCTTCTTGCAAGGTAGAGGTCTATACCAAAATGGCATCGCTTTCGGTGGCACGAAAGGTTATATCTATCCGCAAGACCCTTTCTTTAAAGAAGCAGATGACCGTCACATCTATGAACGGGAATTAATGCGTACCAAAGCGGCTTTAGATGCTATGGAAACTGCTATTACTGAAAGTGGTGATGACCCCTCTCAGGTAACACGCATACTTTTACTGCACTATCCGCCAACCTTAGAAAATCATGCCAATGGATTTACGGACCTATTAGAACAGTACCATGTAGATCACTGCGTATTCGGTCATTTACACGACAAAGCATCATTCCAAAAAGTCCCCTCCCATTGGGGGCACACACAATTACACTTAGTCTCAGCGGACGCCGCTAATTTTATGATGAAGGAGATACCATGAGCCGTATCCACAAAGAACACTTACAAGCAGGGTACATCTTTGGTGACCCTCATAACGAAGAATACCTATACCTACCAGCCGGCGAAGTTGGCTCCAGCGACCCTCGATGCATCTTTGAACAAGGTCCTACAAAAGATGATCTAACCCTAGACGAAGCGTGCCGTATCATTGACCGATACACATTAAAACCATGTAAACACCCAAGCCTAGGGAAACGGTCGTTTTAACCCTAAGGAACGCAGTTGCGTGTAAGAACATCAGTGGCATTCCTTTTTTTGTCTAAATAAAGCAATACTAGAAGAGCACGACATGTTCCGGAGCAAACCTAACGTAGTATCAGTTTGTGGAGGAATATGTCGTGCTCTTCCCTTTGCCAAGCAAAAGAAATGCCACTGGTTTCATAACGAAGCCAGTGACGTCTTAAAAAGGGGGGTATTTTTATATTTTATAGTAAGGGTGTTTTATTTGTGTATTATTTGTGTTTAAAGTAAGGGTATTATAAGGAGAATTTTACTAGAATTAATATTTGCTAGTTTTTGCTTTTACATTGATAATTTCACCAGTCAATGCATCTACTTTAACTTCAGCTTCTTTACCACTGCCGTCAATCATATCTAATTCGTATACTAGACGACCATGATCTTTTTTCACAGACCAGTCCATAGCTTCATAGGTACCGCCTACTTTTTCTTGCGCTTTAGTTTCTGCCACTTCTGGCATAATGATCTCATTCACATCAAATGCTTTAGTAGTACCGTGGGCACCTTTCATAGCTTGACCATACATCATAGAACCTTGTTTTGTTGCATGTTTACCAGCCTTATCCTCTTTCAACGGTTTTACTTCTGTATTTAAAATATCTCCATTTTCACGGATATACATTTCAATTTTTAAACCATCCACGATACCGTCCACTTCATACGTTGGGTTATGTTTTCCATCATAAGAAATACCTACAATTTGTGCATCTGGATATAAAGATTTAAACTTTGTGACTACACCTTTATAATCTACATCGCTTAAAGGTAATACACTTGGTACTACACTACCCACGCCATTCCATGAACTTACTTTTGCCATTTGATCGCTTGGCACCATTTTTGCATCAGCTACACCACTTGCCATCATAAGTCCTGCACCTAGAGCCATCACAGCAGCTCCTAAACGAAATATTTTTTTCATAACTTCCTCCTTTACGTGCTATACGCATCGTACTTTGTTTTCTATTAAGGAAAATTCGTTATTTCTAACTTGCTTATATCTTACCTTTTGTCTATGAATGTAGCATGAAAAAAACATGAGCCAAGCATGAATTTACCATGAATATTACATGAAATTTTAAAGTTCCATGTATATACCCTCATTACTCCATTTATAAAGCAATACACGGTAGAGGTTATCACAATATATAGTGCTTTTATAAATACCAAAGAGACAACACCGAAGCGTTGTCTCTTTTGTATTTGTGTATGCTAGATAGTAATTAGTGTTTAACTAATGTTAAGATACCTTCCAATTGAGGGAAGAATTCTTGACCGAAGTAAGCAAAAATACCAGAAATAACTAAGTATAACAAGAAGTATTTAGATACATGAACCATAATGGAGCTTGCATCGATAGAGTGACGCAATTCGTCTGCTTTTTTAGCATCGATTTTATTTTCTTCGATGAATGTATTCAAAGCAGGACCAACGGCACCAATCGCAATGGCAATACTTTGTGGGGAGAACATTTTACCAACCCCAGCAGAACCAGAGTTAGTTGCTGCCAACCACAATGCTAATGTATCATGACCAGGAGTCAATTGATGAGCCGCTGCTGTTTGCAATGGTCCAAATAATACGTTCGCATTTGTACCAGAACCAGTCAAGAACGCACCCAATGCACCAATTACAGGCGCAAATGCAGGGTACATAGAACCAGTTGCAGCTACCAATGCATTAGCGATCATACCAGTCATACCAGAGTATGTCATCAATTTAGCAGTCACAACTACGGAAATAATTGTTACATACGTTAATTTCAATGTTTTGAAAGTGTTAGTTAATACTTGTTTTTGAGTTCCAAGACCTGCTTTTTGAATAAAACCACCAATTAAAGCAGAAATGAAAATCATAATACCAGGAGTTGCAATCCAAACAAATGTGTAAGGTTTTGCATTTACACCAGCATGGATAGGTACAGATGTTTTGAATACCATCAATGCATTATATACAGCTGGCACTAATTTAGATGTACCGATCAACAAGATAAAGATCAAGATGAATGGAGATGCTGCAATTAAGCCTTCTTTAGCATATACTGTACGTGCTGCACCACCTTCAACTTTGTACTCAGGATCGTTAACAGGCATTAGTTTTGCGATAGCAATGATAACACCCATGATTACGATGGAGGAGCCCATAACAGCAAGTTCTGGACCACCTGCATACATGTTAATTAATAGTTCAGGAATTGCCAATGCCAAACCAGCTAATAAAGTTTGTACGAATACACCTTTAATTGCTTTCACACCACCAGCAATGATGCCTACGATGAAGAATGGAGTAATTACGTTCAAGAAGAATAATTGCACTGCAATGAATGTACCCAATTCAGCTGGTTGTAGACCAGTCAAAGATGCCAATGTTGTTGTTGGAATCGCAATCGAACCGAATGTTGTAGGTACGGAGTTTGCTACCAAACAAGCCAAGATAGATTTCAATGGGTCAAAGCCTACTGCTACCATCATCGCTGCTGGAATCGCAACAGCTGTACCGAAACCTGCCATACCTTCCATGAAAGCACCGAAGCCCCACGCTAACAATACGGCTAAGATACGCATATCGCTAGTTACGGAAGACAACATAATTTTAATTGTGTCCATTGCTTTTGTATGAACTACCAATTGGTATGTGAAGATGGCTGCTGTAATAACCAAAAGAATTGGCCAAACTGCAAGAGCAACACCTTCCATAGCCCCTGTGTACATAATATATGCATTTTCTCCATAGTAGAAAACAGCTAAAATATACGTACCAATTGCTGCTGCCAAGCATGCTTTCCATGCAGGCATTTTTAATACTGCCAACGCTACGATAAGCCATAGGATTGGCAAGACTGCTAAAAATATATCCATATTAACAATCCCTTTCTATAGTGTGAATCACTGTAATTCAATTCTAGCATACCACAGTGTAATATAAACAATAAGAGAGGAAATCCACAGATTCCCTCTCTCATATGTTCTAAGATATTGACTGTTACCAGTCTCTAAGAAGTATTCCTTAGGGATACAAAACTACTAATTCTGCATCGATAAAGATTTTTAATTGTCAGCTACTGACTTCTAATTAGTAGTTGGATGCTACTGCTTTAGGTGGCTCATAGTCACCAAAGTATTTTTTAGGATCCAATTTTAACAAGTGACATACATCGAATAACTCTGCCACTGTTTTATCGATAACTGGCACACCTTCTTTACGGCAAACTTCGATAGCTTCTGCTTCTTTTTCACCATGAGTGTAGATGCGGTCAGCACCCTCAGCTTTAGGAGCTTCACGAAGTTCTTGTAAGAATGTGGAGAAGTGTTTTTTAACGTCTTCTGGGTTACCAAAGATAGCTGGATTGATAGCCATGAAACCATGACAAATGTTGGAGCGGCCACCAGTCATACATTTATTGGATGTACCACCTTGAGAGAAGATAGATGCGAAGATTTCACAAAGCATACCGTAACCATAACCTTTGTGGGAACCTAATTGTTCAGTATTACCACCTAAAGGCATGATACCGCCACCAACATGGTCAGAGATATTACCCAATACTTCACCAGCATCTTGAGATGCTTTACCATCTTTATTTAAAGCCCAACCATTAGGTAATTCTTTACCCAATTTATTGTACATTTCTAATTTACCACGAGTTACTACTGTTGTAGATGCATCGAAGAAGAAGTTGTATGGTTCAGCTGGCATTGTGAAAGCGATTGGGTTGGAACCAAGCATTGCTTTACGAGCAAATGTAGGAACCATGATTGCTTCGGAGTTAGTGCAAGAGAAACCAATTAAGCCTTCTTTTAAAGCAAGATCAGCATAGTAACCAGCGATACCATAGTGGTTAGAGTTACGAGCAGATACGATACCGATACCGGATTCTTTAGCTTTTTTAATTGCTAATTCCATAGCGAAATGACCAACTAATTGACCCATTGCGTCATGACCTTCGATAACTGCAGATACTGGAGTTTCGAATACTACTTCTGGTTTTGCTTTAATATCGATAAGACCTTTTTCAATACCTTTGTGGTAACGAACTACACGTTGCATACCATGGGATTGGATACCGTACATATCGGACATCATCAACACGTCTTTAATGATGCTAGCTTCTTCAGGGCTGAAGCCAAATCCTTCGAATGCGTCTTGACAGAATGCGTTAAGTTTTTCTTCTTGGATGTAAACAAAATTTCCCATCTTTAAAACCTCTTTCCCTAACCATAAAATAAATTGTGACATCTTGTAGTACTCCTCAACAGATTGTCACTACTCTTGATACGTAAATTATAGCACACATGTACACCACATGGAATAGAAAACCCTTTGTTATCGCCTTTTTAACCTTATCATATATGCATAGTTAAGGGCTAATTTAATTAATTTCTTTACAAATTTTCATAAAAACAGCTATTTTAAAGGGATAAATCAATCATTACTTTTAGTTATGCTTAAGTTATATTATTTGTAATACAATTATATGCATTCTCGAGTATATCGAATTCATTCAAAGGAAATCTATATTTATCGCTCCTTTTTTGACTTTTTAATGCGTAGTAATGACTAACTGTATAGTCTGTCATAACAGTTAGTTTTATTCTTCTATATCTTCTATATCTTTTTTATCTTTTTTATCTTTTTTATCTTTCTTGTCTTTTTTCTCGTCTTTCTCTTTCTTGTTCTTTTTGTCTACTTTTTTATCAGCTACCACACCAGACTCATCACTAATAGCTGCATTCATTTGTTTCGCGATCTGAAATGCCGCATCATAGGTCGGCATAGTCACGATATTAGTGCCACCAATCGCTACGGTCGATCCATCTACACGAGCGCCTCCAATAGCATTATCGTGATACAACCTAGATAATTTACCCGCTACTATATAAGCTCGCATAGGCGCCGTATAATTACCTTTTGCCGTTCCTTCATAGACAGGCTTACCATTGATAAACACGGTTTGTTGCTCTACTTTCACGTGATTTCCCGAATATACATATAAGCGTTGTAAGTTATCTAATACACGTTGTGATGTTTTAGGGTGATCATTAGGATTTAAGATTTTACCAAATCCTTCACGGTATGTATCGCCATATTTATTTTTAATCACTTCCATGGCAAGAGCTGCACCACCTACGTTATAGGGGGAGTCTGCCAAAATACTAAAGCCTAATTCATCAGCATTCTTTTCTTGCGACATGGTAAACACTTGACTATCTAAGTATTTTCCAGTAAGTCCCGCCGCAATTTGCCCTAAATCTCCAGAGTTAAACGTAGCTGCCCCAATTACTGTAGATAAAATACTGCTTTTCTTAGCTCCATTCACTAAATCTTTGTGCTCTCCATGGCTCAATTCATGACCAATAACATAGGCCAGCGCATCATCATCTAGCAAATCCATAGCCCCTTTGTTAATCGACATAACACGTCCAAAGGTCATAAATGCATTGAAATCTTCATCTGGATTTACATAGACTACATAACTACGCTTTACATGTGGTGATTTTGAAAGTTCATCTACAATGCGTTTCGCTCGCATTTGATAGGCATAATTATCATACACACCAGTGCGATCTTTTGTTTTTTCTAGCATCTCTTGTTGACCTTGTTCAGTATTATCTATGTCACTCAAATGTTGATGCACAGAAATTCCTCCTAGCACACTTTTACCGAGAGCTTCCCAAATTCCACTGGCACTCACCTCAGCTGTTCCTACTGATACAATCCCCATAGTCAATGCACCTACACAAAGCATGTGTTTCCACGTTTTTGTCATAGTCTCTCTCCTCTTATTACATACCAGGATCATCCTCACGATAGGCTAAATCCCTAAATCGTGTATATGCCCCTTCAAACCATAGCTTTACAATTCCTAATTCCCCATTACGGTGCTTACGGATAATAACTTGCGTTTCTACACCATCACTAGTATCTTCTGTATCTTGATAGTTCTCACGATTCAAGAAAGCTACAATATCCGCATCTTGTTCTAGAGATCCAGATTCACGCAAATCGCTTAACATCGGAGTCTTATCTGCCCGACTTTCAACACCACGACTCAACTGAGACAACGCAATCAAAGGCACATTAAATTCCCGAGCCATAATTTTCAATTGCCGTGAAATGGCCGATACTTCTTGTTGACGATTATCCGCCATTTTTTTACCGCCATTTTCCATGAGCTGAATATAGTCCACGACTACTAGCCCTAGTTCACCATGTTCTTGAATTAAACGACGCAACTTTTTCTTCATTAACTGTGGCGTTAAGCCTGACGTATCGTCAATATACAGTGGTGCTTCAGCTAAATCATTCAAAGCATTGATGGCTTTTCCCCAGTCTTCTTGACTCAACTGACCATTCCGAATACGGCCAGAGTTAATACCTGCCACAGCTGCCAACACACGAGCTACTAACTGTGTCTTCGACATCTCTAGAGAGAAAAAAGCTACATTCTTTTTTGATTTCATCGCTACATTTTGAGCAATGTTCAAAGTAAATGCCGTTTTCCCCATAGAAGGACGAGCAGCTACTAAAATTAAATCTGACTTCTGCAAACCACTGGTCAAGTTATCTAAATCCTTAAAGCCTGTAGATACACCGGTCAATATCCCTTTATGACGTTGTAGCTCATTAATACGATCAATCGTTTCATAGACAACCTCTCGCATAGCACTAAAAGAAGATTCTCCTTTTGTGGTACCACTCACATCGAGCACCATTTGTTCTGCTCGATTAACGATATCTTCTGTCTCTTCTTCTTCACGATACGCCATGGATTCCACTGCATTGGCTACATGAATTAGTTTACGCAAATGAGCTTTATCTCTAACAATTTTCGCATGATCTTCTACATTATAAGCATCTACAATATCTGTGGTAAGATTCGTAAGATACAGAATGCCACCTACAGCCTCTAGCTTTTGTGACTTTTTCAATTCTTCAGATAATAATACATAGTCTGCTCGCTGATTCTTTCCTACAATGCTTACAAGAGCTTCATAAATGACACGATGATTATCACTGTAAAAATCTTCTGCTTTCACAATAGAGCTGACTGCATCAAAGGCATCTTTATTAAGCAAAATAGCTCCTAGTACGGCTCGTTCAGCCTCTATACTGTGCGGTGGTATCCGTCCTGACATACATATTCTCCCTATTCACAACTACATATCTTTACACAAAAAAGAGGGGCCTAGCCCCTCTTTCTATTAACCTGCTACTACTTCCACAGTAATCTTAGCTGTAATTTCTGGATGCACCCGAATTAACACTTCATGAGTACCCAATGTTTTGATTGGCTCTTTTAAGTCAATTTTCTTTTTATCCACATCAACTTTTACTTGTGCTTGCAATGCATCAGAAATATCTTTACCTGTTACGGAACCAAATACACGTCCACCATCACCCATTTTTACAGGGATCGTAACGGATACTTTTGATAATTGGCTAGCTAATACAGTAGCTTCATCAGAATCCACTTGTTTTTTATGAGCTTGAGCACCCAATTTTTGTTTTGCATTATTTAAATTTTGTGGAGTACCTTCAAGAGCTACGCCTTTTTTAATCAATACATTGCGACCATAGGCTTCAGAAACTTCTATAATTTCTCCACGTTTACCAACTTTTTTAACATCTTCTAATAAAATTACTTTCATGATAATTCCTCCTTAGATTCTCTTTGTAATTCTGTCATATGAGATACGGCTAAATCAGTCACCCCATTGCGCGCCTCTTTTCTGCGAAGAATCACCCATTGGCGTGCCTCTTTCATAGACATATTGTAAATTTGAGCCCCCGCCACAGTGCGATGACCTCCGCCACCGACAGCTTCCATAATTAATTGTACATTCAATTTACCTTGCGACCTAGCGCTGACCCCAATACCACCATCTGGCAGTACATAGAATACAAAGCTAGCCTCTATTCCCTCTAGGGTGATCAATTTATCGCCTGTTTGAGCCGCAATAACAGTGGCATTCTTCGCATCTTGCGGTGCCTCTGTAAAAGCCATATTTGAAATTTCCTCTGCAGATGCTAGCATAGAGGAGCGTATACGCATTCCCTCAAAACTATCCATGAATAAATGGCGCACTAAGGATACATCCGCCCCTGATCGACGTAAGAACGATGCCGCCTCAAAGGTACGTGCCCCGGTTTGAACCACAAAGTTTTTCGTATCTACTACTATACCTGCATATAGACCACTGGCCTCAATATGTTTAATCGCAACATGCTCAGGGAAATATTGAATTAACTCTGTTACAAGCTCACTCGTCGACGATGTAGAAGGCTCTAAATACGTTAATAATGGCGATTCAATGAAATCTGAGCCCCGTCTATGATGGTCGATGACAACACGTCGATTTGCTTTTTTCAGAGCTGATGGAGCTGCCACCATTTCAGACCGATGCACATCGGTCACAATCACGACCGTATTATCCGTTACAAATTGTGTTGCTTCTTCTTCATCGATAATAAGTCCTTGAAAATCCGGGTGATCCACTAAGACTTCTACTAGTTTACGGACTGCCGTAGGATGCGAGCTCAATGCAATGTGAACCGGCTTCTTAAGAGCTCTAGCCATGGCCGCTACCCCTACAGAGGCACCAATGCTATCATAATCTTCTCGATCATGGCCCATGACAAGAACACGATCAGAGTCTAGCATAATTTCATGCAATGCGTGGGATACGACTCTCGCACGAACACGGGTGTTCTTTTCATTTCCTGATGTTTTACCTCCGAAGAATTTTACTTCTTCACCATGGTATACACAAACTTGGTCTCCACCACGTCCTAATGCGATTTCTAGAGCCGCTTTCGCCTTTTCTCCTTGCACTTTCACCGTATCTTCTGTTAAAGCAATCCCCATACTAATGGTTGGAGGAATATGTTTCGATGTCGTTAAGGCCCGAATTTTATCTAATAAGCTAAATTTCGATTCCATCATCTGCAACATAGCCGCTTTACTAATACTGAAAGTATACATATCTTCTGTGGCATTCCGAATAAATCCATCATGCTGATCAATTTCTGTTACAATCAAGCGGTTCATATCAGACCACAGTTGTGTATATTCAATATCACTCAAACCAGAGCGCAAATCTTCGATATTATCCATCGTAATAAATCCAAGCGCTGGTACCATAGAAATAGCTTTATATTTCTCTATTTCTATATCTGTAATATCGTCAAAATAAAACGCCATATAAGATTCTAATTCATTGCTATTTACATCAGAATAATTCGACTTAGGTGCTACCAAAGTTTTATAAAGAACTCGGTAATACTTGCCATCAATTTCCTCGTGAAAAAAACCCGATTTGCCCCAATATTTATCAATTCGTAACGTAGGAATAAATCCACTTAATTTTATTGTCTTATCAGAATCACTAGGTAACCAATCTCTAAACACGCTATTACTCCAGCAGATAACATTGTGCTCATCAATGATGACAATACCTACTGGCAAATTTTGTAATGCAAAAGTAGAGGCCTGTGTAATTCCTTTTGCCATACAGTCAAATTGAGCTTTTCTAAGATGTCGTCCTCGACGAATAGTGCGCCCTACGTACAAATACGCAGCCACCACCACTATACATGCTAACATGGCTAGTTGCCAATTTAAATAGAAAATAATGCCTAATAAGATAAGAATGAGAACGGCAGCAGTAATTTCAATAGAACTGTATTCAGTTTGTATATCCATACTACCTCCTCTAGGTTTACTCACTTCGTTTTCCCCATCGTTCCTCTATATGCAAAAAAACATCCAAGGCTCCCAATATAGCCGCAGATTGGGCCATCATAATAAACACCCCTAACACAATCCACGGTATAATCTTCGGTGGGTTATAACTTTTACTAATACGCCAAACACAAGAAATACCTCGTATAAATAGCATTATACCACCTAAATACATCAAATTATAGCCTGCATATTCAAGGATTGGAATATATTGTTTCACGAAGTAGGAAATAACACCTAATAAAAAAATATGCAACGCCCAATCCGGTACACGCCAACCTTTGATGGTAGGCATTTCAGGAATTTGGTAGGTACCAATACGACTGAGCACAATATAAGTGAGACGATTGATAATATAAGAAATCGCCACACCAGAGCAAAACAATCCAGCTATCAAAACTTTTTTCATAATTTCAATCTGCTCTTGTAACGTTGTCATGGCTGTTACAACCTGTTCTTCTGAAAGACCTTGCTGAACATACATATCCTGCATTGATGCCACAATTTGTTCCTCCATAGAGGACCACATTTCTACAGGACTTACCTGCATTACCAGTGCAGATGCCCAGAACTGAACTACCACTGCTAACATCAATACCACTGCAGGAATCATTAATAATTTAGAAATTGACCAATACTTACGTAATCCATAGCCAATCAAAATACCAATAATACCGAAAACTCCACCTTCAACTAAGGCCGTCAGTGGACCTAACAAAAAGGCAATGGCAATCATTGCAGATACAACGGATAATAGACTCCAACGAAAGCCGTGACGTACACCTACGATAGCAATCGTCATAGGTACAAAAATAGATCCAAAAAATCCAAGCATAGGTACACTGAGACCTATCATGGCAAAGACAATCATCAATGCCGTTAAGATACCAGACTCTACGACGGACTTTGTACTTGTTTGATTCATATACTAACTCCTACTATATCTTACCCTAAGTTTCGATATAGTCCAATACAATAAATAGACATATGACTGTCGTCATATGCCTATTATATCACATTCTTTATACGTCTTGAATGATTGGTAAAATCATTGGACGACGGCGTGTTTTTTCATAGAAGAATTTTCCTAATGTGTCACGCACCACTGTTTTAATCGTTGTCCAATCTTTAATATGATCCATTTCACATTTCTCCACAGCTGCATCTACACGACGTTGTGCTTCACTCAGCAATTCTTCTGCATCACGAACATATACAAAGCCTCTAGACAACATATCTGGACCCGCTACAATCGTACCCGAAGCACGGTCCATAGCCATAACTACAATTACCATACCTTCTTGTGCCAACTGTTGTCGGTCACGAATTACAATATTACCGACATCACCAACACCTAGGCCATCAACAAAGACTTTACCAGCAGGCACACGACCTGCTAGACGACCTGTGCGAGTAGTGAACTCAAAAATCTGTCCATTATCACCTACCAAGACATTGCTAGGTTTTACAATTCCCATAGACACAGCGAGTTCTCCATGCTTTTTCAACATACGATATTCACCATGCACAGGAATAAAGAATTTAGGTCGCACTAAGTTCAACATAGTTTTTAAATCTTCTTGACTACCATGACCAGATACATGAATGCCACGATCCTTGCCATAGACTACATGAGCACCTTGGCGCAATAAGTTATCGATGGTACGTCCTACGGCCGCTTCATTACCAGGAATTGGTGTGGCGGAGATAATAACAGTATCATTTGGTGTAATCTCTACGGTACGATGATTGTTCGTAGACATACGAGATAGCCCCGCCATCGGTTCCCCTTGAGAACCTGTTGTTAAAATCATAATTTCATCAGCGCGATAGCGATTCATTTCATCATCACCGATGATAGTTCCTTCTGGTACAGTTAAGTAACCACGCTCTTGAGCAATTTCTGTAACATTTACCATGGAACGACCTAACACTACTACTTTGCGTTTTGTAGCTACCGCTGCATCAATAGCTTGTTGTAAACGAGACACATTAGATGCAAATGTAGCTAGAATAACACGACCGGTCGCTTCTGCGACAGCACGCATGATAGCTGGTCCTACGGAGCTTTCAGATGGAGTAAATCCTGGTTTTTCTACATTTGTGGAGTCGGACATAAGCGCCAATACCCCTTTGTTACCAAGCTCTGCAAATTTATGAACATCCATCAATTTGCCATCTACTGGCGTTTGATCTACTTTAAAGTCCCCTGTATGTACTACGGTACCTACTGGCGTTTCTAAAAAGATAGCACACGCATCTGGAATGGAGTGATTTGTTTGAATAAAGCCTACTTTGAAGCAACCAATTTTAAATTCATCACCAGCTTTTACAACGTGTAATTTTTTAGCTTTTACATGATGTTCTTTTAATTTACCTTCAATCAATCCACATACTAAGTTCGTAGCATATACAGGTACGTTTACTTCTTTTAATAAGTACGCCAAAGACCCAATATGGTCTTCGTGACCGTGAGTGATAACAACAGCACGTACCTTATCTTTATGCTCAATTAAATAACTCATATCAGGGATTACAATATCTACCCCTAACATATCATTTTCTGGGAATGCTAAACCCGCATCTAATACTACTATATCATCGCCATATTGGAAGATGGTCATATTTTTGCCGATCTCACCTAAACCACCTAATGGAATGATTTGTAATTTATCTTTTCGCACATGTGGACGTGTTGTTTGTTCATGTTTTTCTACAGGTGTATTTGTCCGTTGCGGTCTACGTGGACCACGATTAGATTGACGACGTTCGCCATTGTCACCTTGTGGACGTGGACGGTTTGGACGTTCTCCATCCGCTTTCACAGTAGCGCGACGATTTTGACCTGTCGTACGACGTGTACGTGTTGTCGGGCGTGGTCGTTGTTGCGTAGCTTCACCTGTTGGTGCAGCTACCGTTGTTCTTTCTTCTTGTGTATTCAAATTTCCTCCTACGGGACTATAGTCGTACTGTCTATACATACTACCATAGTCCAAGACTATCTAATTCCATCCGCTGATGGTTGAGCATGTATCGGCATGTAAGCACAAATAAGTATCTATTTCTGTTCGTATTCATACAGTAAAACACTGTGAGAAACCTTTCTCACTATCTATGTCACATTCTTCTACACAGCAAAGCATATACCCTCTATACATACTTCTACTGTGAAATATTTGGGAACCCATAAGGTTCATAAGCCGATCAAAATAATTACCTTTATTATACTATAGAAAATCCACCCTAAGCAACTAAGGCACCTCTCCCTAATCCATAAAATTTGCAATTGAATATTGCACTAAATGCAATTGCGTTTTATAATGTAAACGAAGTAAGGTTTTTGAAAGTTTACAATAAGGAGGTCACAAAATGAGAAATGTAAGTATTCACACAATTGCAGAGATCGGCATCTTAACAGCAATGATGACAATTCTAGGAGGCATCAAAATTCCCAACTTAATTCCCGGTGTAGAGTTCCAATTATCTGCTCCCTTGGCCGTAGCCATTTGCGCTGCCTTTGGGTTCCGTAAGTACATCATCTGCGGTTGTCTTTCTAGTTTGATTGGTCTTGTGTTGGGCACACAAAACTTGCTAAATGTTGCCATTGCCATGCAGTTCCGCCTCATCGTAGGTCTTATCTTATGGATTGGTAAAAACCGCATGTGGTCCATTCTTATCTCTGGCCCTATTGCGTCTGCCATCGCCCGTATCACCATTGGTTTGTCCTTTGGCAAAATGATCATTCCTATGCTTGTCATGGCTGTCCCTGGCATGATTTTCACAGTCATTGTAAGTCCAATCTTCTACAGCATCCTACGACGTTTACCACGTTTAGCTGCTACGTTGAAAGTAAAACAAGGTTAATTACTCATGGTTTACAGTATTCGTATGCGCGCCGCTAAGGGCGGCCCTCATGAACAAGGAGGCTCTCATATTTCTGGGGCAGAACGTCTCGTTTCCTTAGAGTCCTTATCACGTGTTTCAGAAGAGTTTTTACAGCGAGCATTACAACATAGCAAAGGCCGTCCAGACTTTATCAACTTACAAATTGATGAGATTCCTGACGATTCTATCATGAAAGTTCCGGCTCTCACAGTGGCTACCACAGAATCCGCAACGATCGAGGAGTCTCACCGGGTAGCTACCCAACTATTACAACAAGCACAGATTCATGAACGAGCAACTCAAAATGCTTTTGCCAAACTTAGCCAAAACACAGAAGCAGTGAGTGGTGCTTGGCTCATCAATGCTACCACAGGCGAGATATACCCCCAAACAGTACGGGTATCCCGTATGGATGCAGAAAGTGATGCTGATATACATCAACATTTACAGCACTTCGGATGTTCCTCTATCCATTCTAGAGAAGCTCTTATCTTGGCTAGTAAAGTCTTAGCATCCCCCTATGTGCTAGGCGAACTGTGTTGGTCTGACGATCCAGATTATACAACCGGCTATGTGTCCTACGGTACGACGTACCATCGATTAAGCCCTATGAAAGTCTATGGTAGTCCCATTGGTGGTCGTGCCTTCTTCATCACCGAAGAGGCACCTTTAGATACATTACTACAGTATTTTACATCCACCCCTACTTGGGTCACAACGAAAGGGATTCACCATGTTTAGTCGATATACCAAAGCCTTAACTCTACGCCAAGAGGAATCACAATTTCGTTCTCCTCGTACGTATACCCCTATCGATGCTACTCACGTTATCCATGAAGATTCTACTTATCTGATGATGGCATCGAACAACTACCTCGGCTTAACCCACCATCCACACGTGAAAGAGCGTGCCTCACAGGCTATTCAACAATATGGTACTGGCTCTGGTGGCGCTCGTCTTACCTCTGGTTCTTTTCCTTTATTTCAAGAACTAGAAACCCGACTTGCACAGTGGAAAGAATGTGAAAAAGCTCTCACTTTTACAGCCGGTTTTATGGCTAATCTTGGAACTATATCGGCGCTTGCACATAAAGGGGACATCATTTTCAGTGATGAACTCAACCATGCAAGCCTTATCGATGGATGTCGTCTCAGTGGCGCCAAGGTGCAAGTATATCCCCACAAAGATGTACAAGCCCTTGAACCATTACTAGCTGAATCCAAGCACTATGGTATGCGTTTCATCATCACAGATGGGGTGTTCAGCATGGATGGGGATATAGCCCCCTTACCGGAACTACTAGAGCTAGCTGAGCTCTACGATGCTCTTCTCATCGTAGATGATGCTCATGCTACTGGCGTCATTGGTGAGGGCCGTGGCACAGCGCATCACTTTCACTGTGAAAGCCCACGTATCATCACCACTGGCACTATGAGTAAAGCCTTAGGGTCTATCGGTGGATACGTCTGCGGTTCTAACACTGTTATCGATTACATTATCAATCACAGTCGTCCCTTTATCTTTGCCACCGCTTTATCTCCAGCTGACATCGGTGCTAGCCTTGGGGCCCTAGAAGTATTGGCACAGGAACCAATGGTCTATCAAAACCTGCGGAGCAATACAGAATACATGCACAAAGCATTGCAATCTTTAGGCATCCCTAGCAGCGATGAAACACCTATTTTCCCCATTATCATTGGATCCAACGAAGACACATTAGAAGCCAGTCACCTATGTGAACAAGAAGGCATTATCCTGAGTGCCATTCGTCCACCTACCGTGCCTATCAACACAGGACGATTGCGCTTAACCGTAACCGCTTCACACACAGAAGCAGAATTACACAAGGTCATCCAAGTATTGCAAACACTACCAATACAAAAGACCTTATAACAAAGCTTCCTTTAAATTCCTATATAAAAATCCTACCATCATTATCGATAGTAGGATTTTTTGCAATACCTGTTTCTTTATTATATTCATCACAAAGGGGGCACTTCTTCGTTTATCTCTCAATATATGACGCAAAAGTATCATAGTCCCCTATAACACCCTCACAAAGAAAAGCCGTGGTGCTTACTAAAAACATTAGCGTAGGTCTGTTTTTAGAAGTGCCACGGCTTTTCATCTTTTTTGCATTATTTATTAAGCTTTCAGATTTTCCTCAATAAAAGCTCGAAATTGCTGTTTATACAATCCCGCCCCTCCATTGGCTGGATGGCGCAATGTAGCTTGTACATCGATACCATAGTCACTGAGTGTAAGACTTGCTTTCTGTCCCACTCCAATGATCCGAGCCTGTGGAAATAAATCTAACAATTGTTTTGTATAGGTCCACCCTAAATCTAATTCTTGCTTTGTAGGCGTTCGATTCGTCAAACCATCTGTACCCTTATAAGGATGAAAAGGAAAGATATTCCACAGCACCACTTCATAAGGGTCGATATTAGCTTCTAACATAGCATTCCAAACCACAGAATCAGTGGGCTCATTGAAGCCCTTTTCTTTTTGTGTCGGTTTTATAATATACTCACTCTTTGGATTACTAGTTCGTTTCGCTTCTAATCCAGTAAACACCATAGAGGGTCCTACTGTAGGGTGATGCCCTAACAGCATTCTTTCACAGGTCATAGCAATCCCTGTAAACCGTCCGCCTTGATAGCCCACCGCTTCTGCAATAATAAGAATTTTGGCGCGATCTAATCGCTGCTCCAAATAGGCTTGCAACTGTTTTCTCCGAATAGAGCTCGACCGCTGATTCGTATCATAGCGTTCATCAAAATCATTCCAAGGATTATACACATGGGGGCTGGAAAATCCTTTTAATTGTCGCATCAATCGTTCTACTGACATAGGTACCTCACTATTTGGAATGCAATAGTACTACCTTAGAACTACTTGTATCACGTTCTAAGTATTGACCTACTGAAGAATCCTCTAATTCTTTACCATAATTTTTATTGGTAATAATCAGCATCCGTTCTCCAGATTGCAAGCGTTTAAATAACTCTTGTTCCTCAATTTGAGGCATCACATTCTTACCATTCCACTTTTCACTGCGCTGTACATTATACTTCGCCAATCGTTCTGGACTAGGCTCCACACGTACTGGGGTAATATCTAAATAATACGGCACAGATGCTGCATATTCTCCATAATAATAGACAGGTCCATGAAAGCTACGTATCTGTTCATGATAGGTCACAGAAGAACGCAAGCCTAAGAAGGGTACTAACCCTTCCATGAGAACAATACTTAGCACTACCAAGGTGCCCATCCCCACTGTAAAAGGCATCATTAATCGTTTCCGATACCAGTAACATCCACTCAAGAATAAGGTAAGCCCTACCACAACTGCTCGAAGAATCCACCAAAAACCCCAAGGTGCAAAGAATGTACCAATACCAAGAGCCCACCATAATACTAGAGTAGGCCCCAACACCCACCACCAAGCACGGTGACTGGCATCTTTCAATGAAATAATACCAAAAGCACCTAACAAGCTAAAGGGAACCACCGAAATAAAGGCATACGTCGGGTATTTGGTAGCCATTGCCGTATAAAATAAAATCGTACCCCATCCCATAATCATCGTATATAAATAAGCATCAGTTCTAGTTTTCCATCCCCGATACATACCATATAAAATAGCTCCCGTCCAAGGGAGAGAGCCACCTAGGAAAATAGGTAGATAGTACCACCAATGATTCACCTCTGGATGCTCCGATTGGGTCGCTCTCGTTATATTATGGAGCCCTAAAAATCCATTGATAAATTCCATACCATGAGTATGGTACATATATCCATACCAAGGCAAAACAATCGCTAAAAATACGAGGATACCTTGCCATGGAAATAAAGCTTTCACCAATGGTAAAGAACGTTTAACACCTGCATACACAAGGAACAACAGTCCCGGCAATACGAGACCTACAGGACCCTTCGTCAATACTGCGATACCCGCAAATCCATAAGCTCCTGCTATATGCCAAGGGCTCTTAGCTAGTAGTCCATAATAGGCGTAATAAAGTGTGCCTACCGTAGCAAATAAGAGGACCATATCTGTGATGATACCGTGCGCAATGGTCCATACAATAAGAGATGTCCCTAAGATAAAAGCAGATACTAAAGCTCCCAAGCGTTGTCCTGTTAAGGTGCGCACGCCTTGGTACACAAAGGCCACTGATAAGGCCCCGAAAAGAGCTGATGGAAACCGCGCTGCAAAGTCTGTTATACCGAATACGGAATAGGACAAACTCAATAACCAATAGATCATAATTGGTTTGTCAAACCAATAGTGCCCATAGATTTGTGGGGACAACCAATCTCCAGACAAGACCATCTCTTTTGCCGTTAATGCATAATTCGACTCTACTGGGTCCGACACCGGCAACAGATGGTTGCCTAGTACATAGACTCCTAAGAAAAAGAGAAATACTACATAGGTCACACGATGTAATTTCATACGCATCTCCCTATCTATTACGACGTTTCCAATATTTCAAGCCGTATATCACAGCCACTATAGCAAACACAAGAATCATCGCAACAAGTAATTCATGATTATAGTCAATTAAGTCTTTCCAGTGTTCTCCTAATTTCATTCCTAGCCAAACTAACAAAATAGTCCATGGGATAGTCCCTAAAGTAGTCCAAACCACAAAAGGTGTCATTGGATATCTAGCTACCCCTGCTGGGAAGGAAATAAATGTCCGCACCCCTGGTAATAAGCGACCGATAAACACCGCCGCACCACCATAGCGATTAAATAACTTTTCTGCAGCACCAAATTTATCCTCACTAAGTAAAATATACTTTCCATATTTCATTAGTAGAGGTCTGCCACCAAATTCACCAAGCCAATACGATAACACAGATCCTACAACCCCTGCTACTACACCGACAATAATGGCCGTATTCAAATCAAATACACCTTGAAATACTAAGTATCCAGCAAACCCTAAAATAATTTCACTAGGAATCGGAATATTTGCATTTTCCAATACCATGCAAATAAACATGGCTGCATACCCATAGGTCTCCATAACTGTCAATAAATAATCCATTCTTCTCTCCTCATAGGAAGATATCCATTAATCTTCGTCTTCTTCGTCTAATAAGTAATCTTTTGCCATCCATTTTTTTGTAGCCGTAAATGTAATAGTTACCCATTTCTCTGCTGGGTCACCACCAATGGCAAGGTCAATTTCATTGCGAATTTCATCTAGCTCTACAATTGTCTGTTTGGGGAAATTTTTAGGAATTAAAATATCTATTTCAATCATTTTTACATTCCCATAAGCTTGCACACTAGTCACATAATCCTTAAACTTATACTTTTCCATAAAAGAATCCATAATAAACTGAATTCGATTATGCAAAGTTAAAGGTGCAACCCCCATAATTTGCTTTACCGATGGAATAATAATTTTTAAGGCTGAAGGCATCATTTGTAACGATAAAATGATGAGCACAATAGGGTCCACATATACCGCCCATTCTGCATAACCAAAGTGTTCTAATCCAAAAGCCACTAAAAAGCTAATTAAAATTCCCGCTTCTAACATAGCATCGATGGACCAACTAATATTGTCAAACTTTACCAAGTTGGATTGTAACTTCTTATTAATTTGGTGCACGTAGAAATAATAACAAGTATCAGCAATAGTAAAAATTGTAGCATAAATGATTGCAGGTCCCACATGAACAGCACGACCGCCCCCCAATAAATCCGTTAGCCCCGATAAAAAGGCATAGCTTACGATAAGCAAGGTAAAGCTACCTTCTGCAATCAACACCAGCGGTTCAAACTGCCAATAGCCAAACTGAAAGCGCTTACTTGTTTCATTGGATACCAATCTGGATGTAATGATCATCATCACCTTGATAATAACGGCAATAAACGATACTACTCCATCCAATAAGATTGCACTGGATCCACTAAAAACCCCCATCATAGTTCCGCCTATAGCCACAAATGACATGAGTATAGCCGATTGAATTAATAATCGTTGCTCCACTGCATGTTTATCTTGTATTAACATATATACTCCTATCTAATCTAGTGAGCCTCAGGCTCAATCTCCTATGGATATTAATAAAATATCTTCTAATTAACTATTTTATAGCCTATAGGCATAATGTGTGGTCTACACGCTATGAAACAGTTTTAAGTATTCATATACAAGTATATATAAAAACGGTGTATCATACAAGTATGATACACCATTTATAATTATCATATGAGTAATTCTTGCCTCCCATTAACCATATCTAGGAAACATCTATTACTATTTTATACAATTAGGCTTGTTTTTCTAAATCGAACTTATCAGAGATGAATCCGTATAAAGTCCAACCTATGAATGTTACGATAGAACCATATGTCATTGCTTCTAAGCCAGATGCATATAAAGCATACAAGCTATATAAGGAACCAATAAAGGCAATAAAAGTAGTTCCACTTAATTCACTACCACCACGTCCTGCAGATTTTAAGATAACAATAATTGCTGCCATGGATAATAAGTAAGGGATAATATTAGTAACAACCGCAAGGTTAACTAATACCTCAAATTGTGCATTTAATGATTCAGACATTGTCATCAAAGATAATAACGATTGAATAATTGTAATTGTAACCATACCTACAACTGGAGCATCTTTCGATGTGATTTTACTGAATAATTTAGGGAATAAACCTTCATCAGCAGATTGTTTGAATACGTTCGCAATTGTAAACTGCCAACCTAGTAGGGAACCAAAGCAAGACATAACCATCAAGCCCATAACAATTTTACCTACTGTTGGTGTAAACATACTAGCAAATGCTAATCCAAATGGAGCAGAACTATTTACTAAATCATTTGCTGGTACAAGTCCAAACATGATATTAGTAGATAACACATAAATAACTGCTGCCCCTAATGTACCTCCAAGTACGGCAATCGGTACATTTTTTTCAGGGTTATCAACTGCATCAGAATTAGCCGCTGCTGATTCCAAACCTAAGAACGCCCATAATGTCATAGCAATGGAGTTAGTTGCTGCTTCGTTAAACGGCAAGTTGTTTACATTCCAGTTTTCCATGTACAAATGGCCAGAGAAGAAGTACCAGCCTACGGTGGAGATAACAAATACAGGGCCAATAACACCCCATACAGTAAAGCTAGATACACGACCAGTGATACTAGCACCGCCAAAGTTAAGAACTGTAGCTAACCACAATGTAGCAATTGTCCACATTGCTGTTGTAAACGGAGATAAGTTCGCATCTAAGAATGTTGCACCATAACCTACTGCAGAAATAGCAATGGCCACGTTCGCAATTAAAAGGGATACGCCATAGGTATAGTTCGCCATAAAGTTACCTGCTTTACCGAAGGAATATTCGGAATAGCCACCCATACCGCCGCCTTTTTTACTATACATACCTGCTTTTGCAAAGGCATATGCAAGAGCCATAGAACCTACGGCTGTAATTAACCAAGATACAATTGACAATGATCCTACTTGCGCCAACTTAGTTGGAAGCATGATAATGCCGGATCCCATCATATTTACAGCTGTTAAAATAGTAAGCTGCAAAACACTCATTTTATTTTCGCTTGTGCTGCTCATAGGCACCTCACTTAGAAAGGCCTAGCTAGGAGCAAGCTCCTAGCTTCACCTCATTATAAACAACTATTTATCAAATTCTTTTTTCAATACATAACCAAAGGCTTTTTTAGTTCCATCTTCTTGAGTTGTAATATATACACCTTGGATTTCGGGAGCAAAGCCTGGTAATTTATTGATACCTTCTTCTAATGCTAAGAAGTAGTCTCTAGCAGTTTCAGACCATCTTTCACCTGGTTGTACGCAAAGTACTCCTGGAGGATATGGAAGAGCTCCTTCTAATGCCATACGTCCAACAGCTTCTGTCAAAGGAACTAACTCACCTTGTCCACGCACAAAATCAAAGTTTGCTTCTTGAGGAGTTTTTACATACTCAGGCAAGTATTCGTGTAAGAATAATTTCTTTTGAAGTTCGCTTACATTACGATCTTTGTAGAAATCATGCATTTCTTGGCATAGGCGACGAATTGTATAGCCTTTATATTTATCAATATTGTTATAGTAAATGGATGGCAATACATCTTGCATTGGTGCATCTTGTTCAATTAATTGTTCGAAACGAACTAATTGTGCTACCAAGTCATCCATTTTTGTTTTGGATTCTGCTGGAGTCATCAAGAATAGAATTGTGTTCAAGTCACATTTTTCTGGGATGATACCATGTTCACGAAGATAGTTAGCCAAGATATTAGCATGGATACCGAACTCTTCATACTCTCCAGTTTCTACATTGATACCTGGTGTAATCAATTGGAATTTACATGGATCAATGAAGTATTGTCCTTCACCATATCCTTCAAAAGAGTGCCATTTCGCACCTGGTTCAAAGGCGAAGTACTTAACATCTTGCGCCATTTCAGCCGTATTTCCATCTTCCCATTTTTTACCATTTACAACTGGTGGTACTAATGGACGAAGGTATTTACAATTTTTAAGGACTGCTTTACGAGCATCAATAACTGTTTCTACACAATCTTTCCACAATAATTTACCTGCTTCTCCTTCATGCATTTTCGCATTAATATCAAGAGCTGCAAATAATGGATAGAATGGAGATGTAGAAGCATGCATCATAAATGCGTTGTTCAAACGTTTATGATTTACATAGCGATCTTGCCCTTTAATGTGAGAGTCTTTTTTATGTACTTGAGATGTTTGAGAGAAACCAGCTTGTTGTTTATGAACAGATTGTGTAACCAAAATACCAGGATCATTAGGACCTAGTTCTAATAATAATGGACTGCAATCTTTCATCATCGGAATAAATTGTTCATAACCAACCCACGCAGAGTCAAACAAGATATAGTCACATAAATGACCAATTTTATCGACTACTTGACGAGCATTATAGATAGTTCCGTCATATGTACCTAATTGAATCACCGCCAAACGAATAGGGCGTTCAGCTTTTGCTTTTTCAGGATCTTGCTCTGCTACTAATTTACGGATATATTCTTCATTGAAACAATGTTCCAAAATACCGCCAATAGAACCGAATGGGTTACGAGCGGTTTCTAAGTATACAGGAGTGGCACCAGCTTGTACTAATGCGCCATGGGAGATAGATTTATGGTTATTGCGATCATATAAAACAACATCTCCAGGGGCTAATAGTGCATTTAACACCATTTTATTAGCAGAGGATGTACCATTTAATACAAAATACGTTTTATCAGCATTATATACTTGCGCTGCATGTTGCTGTGCATCACAAGCTGGTCCTTCGTGAATCAATAAGTCACCTAATTTAACGTCTGCATTACAAAGGTCACTACGGAATAAGTTTTCACCATAGAAATTATAGAATGCACGTCCCGCTGGATGACGAGCAAAGAATTGTCCCCCTTGATGACCTGGGCAGTCAAATTGAGAGTTACCATCTTCTACGTAATCTGCCAATGCACGGAAGAATGGAGGCAACATATCTTCTTCATATTTTTTAGCTGCCGCTTCAATTTGTTTTACATATAATTCGTAATTCACTTCATTAGCATCGATTACGCGAGTAATCTTGCCTACAAATTCAGGTTTAATAGTGGAGTTCGCATCTTTTTTCACTAAGAATACAGGAATACGAAGAGCTTCAATCAATGGATTGCTTAGTACCTCTTCATGATCTGCATCAGTAATCACAATTGCAGCTACATCAGAAAAATCAGTTTCATCTAATGTCACTGCAAAACGAGTCATAGAATCTTCAAAATCTTGTAATGCATCATGAGAGAACGCAATGTGTAAGTGATTCATAATAAAGCCTCCTATTGCATACTATGAATAGACATAATTATTGAAAACCATTGTCGACATGGTAGCTATGGATATAAAAATATACAGTAGCCGTTTCGTACTAATCTTACACCGAATGACAATTTAATTCAACCTTAATTAACTATTTCTATTATAGCAATTTGTTATATTTTATCCTGTTAAACCGCTAACGTATTATATCCTATAGAATATTATTTTTTATTTCATCTTAAAAAATGCATTTACATTCCCATTTATTTAGATGTGCAAAGCTAACATTACATTTCATAAGATAGTAATCATATTTTAATATCTTGACATCTTATATTGATAATATGTCTCAATATGTATTACATCTTACGAATATTTATTAATAAATTGTCCACCAATACAAGATTTAATTAATTTTTATTCTTAGTTTTTTTATATTACAACAATTCTTTATTATCAAGATAATCATTTTTTCTTTATTCTTGCATTTTTTGCATAGTCTACCGTTATTTTTGCCACAATATAAAAAAGACCCTATATAGGGTCTTTTTCATAATATAATTAAGCAAATACATTCACTAAGTCAATCGTTTGATCACGACCAGGACCTACGGAAACAATACCTACTTCTACACCGGTTACTTCTGCAATACGTTCTACATAACGACGTGCAGCTTCCGGTAATTCTTCGTACTTACGGATACCTGAAATATCTGTTTTCCAACCTGGGAATGTTTCATATACTGGTTCACATTCTGCTAATACATCTAAGCTAGCTGGGAATCCCTGTACAGGCTCACCATTACGGGTATAGCCTACACAGATTTTCACTTCATCTAATCCATCTAAAATATCAAGACGAGTGATAGCCAAATAGTCCAAGCTATTCAAAGCTGCTCCGTAGGTCACAACAGATAAGTCTAACCAACCACAACGACGAGATCGGCCTGTAACAGTGCCAAACTCATGACCTGTTTGACGAAGGTATTCACCAGTTTCATCTAATAATTCAGATGGGAATGGCCCTTCACCAACACGAGTAGAGTAGGCTTTTACTACACCAAAAATATTTTTTAAGTAGTTAGGACCTACACCAGCGCCAACAGATGCACCACCTGCTACCGGATGGGAACTTGTTACGAATGGATATGTACCATGATCAAGGTCAAGCATAGTTGCTTGCGCTCCTTCAAACAATACTTTCTTACCCTCTTTAATAGCATCGATAACGGCAAAGTTTGTATCTTTTACATATGGGCGCAATTGTTCAGCATAACCTAAGTAATCCTTTAGGATTTCTTCAAAATTAACTGGCTCAAAACCATATACTGCTGTTAACATTTTATTTTTTAGTTCTACGTTGAATTTAAGTTTCTTTTCAAATACAACTGGATCCATTAAATCGCAAATACGGATACCAATACGATTTACTTTATCTGCATAGCATGGACCGATACCATTTTTTGTAGTACCGATTTTAGCATCCCCTTTCACAGATTCTTCCGCTTCATCCAAGCGATTATGATACGGTAAAATCACATGAGCACGGTCAGAAATATATAAGGATTTTGCACTTTTTCCTTCTTTTTCAAGGTTTGCAATTTCTTCTAACAATACTTTAGGATCCACAACGACACCAGTACCAATAATATTCATTTTATTATCGTAAAGAATGCCGCTAGGCAATAAACGCAATGCGAAAGATTTGCCCTCTACTACTACAGTATGACCTGCATTATTACCACCTTGGCTACGTACTACCACATCAGCGCGTTCAGATAAATAATCAACGATTTTACCTTTACCTTCATCGCCCCATTGTGTGCCAATTACCATACTTGTTGCTACATTGGTTCCCATATGAATTGCCTCCATTACATCATAGAACTTTCTATATTTATAATTGCCTTCTACCGTGAAAGCTCTCATTCTGAAAGTTCTTCCATTATTAGTATTACCTTCGCAAATAGGCGTTTTACGCATAGCTATTTACACTCTATTATAGCATAGATTGAAAACATTAGGGTAGAGAGCCTCCTATAAATTCCCTACCATCGACTGAATGGTACTAATACTGCATACTCAGGTGGAATAGATGCCAGGAATCGACTTGCTTGCTGCCGATACCCATGCTTATTGAACTTTGCATAAGTAATAGTCAAATGTTCCTTAGCACGGGTTAATGCCACATAGAAAATACGTTTCTCTTCTTCCAGTTTGCCATCCTCAATAGCATAATAGAAAGGAAACCCTCCATCATGAGCACTAGCAATAAAGACATGTTCAAATTCACTGCCTTTAGCTTGATGGACCGTTATTATTGGGATACGACTATCTCCTTTTCGTCGGAACATGCCCTCTCCTGAGTGAAGGGCTGACATTTCTAGTATCGCTTTCACACCATCACGACCTACATAGTGTGGATGTTCCTCTTCTAATTCTTTCATGATCCGATATAGTTCGCGAATACTAGATAATCTACGTTCTCCTGTGGGATCTTCTTTTACCTTCTTCTCATAATGTGCCACTACTCCCATATCCTTCATAATACAAGTAAGAATATCTGTAGGTTTGCTTGTAATCCACTTACTTCGCAAAGTATCCATAGAGGCAGCAATATTAGCGAATATATCTCTATACTTATTTACAAATGCCATACGCTGTGCTTTTGTAGGAAGGATATTTTCTTTCATGGCATAGATCAATAATTTACCTGTCGCTATAATATCATCCATCGCATTATGCGTAGACTGATGACCAATCGGGAAGTATCCACTTAAAAATTCTAATTTGTGGTTTGGTAAATTAGGATAGAATCGGCGATATATATCTAGGGTATCATAAATGGCTTGTACCCTTGGCATAGCTACACTATGACGGCTACACTCTTGCTCCAATATCCCCATATCATATTGTACATTATGTCCTACAATTATGGCCCCATCAGCAAACTGTCTGAATGCTTCCAATACTGTTTGTGCATCACCTCCAACTTCTTGTAAGTGCGCATCACTAAAACCATGTACTAATTCTGAATCACCTACAGGTACGCCGGGATTAATGAATTGTTCGAAAGTATCAATTGTATTGCCGTTCTCATCAATACGGATGGTTGCCATCTGCACAATGCGATCTTCCATGATATTTACACCCGTCGTTTCCACATCAAATACAACGATGTCTTTAGCTACTAACCCTTTTTCTAATTGTTCATAAGGCTCTCGTGTAAAGATTTTTGTACTCATAAAATCGGTGATGCGTAAACCAGTCTTTCTCACTTCTGTACTTTCTAATTCCTCCATACGCTTATCACCAATACCTTTGACAAAGGTTCTGATAATCCGTTTTGTACTCATCAAATCCCAAGGATTCACTAAGCATTTAAAAAATGCCAGCACATCCTTAATTTCTAAGCGCCGGAAAAATTTCAGTTCATCTGCCAAAATAAATTTCAATTTTCCCTCTTCTGGCAATGACTGGTTACATCGTTTAAACTGATTACTCAATTGTATAGCCTGCTTATTGGTGCGCACTAAAATCCCTACAGGAGGCATCTCTTCTCCAGTTCGTAAGCGTTGGATAGACTGAAAAATATACCTAGCCTCATCGTAAGCATCTTCTGCAATAAATATAGAAATAGGCTGCCCCTCTTGCGTGGCTATGGCTTTCGGTTCTTTTTGATATAACGCTCCTACCCGTTGAGGGAACATATTTTTCAGCATGGAAAAAGCGCCCTTAAATAGCATCTGATTAGACCGATAATTTGTATCAAACACCAATTCTAACGGGTTATAATCTCTCCGATATCGATCGATTAATGTGATTGGATTAGAGCCCCTCCATTCATAAATGGTTTGAAAGTAATCTCCACACAGCAAAATATGGTTACCCTTCCACATAGTATTCATCACTTCATACTCTAATTCACTAGTGTCTTGCATTTCATCCACCGCAATATAGGAATAGCGCTGGCGCCAACGATTAGCTACTTCTGGTCGCTGAAAAATCTGATGAACACGAGTAATCAAATCAGCAAAATCCAAACCATTAAGATTCCGTAAACGGCACTCATATTCCATTAATACTTGTAGCCCTGTTTCTTCTAAAAATACAGCCGTCTCCTGTGACATAATATTGTACCATACAGACTGCTCCCGTTTCATTCGTTCCATCGTACGCCTGTAATCGTTGGCTATATCAGAAGAATAATATTGATACTTAGAGCGATACTCTTTCACTGCACTGATGACTTGTCTAATCGTATATGCATAGATTCTAGGAGACATAATATAGTGTTCTTCACTATAGGCTTTCACAAGATCCGGCAAAAATTCACTTAATAATTCTTCTGCATCTTCTTCGTCAAAGATGAGAAATTCTTTAAATAAATCTTCTTGTAATTTTGCTTCTTCTTGCAAAATGGTATAACAAAAGCTGTGAAATGTAGATACTTTCACAGCTTGCGCCTCTTGCCCTACAATGGTAACCATGCGCTCTTTCATTTCACGACAAGCTTTATTCGTAAATGTAAGGCACAAAATTTGATCACCAGTAGCACGTCCCGTTTCCAAGATATGTGCCACACGATAAGACAATGTATTTGTTTTTCCCGTTCCTGCAGAAGCCAGCAATACCATATTTCTATCTAATTCCTGTACAACTTGTTGTTGAATTTCATTAAGCACAACAGTATTTGATTGCATAGTTGCTCCTTATCTTACCAATGAAAGTACGCTAAACCTAGCACTGGTATAGGCCCTAACACAGCTGTTAATGCCCACAACATAATATTCATATCTAAAGGAACATGAAGTACTTCTGTAGCCACTGCATAGGTAAGCATACCTAAAAAGACGTTTATCGCCACTCGTTTAATGGTGAACCAAGCTACTTTGATAATCACCCAGGCTACAACAACGGCTACCACAGCTTGTAGTATGTAATCCATAATTACCTCATTTCTTGACGATGTAATACAGCACCACTCAATGTGACTTCATCGGCGTATTCAATATCACCGCCAACCGGAATACCACGGGCAATACGGGTGACCTTAATCCCTGTAGGTTGTAATAGTCGAGCAATGTATAGCGCCGTTGCTTCCCCTTCTACATCAGGGTCTGTGGCGATGATAACCTCTTGCACTGTATTATCTTGAAGGCGTAGCATGAGTTCTTTCAAGCGAATATCTTCTACACCTACCCCATCAATAGGGGATAAAGCCCCTTCCAACACATGATATAACCCTTTATAGTCACCGCTACGTTCGATAGCGATTACATCACGTGATGTTTCCACCACGCAAATCATCGATCTGTCCCGTTTAGAGCTTGCACAAAACTCACAAGGATCTTGAGCAGATAAATTAAAACATTGGGAACATCTATGTGTGGCTTCTTTCGCTGCAAGTATGGTTTCTACCAAGCGTTGTACATCTTCTGCATCGGCCTCAATGAGATGGTACGCTAATCGTCTAGCGGACTTAGCACCTACCCCTGGAAGGCGACGCAACTCTTCTACTAATCGTTCTAAAGGATTTGTCATATTAGAACATACCAGGCATTCCAGGAAGTTTCAAGTTTCCTGTAACAGCACCTAATTTTTTCTCTGCTACTTCTTTTGCTTTGCGGTTTGCTTCATTCACAGCTGCTAAAATTAAATCTTCCAATGCTTCCACATCTTCTGGGTCGACTGCAGCCGGAGCAATTTTAATGGACAACACTTCTTGTTCTCCGTTCATCGTTACAGATACAGCACCACCACCGATAGATGCTTCAACTACGGTGCTTTTAATTTCCTCTTGTGCTTTTTCCATGTCCTTTTGCATTTTTTGAACTTTTTTCAACATACCTTGCATATTACCGCCACCAAACATAGTGAACCTCCTTAACTATTAGACAAATCGTCTACTTCTTTAACATAAATATCATACCCACTGGCCTCCATATGTTGCAATGCATCATAGAGTAGGGGCTCTTGTTTTTCTTCATCACTGGCCTCTGCAGAAGACCATTTCGGCAGCTTTCGTATCTCCTCTATGCCTTCTTCTGAAAGCATGCCTTTCCCCATTTCTTGATAGTAGGGATTTAATACTTCCTCTGGATTATCATAGACCGTGAGAAAATCATCAATAATACCATCTACATTAGTAGGGTCACTACCGGCGCCTACCTTTGAATTTGTATTTGTCCCTACATAAGTAGGTTTACCACTCTCAGGTGTTGGTTCCACTTCCGATACAGCTGGTATCTCCTCATGAGGTGCAGTCTGTGCCACTTCTTGCGTCACAACTGTCGGTTGTACTATCTCCTCGGATTCGCTAGAACGTTCCACCACAGGAGCTGCTATCGTTGGTTGGGACTGTCCCCCTTGTTGTGAATTTCCTCCAAATGATTTTACTGCATTTAGGTACACCTGCAACTTAGGATCCCTCTTATCGATGGCTTTCACCACAATCGGTCGTCCTATCACTTGTTGGAACGCTTGTTTTCCGCATTCTACATGTTGCTGTTGTACCAAGATAGGGCCCGCAATCGGCGTAGGGAACACCAAAATAGCTTGCTCTTGATCTAAGTACACCAAGGTTCCTTGCTGATAGATGGTATTCAGCAACCCATAGTTCTTGCCTCTCAACCATTTTATCACGTTTGCTAAAATCGTGCTATATTCATGAGGACTCACCATCCCCTGTCCTACAGTCTCCTCTTGCGTCGTGTCGATTATCGTTGTTTTAGGTGTTACCGTTGGAGCTGCTTTCTTTCGCAATGGAGGTGGCAATGGACTTTTACCACCAGAGCCAACTGCCTTAGCTGTGCGAGGTGGTGGTAAAGGAGATGTTGCTTTTGCAGAACTAGTTTTTACTGATGAGATAGGCGGCAACAACACATCATCTTCCACTGGATGGGGAATTTCCTCTAGGACACCATCATATACATCTGTATCCGCCACAGGTGGTGCAGATTCTACCACAGGTTTAGCAACTACTACAGGTCGTTGTTCTGCCCACTCATTCAGTTTTTGGAGCAATGCATCTTCTTGACGATTTACAAATTGTTCCATCGTCGTCATGCGCCCTTCTAATGTTTGGTAAGTACCGCCACCTAATTGCAAGAGTGAAAGTAATCCCATTTCCACAATCACTCGTGGGTTATCTACTTGTTTTGCATTATTTTGTACTGTTTGTAGTACATTGATATAGCGTCCTATCTCCTCCATAGATAACTCATTGGTCTGCGCCAATAATCGCTCTTTATGCGTATCATAGGCCAACAATTCTTCCGCCTCAGGCAATACTTTCGCCACAATCATGGCTCGCAAATGCTCCACTAAAGCCGTTACAATTTGGCGGGCATCACGACCCATTTGTAGAGCTTCATCCACAGCTTGCAGTAATGCCGCTCCATTACCAGTTTTCAATATATCTACCATATCGAGGACCCAAGATTTACTCACTAAGCCAATCATAGTCTCTACTAGAGGAGCTGTAATCATCTCCGAGGTCATACCAGAACATTGATCCAGAATGCTCAAGGCATCCCGTAAACCACCATCGGCATGGACCGCAATCACTTGTGCTGCTGCAGGGTCAAGAGAGATATTACTTTCCTTCGCCACATGCAATAAGTGAGTTGTAATATCTTTAGCTGTAATACGACGGAATGTATAACGCTGGCAACGAGATAAAATAGTAACTGGCAATTTCTCAGATTCTGTAGTAGCGAAAATGAATATTACATGGCTTGGCGGTTCCTCGATAGTTTTCAACAATGCATTCCATGCTTCATTGGTGAGCATGTGGGCTTCATCAATGATGAACACTTTTTTATGACCTACAACAGGTAAAAAGTTCACCTGTTCTCGCAAGGCACGCACTTCATCAATACCTCGATTGGAAGCCGCATCAATTTCGATCACATCTAAGGCTTGTCCTTGTAACATTTGCTGACATGATTCGCAGACACCACAAGGTGTGTCTGTAGGCCCCTGTTCACAGTTAATAGCACGAGCAAATATCTTTGCCATGCTCGTTTTACCCGTACCTCTAGGACCAGCAAATAAATAGGCATGGGCCACTTTATCTTCCCGTATGGCTCGTTGTAATGTATCCGATACGTGATGCTGACCTACTACATCGGTAAACTGTTTCGGTCTCCATCGTCTATATAACGCTAAGTAACTCATAGCCCCTCCTTTCTCTTAAGATATGAAAAAAAGCAGCTAAGCTAGCTGCTTTACCATAGCACTCGAATCTGACAGCCCTATAGGTTTCCTCGTGGCACAAGAGAGTTACCGCTTAATGCTGCTCCAATCAAGGCCTGACATGGTTCACAGGCTCTCCTTGCACAAGCCCCATAGAACTGTCATATTCCAATGCTATTACCCTATTATTATACATGTTTTCCTTGTCCTATTCAAGACTTTCTACACCTTTCTCTCATAAAATATGCTACACTTTAAGTATCCTCTTCAAACGAAAGGAGGTGAGTTCATCGAGGTTGATTACAACGCTCTCATATGGTGGTTTAACTTTCTTACCCCTATTCTGCAAGGATTGATTGTTAATTTTTTGACATATGCAATTCTAAAGTATTACAAGAATAGAAAATAGAAAGAAAAAAGGACGGCTGCCACCGTCCTTTTTTGAGTTCATGAATGATTTTCTACAACGCTCTCAGAAAGATTCATTCCTTCTGCTCCAAGTATACACCATTCTCTCCTAAAATACAATGGTATTATCCTCTGCGCCCTTCATAAGGATGCAGGATTAGATGCCCTTTGGAGTATTCTCCTACATATATATCACTAATAGAATATCCTTGGTCTTGTACTTCTTCTTCCAACCAAGCCATGTCTTTGTCGGCAAGCTCTAGTATATCTGGGTCTACCACTCCATCCACAATCACTGGGTAGCGAATGATATCATCACCGTTCATGACTAATGTTAATTGCCCGTTTTGCTCGAGTACAGCACGGCGTACATCGCTCACAAGGGTAACTCCTGCGCTACGAAGCTTCAACTGCAAATCACTGCCACGAAGACCACGTTTCAAACATTCTCCGACACGAATTTTACCTCGGTCAATAACAATGCTAGGACGTCCATCGATGAGTGTTTTAATCCATCGCACATGAGCGCTGAGAAAGCGCAAGCCCATGACCACGATCGTCCAAGCGATGAGCACTAGAAAGAATTGCAAAATGCCGATACTTTCACTATAGATAACGGCGCCGATGATACCACCTAGGACGTAGTTTTGCACTTGGTCCAACGCAGAGTTAGGCGCTAAATTGCCTTTACCCATCAAATTCATTTGTAAAATGAGGGCTAAGATACCAAGGGTTAGCTTGATAAAAACTAATGTATATCCTGTTAACATATTATCGTTCGTCCTTCTTCACATCTACAATTTTTGGATTCGTATTCATCATTTGTACAGGTCGTAAAGAATACGCTTCCTTGTTCATGGTGAATGTCACTTCAAAATAACTATTCTCAATGTTTACAATCATACGATCTTGCACACGCAATGTGTTAACCCGAATCTTGTCTTTAGGTACCTCTGCACGTTCACTTAAATTATTCAAAAACTGCACCATATAGTTCGATTCTTCCGCATTATCTACATCACGAGTATAGTCATTCACTTGTAATCCCAATAAAAAGACAAGTCCCAATACAATGATGATACCTAAGTCTCGAAACTTCGTATCAAAACGATTGTACATGACTTTCACACCCACTACTAGCAAAGCTACTAGTAAAATAGTTGTCATACTATATTGCAGCAGAGATGTAAACTCTCCTCGTTGCACCACATAGGCATAGGTATAAAATTCCACAATTACCTCACAATTCTTACTTTAATACCTCATTATACTGCGCTCGGTCACCGCCCACAAATTTTGGTCGTACACGAGCTGCTGTCACATGAGCTTCGCCAATTTCTTTCACGCCTAAACGCACAGGTACTGCCACATGTTTCAAATGCATGCCAATGAAAGTATCTCCAATATCGATACCAGCATCGGCTTTTACATGTTCCACCATCACAGGGTCAGCCCATGAGACATAAGCTGTTGTCGCCATGGATCCGCCTGCATGCTGTACAGGCACTGCATTCACTTCTTCATAACCACGCGCCACTGCTGCTGATTGTTCCATCACTAAAGCACGGTTGAGATGTTCACAACATTGAATGGCTACAGCAAAACCATATTCACCTTGCACCTCGGAAAGGGCCCTAAACAATTCTGAAGCTACCTCCATTGAAGAGTCCTTACCAATATATCCTCCTCGTACTTCACTGGTGGAGCACCCTACTACTAGTAATTTACCTTCTTGCAATTTCGCTACCATAGCCAATTCAGTTACAGCAGTTTTCATAGATTCATATAGATTTTCATTCATAGAATACCCTCCCTTTCATTACATACGAAATAGGATTCTCTTAACTTATTAATTAGCCATATGTACCACACGTTGTGGATAGGGAATATCGATGCCCTCTGCATCAAAGCGATCTTTCACATCGGACATAACACCATAATAGACTTCTCTAAAATCACTGGCATTAATTAAAGGATATGCCACAATATCGACAGAGCTTTCACCAAACTCTTTGATGCCAATTTCTAAAGTATCCATATTATGAACCTTGCCTGTGCTCACTAGAATTTCTTTGATAATCTCAATAGCCCGATGATGGTCTGCATTATAGTTAATGCCAAACACAAATGTAATATACCTTGTTGGTTCATAGTTACTGTTCATCAAGTTATTGGACGTAATAGCTGAGTTCGGGATGAAGACAATACGATTTTCTTTCGTCGCAATAGCGGTATTAATAAGATGGATGCCTTTCACAGACCCTTCCACACCATTCACAGAAATCCAATCCCCAGCTTTAAACGGTTTAAACGCCAAGATAATCAATCCCGATGCTAAGTTAGACATGTTATTTTGCAACGCTAAACCAATAGCGATACCAAAGGCACCAAAAGCCGCCAAGAAGTTATTCGTCGGAAATCCCACTAAGGACAAAGCTGACAGCACGACTACGGACAAAATAGTGTAGTAAATAATTTGAGACGCAAAGCTGCGCACCGTTTGATCATAACCGGTGCGACTCATCAATTGTACTGATAGACGTCTTACAAATAGAGCGATATAGCGGCCTATAATCAACACGATGATGGCTAAAATAATACTAGGTAAATATTCCAGTAATAAGGATTGCACATGATTGACAAAGGAAATACTTTCCTCTACATGCTCTGCTACCTTTTCAGCCCCTGCCGCTGTGGCTGTGGCAACTTTTTCTTCTGCTAATAACATACATTATTCCTTTCCTATAACTATATTGTCATTACGTAACTCATAGCATAGGGATATGAGTTCGCCCAGTATTAGATTCTATTATATCCATAGCACTAAACTTGTCAATATATCATGCTAAAGTATACAACAAAGTTTCGTCAAATGTAAAGGCTACTGTTATAAGGGCATTCTCTACATTTACTATAGCCCCATTTTGTTCTATCTCAAAGTTTTTAACAACTTTATAATTCAATAAGCCTAGTATTTAACTAGGCTCATCCCTATTAAAACCAACTCATTTTGCCCAATAGCACGAAAAACTTCTAGAACCAAAAAATATAGGATAGCTGATATACTATCAACTACCCTATATATATTCATTGTATCAAATTATCGATCTTATTTTACTAAGATGAATGTTACATTGATTGGACCGTGAACACCAACGACACGAACAAGCTCGATATCCGCTGTGTTGGATGGACCAGAGATGTGAACCACATTGGTAGGGAACTTAGCTGGATCATTACGATAAATCTTTGCTAATTCTGCCATCGTTTGTGTCATACGTGGATGAATATTTTCAGTACGTAACACAGAGATATGAGTTAATGGCAATAGCCCTAGGGAACGACCAGATTCTTCTGTACTTGGTTGGATAACTGTAGCAGTTTCCGCAATACCCAAGATTGGGAATGTAATCCCAATGTTAGAATCTTTGGCTACTTCAATATTCGCCTCACGACCTTTAGTAGCATCCCATTGATAGAATGTAGCTTGGCCTTCACCTAACTGTTGGAATGCAGCTTCTAAACCATAAGTTTCTACTTCTTTGGATTTAGGGTACACAACACTGCCACCACCACGAGCCATGATTTCATCCACTAAAGCTTGGCCTACTTGAGATGCCTCAACTTCGATGAGTTTAGTACCTAAACGTTCTGCTTCTGTTTTAAACATCTGTACTACTTGCTCATGGCTAAGGTTAGAATACATAGTCTCTTGAGGTCCTTTTGAAAAATCAAAAGGTGTTACAGATGTAGGAATTGAGTCACGGCCTAACGCACGAGATAGGCGACCTAAAAAGGCTTGTTTTTTTGCTTGATCCATTTTATTTCTCCTTTCCCTTTTGTGCTACGTGTTTCGCATATTCATCACGGAATTTACTCATTTTGAGTACGCCCATATCTTTTGCTTTCACCCAGCCACCAACTACTGGTAATACTTTTGTCCAATCTGCCATATGACCATTCTTACTCATTAATTTCATGCCGATAGCACCCATTTTGGTACCCATATCGAACAAGAAGGAGTTCGCAAATACACCTGCCACTGTGTGGAAGATACTGCGTTCAATCGCTGGACGCATTTGTAATTTATCAGCAATCACTTGACGATGTTTCAGTAATAATTCATGCAATGGAATCTTAACTGGACAGTGTTCCCAACATTCCCCGCACAATGTGGATGCATAAGGAAGATCGCCAGCTTCTTCATAACCAACCAACAATGGAGTTAATACAGCCCCCATTGGACCTGGATAGATAGAGCCATAACCATGACCTGTAATGTGACGATACACTGGGCAAATATTCATACATGCACCGCAACGGATACAACGTAACATCTCTTCAAAATCGCCACCTAGAATACCAGAACGACGGTTATCAATGATGATGATGTGTAATTCTTCTGGACCGTCTGCTTCCCCTTCACGAGCAGGACCAGTGATCATGGAGAAGTAGTTAGAGATTTTAGCACCTACAGAGGAACGAATCAACATTTCCATCATTACATCCAAAGATGCAAAGTTTGGCACCAAACGTTCCATACCCATCAATGCAATTTGTGTTTTAGGCATGGAGCTCGCCATACGACCATTACCTTCGTTAGATACGATAGTGATAGTACCAGTTTCGGCTACACCAAAGTTACAACCAGTGAAGCCTACGTCAGCACGCAAGAAACGATCGCGAATATAACGACGTACAAAACGAGTCATTTCTTCAGGATTTTCAGTGCCTTCATACCCTAATTTTTTCGCAAATGTATCACGAATACGGTTACGCTCAAAGTGCAATGCAGGTACTACGATATGAGATGGAGGATCGAAGTCCGCTGTTTGCAAAATAAATTCTGCCAAGTCAGTTTCATTTACTTCGATGCCTGCTTCAATTAATTCATGATTTAAACCGATTTCTTCAGAAACCATAGTTTTAGATTTAACAACCATTTTTGCTTCTTTTGCACGAAGTACTTCCATGCAGATTGCTGTCGCTTCTTTATCGTCAGCCGCAAAGTGCACATGTGCCCCTGCTTTTTCAGCATTTTCTGCAAATTGGTTTAAATAGTAATCCAAGTTAGCCAATACATGGTCACGCAAATCAGCAGATTCATTACGGAAGTCTTCCCATTCCGCTACTTGATCTACTACAGCTTTACGTTTTTCATAGAATACATCCTGTGCTGTTTGAATGGCTTTTACTTTGAAGTCATTAGCAAGCACATCATTAACGCGTGTCTTAAACGGGCGTTTATCGTACACAATATTACTCATGGTGACTCCTCCTATCGACTATTCAACAATTCCGCAATATGCATTACACGGATATGGCGATCAATTTCGCCTTCTTTGTAAAGTCGATCTAACATACCTTCAATATTCATCAAGCAAGCCATATCGGAACCTGCTACAATGTTAGCGCCAGAGTCATAGATATTCATTGCTTTTTCTTTTGTCATAACAGCAGAAATTTCAGGATTTTTCACTGTGAAAGTACCACCAAAGCCACAGCAACGCTCAGCACGATGCAATGGTAAGTATTCTAAACCTTGAATACCCGCTAACAGTTTCATAGGTTGCTCTTTAATGCCCATTAAACGAGTTACGTGGCAAGATTTATGGTATGTCACTTTATCATTAAAGCGAGCACCCACATCAGTTACCCCTAATACGTCAACGATGAATTGCGTGAACTCATAAATTTTAGAGCTCAACTTTTCAGCTCGTGCTAACCATTCTGGTTCATCTTTTAAAATATGATGATATTCATCACGAATAGCGAACGCACAAGATCCAGACATGCTCACTACATAATCAGCATTTTCGAATTGTTCAATTGTATTTTTGATAGCCCCTTTTGCAGCTTCGTTGTAACCAGAGTTAACAAACATCTGACCACAGCACACTTGCTTTTTAGGAACTGTTAATTCGCAGCCAAGGCTTTCAAGAACCTTTACACCTGCCATGCCTACATGAGGGTAGAACATATCAATCAAACATTGTTGAAATAAATGAATTTTCATTTTTTCACATCCTCAACTTTAAAGTAAACTACTATCACTTGATTGGCAAAATGCAACAATCGTTTTCCATCTATGTACTATTCGAATGGTATATTCTAAATAGTTTTCTCGATGATTTTATTATATAGCAATTTTTCTATAATTACAAAAGACTTGCAATATTAGCAAGAAGCCATTTTTATACCATATTGCTATTCATTATCATTCAGTTACTTTGTAGCAAAAATCACACGTTTTACCTAGTGTTATCAAGCCTTATAGCATCAAGGATTATATAATTTTAATGTATTTTAATACACATCAAATCCTTTATTAAAACACACATGTCTTTTCATTCTTTAAATCCTACTTAAAACTAGTGCTATAACCAAAACTCATGACAGAGATAACAATTACTCTACAATTCAACTTTAGAGAGAACATTTTTATTGATAAATATCACTCTTTTCACATGGAGTCAACCTTTCAAATATGGTATGATAGACGTAACACAACATATCTTTAGTTTCCTATTTCGGAGGCACCTTATGAAACGTTTTTATACAGCACTATTACTAGCAGCATTACCTGTAGCATTACTACAAGCACAAATCATCACTCCCCTATCCACAAGTGAGATACTAGGCACACCAAAGACATTCACATATTCCCAACCTAACAGTATTCCCACTTTTGACCGAGTACAAAAATATCGATTTACTGATGTACCTACTAACTTTTGGGCTTATGAATCTATTACAAAAATGACAAAAAAAGGTTTTATGAGTGGTTATCGCAATGGCACATTCAAACCAAATGACCCCTTGTCTCGTGAGGAAGCTGCCTCCTTATTTAGCAATATGCTTGGTGACACCCCATCCATCATGCTAGCTAGCTCATTTTCTGACATCACCTCTGACCGTTGGTCTTCCTTAGCCATCGAAAGTGTAGCACGGGCTAATATTATCAGCGGTTATGGAGATTCTACCTATCGCCCAGAGCAATATATGTCACGCCAAGAGTTTGCCGTCGTGGCAGATAAGTTTTTACACTACCAAGGATATCGTACAGAGGATCCCACTGCATTAGATGCGATTCACTTTAGCGATCAGAAATTCATTGCACCTTGGGCACAATCATCTGTACGTGAATTGGCCACCTTCGGCTTCATCAATTACAGCACAACCGGTTTATTCAATCCTGAAAAATATATAACCCGCGCTGAAGCTGCTGAAATCACCTATCGTCTGCTCTTCTCTAAAGAGGCATCCGTAATTCAAAATATAATTCAGCAGCAACAAATGGAAGAAACTGCCCGAACTTTAATCAAAAAAACATTTGGCGAAAACTACGACTTTCATCATCGAGGAGCTATGTTCTGGCGAGATGGGAAGTTAGTGATTTCCTTTGTATCTTCTAATGATGTCAAAGCTATTACCGCAGAAACCGCTTATATTAAAGATAAATATTTTCTAAGCAATCACATCATAACTACTGGCACCTATAGTTTAGGAGATTTCGATACTCTACAAACAGATGCTGCTTATTTATATCGTCAATTAGAACCTAATGGTTCTATTCTTGCTGTAACACCAACGCCAAATGTGGATGGATTAATCATAACCGTAGATAAATTAACTACAACTACACAAACCGCTTTTGTTAAAAAATTTGGCAAAAAAATTCAATTACGAAGCAATTAATACACCGCCTATTCCCAAATAAAAAAGAGGAACGTTGACAGCTTTAGATCAACTTTCCTCTTTTTTATTTAAAACGTATTGTATGCCTCCCAACCACATTGGGTAACGCCCTAACAATTCACCGCATCTAGTTCTAAGTTAAACACTTCTGTAGCAGGCCCCGTCATGTATACCGTTCCATCCTCATCATAATCCACTCGCAATGTACCAAGATACAATTCTACATCTACAGAACGACCAGTAAGCCCTTTTTCATACGCCATGACTGCACTGGAACAAGATCCTGTTCCACATGCTAGTGTAGCTCCTGCGCCTCGTTCCCAGGTGCGGACTTTTACCGTATTCTCATTCACCACTTGTACGAAATTCACGTTCGTCCCTTTCGGGAAAAGTGGATGCTTTTCAATCATTGGTCCCAATACAGTCAACGGTACTGTTGTTACATCATCTACAAATACCTCTGTATGGGGTACTCCTAACAGCACAGAACTCACCATATAGGATACTCCATCTACATCAAGAGTATAATCTATTACCTTATCTGCTTCTACATCCATAGGAATATTCTTTGCTGAAAATGTAGGTTTACCCATATTGACTTTTACTAACTTTGCCACACCATTATCTGCAATAATAGTAGGCGTCATAATGCCTGCTAAGGTTTCTACAGTAAATTCCTCTTTATCAATAATCTTGCGATCATACGCATATTTTGCAAAGCAACGAATGCCATTCCCACACATTTCAGCCTCACTTCCATCAGAGTTGATAATTCGCATGCGTACATCAGCTATATCAGAAGGCATCACAATAACAAGTCCATCTGCACCAATACCTGTATGTCGATTACAAAGTCGCTGTGCCATATCTGTTACATTAAATTCGGTGTTACCATTATCGAAAAAAACAATAAAATCATTTCCTAAACCATGCATTTTTGTGATTCTCATATCTGTCTCCTTATGTATATAATACAATTCCTATTCTCATAGAGTGGATTCTTAATTTATCGCAAAATATAGCCTGTACTTTATACATTTTGATGAAATCTATATGACATGACTATAATTTATTTGTCATTTATATTACCATGAATATAGGAAAAATAATAGGTACGTTTTCCTAAGCAGTATTAGGTTAATCATATATTGGAGGTGATTTTACTATGCTTCCTGAAGAACGTTATTCTGCTATTCTACGACGTTTGAAACAAAATCGCATTGTCACTGTACACGAACTAGTGCAAGCCTTATCTTCTTCAGCGCCCACAATACGCAGAGATTTAGCCTATCTCCACAATAAAGGTTTGTTGCAAAAGATTCATGGTGGCGCTGCTAGCCTCACCATTGACCACACTACAACGGATATCGATATGATTCCTAAATCCATCATGTATCGCGATGCGAAAGAGTCTATTGCATTAGCTGCCTCTGAATTAATCAGCCCTTCTGGCTTTATATTCCTTGATGCTGGTAGCACTACAGAAATGATGTTACATTATCTACAGCACACAAATGCTACCTTTGTAACTAACGGCATTCTCCATGCTACCCATTTGGCCTCACGCCATATGAAAGTCATCTTATTAGGCGGCACTGTAAACCCTATTTCATCATCTATTGTTGGTAGTGTAGCCCTTAACCAATTAGAATCCTACAATTTTACTCAGGGCTTCTTTAGCACCCATGGTATTAGTTTCAAATCCGGATTTACTACAGAAGATCCTCTGGATGCATCTGTCAAAGAAAAAGCATTACAAAAATGCCACAACGCCTTTGTCTTAGCAGACCCATCTAAATTCGATCGTATTTCCTCTGTTACTTTTGCCACTATTGATAAAGCCTCTATTATTACTACCAAATTACCTAATGAATTATATCGGAACTATGCAAATATTCAAGAAGTTAATCATCATCGTTAATTGTAAAAGCTGTCATCCGTTGGGATTTCTCCCATATTCTATGACAGCTTTTTTGCAATCTATAAAATAACCTTTCCAAAGCATGCAACATTTGCTTTTACATCTATTTTTTTCGATAAATTTGCTTTATAATATAAATTATGTTTTTATATTATGAATTTTGAAATGGAGATAATTATGAGCTTTTTTAAAGATTTTAAAGACTTTGCCATGCGCGGCAATGTAGTGGATTTAGCTGTGGGTGTTATCATTGGTGCCGCTTTTGGTAAAATTGTTACTTCTTTGGTAAATGATGTAGTTATGCCACCTATCGGTTTATTATTAGGTGGGGTGGACTTTTCTAATTTATTTATTCCTTTAACTACTAGTGCTGCTCCTACTACCTTAGCAGAAGCAAAAGCAGCTGGTGTCCCTGTTTTGGCCTATGGTCTTTTCTTGAATACAGTGTTTGAATTCCTTATCATTGCTTTCTGTATTTTCACAATCATCAGCCAAATCAAACGATTCACACCTGCAGAAGCACCGATAGAAATCCGCAAATGCGACTATTGTCGTGAAGCTATTGCTGACGATGCAACACGCTGTCCACATTGCACGGCCGAATTGACTGTCAAAGAATGTTAAATGGAATAACTAGTAATATCTAGGTTTTTGAATTTTACAATTACTTAATACTAATAGGAAAGGACCCGCAACCGAAGCTACAAGTCCTTTACCTATAATTAGTATTATGTGAAATGCATAATGCATGATCACAACAATGTTAGCATATACTTTTATTATGTATATCGCTTTTCAAATATAGCATAACTAGATATTTAAAATCAAGTTTTAAAGTATTCAATTCGCAAAGCCTAAAAAACACGCTTAATAACGCATTCTAAGGAGGCCATAGAGTCTCCTTTTTCTATTATTTATATCTTAAAACAACCACTATATATGAAACACTTTTCAAGTTGATTCTAGACTATATTTCTTAAATTTCTAGCTATACTTTTGTTATATATGGTACAAAAATAAAGGAGCATTGATATAACTATCAATACTCCTTTTTTAGTAACAAATATACTATATTATTCACTTATCGTGCATTAGACATAGCTTGTATTAACATAGCAATTTTCTCATCTTGCGCCTGTAGTTGAGCTTTCAAATCATCAATTTCTTTCGCCATAGCTTTTCTGGAATTAGAAACGCCGTTATGTTGACCTAATTTAAGACTCACACCTACATTCACCATATTTTGACCATTACCCATAGCGCCGCCAATGCTGAACATAGTATCTTCATTTGGACGATAGAATGCACCTAAAGCTAAAGCACTACCACTACGATAATTACCATAACCTGCAGCAATATTCCATTTATCATTTTCATCAAAATCCAATGGGTGCAATGCTGCTAAGGCTGCTGCACCTGCTACAGCTTTATCCATACGTCCATTTACACGACTTTCTAAACCATTCACAGTTTGGTTGATGCCATCAATTTTGTTATTAATAGCTTCCGTATTACTATTGATATCGCCCATTTTTTGATTGATTACGGACTCAATACTTTCTTTTACTTCGTGTAATTGACTACCGTTCACCGCATCTTTAGAATCAGCAGATACCGTACCATTAGCTACATTAGTAACTTTTGTATTATTTGCGTTAATACCATCTTTTGTAACAAATTGTTTGTTATCAATCGTAATACCATTTGTATCTACTTTTGTAGCTCCTGTTGTAACAGTATCTACTGCAAGATCTTTATTCACAGATACTGTGTAGATAGCTTGACCATTGTCACCTGTAGACTCGTTAACTGTCACATTAGCGCCAGCTTTTACTTCTGTTTTTACTGCTTTGATAGCCTCGTTCAAAGTATCTTTACCTGTACCACCGATATTCGTTACAGTCACAGAACCATCGTCTTTGATTTCGGCCGTTCCACCTAATGCTGCTTTTAAAGACTCCGCTGTATTTTTTACTTTCGCAACTTTTTTTCCTAATTCAGTTACTTTTTCATCAACTGTATGCAATTGAGCGCCATTTACTGCTTCTGTGGAATCTGCCGTTACAGCACCATTTCCTACATTCTTAATTGCTTGATTATTAGCATTCAATCCATCGGCAGAAACATAGGTTTTATCTCCAATGCTAAGACCATTTGCATCAATTTTTGTAGTACCTGTTGTTACACTATTTAATGTAATATCATCTTTGACAGCGACTGTGTAGATAGCCTGTCCAGCAGTACCATCAGTTTTAGTGACAGTTACATTTTTACCTTCCGCCACTTCTGTTTTCGCTGCTTTTATAGCCTCTTCCACAGTATTTTTATTGGTACCACCGATATTAGTCATAGTAATCGCACCTGTGTCCGCCACATCTGCATTACCACCTAAGATTGTTTTTACAGATCCCGCAATAGTGCTCATCGTACCTGCTACGGCATATAATTGACTACCATTGATCGCATCTGTAGAGGTTGCCGTAATTCGACCTGCGACTACATTTTGGATCTGCTTTTCTTTACCCGCTGTACCAATAGAGACAACAAATCCTTCTCCATTAGCTTTTCCATCACCTGCAAAGCCGGTGAATTTTAAGGATGTCCCATTTGCTGTCACTGTAGATTCTGCTGTATCTACCGCTGCCGTTGTTTTTGCATAGGTACCTAATGCGACAGAATGTGACATCGTCGTTTTAGCTGCTTCTGCTGCATTATAGCCGCCACCAATAGCTACGCTAGTAGGGTTGGCAATAACACGAGCACCAATAGCTACACCATACCAAGCTGTATTTGCACTATCACCAATAGCAATCGCTTGATTACTAGTAGCTTTTGCACTAGCACCAATTGCTACTGTAGACTGTCCATTTGTTCCTACACGTCCTGACACAGAGTTAGTACCAATGGATACTGCATTATCACCACTAGCAAGTGAATTTGCATCTGTTTATACAACCCTCTTTCATAAATATTAACTGTACATCTATAACTCTAATGATTGATTCCTTCTTCACTAAATCAATCAGCCTTGCTAAAAATAAAATTACTGTATCAAACATTATTAGATTGATACAGCAATTCCTATCTACGAGCTATATTATATAGTTTATTTATGAAGTTTTCATGAATAAAAAGCGCGATTTACATGAAGGTTTCATGAAGTTTATTATATATTAGAACACTAATATGCAGAGCCTTTATTAATAACTTTTACTAGGCGTGGTCTCCAATGAAATGCTGCTTGGTAGGCTACATAACCAAATAAGATCACAGAAACCCCGCCTTGCACTGGAACAGCACCGGATGCATAGATAGCATAACTATCGTAGGCAATCGCTAGTACACTCATCACAAAGATAAGACGGCGCAATCCCATCGTAGCCCCTTCGATGGATAACATCTTGTTCACAGCTACACAACAAAGGATATATGGGAATACATTAGTTACTACCGCTAAGTTCACAAGTTGAGCAAATTGTTCATTTAAGCTTTCATCAGTGGTCATTAAGGCCAAAATAGCTTGTAATGCCAATAAAATAATAATACCTCGCACTGGAGAATCTACACGATTCACTCGGGCAAATACTTTAGGGAAAAATCCTGCTTCTGCACAACTTTTAAAAACACGGCTCAAAGTAAATTGCCATCCCATAATTGCCCCAAAGCAAGACACCGCCATAAGAGCCATAACGAGTTTACCTGCTGTGCCATTAAACATATAGGCAAAGACTAATCCAAATGGGGCCGTAGAGTTCACTAACTCGATGTTAGGAATGATGCCCGCCATAATATTTGTAGATACAATATAGACCACAGCTACTGCCAAAGTACCAAAAAATGTCGCAATAGGTACATTCTTTTTGGGATTTTCCACAGCATCTGCATTCGCTGCGGCCGACTCAAACCCTAAAAAGCCCCACAAGGTGAGAGAAATCGAATGACTGACCGCATCAAATACGGGCAGTTCTTGTGGGTTCCAAACAGATACAAACATCTCTGGATCAAACCAAAACCAACCAAACACGCCAATAAACAAGACTGGCAACATCGTTCCCCAAATAGTAATATTGCTAATTCGTCCTGTACTTTTATTTCCACGTACGTTGACTAAAGCTGCTACCATAAGTAACACAATCGTTGCTAAGCTCACTTCTAGTGGTGAAAGCTGTACATCAAACAATACAGCTCCATATCCTACGATGGATATAGCAATCGCCACATTAGCGATGACTAAGGACACTGCATAGGAGTAGTTCGCCATAAAATGACCGGTCCTGCCAAAGGCATATTCTACATAGCCCCCTAAACCTCCAGACTTTTTTGTAAACAGCCCACATTGTGCAAAAATATAGGCTAAGGTCAAGGACCCTAGTACAGTAATTATCCAAGATAAGATAGAAATAGTACCTACCTCTGCTAATTGAGAAGGTAACATAATAATTCCAGCACCCAACATATTGGCTGCCACGATGGATGTCAGTTGGAATACAGACATTTTTTTAGCGGTGGTTTTCATGTATCAATCCCCTTTCTTACATCACTTGAGTCATTTCAAGGATCCGTGTCGTCAAAACCGCTAGCCTAACTAGTCCGTACGGAATGGCTTCGGATGTAGTTACGCAACTTCATTCATTTATCGATTCATTGTAACACCTTTTTTATCTCATGAATAGATATTTTTTCACAACTTTCTCCCTATTCTTATATCTTTCTATCATTTCTCTATCTTCCTATGATATACTAGAGGAAATATGCTTTGTCCATATGAAAAGAAAGGATGTCCTTATGCAAGATCAAATCATTCAACTCTTAAGCGATGTGAACGGTTTCCTTTGGAATAACATCATTATCGCACTTCTCATCATTGCTGGTGTATGGTTCACAGCAACCACACGACTTGTACAATTACGACAATTACCAGAAATGTTCCGCATTTTAAAATCTGGTGCTGGGGAAAAAAGCAAAGGGGATCATCACATTTCTCCATTCCAAGCCTTCTGCATCAGCGTTGCCTCTCATGTAGGAGTTGGTAACATCGCTGGTATCGCCATCGCTATCGCTTTAGGTGGTCCAGGCGCTGTATTCTGGATGTGGTTCATCGCTTTACTCGGCGCAGCTACAAGTTTTATCGAAAACACACTAGGCCAAATCTACAAAGAGCGCCTACCTGACGGCTCCTTCCGTGGTGGCCCATCCTATTACATTCGTCATGGATTAAATAGTCCATTCTTATCTATTTTATTTGCTATCTTAATCAGTATCACTTACGGTTTAATCTACAACTCTGTACAAGCCAATACAATTGCTATTGCTGTACAACCATGGAATATCGATGCCTCCACAACAGGTCTTGTAGTCGCAGCTCTCTCTGCACTGGTTATCTTTGGTGGGGCAAAACGTATCGCTCAAACAGCTGAATTTTTAGTGCCTTTCATGGCGGGTTTGTACTTCTTAATTGCTTTGTACATCGTGATCGCTAACATCTCTGTATTGCCGACTGTGATTTCTGCTATTTTTACGCAAGCTTTCTCTATTGATTCTGCTACAGGCGGTTTCATCGGTGCTGCGGTGATGCAAGGTATCAAACGTGGTTTGTTCTCCAACGAAGCCGGCGAAGGTTCTGTACCTAATGCGTCCGCGTCTGCTGATGTGAATCACCCTGTAAAGCAAGGTTTAATCATGTCCCTTGGAGTGTTTGTAGATACTATGTTTGTATGTACTGCGTCTGCATTCATCGTTCTTGTATCTGGCGAATATGTCCATACCGATTTAACAGGTATCGCACTTGTACAACATAGTATTGGACACCAATTAGGGTCTTGGGCTCCTGCTGTAATCGCCTTGTTCGTATTCATGTTTGCGTACAGTTCTATTATCGGTAACTATTTCTACGGCGAAGTGAATATTGCGCACATGACGAAAAACAATAAGGTCGCTATCAACGTGTTCCGTGCTCTTGTTATCATCATGGTTTATGTTGGCTGTATTGCCGAATTGAACCTTGTATGGAACTTAGCGGACTTGTTCATGGCATTCCTAGTGCTTTGCAACATTACGTCTATTCTGCGCTTAGGTAAATTGGTAACCATTGCTCTGAAAGACTATGTAAGCCAAAAATCTAAAGGTATTGAAGATCCAATCTTCGACCGTGCTATTTTACCAACTCAAAAAGGTATCACTTGGTGGCATAAAGGTCACGAAAACGAATAATACTTACCATACAAAAAAGAGGAACGTTAACACTATGTGCGTAACGTTCCTCTTTTTTTGGTCTGCATTACATCCTGTTGTGAATTACTTGTAATCTATTACACACCCTATTTCTGTCATTACTATGCTAGAAATATTATACCGGTATAGCCCTCTCTAGTCGGAAGGAATAGATGTATACCTCTTTTACAGGGTATGGTGTCAATCGCTCCAAAGCTTCTTTATAGAGCATTAACTGAATGCGATAGCGTTTTACTAGCGCCTCTTCATCTAGGCGGTCTGTTTTGTAGTCCACTAGCACCCAAGCCCCCTCTTCTAGGAATGCCGTATCGATAATACCTTGTAAGAACAAGTCTTCCCCGTCTAGCATCTCTGGGTACACACGATTCGCTGGGAATAACATGCTGAACGGTAATTCTCGTTCCACTCGCTGTGCTGTTAACAATCGTTGTCCTAGGTGAGACTGAAAGAAATCATAAATACGTTTTTCACTGATTGCCTTTCGTTCTTCATCCGTCAAATATCCTTGTAACGCAAGGGTATCTAAGGCTTGTTTTAAGGTTGAACGAGTATAATTTTGTAACGGCAACCATTGCATCACTTCATGCATGAGGGTACCCCAACGGGCACCACTGCGAATTGGTGTGGATTCATTCATAGAGGCTAAGGTTACATCAAAAGGACCGAGATCTACTGGCAACTCTGTTGAAGCATTCTCCGTACCTACAGCTGATGCACCTACCACATCGCCCTTCGCTACACCCTTGTCAAAAGATTCATCCTCCTGTATTAGTAAACCTGTTTTTTCTCTCATAGGTTCACTCGCTAATGAATCTTCTGTATCATTCGCATTTCTAGTTGTTCTATGTTCCATCGCATTAGACATGATGGATCCTATCGTTTCCACATCATCATGACTACTTGTATCACGCTTATACTCCGGCTCAATCATCTGTTTCGCCAATTCTTCTAGTTCCACAAAGCGCCGTTTAATTTCAGACACGGAAATTTTCCCCGCTCGTTCTGTGGAACTTTCATAGGCATACACAGAGGTCATTCGGTCCACTACGATAGGGTCCAATGGTGGCGCTTCCACTGGTAATTGGACACGTACTTGTTCTAACACATCTACGTCTACGGACGGTGTTTCCTGTGAAACACTGTAATCATTTCCGTCATGAACATGGAAGGACACAGGACAATCTTTGTACGGTATATCTGGGAATTGCGGACTTTCTACCTCTGCAAATTGGCGCAACTGCGTGCCCCCTACTACGTGGCGAGCTAAACTCCGCAAAATCCAATCTAAATAGGAATTACATCCTAGAATTTGTTCTTTCGTGAAAGCACTTTCACCCCACTGTAATACAGGTGCCACCCATTCGCCCATTTTCTTCGTGGCCGGTCGATCCGTGGAACCATTGATGGACCCCTTCATATAGCCTGTAATATACAGCTTATCTTTAGGCCGAGTCAACGCCACATAGAGGATACGCTCCTCTTCGGCTTTCAAATTTTCTTCTAAGGCTTGACGCACGAAAATCCATGGTACAGAGTTATACATGACGCGCAAATCTGGGAAGTATCCTTTTAATCCTACCCCATATTCTTTGTGCAATAGCAAGGATCGGTTCAAATCCATTTTATTAAAGCCCTTTTGGGTTCCCATGAGGAATACTACAGGGAACTCTAATCCTTTACTTTTATGGATGGTCATAATGCGCACCACATTGTCTGCTTCGCTCACCGTTTTGGCAACACTCAAGTCTTCTCCCGATGCCTGCAAGCTTTCAATAAAGCGCAAGAACCGGAATAGTCCACGGTAATTGCCATTTTCATATTGTTTCGCTCGCTCATACAGAGCTAGCACATTACCACGACGCACCAAACCATTCGGCATAGCGCTCACGTATTCCACCACATGCAAGGTGTCATAGATGTGCCAGATTAAATCGGTAATGCCTTGTCGGCGAGACATAGTACGCCATGTGTCCATAGAGTCCACAAAGCGAATCCACCCTGCATTCTGGGAAGACTCAACAAATGGGCGCAACCCACTCCACAAGCTATTCTCTCCTACGGACAAGCGAAGTCTCCCTAGGTCGTTCGCATCCATCCCGATAAGAGGCGATTGCAGGACGATGGCCATGGGCAAATCCTGCTCTGGATTGTCGATAATTTGCAACAAGGACAGTACAAATTGCACTTCCATAGCGCTGAAATAGCCGGATTTTTCCTCTGCATAGGCAGGGATGCCCTCTCGCCGTAAAAGGTCGATCATACGGCTCGCCGATCCAGAGATAGACCGTTTCAAGAGTACAATGTCACGCCATTCCATAGGGCGGAAGGTACCGTCTTTATCTTGCACCACGGCGCCGTTATTCTTCAACTCTTGGATTTTACGAATCACAAAGAGCATTTCCTTTTCATCGTTCTCTAAGTCTTCGCCTTCTTCCTCTGTCTGTGCCTTGTCCTCATCACAGCAGAGAACGTGCACTTCTACATCCCCACCTACCCATTCTGGTGGCACCTCTTCTACAATGCGACCTGTATGGAGCGCCTCTGCCTCACCATAGGTGAGCCCTGCTCCCTCATCGGTCATAATTTGAGAAAAAATAAAGTTGGTCACATTCAAAATCGCTTCATGGGAACGGAAATTTTGTGACAAATCGATGCGTCGTTCCACACCATTCACATCGTGGTCAAAGCGATGGTACTTCTCCATGAATAACTGGGGATCTGCCATACGGAATCCATAGATGGACTGCTTCACATCGCCCACATAGAATCGATTGTCTCCACGGGATACTAAGTTTACGATAGCCTCTTGTACGCCGTTCGTATCTTGGTATTCATCGACCATCACTTCTTTGAACGTATCTTGTAACTCCAGCGCCACCTCAGATGGTTGCAATTCATCTCCCGATTCAGGGTCTACTAATAAGGCTAAACATAAATGTTCCAAATCGGAGAAATCGATCATGCCCGCTTCTTGTTTTGCCTGTTGAAAGTCCTCATGGAATCGTTTCACTAGCTGGATGATACCTCGTACCAACGGCACTAAGTACTCCATTTGCTCTCGCCAATCTGCTTCGGTAATGGCAAAGACACCTTTCGGCATGGCTTGCAGCATGTCTTTTCCTTCAGTCAAGATAGCTTTGATTTCGCTCAAGATAGCTGGATCACTTTCATTCATGGCCTTTGTGGCACGGAGTACAGGGAAACTAAATCCCCCAATGCCGACTACACCTAGATGCATAGCATCCCAAGTGTCCGCCTTTTGCATGGCTTGTAACAGCGTTTGCAGTTCGCTGACCTTCTCCATCCATTTGTCGAATCCATTGCCTAGGGTAGCCAAGCGCTGTGCCTCTTCATAGCGTGCAAGGAGATACTCAATTTGGCGTTGTTGCTCCTCCCAAAATAGTGTCCCCCAAGTAGTTTCTCGCAAGGTCTGGTGTAAGGCGCTTTCATAGGTAGTACACACCTGATCTAACCAACGCATGGGCTGACTTTGAGCCAAAGCGAAGTTGTAGATTAGAAACACCGTGTCCCGTAAGACCTGGTCGGACCGTTCCGTACTGAACATATCGCTCACATCATAAATATTATACAACCCTTGTTCGTAGGCCTCTAGCAAAATCTTATCTAACACATCGTAGCGCATGAGCGCCAATTCCCCTTCATTACCGATAGTGAAAGATGGATCAATATCAAGTTTATAGAAATAACTGCGGATGACCCATTGGCAAAAGGAGTGTAATGTGGAAATATGGGCAGACGGCAACATATTCAGTTGTTCTTCTAAATACTCATCCCCTGTGGCTTGAAACTCCTCCGCTAGTTTCACACCGATGCGGGCTTTCATCTCTGCAGCCGCCGCCTTGGTGAAAGTCACCACCATCAGTTCTTGAATGCTTAACTCCCGCCGCTTCAGACGTTGTATCATGCGTTCTACGAGGACCGCCGTTTTCCCTGACCCCGCCGCTGCCGATACCAAGATCGTTTGGGACGGTAACTGCCCCGGTCTTGGCGCATCAATGGCGCTCTGTTGCGCATCAGTCCATTTCATAGGTAGCTCCTCCTGTTTGTAATGCTTCCATCTTCTCTAATGCTTCCTCTTCGGTCATGGTCTTAATATAGCGATACCGATTGCGGGTTCCATCAAAGCGACATAAGGCTTGGAACTCACAAAATTCACAAGGTCGCCGTTTGTCCTTTTGGTACGGACTGATAGGGAACTCCCCATCCATCATCTGTGTACCACTGTTAGAAATAATTTGCTTTGTATATTCCTTCATAAGTCCAAATTGTTCTATAGTCTTTAAACTTTTGGATGTGCGACTATCCGGAGTGCCATCCTTTTTCAGAACAATCGGTACATAAGGGGAATTACTCTGGTAGGCCCTTGTTACATCTAAGGATTGCAATACATCACCATCAACAAAGTATCCACTATTTTTCAATTGTTGGATATCAGCTTTTTCTTCTTCTGCCCGTCTATGATTTACGACTTCTGACAATTTCACTTGTGGATTACGCACATACGTATAGAGGGCTGCAGCCGTGCCAATTCGATCCTTTGTATTCTTTTCCAGTGCCAATAGATAGGTCATTAACTGCAATTTCAAGCCATAGTAAATTTCATCGGCTCGCACCGTAGTCCCCCCCGATTTATAGTCGATGACCGCCGCATAATGTCCAAGAGGTCCACGATATTCATCAACACGGTCAATTTGACCACGCAGTACGATACTTTCACCATAGTTCTTACCCAATGGAATGCGCACTGGATGCCAACTAGATGTACCCATACCAAAGCTTTGTTCTACTTCTGTGGTGGAAAACTCGCTTTTCTTGGACCAATCTACGAGACGTGTTACCGTAGCCGATAAAGTAGATGTTAATCGAGTATACAGTTGTGCTTCGTACGCATCTCTTTCCTCCGTGCCCATCACCGCATCGGCGGCTTCACGACATAAGGATTCTTGTTCTTCCTCTGTTAGATCACGCCATTGTCTGCCCTCTTTCAATAGATACTCCCCTAAATAGCGCAATGTATCGTGGAGGAAGGTTCCAATTTCAGGAGCTCCAAAGGATTTCACCTTCCGTGGGGCTAATCGTAACGCATATTGTGCATAGAAACTGTAGGGACAACGATGGTATCGCTCTAAGCGTGTGACGGAACCCGTTAAGGCATCACTGCGTAGCAATAGCCCTCGCACAATGGACTGATTAATACGCGGCACTGCATTGGAATCGAACATGCCTCGTGTGGCAAAGAATACCTCTCCTCGGTAGCCCGTCTCCAATCCCCAGTTATAGAGGCTCCACCAAGTGGAGGAGATAGTGTCGCCTTTCATAAGGGCACTCATGCAACTAGAAAAGAGTCCTAAACTTTGGGATGGTCGCCATAGGTAGTCCTGTTCTCGCCCTTCTGGCATAGATAGGGGCGCCTCTTCGATATCTTTCACATACCCATATTGTTGTAACCTCCGCACCACCAAAGACGGTTCCATTTTGGATCCTTCTTCATCAGATGTGACATAAGACAGGTGCAGTCCTTGGCTAGCACGGGTGCAGGCTAAATAGAACAAGAAATTTTCATTGAACATTTGTCCCAAGGCGCCCGCCGCTAGCTGTACTCCTACCTTCGCTAAAGCGGTCCGCTCTTGATCACGCAGAATACCTTCATCTCCCATTTTGCGAGGGAATACCCCCTCATTAAGTCCCAGTACATAGACTTCCTTCGCATCTGTCATATAGCTACGGTCGATGGTGGTAATCGTCACATGGTCCAAAGATGGCGGTACCAAGGAGTAGGTCACTTCACTGAGGCCTTCCTCGATGATGAGCCCCATCTCTTCTGCGCTTAACTCTTCTGCACCTGTCACAGATGCACACTCCTCTAACAATTGAATAGCATGTTTATATAGCTGTACATGGCTGGCACTTTCTTGCACATCCCCACGCTCTTCTGCCTCGTCATACCACACTTTCAGTTGCTCTGGAATGCGCCAATCTTGCATGGTTTGGAATAAAAACTCACTCCATTCCTGCCCCGTATGTGGCAGTTTGCAGAAATCGTAAATAGGGCGTAATACCTGATGCAATACTCGGTCATGTAAGTCTTGCATCACGGCCCGTCGATCATCGTCTTCCCTACCATAGATCCACGTATCTCGGAGCCACGCCGCCCCTTGAATACCGTATTCTAAGCAATAATTTTCTAATCGATCTACTTCTTCACGTGTGAAGGGAGCAAAATCTGTTTTCAGCAAGCGGAACACCGCATCATGGTCAAAGAAAGTACGATGTACATGGAAGATGCCTTGTAAGAACTCCGCCAGTGGATGGCTAGTCATCATCTTCCGTTGGTCCGAGAAGAAAGGAATGCCATAATTTAGGCACGCTTTTTCTAGTACATCACCATAGGATTCCATGTCCCGTAATATAATGGTGCAGTCTTTCCATCGATGACCTTCCTCTTGACAGTATCCCAAGATCTTCCGGCACACTGCGTCCGCTTCCCGTTCTCGATTGTAAGCACTCACCATGGTCAACGTATCATCGGTTGTGTTCGGTTTCATGGGCGTCCGGAAAAACTGTGTATTCAACTGCTGTAATACAGGGGTTCCTCGATAGACTTCGGACATGGTATGCACCACCGCCTCAGGGTACCAGGTCATCATATCTCGGTAGGTCTCCCAGACCCGGAAATACATGGACCCCTTACGATTGTGTACCTCTTCCTCTAAGGATGGTAAGCTAATCGTCATATGACAGGACTCACTAAGAGAAAACAACCGTTGAATCAAGCGATACTGCAACGGTGTAAACCAATGGAATCCATCTACAAAGACATGGCAATCCTTCATGAGCGGAGACTGTGGCAATATGTCGATTAATTCTTCCATAGAATCTTGGACACCCAACTCTTCCAAGGCTGCATCGTAGTGTTCTAACAGCAAGGACAGCTCTTGTAATTTGCGGCCTAATACCATAGAATCTACTTGTTCCACAGCCCCGGACAAATCCTTCGGTGTTACTCCAAAGGCTTTGCACTCCGTCAACAACCCTTGTATAACATCTCCAAAGTGTGGTTGTTTCGCTGCCTGTTTAAATAAGTCCAATTCCCCAGCAGATTGCTTTAAGAGCACCCGAAGGACTAGTTTTTTGCCTAGCTCCGATAGACCACCTTCTTTCACTTTCCCCAAGGATTGATACACTTGATAGGCTAGCCTTGTCATACCCACTACGCGCACGGTGGTGAACCCTTTTTCCTTACGATACTCCGCTAGTTTGCGCTCCATCATATACGTGGCAGGGTCCGGCACAAGCACTATAATTTGATGGTCTGGATGATCCTGTAAAATTCGTTCTATTTCTGCGAAACAAGCCGTGGTCTTTCCCGTGCCGGCTCCGCCAATATATAACTGTGGTTGCATGTCCAACTCCTTTTCCTCTCAACATGTTTCATCTATCTCTATCCTATCATGTCTAGGGCAGTTAGTAAAATTGCCAGGTCCCTCAACAGATTGACCTGGCAATAGTATGTATGTAATTAACGGTATGCTACTCGTTTTGGTTGCATATCGTGAAAGTGCAAGCGCTCCTTCGCAGTAGCTTCCCAATCGGTGCCCGGTTTGCCATAGTTGGCATACGGATCAATGGACAAGCCACCACGTGGTGTAAATTCGCCCCACACTTCAATGTATTTAGGCTCCATCAATGCCACTAAATCTTTCATGATGATATTGATACAATCTTCGTGAAAGTCCCCATGGTTGCGGAAACTAAATAAATATAATTTTAAGGATTTACTTTCCACCAGTTTTTCATCTGGCACATAGGAAATGTAAATCGTTGCAAAGTCCGGTTGCCCCGTCATTGGACAAAGGCTTGTAAACTCTGGACAGTTGAATTTTACAAAATAGTCATTCCCTGGATGTTTATTAGGGAATGCTTCTAGCACTTGCGGTGCATAATCTGTAGGATAGTCCGTATGGCTACCTAAAGCATGAACACCTTGTAATTCTGCTGCATTACGACCACTACTCACGAACTAAAGCCTCCTTATTTTTATACACTACTTTCTCTAATGCATTGATGAGGAAGTAGCTCACCACACCACACACGAACTGACCTACTACGAGGGAGCTCACTAATACCCAGTATGGAACTGGCAAGAAATAGGTCAACCAAATTGGTACAATCAATCCTGGTACAAAGGTAATGATAGGAATCAATACCCAGTTACCTAAGCCTTGGCGCTTCGCAAGAACGATCAAACCTGTTGTCAATAATCCTACGATAGCTCCACCGATAGCATCTACTAAACCAAAACCGCCCATCACTGTATTACTGACAAAGTTCGCAATACCAAAGGCTGGAATGGTAAATGGGAAGATTGCTGACAATCCATAGAGCGCTGTGGCAATGCGCACTTGATACTGACCAAAGGCAAAGCCTTGTGTACTGATCATAAGCGCCAAGTACATAGCGATAGAAATGGCAGAAATCGTCAATCGTTGTGTGTTGTTAAATTGTTTCATTATAACTCCTTAGTTTTGTTTACAGACAGGAGGATCTCGAACTGTCTATCTAATACCTACTACAACATAGGTCGTAGTCACCTAGAACATTTCTAGGGTTTTGAAAAGTTCCGGGTATTCCAATGTACCATTGAGAGGCTCCGCATTATGATCTAATCGAATCCCCATCATATGCTCCCGGTCCAATCCTTCTGGTGGTTCTACACCAAAGTTATGTGCAAAATCATAACCCAACCGTGGGTAGTACACATTACTACCGTGCACGAACAAGTAGGCATATCCCATTTTACGCGCCAAGCGTTGGCCCTCTAGAATGAGCGCTCCTCCTACACCATGTCCACGCATAGACTGTGCTACCGCTAATAAACCTAGGATAAGTACTTCTTCATTACCTACTTTTCCACGCAAGAACATACCATATCCTGCAATGGCATTATCGATAACAGACACCAAAGATAACTTAGGAATATACGCATCAGACTCGCGCAACAATTCCACTAGTTTATATTCTCGCCCTGTACTGCGATCTGCATTAATATAGGCTTCACGCACGAGAGCTGTGACCGTATAAAATTCACGCTTTTTCTCTTCTCGTATAATCATAGTTCCTCCGGTTCATGATGAAAGTACACCAAATGGATTGCTAACCTTTAGTATACCGAATTTCTTCGATAATATCAAATGTATTTTCCCTATTTCTTAGCTTTCTTCGCTAATCGAGTTTGTTCTTTTTGCTCTTGTTTCGTCAATCTTTCTTGCTCCTTAGCTTGCTGTTTTGCTAGTTGCGCTTCCTTCTTAGCCTGTTGTTTTGCTAATCGAGCTTGCTCTTTTGCTTGTTGTTTCGCCAACTTTTGTTCTGCTTGTAACCTAGCTCGCTCCGCCTTTGCTAAACGTTGTTGCTCTTTCTTCGCCAATATTTCTTGTTTTCGTTGCGCTTTCTCTAATTGGCGTTGTGCTTTTGTATCTAAGCGTTCCTGTTTACGTTCTGCTTTTTGCAATAGAACCCATTCTTGTTTAGCCGCTTTCATAAGTGGTCGTTGTTCCTTTTTGGACGCATCCCATTGGTTCCCAGCCATAGCCTCTTGTACTTCTCCGTCAATGGGCTGTAAGGTTATATTCCCTCGATCCTTCGCTGAAGGCACTACTAATTCTAAATGACTTCGCTGAGAGGATCCTTGTTGAGAGGTGCGCACTTGTACACCGCTACGATGTGGCAACGCAGATGTATCAATTTGGAAAGCCTCCATTTTCTTTTGGATTTCTTCCTTCGTCAAGGCTGGTTCCACTGTGATTGGGGTGCCCTCATCGGCACTATCTGATTGTGCTTTACCTGATTTTGCTTCTTCTTGTTCAATTTCATAGTTCATGATGGAACGACGATTCTCATTGTACAGTCGCAATGCCAACATACGGTCGCTTTCATTCATAGTTTCACGACGTGACACCACATCTGCCATCATTGGAATGAGTTCTTTTCTAATGAAAGCACGTGACCCTAAATCCACTCCTTTTGTATCCGTAATCGCTCCATGTTTTACCAAGGTCATGAGCGCTTGGTACTCCCAATCAGGAGGGCTCACTACACCATAGGGATTCGCCTCTGCTTGGGCTACTGTCAATCCGCCGGCTATCAATGCCAATGCTATATAATATCGCAATTGTTTCATATCTATATCCTTTCTATTATCCATGTCGTCCTACATACTGCGCCTTTGGAAAGTCTGCTAGCCAAGCTTCTTCGCCACTAGCACGGACAGACACGACTACCGCCGTAGCAGGACCGCCACTATGATCTAACTCATCATCAGTCATCTTTATAGATTCTATGGATGCCCCTTCCAAATAGCTGACCACCGTCAACTCTTGGCGTATGCCTCTAGAACCAATGGGTATTATACGAGATGTACTAGGATGTGCCAAGGCTCGTCGAATCTCATCATAGGTCACAATCCACTCTGGTTGTTCTAACACTTCGTTGCCTACTAAGGGCTTCCCTAATACGTACACAGCATAGGGTTCTCCTGAGCCAAGCACTTCTGGCGCCCCTAACCCTAGAGCCGTAATCCCTACGGACGTAGTACTCACCTTCATATTACTTTCATGGCTACCATTAATGGGCACATCAATACCAAGTGTGTCCAGTTCCTCTTGGATTCCCTGTACCACAGAGGTCACCACTGTATCATAGTCACCGCCAATGAGGTATTGTATGGCTTTCACAGTACCTCTTGCACATAGAATTTCCAGCATTGCCACACGCGCTGCGAAGGCGCCCACCATGTCATAGGGCACGGCTAGCACATCATGTTCTTGCAACCCAATGCCACTGCTAATATCACTGGCAATGATCCAGTCTTCATCCGCTTTCAAGGAAAGTCTCGTTATATCACGCATGTCGTTTACCACCAAACACTCGATTCAATTGACTCACTACGAGAGCAGCCCCTACATAATTAAATGCATAGGCTAAGGACAATGGCACAAATAAAACAGCCACAACCTCTACACTTTGCATCATCCATGCAATGACTGCTAAACCAACCCCTACATTAATAATATACCCTAGTATACCACCAACTACATAAGAGAAAGATGAAGACATCCACTTCATTATATATCCAATACTAGCCCCCGTACCTGCCATAATGACAGCTACCGCTACATGGATAGGTACGCTAAGAGGAAACCCCGTGGAAGCTGCGGTTGCTACATGACCTAAGGCCCCCAGTACAGCACCCGCTACAGGGCCTAACAGTAACGCCCCTACAAAAGCTGGCGATGAATCAAATCCAATGGAGTATACTCCAAAATGAATCTGCCCACCTATAGCGCAAAGGGCAATCAATATAGCATAGGTCGTAATAGTTCGTATATTCATAGTAATCTCTCCTACTAACAATTAATTCATACAATTTCTATGTTTATTATAGGTGACACAATCATATAAAGCAATCGTTCATACTCTTTTCATTTTCACCAAGTATACTCTATATAAAATCTCTTTAAACTCTTGTAGAAATACGCTACAATACATATATATTCTACGAATATGATTGAAAGGAGCCATTATGAAAGTCTTACTTGTTGAAGATGAAGAAATGTTAAATAATATTATTGCTAAACGTTTAAAAGTAGAATCTATGATTGTCGATCAATGCTATAACGGCGAAGATGGGCTAGATTATATTTCTACTTCTAGCTACGATGTGATCATCATGGATATTATGATGCCAAAAATGGATGGCCATGCCGTAGTAAAACATATGCGTGAAGAAGGGAATAAAACTCCTGTCTTATTCCTAACTGCTAAAGATTCCTTAGAGGATAAAGTATCTGGTTTGAATCTAGGCGCTGATGATTATTTAGTGAAACCATTTGAATTTGAAGAACTAGTGGCTCGCATTTATGCTCTTGCACGCCGTGGTCGTAATCAAGCTGTAGAAGATATCATCGCTGGTCCGTTGCGAATTAACCAAAAAAGTCGCTCTGTCTTTCTTAACGATACTCCCGTTACATTAACCACTAAAGAGTTTGACCTACTTTTTTATTTAGCTAGTAATCAGAATATCGTCTTGTCTCGTCAACAAATTCTTGACCATGTATGGGAATATGATTATGAAAGTTATTCCAACCTCATCGATGTGTACATCAAAGACTTGCGCAAAAAAGTTGATATTGACGAATCCTTTAAGCTAATCCAAACTATACGTGGCGTAGGCTATATGTTCCGGACTGAGGAATAATCTATGATGCATATACTCAGACAATTTGGACAGTACATAGAGTCGCTTCTATTACGTGTTCCCTTAGTCTATAAGATTACAAGTTGGTACTCTATCTTCCTCTTATTAATGATAGGGCTTCTCGCCGCCTTTGTAATTCAATTTACCCATGTTTGGGATACCCATGAAATCCGCACAGATTTGCAAAAATCTGTTATTGAAGCAGCTAATAATGCTAAGAAATACAAACCTTATGAGGATGGCGTTTTCCTCTTAGTATATACCCATGATGGCATTGTTATTCGCGGTAATATACCAGATCAGTTCCCTGAAAACACACCGCCATCCTTTGATGCTATTACAGAAGTCTCTCAACAGGGGCACTCCTTCTTATACTATGATGCACCTATTCAGCATCGCCCCGGGGTGCAAGGCTATGTGCGAGGCATTGTTCCAATGACCTTTCTCGATAGAAAGTCAAATAACATGTTCTTCGCTTTATTGTTAGGGGGTATTCTCTTTGTCACAGTAGCTACCATTGGCGGCTATTGGATTATTCAACGCGGCTTAAAACCTGTTCGTACCGTAACAGACTTAGCTGCACAAATTTCATTAAAACGAGATTTGTCTGAACGTATTGAAAATATCCCCCAATCTGGAGATACCATGTATCAACTGGCATCTACCTTTAACCATATGCTCAGTAGTTTAGAGGATTCTTCTAATCGAGAGAAACGCTTCAATGCCAATATTTCTCACGAATTGCGAACCCCTATCGCTGTCATTCAAGCTGAAAGTGATTATGCTCGCCAATATGTAACAACAATTGAAGAAGCTAAGGAAAGCTTTCAAAATATTTTTACACAAAGTAAAAGTATGGCAGATATGGTATCCCAACTTCTAGAAATTGCCCGCCTTGATAACACTATGAATATTACAAAGTTACCCCTCTCCCTCTCTAATGTAGCAAATCAGTTAGCCTCTACCTATGCTCAGCTATGTCAGAGTAAAGGGCTTACTTTCACAAGTCATATCGATGAACACATCACTGTGCATGGCAATCAAATTTTATTACAGCAAGCTATGGCTAACCTTTTGGATAATGCTCTAAAGTTTGCTGATAGCACAATACATTTCGAGGTTTCTTTAGGAGAAACTATTCACATCTTTGTTCAAGATGATGGTATTGGTATACCACAGGAAAGTATCCCTATGATTTGGGATCGATTATACCAAGTAGACCCTTCTCGTACCTCAAAAGAAAACAAAGGTCTCGGTCTAGGATTATACCTCGTACAAAATGTAGTACAATTACACGAAGGTACTCTCCAAGTGGAAAGTACTCCCCACGAAAAAACACTCTTTGGTTTTTATTTACCAATTCATAAAGATACTGAAGAATAACAAAAGAGGATATCTGACGAGCGTCAGATATCCTCTTTTATATATACCACCTTATTCCAAATTCGGACGATTTCCATATACTTTCAATACTAAAGAGCCTATGACTATCATCCCCAAACCTGCCACTAAGAATACATAAGAAGTTCCCCAATAGGTTGCTACAATACTAGCAAATAGAGGTCCCATCATATTCCCTAATTGTTGGGATGTAGTAGCTAACCCAAATACTCGCCCACGCACTGATGGTTCTGTATTCACGGTCATGGCCGAACCAAGAGACGGAAAAATTCCTACAATAAATACTCCTATCAGTAACTGTAACACGCCAAACCACCAAAGTCCAAAAGGCATACTTTGCAATAATAATATAGTTCCTGTACCTAAAAGACCATAAGAAATGACTCTAAAATAACCACGTTTTTGTCCATAAGCCGCCCAAATATTGGTCATAATCATTCCCATAACACCACCGCCACTTAAAATGGATCCCGCTAACATAGCTGCCCCATCCATAGTTCCTTTTAACTCTCCTACATAAATAGCTACAATCGGTTGCAGCATAAGCATTACTGATTGCACTAGGAAGTATAGTCCTAAAATATGTAATAACACTTTATTACTAGCGGCCTCCTTTAAATCTTCTTTAAAAGAAGTCATTTTAACAGGTTCCACGCTATCTACTGTAGGCTCTTTCACAAATATAGCAATCACTGCGGTTACCACAAATAAAGTAACACCTGCTACAGCAAATACAGGACGCATACCCACTGCTAATTCTGTTATGCCTCCTGTTAAAGGGCCTACCGTATTGCCTAACACTAGTCCCATCTGAAAAATCCCCATAGCTGTTCCCACTCGCTCTTTTGGCACAGACAAAGATACCATAGTCATAGCAGCTGGCATAAATCCATTAGCAAAGCCCTGAAAGGCGCGAACCATTAAAAATTGATACTCGTTTTGTACAAATGCCCCCCATAAATAAGATATACCAATTAATATGCCTGCTCGGATAGCCATCAACTTTTTTCCATGTGCATCTGCTAATCGTCCCCATATAGGAGCCATAATGGCAGCAATACAAAAGGAGATAGAAAAGGATAACCCGGACCAAAGTGCTAATTGTTCTTGTTCCACTCCCAGTTCTAGTAAATATACGGGCAAAAAAGGGATAATCATAGTGTAACAAATGGCCAATAAAGACATTCCTATAGTTAAGATCCAAACTGCGACCATCCCTGTTTGCTGTAATCGTTTCATATTTCACATCCTTTATATTGATATACGTTCTAGTCATATTGTAACACAAATACCTTTTTACAACGCAAAAAGAGAGGATCCTTGACATCGTATCAAGTATCCTCTTCTTTTAGCAGTCATACAGTTATTATGCCTTATCATTTTTTACGTTGTTTAGTATTTTATTTAATATACTATACAAACTGCCTACTTCTTCTCGTGATAAGCCTAATTTTGATTCTATCAACTGTGGGATATGGTGAACTCTATTCTGTAATGATTTCCCTTTTGCGGTTAAAGTAATGACCATAGACCGTTCGTCTTCTTTTAACCGTTCACGGATAATCAAACCTTTTAACTCTAATTTTCGCAATAACGGAGTTAATGTACCAGAATCTAAAAAAAGTTTCTCCCCAATCATTTTTAGATTTAATTTCTTCCACTCCCAAATTACAGTCATAACGAGATATTGCGTATATGTTAACCCTAGTTCAGACAACTCTGGTTGGCATGCCCGTAATACTTCCTTGGCTGCTGCATACAGAGGAAACGCGACTTCCTTCTCTATTGATAGTGTTTCTTTCTCTTTCTTCATCTTGGACTTCCCTTAATACTTTACCTAATACCTTACACAGAAAACCGTCGATCAATCACATCTTGTAATGTTAAACTTTGCATATATTCACGTAGGTGGTTTTGTAAATGTTCCCACAATGGCAAGGTGCGACACCCTTGACTCATTGGACATGTGTTCACTTCTTCCTCTAAACAAGCCACAACGGCAATGGAGTCCTCTGTAGCCGCCAAAATATCATAGACTGTATAGTCTTTTGGCTCTTTTGTTAATTGGTAACCACCATACTTACCTCTAACACTTTTTACATATCCAGCTGCACTTAAACGCGCTACGATTCCTTCTAAATATTTATCAGAAATTCTTTGGCGCTCTGCCATTTCACGAATAGATACATTCCGATCTACACTGTGTTCCGCTAAATCAACTAAGATGCGTAATGCATATCGACCTTTAGTAGAAATTTTCATAAATAATACCTCTTCAAAAGTAGGATTTATACCTAATGTATATTATATATAGAATAACGAACTTTGTCTATATAGATTATGTACATAATTAGTACGCAAAATGCATAACTACCAATCATAATACGCATATACATAGGTTTATGAAGCATATTTTCACACTCTGAAAACCAATGTCTCACACCAGTGCACTCTTTATTTTTTATTTATTAGTATATTTTATATGATTATATATCTTTTATAATTT
>OBVV01000036.1_pt1 | contig 86441 bp, 87 predicted proteins | sample 1476221 | NCBI WGS metagenome assembly OBVV01 (sample SAMEA2580029, study PRJEB22360) | human gut metagenome | biome: human gut; feature: human-associated habitat; material: faeces | place: Denmark | collected 2008/2010 | reverse complement strand
TGATTCTGTATTCACGCACTTAATAGACGGTAAAATAAGAAAATTGTTTATATATTGCCTCCGTAGTGTTATTATACGAGATAAAGGATCTTAGTAAAAGTCGTTATAGCATGCTATACCTATTCATTGTGGTATAATTGCAAGAGGTGAAATCCGATAATTTATAAAAAGAGAAAGACATTCATGAGAGATTTATTATCTAAAAAAGTCATAGGCAATTAGAATTATTAGAATTATTATTTGAACATAAACGATGGTTTCATCGTTCTGAACTAGCAGAGTTATTAAATTGTACAGAACGTGTAGTCAAAGATGATCTATCCCATGTTAAATCTGCTTTTCCTGACTTGATTTTTCATTCTTCGACTAATGGTATACGCATTATTAATACCGATGATAGTGATATTGAAATGGTTTACCATCATTTCTTTAAGCATTCAACTCATTTTTCGATTTTAGAATTTATCTTTTTTAATGAAGGTTGTCAAGCTGAAAGTATTTGTAAAGAATTCTATATCAGTTCATCTTCGCTCTATCGTATTATTAGCCAAATCAATAAAGTGATTAAAAGGCAATTTCAATTTGAAATCAGTCTGACTCCTGTTCGAATCATTGGAAATGAGAGAGACATTCGTTACTTTTTTGCATAATATTTTTCAGAAAAATATTATTTCCTAGAATGGCTATTTGAAAATTTTTCATCAGAGCCCCTATCTCAATTGTTAGAATTGGTTTATAAGGAAACAAGCTTTCCAATGAATTTGTCAACTCATAGAATGTTAAAGCTGCTCCTGGTTATTAATTTATATCGAATAAAGTTTGGTCATTTTATGGAAATAGAGAAAGATTCTTTTAACGACCAAAGTTTGGATTTTTTAATGCAGTCGGAAGGAATAGAAGGTGCTGCTCAGAGTTTTGAATCAGAATACAATATCTCTTTAGATGAGGAAGTTGTTTGCCAATTATTTGTGTCTTACTTTCAAAAAATGTTTTTCATAGATGAAAGTTTCTTTATGAAATGCGTAAAAAAGGATAGTTATGTTGAAAAATCTTACCATCTATTGAGTGATTTTATTGATCAGATTTCAGTCAAGTATCAGATTGAGATTGAGAATAAGGATAATCTGATTTGGCATCTGCATAATACCGCACATCTGTATCGTCAAGAGTTGTCCACTGAGTTTATTTTATTTGATCAAAAAGGGAATACAATCAGGAATTTTCAAAATATTTTTCCTAAATTTGTTTCAGATGTAAAAAAAGAGCTTTCTCATTATTTAGAGACTCTTGAGGTTTGTTCTAGTTCAATGATGGTAAATCATCTATCTTATACCTTCATCACTCATACCAAACATTTGGTGCTTAATTTACTACAAAATCAGCCAAAGCTGAAGGTTCTGGTTATGAGCAATTTTGATCAGTATCATGCCAAATCCGTTGCAGAGACACTTTCTTATTATTGCAGCAACAATTTTGAACTTGAAGTTTGGACTGAATTAGAATTATCAAAGGAATCTTTAGAAGAATCGCCTTATGATATCATCATTTCTAATTTTATTATTCCTCCGATTGAGAATAAGAGACTGATCTATTCAAATAATATAAACACGGTCTCACTCATATCTTTGTTAAATGCCATGATGTTTATTCGATTAGATTAGTGAGTGAAAGAAGACTCCATCCATCTCTAGGGTAGATTTCCTATAGATAGGTGGAGTCTTTTTGAATATTAAAAAAGCTTCATATGATTTATCATGAGAATTGAAAAATACTCATTAAATAGAATCATATGAAACAGTTCATTTTTATCATTAGCAGAGTTACTAGTTCCATTCATTTGTATGCTAGTCAATGACGAAGAGGTCCTCATTACTTGTAACCTCGGTGACATAGTATGCTAGGCATGACAAACCTTGCTGACGTTTGGTTAGCCCTTTTTCGGAACACTTATTCATTGCCAAGTGACGAATTGATTTTTTGTAGTAATATATGACATTGTGTTTTCCTTTTTATTTTTTAAAGCTGAGGACTGTTTTTCCACGTGAGCGACCATTAGCGACCTTGTCTAAGGCGCTATTTACCTCTTCAAATGGATAGACTGTATCGATAGAGGGTTTGATTTCTAATTTACTAAAGAGGTCAGCTACCTCTTGTAATTGAGCGCCATTGCTTTCTACAAAGATAAAATGGTAGTGGACGCCGTATTTGTCAGCCATCTTATCAAATTTGCGACCTGCTAAGCCAAGAATAATCTGTTTCCATTTTGGTAGATTCATGCGTTTGGCAAAGGCACCGTTTGGCATGGCACGAAGGGAAACAAGATGACCACCTTTTTTCATGATAGACATTTGTTTTTCAGTTTCAGCTCCACCGAGAGTATCGAGGACATAATCCACCTGGCTAACAGTTTTTGTATAATCCTCTGTTTTGTAATCGATAAATCTATCTGCTCCTAGTTTCAAGACACGCTCAGCACTATCTCCAGAACCGTTGGTAATGACCTTCAAACCTTTGGCCTTGGCAATCGGAATGGCCATGCCACCGACACCTCCAGTACCACCAGAAATAAAGATCGTTTTCCCAGCTTGAGCGCCCATGAGGTCAAGAGCCTGCATGATAGTCAAGGCAGTCAAAGGTACAGTAGCAGCTTCCTCGTCTGATAGATAGTCTGGAACCTTGGCTAAGGCTTGGCTATCGACAGCTAGGTATTCTGCAAAGGCGCCGATATGATCAAGTGGCAGACGGCCAAAGACACGGTCTCCTATCTGAAAGTTGTCAACTTGCTTGCCAATGCTTTCAACGATCCCACCGACCTCGTTACCTGCAGTTTGAGGAAGTTTGTAAGGAACAATCATCTTGACCTCACCACGAGAGATCATGTTATCGAGAGGATTAACACCGGCTGCGGTGACTTTCACCAATACTTGTTTGTCTGTAATACTTGGTTTAGCGATTTCTGTGATGTTCAGTGTGATATTGTTTTTGTTATAAGTAGTGTGTTGTGCGGCTTTCATGTGATTTCTCTTTTCTTTTTCTATATGATTTTATACCTGTATCTGATACAAGTATATGTTATTTCCAGTAAAAACTGACTTGTTATCAAATCAGTTTCGGACTTGTTTAGCTTGTTTATATAGATTGTCAATGACATCTTCTAAAGTTTGATTTGCTAATTCCTTCTCTAATTGAGATTCGGCACTAGCGAAAAGCGGTGAAACTGCTCCTTGGATATGTTTTCCAACAGGGCAATCAGGATTGCTATTTTGATGAACAGGGAATAAACTAATGTGATTGATTTCTTGAGTAGCATAGTAGATCTCTAGTAAAGTCATTTTCTTTGGAGACTTACTGAGTTGATAACCTGTTTTTCCTTGCTGGGAATGAATCAAATCTGCATTTTTCAATAAGGCAATCACTTTTCGAATGTAACTAGCGTTAGTCCCAACACTAATAGCTAGTGCTTGAGAACTTAAGGTTTCCTTGCTTTCACTAATCATTGTTAAGATATGCAAAGCAACTGAGAATTTTGTATCCATATGAATCCCTCTCTTAATAAACTTGTATCAGATACAAGAACAAGTATAACATAAATTAAAAGAAAAGCAAGTCTTTTGTTTTAAATTTTAAAAAATTTTGAGTGCAATCAGATTAGAGCTGTCTGGGAAGGGTGTTCATAAAATTATACCGTTGATATCCATTAGTTGACCAAAAGTAGAACAGATACACAAAAAAGCCTTGTAAATCAAGGCTTTTTCCTGTTGTATTTAGATGCCCCCTACAGGGATTTGGAAAGGACTTTCATATTGAGAGCAATTAAAAATATTGAAATATAAGTGATTTTAGGTATTTTCAATGTCATGATTTAAAAATGGGACAAAAGTGGGGCAAAAACCATACAGATTCTAAACTGTATGGTTCTTTTTTTATCTAACCAAGAAAGGTTAAAACTTATTAAAACAAATGCAATCAACTGTTGAAAACTTTTTAGTCCGTGTAATATAAAAACAAGTAAAAAGTTGAACTATAGGGAATATTGTGTCATAATAGGTAATAGATGAATAATTAATAGATTGGAAATAATGCTTTCTTACCTTAACAAGTTGAATTGGTTATACATTTTTTCGTCGCAATTGTGTCTATCTCTCGAGTTTAGCTAGTTTTTATAAGCTCTGGTTTCTAATCAATATAACAAATTTTAGAAGTGCATAAGACAAGATGGTGACATTACTACAGTCATTTCTAGTCACCATATGTTGCTGGCACAGGCTGTTTGTAGTGTTGGCTATTTACTAGTCAGTTTAATCGGAGTGTTTAATTTTTATTGTTGAAAGGTTTTTATATGGAAAAAATTCTATCTTTAGGTCTGACAGGTAGGAAATTACTTGCTCAGGGTTTCTTATTTGTTCTGCTAGGTCTTATCTTGATGGTTACGGGGACTTGGTTGCCAGTAACGGTTATTCGACTGGTTCTGTTTTTAGCTTGGATAGCAACGGTCTTAGATTTAGTATTACGTATTTTCAAAAAAAGTCAGTCAACGGACACCTTGGGAGTTGCACTGGTTAAATTGTTAGTGCTGGGATATTTGCTTGGCTCCAATTTTGCGACGGATGTGCCGATTTATATTTTGGCTCTTGTGATTGGAGTTTATCAGATTTTTCATGCTACTATCAACCTTGTCACCTATGTTCTCTACCGCAAAAACAAAATTCGACCTCGTTTTCGTCTCTTACTAGATGGACTCGTACTAGTTTTTCTTGGTGGGACTAGTCTTTTGTCCTCTACAGGAAATTCTGTCTTTCAACTCTTTGTATTAGGGGCTTATTTTTTCCTTTATGGTGTGTCCAATATCCGTGACGGTTTCTTGTTTGAGGAGGAAATTGGGAAAAACCATCTCAAACGTCGTGTAAGAATGAGCTTACCTATTGTCCTAGCCGCTCTCATCCCTGCAAGTACTTTAGCAAAAATCAATAAATTCATGCAGGAAAATGCTGATGAGAGAGAGGATATCCATCTTGGAATGGTGAAGTCTGGTAAGACAGCGGAGCTTGAAATTTTTGTTCATACAGCTGAGACCTCTCTGTTTTCGGCAATTGGTCATGTGGATATCTGCTATCAAGGCCGTGTTATTTCTTATGGCAACTATGATCCGTCTTCTGAGACCTTATTTGGCATGGTAGGAGATGGTGTCTTATATTTCTGTGATCGTGACAAGTACATTGACCTATGTAAACGTGAGAGTCAAAAAACGCTTTTTGGTTATGGGATAGATTTGACGCCTGAAATGGAAAAAGCAGTTCAGAAAAAGTTGGCTGAATTGAAACAACTGACGATTCCATGGGAGCCAAGTGCAGATAAAATCATGACAGGTGATGGTAAGGAAGACTACACCTACGCTTATAAAATCAGACATGAGACAGATGGGGAACTTTATAAATTTATCAAATCTAAGTTTAAATCCTACTTTGTCTTATCTACAAACTGTGTGCTCTTGGCTGATACCATAGTCGGTCAGGCTGGCACCGATATCCTCTCACCCAAAGGATTTATCGCTCCAGGAACTTACCAAGCCTACCTTAATCGAGAGTTTGAAAAACCAAATAGTATAGTCGTATCTAAACATGTTTATTAAGGAGAATTTATGAACTTAGTAAAAAAATACACCCCGTTAATCCTTTTTATAGGGCTGGTTGCTCTTGTAATTCTGAATGCATCGAGCTTTATATCAGGAGCAATCTCTCTCTTTGATGTAATATCAACCTTGATTTATGGTGCTGTTATTGCTTTTGTGCTTAATGTTCCTATGAAAAAAATTGAACAGTACTTAGTTAAATTGAAGGTAAAGGCAGAGTTGCGTCGTCCGATTGCCATGGTACTTGTTTTCCTAGCTCTTATCTTAATCGTGATTGCTCTTTTGGTTTTGGTGCTGCCAACCCTAGCCCAGACTATTAGTCAGCTGGGAACAGTCCTTTCAACAGTCCTTACTCAACTTGGGAAATTGCTAGGCAGCTCGGAATTTGTAACCAAAGACATGTTGTCAACTATCGTATCAGGCATACAGGGACAATCTAGTTCTATTAGCCAAGCTTTGATAGGTTTTTTATCAGGTCTGACTAGTAATATCGGCAATATTTTTTCAAGTTTGATGAATGCCTTTTTGATTATAGTCTTCACCTTTTTATTTTTATCCAGTAAGGAACATTTGGCAGCGATGACGAGTCGACTTCTAAAAGTTTTTCTTCCAGAGAAGGTGGTGATAAAGTTGACTTACATTGGACAAGTAGCACTAGAGACTTATGACCAATTTTTGATGAGTCAGCTGATTGAAGCAGTTATCATAGGAGTTATGATAGCGGTTGGTTACAGCGTGTTTGGGATACCCTATGGAGTAATGACAGGTATCTTTGCAGGAGTGCTATCGTTCATTCCTTATGTAGGGCCTATGATTGCTTGTGTTGTGGGAGCGATTTTTATCTTCACAGTGAGTCCTACTCAAGCCTTACTTTCTCTTCTTCTATATCAAGTTATACAGCTGATTGAAGGAAACCTTATTTATCCTAGAGTTGTAGGTCAGTCTATTGGTTTGCCAGCTATTTTCACGCTTGCGGCTGCTAGTATTGGAGGGAATCTTTTCGGACTACTTGGAATGATATTCTTTACCCCCGTATTTGCTGTTATCTATCGACTGGTTAAAGAATTTGTCGTTGCAAAGGAAAATCAGGTAGATTAAGAAAAACTAAATTTAATAAGATATACTGAGAAGAGAGTGAGAGATTCTCTTCTCTTTTATTTTTAAATACTTTTCTACAAAAAGCTATTAGACGTTAAAAAAAGCCTTGGTTTCAAGGCTTATTTCTGTTGATTTAGATGTGCCCCCTGCAGGGCTCGAACCTGCGCCCCATAGCTTAAGAGTCTACTGCTCTACCAACTGAGCTAAGGAGGCAACAGAAAAAGCTGAGAATGTAACTTCCCAGCTATTTTAATATGCCCAAAATGGCAGCTAGATTATTTACGAAAGGCATCAAGGATATAGGTGAAACCAACAATTAAAAATGCAAAGGCAACGACATAAACGACAAAGACACTTGTAGCTACTGGATTGAACAAAATCACTAGACCTAGTAAAAATGCAAGCAACGCTATCCACATGATATGGTTGCCAATAATAGGGAAAATCAATCCCAGACGATTGCCTTTAAAGAAAGCTATAATGGCTTCTACAATTAACCAAATTCCTAAAATAGTTGGAATGACAACTGGCAGCGTCACAAAGCCATAGGCAACGAGGTAAAGAGCTAAGAGAAGATTAACAATCCCTTGGAAAAGATGAGCTGGTGAGCGAAGCTCTTTTGGTACAGAGAAATAGCCTAAAATAGCTGCTATAGAAGAAACCAGTAAACCAAATGCAATCCACCAGCTGTAAGCAACAAGACTAGCTACGGGGTTTGTAAATAGGAAAAGTCCTAAAAGGACAAAAACAACTCCTGCAAGGAATAGCAGTAAACGATTAGAAAATTTCATTTCAATACCCCCTATATAGTATAGTTTGATAATAAAAATATTATACACCTTTTTAGAGGAAATGTCAATAAACAAAATGGAAAATTTGGAAGTTTCAGTCTGATTTATGAAAAGAAAATCAGTTTTTATTATTTTGAAAATAAAAAGAGAAGATAAAATTTGTCTTCTCTACATGAAAATATTGTATGGCATCAAAGCAAAAGTAACTGGCTTTACACTATTTGTAAAGATGTAATTTGATTCAAAAAGAAAAGATAGATTTAAAATGTGGGACAAATGATGGGGTAAATCAGTTATAGACAAGCAAAAAAAGCCTTGATTATCAAGGCTTTTCCTGTTGTATTTAGATGCCCCCTACAGGGATCGAACCTGTGACCCACGGATTAAGAGTCCGCTGCTCTGCCAGCTGAGCTAAGGAGGCAAAGAAAAAAGCTGTATTGGTGCCGAAACTTCACGGTTTGTATTGAACCCGCGCAATTAAGCAGGTGGGCAACTCGCTCTAACTGAAGCTGTTTCCGTGTGAGACGGCCTACATGCTGTTAGAAGACTTTTGTTTCCCTAATAATACAAAAAATAGTCGGTCAACACTTAAGTGTGAAGTCGTACACCACAGCGTTTCTATGTTTATATGATACCACTTTTTCAAAAAAAATCAAGAGGAAAGTGCAATTTTTTGAAAAGGATTTCAGATTTTTCGCAAACGGTCGATAGCTTCCTTTCTTTGAGCCAAAGCCCGTTCATATTTACCGGTATCTTCTGCTTGGAAATAGTGATGACTACGAATTTTTTCTGGCAGATAGTCTTGCTTGACCCAATTTCCAGGATAGTTGTGTGGATAGAGATAGTCTTGGGCATTCCCTAGTTCCTTGCTTCCGCTGTAGTGCCCATCACGCAGGTGTCGCGGAATAGGCAAGTGCCCTGATGTTTTGAGGTCAGCAAGTGCCTTATCCATAGCTATATAGGCTGAGTTGGATTTTGGAGAAAGGGCCAAATCAATGACGACATTGGCAATGAGAATGCGGGCTTCTGGGAAACCAATCCTTTGTGCAGCACCCAGAGCAGTCACGGTGTGAATCTGGGCTTCAGGATTGGCCAAACCGATATCTTCATAAGCGATAACAGTCAAACGACGAGCGAGACTTGGCAAATCACCAGCCTCAATCAAGCGGGCAGCATAGTGAAGACTGGCATCAACATCTGAGCCACGGATAGACTTTTGCAGGGCTGAGAGGACATCGTAGTGTCCATCCCCATCTTTGTCCATGGTAATATAACTCCGCTGCAGGCTATTTTCCATGATATCCAAAGTTATATGGCGGATTCCCTTGTCATTTTCGGGGGTAGAGAGAACAGCCAAGTCCAGTGAGTTGAAGGCAGAACGCAGGTCTCCATTTGTAGAGGTGGCAATGAAGTCCAGCGCATCCTCATCTAGTTCTACTGGAAAATCAAAACCACGTTCAGGGTTATTTAGAGCTATCTGCAGGGCCTCTTTGACGTCTTGGTTAGACAGAGGTTCCAACTCAAAAATTTGAACGCGACTGCGAATGGCAGGAGTGACAGAGAAGAAAGGATTTTCAGTTGTAGCGCCAATCATGATGACCAGTCCACTTTCCAAGAGAGGCAAGAGGAAGTCTTGCTTGGTTTTATCTAGTCTATGAATCTCGTCTAGTAATAGGACGAGACCACCAGAGAATTTCGCCTCTTCCGCAATTTCTTGCAGTCGCTTTTTACTATCAACTGTCGCATTGAAAGTTCGAAAGGCATACTTAGTAGTCCCAGCGATGGCTGAAGCAATACTGGTCTTGCCGATTCCAGGAGGTCCATAAAGAATCATGGAGGACAGGCGGTTGGCTTCCACCATGCGACGGATGATTTTTCCTTGTCCGACCAGATGTTCCTGACCGATGACCTGATCGATGGTTTTAGGGCGCATGCGAAGTGCGAGATTGTCTGGCATAGCAGTCCTTTCTAACGTGGATTTTCTGATACATATGTGGTAAGATGGTAGTATCTATTTTAGCATATTTCCGAGCAATCGGGGCGATTAAAGAGTCGCATAGAAAGAGGACAAAATGGCAACATACGGATTTTTAGATGTTTTAGAGGAAGAGTTGGAGAAGAATTTTCCCTTTGACTTTGAGATTAGTTGGGACAAGCGCAACCACGCGGTTGAAGTGAGTTTTCTATTGGAAGCGCAAAATGCTGCAGGTGTGGAGATGGTAGATGAAGACGGAGAGGTTTCATCAGACGACATTCTCTTTGAAGAAGCAGTCCTTTTTTACAACCCTGCTAAGTCAACAGTTAATGAAGAAGACTATCTCACGGTCATCCCTTACCTACCGAAGAAAGGTTTTTCCCGCGAATTTTTAGCTTATTTTGCGCTATTCCTTAAAGATACTGCCGAGGTTGGACTAGATGCCCTTATGGACTTTTTGGAAGACCCAGAAGCAGAAGAATTTGTCATGGAATGGAACCAAGAAGTCTTTGAAGAAGGAAAAGTTGGCTTGGAAGAAGGAGAATTTTATCCTTATCCGAGATACTAGAAGGAAAGCGAGCTTGCTTTGAGTAAATGTAAAGGGAGGTAAATCTTGACGGCGGAAAAAAAATATATTGGTGCTTATAGCCGAGATGCTAGAGACTATTTTTCATTATTGCCTACAGAACGAGAAATAGTAGAGCAATTACATGCTATTTATAGAGAAGGAAAAGGGATTTTTGTTTTATGTGGTAACAGAGGGTCAGGAAAATCAAGTCTTAAAAATATTTCTTTGGAATTTGATAGAAAGTATAGAGGAGATAAAGATGACAAAGAAATTCTTGTAGTAAATGTATCTTTTTTCAGTGGTAATAAAGATTTTCATAGAGAAATTTTAATGCAAATTCCTAATGCTATTTCCAAAAGAATGGAGGATATTGAAGACTATTTTGATGTTTTTTTTAATGATGATAGAGGATTTTATCCAATTAATGTTGAGGAAAAGATAAAAGAATACAATTGGCTAGAACATAATCAAATTAGAAAAAAATTTTTAACAATTCATAAAAAGTTGAAAAAAATCGAGGAAAAAGAAAATACTTCAAGTATTCATAATTTATGTAACAAGTTATTAAATAAGACCAGCGAAGTAGAGGAACAATTTAAGCTTTTAAATAAACAACATGGATTTCAAAAAAATAGCTGGTTTTCTTTTGAAAAAAATCGAGTAGATATTTCAAGTTTTCGAAGAAATATTGATGAACTGTATCATAAGGTTGAACACTTTGAAAGAAAATCAGTCGAGCTGGTAAAATTGGAGAAATTTTTGTTTATTTCTCAACAACAATTGCAATATTTTGATCTAGAAATAACAAATACAAAGAGGTATTTAGAATCAACTACTTCAGAAGTATCATCCGAGTCATCTATTGATTTAAGTGCTGATATAGGAATAATAAAATCGGGATTTCAATTAAGAGGGAAAATTTCTTCAAGTGATAATGAAGAGTTGTCTCGGGAGTTAAAAAGTATTGTTACTGAGGAGTTAAAAGAGCGTCAGCTACTACGACTTTTAAAAAACATGTCTGAATACTTTAATATTACTTTTTCTATAGATGAATTAGATAAATGTAACACAGCTATAATTATTGATTTGATTGATAAAAATAAAAGGTTATTCTTTGATTGTGGTGTTTCGACATTGCTAATTACAGATATATCTACTGCAATATCTTTATTGGAAAAATCTGATTATATTTCTGAGCCTAATATTATTGTTGTTCCTGACTTAGGCATTTTGGATTATATTTACAGGGTTAATAAAAAAGGGCTGTCCCTAAGTTATGAGTTTATTAAAATCCTAGATTCCTATTTCATGAATAAAATGAATAATAGGGAATTAAATTACGATAGAAAAGATACTGGTAGGAGAGGTTTTTCAAAAGGATTTGAGCTTTATAAGTTTATGAATACCAATCTTTATAGAGATATAAATCAACTTTATAAACCTATAGTATTAAAGTTTTATTGGGAATTAATTGACTTACTGGATTTTGTCGGGGAATTATCTAAAGAAGAATATGTACAGTTTGAGAATAGTTTTTTTAATAATAATGACTTGCATTCTTTAAAAATTAAGTTTATTCTGCGTAAAATAATAGAGCAATTAACGTCACAATCTTTTAACTACTTTTTTATTCTCCAAGATGAGCGAAGCCAGTACGAACATGCTAAATTATTGCCTGAGTTCAGTTTAAAAGAACGTGATATTTGTGAATTTTTGCGAAAATTAGCTTTAAAACCAACGTTGCTTTCTGATGAGACAGCTTTTTTAAAAATTAATCATACAGATTCTGAAACTAAGGTATCTTTCGACTTCAGTATAGAATTTTCTGATTATCTAAAAAAATTAGGATTTGATGATGAAACTTTTAGAAATGTTTTATTACAACTATCTAAACCAAGAAAAAAAAGTATACGCTATAGAAGAAACTGTCGCTTTGTAGAGGAATTTTATGATCCTTCTCAAGGAGTTGATGATGCACGAAATATCGTAAAAAGAGAGAATGTGGTTGGTGTTATTTTATTCTATCCATACGACCATTCAGAGAGTGCTGACCCAGATTACAAGCCTTTACGAAATGGTATTATTGTAACTGTAACTGATTTTGATGAAATTGTACTATATCCATACTTAGGTTATATCGGTTTACATTCTCACAAGGAGAGTTATCTAGAAGAATTTAAAAAAGAATTAACGAACCAAGGTATTCCAATTCATGAAATAAAAGACGATAAATTGTGGGAAGATTGTTTTAAGGAAGATAATAAAGACCTCGAAGATAACATTTTTAAAGTCTGTGAAAATGAAATAGAAAGATGGCTCCATGATATGATGAATAGTAGAAAAATTGATAAAAAGTAAGATATACTAATAACTCATCTGAAACATAAGGTTAGGAGACTACAAGAGAAGTATTTTACTTTCTTAATAATATTTAGTGGCCTCAATACTAACGAATGTTAGTCAAATGAAAATTCTAAAATTGTTAGGACATTAATCTTTCTGAACAGAAAATGATTAGTGTTTGGAATATTACGGGACGAGAAACGCTATTATGAAAACTTGTTAGCAGAGCTGGAAAAGGAAATGTTAGAAGGAACTGAAGATGAAACTAGAGATTTCTGATTTTACAGGCTGTAAGATTGCTTTGTTTTGTGGGGATAAGCTCCTGACTATCTTACGTGATGATAAGACAAGCATTCCCTGGCCTAATATGTGGGAACTGCCAGGTGGTGGACGTGAAGGTGATGAAAGTCCTTTTGAGTGCGCGGCGCGTGAAGTTTATGAAGAACTGGGAATTCATCTGACTGAGGATTGTCTGCTTTGGAGTAAGGTGTATCCAAGTATGCTTTTTGCGGATAAACAATCTGTATTTCTAGTTGGTAAGTTAACACAGGAACAGTTTAACAGTATCGTCTTTGGAGATGAAGGACAGGGTTATCAGCTCATGAATGTTGAGGAATTTCTTAGTTCCAGTCAAGTTGTACCTCAGTTACAGGATAGAGTGAGAGATTATATGGAGGAAGTTTGATAAATGGTGAAGCGTAGCAAAAATATCAATATGTTTCTCATGGATGGGGAAGTGACTGGAAAAATCAAATGTACTTTGTCAAATTGGACGGGAGTGATTTACAAAATACCTCGTATTCAGTTGGGAGATTTAAAGTCGCGTGATGAAATGAAACAAAGTGGTATTTATTTCTTATTTGGTCGAGATGAAGATAAACAGAAAGATGTGACCTATATTGGTCAGGCGACAACTCGGAAAAATGGTGAAGGGGTATTGTTGCGAATTCAAGAGCATACCCGCGATACTCACGCAGATTATTTTAATGATGTCATAATTCTAACAACTCAAAATAATTCTTTCGGTCCAACAGAAATTAGCTATCTGGAAAATAAATTTACTCAACTTGCTAAAGAAGCTGGTCGCTACATTGTGAAAAATGGGAATGATCCAAATCCTGGTAATGTGACTGAGGAAAAGGAATCTGAACTGGATGAAATTGTTGAAAATACGCTAATGATTATTGGAACTTTAGGTTATCGTGTTTTTGTTCCAATGACAAAGAAAGTTAGTCAAGATTTGACTGATAATCATTCAACTTATCTTTATTTAAAGCGTAAAACTAAGAAATCTAACAAAGTAATAGAAGCAACTTGTGAACGGACAACTGAAGGTTTTGTTGTTTTAGAAGGAAGTCAAGTAGAAATAAAGGATTCTCCATACCTTCCAGCCAGTTTAAAAGAAATGCGTCAGAATTTAATAGCTTCTCGGGTCATTCAAGATGGAGTATTAAAAGAAAAACAACTCTTTTCTAGCCCTTCTTATGCAGCGGCTTTTTTGCTGGGTATGCAAACGAACGGTCGAACTGATTGGAAAGATCAGGATGGAAGAACTTTAAAAGAATTAGAAGAATTAATAGATTGATAAGGAAAAAATTTATGGAAACATGGCAAGAGTTAAAAGTTACAGTTAAGCGTGAGGGAGAGGAGTTAGTCTCTAATCTCTTGATTGAGCTGGGTGCCCAGGGTGTTGCGATTGAAGACAGTATGGACTATGTGGGCAACGTCAATCGTTTCGGTGAAATTTTCCCTGAGGTCGAGCAGCAAGAAGAAATCGTAGTGACAGCCTATTACCCTGATACGGTTGATGTAGCAACGGTTGAGTCAGATTTGCAGGCTCGTCTAGCAGAATTGACAGATTTTATGGATTTGGGTGAAGTCAAGATGGGGACGACTGCCTTGGCTGAGGAAGACTGGGCAGACAACTGGAAGAAATACTATGAACCTGCTCGCATCACTCATGATTTGACCATCGTGCCGTCGTGGACAGACTATGAGGCGACTGCTGGGGAAAAGATTATCAAGCTGGATCCTGGCATGGCTTTTGGTACGGGGACCCATCCAACCACTAAGATGAGCCTCTTTGCCTTGGAGCAGGTTCTTCGTGGTGGGGAAACAGTGCTAGATGTGGGGACTGGATCAGGCGTCCTCTCTATTGCTAGCTCGCTACTGGGTGCTAAGGAAATTTTCGCCTACGACCTAGATGATGTAGCGGTTCGTGTGGCTCAGGAAAATATTGAGCTCAACCCTGGCATGGAAAACATCCATGTAGCTGCAGGTGATTTGCTTAAGGGGGTTGAGATTGAGGCAGATGTCATTGTGGCTAATATCTTGGCGGATATTCTCATTCATCTGACAGATGATGCTTATCGATTGGTCAAGGATGAAGGCTACCTCATCATGAGTGGGATTATCAAGGACAAGTGGGACATGGTGCGCAAGTCGGCTGAGTCAGCTGGATTTTTCCTCGAAACTCACATGGTTCAAGGGGAATGGAATGCCTGTGTCTTTAAGAAAACCAAGGATATTTCCGGTGTGATTGGAGGCTAGCATGCAGCAGTATTTTGTAAAGGGTAATGCTACCTCGCCAGTCATCATCGAGGATAAGGAAACCAGCAAGCATATGTTTCAGGTAATGCGCTTGAAAGAAGATGATGAGGTTACTTTGGTCTTTGATGATGGAGTCAAGCGTTTGGCGCATGTGCTGGATGTGGAAGCTCGTCAGTTTGAGTTGGTCCAAGAACTAGATGACAATGTGGAACTGCCCGTTCAAGTAACCATCGCATCTGGATTTCCCAAGGGAGACAAGCTGGAGTTTATCACTCAAAAAGTAACCGAACTCGGAGCTAGTCAAATCTGGGCCTTCCCAGCAGACTGGTCAGTTGCCAAGTGGGATGGCAAGAAATTGGGTAAAAAGGTTGAAAAACTAGAAAAAATTGCCCTTGGAGCAGCAGAACAAAGCAAGCGTAATTTGGTCCCAAGTATCAAGCTTTTTGAGAAGAAAGGAGATTTTCTAGCCCAACTTGACCAATTTGACCGCATTGTAGTGGCTTATGAAGAGTCGGCAAAAGAAGGAGAAGCCGCTGCGCTTTTACAAGCAGTTAATGGACTCGAGAAGGGAGCCAAATTGCTCTTTATCTTTGGTCCAGAAGGTGGTCTGTCACCTGCAGAAATCGAAAGTTTTGAAGCTAAGGGAGCAGTCTTGGCAGGTCTTGGTCCTCGTATTTTGCGAGCAGAAACAGCACCGCTTTACGCCTTATCAGCCCTTAGTGTTTTATTAGAATTAGAGAAATAAGAGGAAGAAAATGGAACAAAAACACCGTTCAGAATTTCCAGAAAAGGAACTTTGGGATTTAACAGCCCTATACCAAGACCGTGAGGATTTCTTGCGTGCAATCGAGAAAGCTCGCGAAGATATCAACCAATTTAGCCGTGATTACAAGGGCAATCTTCATACTTTTGAGGATTTCGAGAAGGCCTTTGCGGAATTGGAGCAAATCTACATCCAGATGAGCCATATCGGTAACTATGGTTTTATGCCTCAGACGACAGACTATAACAATGAAGAATTTGCCAATATTGCCCAAGCTGGGATGGAATTTGAAACAGACGCTAGCGTAGCCTTGACCTTCTTTGACGATGCTCTGGTGGCAGCAGACGAGGAAGTCTTAAATCGTTTGGGGGACTTGCCACATTTGACTGCAGCCATTCGTCAGGCCAAAATCAAAAAAGCCCACTATCTAGGGGCAGATGTGGAGAAGGCCTTGACCAATCTGGGTGAAGTTTTCTACAGTCCACAGGATATTTACACTAAGATGCGAGCTGGGGATTTTGAAATGGCTGACTTTGAAGCCCATGGCAAGACCTACAAAAACAGCTTTGTTACCTATGAGAATTTCTACCAAAACCATGAGGACGCTGAGGTTCGTGAGAAATCCTTCCGTTCCTTCTCAGAAGGCCTTCGTAAGCACCAAAATACGGCTGCAGCAGCCTATCTAGCCCAAGTCAAATCTGAAAAACTACTAGCAGATATGAAGGGTTATGACTCAGTCTTTGATTATCTCCTGGCTGAGCAAGAAGTGGACCGTGCTATGTTTGATCGTCAGATTGACCTCATCATGAAGGATTTTGCGCCCGTTGCTCAGAGATACCTCAAGCATGTTGCTAAGGTAAATGGTCTTGAAAAGATGACCTTTGCAGACTGGAAATTGGATTTGGATAGTGCCCTCAATCCTGAAGTGACCATTGACGACGCCTATGATTTGGTCATGAAGTCGGTAGAACCTTTGGGACAAGAATATTGTCAGGAAGTTGCTCGCTATCAAGAAGAGCGCTGGGTAGACTTCGCTGCTAACAGTGGCAAGGATTCCGGAGGTTATGCGGCGGATCCATATCGCGTGCACCCTTATGTCCTCATGAGCTGGACAGGTCGTTTGAGCGATGTCTATACCTTGATTCATGAAATCGGGCATTCTGGTCAATTCATCTTTTCAGACAATCACCAAAGCTATTTCAACGCCCACATGTCGACCTACTATGTTGAAGCACCGTCAACCTTCAATGAATTGCTTCTCAGTGACTACTTGGAGCACCAATCTGACGACCCTCGTCAAAAACGCTTCGCTCTGGCTCACCGCTTGACAGACACCTACTTCCATAATTTCATTACTCACCTCTTGGAAGCAGCCTTTCAGCGTAAGGTGTATACATTGATTGAAGAAGGGGAGACCTTTGGAGCGAGCAAACTCAACAGCATTATGAAGGAAGTTTTGACCGATTTCTGGGGAGATGCCATTGAGATTGACGACGATGCAGCTTTGACTTGGATGCGCCAAGCTCACTACTACATGGGCTTGTATAGTTACACTTACTCAGCAGGACTAGTCATCTCGACTGCGGGTTACCTTCATCTGAAACATTCAGAAACTGGAGCTGAAGACTGGCTCAATCTCCTCAAATCAGGTGGTAGCAAGACACCGCTTGAGTCAGCCATGATTATCGGAGCTGATATTTCAACGGACAAACCACTCCGTGATACTATTCAGTTCTTGTCTGACACAGTTGACCAGATTATCGCCTACAGCGCCCAGTTGGGAGAGTAAATTAAAAAAGTCTGGGACAAAAGTTTAACCTTAAATATAAAAAACGAACAAAACGAGTTATCTGACACTCAGAATTCTGTCTTGTTCGCTTTTTTTCTAATCTATCGATTTTAAAAATTTATAATAAAGAATTCCTAAAATCAAAATTTTTTGTCCTGGTCTCTTAAATTATCCCCAAAAGCTATCTTCTTCAGCTTGATCTGAAGAGAAGAGCCAAACTTCTTTGATTTTTCCGTCTTCAATGCGGAAGAGGTCAATCCCGTTCATATTGAGTTCAGTACCATCAGCACGTGTTCCAAGAAAAGTAACATTGGCTGCGATTAAATCCTTATTGTCAGAAACCCAATTTGTTATCACCTTAAAGGTTCCATTAGTTTTCTCAGCAAATGTAGCCAGGTGAGTTCCTAGCTTGTCCTTACCAACAACTGTACCAGATATACTATGAGTACCAGGTTGATGCCAGATAATATCGTCTGCCATCGTTTCAAAGACACCAGGAAAGTCACCAGCAATTAAAGCTTGGTTATAAGCATTGAAAATTTCTAAGTTTGTTGACATATCTATTCTCCATTTCTTTTTTATGATATAATTGTAACAGTTACAAACAAAAAAACAAGTAGACACTTTTTTGATAGCTAGTATCAAAAGTGGTACTTTTATTGATACTAAAAGATAAATTTTTTTAAAAAAAATAGAAAGAAGATATTTTATGACAAATAAAGTGAGTGAGTATGGTATTTGTCCATTTGCGACAACGCAGAGGGTTTTAACGGGGAAATGGGCACTAGTAATCATTTATCAGTTGAGTACGGGTACCAAACGATTTAAAGAATTGCAGAGATTATTGCCTGGGATTACTCAAACTATTTTGACCCGTCATCTCCGTCAATTAGAAAAGGATAAGATTGTTCAACGAAAGGTCTATGCCGAAGTTCCACCACGAGTTGAGTACAGCTTAACCGAAATGGGGCAGAAATTCAGAGTTGTTTTAGATGCTGTCGAGAAATGGGGTCTAGATTATATCAAGTTGCTAGAAATGTAGAGGTATTGACCATGTATCAAGAGTTACTTAGAAAAATAGCAGAAGAAAAACCAAGTTATCATCAGGAAGAAATCCAATGGTTGCTTGATCATTTGGGAGATCCTTCTCCAGAAATTCGCGATGACCTTGTTTTTACAAGCTTTGCTAGAGGGATTCAGGAAGAGCTATTTACACACGAACAATTTTATTTCATTGCTGAGGAAATTTTATCTGATGGAGGATTATATAAAGAGATTGATAAGGTAGGCTTGTCAACCCTTGAACGTTCTTTTAGGGCGCTTATTTATGCAAATCTCTTGTCTGCTGATGCCAACCAGCAATCGATTTTTTATCAGGGATTAAAAGCAGAAATTCGTAATGTCCTTTTAAATCAAGGTTTGCACTATCTTTCAAAAGAAAAGGATACAACGGGTTTTTCAAGTCAGTATGGTTGGGTTCATGCTTTTGCACATGGAGCCGATTTACTGACAGAGGTGGTTTGTCATCCAAACTTTCCTAAAAACAGGGTTCATGAAGTATTTGAGATACTTGGCCAACTATTTAAAAGAATGTCCATTCGTTTTACAGATGATGAGGATTGGCGTTTAGCAAGAGTGATCTATGAACCTATTTTACAAGGGAAGTTGGAGCAAGAGCAAGTAGCTTCTTGGATAAAAGCTGTTGACTTTCCGATAGAAGAAAGGGAAGATTTTTATAAATTTTCCAACTTCAGATCCTGTCTGTTGGAAGTCTATGTCCAACTTGACCAGAGAAATAGTTTACAAGATGACTTGAAAGAAGCCATCCAGTCTTTTCAATACTAGGGATAAGCTAATATTATTTATTGAAAGAGTTTCTATTGTATCCTCCTAATTAATAATGAAAACTAATAAAAGAGGTTGAATCATTTTCCAACCTCTTTTCCTGTATCTTAATGGAATTGCATACCACCATCAACGATAATGGTTTGTCCTGTAATGTAGTTTGAATCTGGCCCTGCAAGGAAGCTGACAGCAGCAGCCACATCTTCTGGTTCAGATAGACGTTTTAGAGTAATATCTTTTGCAAATGTCTGCATACCCCACTCGTCATCTTTTCCTGCATTTTTACCAACTTCATGAGCGATGTCATACATCATTGGTGTTTTCACAATACCTGGTGCGTAGGCGTTAACAGTGATGCCTGAGTCTGCTAAATCACGTGCTAATGTTTGCGTGATTCCGCGAACAGCAAATTTGGTTCCACCATAAACAGTTAGATTTGGGTTACCGACTACACCGGCTTGAGAGGTTGCGTTGATAATTTTACCTCCGTGGCCAAGTGCTTTAAATTGCGCTTGTGCAGCTTGTGAACCCCAAATGACACCACCAACGTTGATACCGAAAGTGCGTGTAAATTGTTCCTCAGTAATTGTATCGAGAGGAGTAGTTGGAGCAACACCAGCGTTATTTACGACAACATTCAAATCACCAAAATGGTCAACAACCTTTTGAAATGCTTGTGCAACTTCGGCCTGTTTCGAAACATCGGCCACGACAGCAAAGGCATTTTCAGCTGATAATTCGGCAACAGCTTTTTCAGCTGTTTCGGGATTGTAGTCTAAGACTCCTACCTTAAAGCCATCTTGAACCAATCGTTTTGCGATTGCAAAACCGATTCCTTGACCTGCACCTGTGACAATAGCAACTTTAGACATATGATTCCTCCTTGGTATCCACGATACCATTCAAACGTTCATAAAAGAACAGCAAAGTTGTAAAAATTAGTTCAAATTAGGGAATAAATAACTTATTAGAACTATATTGATAGTATATACCTTTAGAAAAAATGTTTCAAATAAACACTACCGTTTTTATAGAATTTTATCCTGACAATTTCCAATCAATTTTCTTGAAACCCTTTCCCTCTTTTGATAGACTAGTATCTAGTTTTTGAAAAAAGGAGAAAGAAAATGAAAAAATTTGTCGCTGAGTTAATCGGTACGTTCATGCTTGTGTTCATCGGAACAGGAGCTGTTGTTTTTGGAAATGGTCTTGATGGCCTAGGTCACCTTGGAATCGCCTTTGCCTTTGGTTTAGCCATCGTGGTTGCAGCCTACTCAATCGGAACTGTTTCAGGTGCTCACTTGAACCCAGCTGTTTCGATCGCTATGTTTGTTAACAAACGTTTGTCATCTTCAGAGCTTGTAAACTACATCCTTGGACAAGTAGTTGGAGCTTTCTTAGCATCTGCTTCTGTCTTCTTCCTCTTGGCAAACTCAGGTATGTCAACTGCTAGTCTTGGTGAAAATGCCTTGGCAAACGGTGTCACTGTCTTTGGTGGTTTCTTGTTTGAAGTCATTGCAACTTTCTTGTTTGTCTTGGTTATCATGACCGTAACTTCAGAAAGCAAGGGGAATGGCGCGATTGCTGGTTTGGTAATCGGTTTGTCCTTGATGGCGATGATTCTTGTCGGATTGAACATTACTGGCCTTTCAGTAAACCCAGCTCGTAGCTTGGCACCAGCTGTCTTGGTAGGTGGTGCAGCCCTTCGACAAGTTTGGATTTTCATCCTTGCACCAATCGCTGGTGGAGTTCTTGCAGCCCTCGTTGCAAAAAAATTCCTAGGAACAGAAGAATAATTGAAACTCAAAAAGCCTTGCTCCTTATCTTGAGGAACAGGGCTTTTTGTATGAGTTTAACGGTTGTCAATTTTTTCTGGGTAAAGGTCGTGTTGGAAGAGGCGTTGTTCTGCTAAGCCTTCATACTTGGTTCCAGGCTTACCGTAGTTGTAGTAAGGGTCGATTGAAATGCCACCGCGCGGAGTGAATTTTCCCCAAACCTCCAAATAGCGAGGGTCTAGCAAGTTGACCAAGTCTTTCCCGATGGTGTTGATACAGTTTTCATGGAAATCTCCGTGGTTTCGGTAGCTAAAAAGGTAGAGTTTGAGGGATTTTGACTCAACACAGAGCTTGTCAGGGATGTAGGAAATATAGATAGTTGCAAAGTCTGGCTGAGCAGTGATTGGGCAAAGTGAGGTAAATTCAGGACAGTTAAATTTGATAAAATAGTCATTTTCCACATGACGATTGTCAAAGGATTCGAGGACTTCTGGTTGATACTCGAAAATGTAGTTGGTTTCTTTGTTGCCCAGTAGGCTTAGGTTTTTCATTTCTTCTTGTTGTGACATGATTTTTTCTTTCTAATCTTAAACACCACGTTGGTTGTCGTAGAGGAGTGTATGGAGTTGAGGAAGGACGCGGACATTGCCCCAGCTATCGTCGGCAGCGACACGTTCCCAGAGTTCTTTGAGTCGGTCTAGTTGGTCTTGGACAATATTGCCTGTAGCCTTGGGCTCAGGATTTCCTGCAGATAAGAAAAGAACATCTGGTTGGTAACGTTCTTGTATGCCTCTGGCAAAGGCCAAATCTGCATCGTCAAAGACAGGGATTTTAAAGGTGACCTTATCTGGATCCAGTTGGGAAACGATAAAGTCCAAGGTCTCAAAGTTGACTTCCATCTTGGATGAAGGAGGTTTGGGACTCAGGGTGACTTGGTCGATGTCTTTTAACCAATTTTGCCAGCGGGAGCCTTGAGTTTCAACAGCCAGAGTGACACCGCGTTCCTTGAGTTTAGTAACCAATTCGGCCATGTTGGCTGCTAGGATAGCAGGATTTCCCCCAGATAGGGTTACATAGTCGTAGCTCCCCAATTTATCCAAGGCAGCAATGACCTCGTCAGCAGTCATACGAGTTGGCTTTTCAGAGCCATCCCATGTAAAGGCAGAATCGCACCAGTCGCAGTGGTAGTCGCAACCAGCAGTGCGGACAAACATGGTTTTCTGCCCGATTGCACGGCCTTCGCCTTGAAAGGTTGGGCCAAAAATTTCTAGAACTGGTAGTTTGAGGACACGTTCCCTAGTCATCTAACCACTCCCGTCTAAACTCTGCAAAGGAAGTAGGAGTTTCATAGAGGCGGACGTATTCCAAACGAAGACCGCGTTCATCTGGCAACTCTTGGTTCATGGTTTGGAAAATCCAGTAAACCATATTTTCAGCAGTCGTGTTCATATAGGGCAGGGTTTCATTGAGATAGCGATGATCCAAGTGGGGCTCTAAGAAGTTCTTGTAGATCGCTTTGATGTCTCCAAAATCGTAGGTCATACCACGCTCATCTAAAAACCCACTGACAGCAATTTGCAAATGGTAGGTGTGGCCGTGCAGGGATTTGCATTTTCCCTCATAGTGAAAGAGGTGGTGGGCAGCATCAAAGGTAAATTCTTTTGATACCAAGGTTCTGTAAGGATTGTAGATAAGCGACTCCCCAGTTTCCTGTTTGATTTCTTTGGGTGCAAAAAACATTAGTCCTCTCCTTTCTGTGAGAGATAAACATCTAGACCATGTTGACGTAGGTGGCAGGCTGGGCAATCTCCACAGCCACTTCCGATAATACCGTTGTAGCAGGTCAAGGTCTTTTCACGAACGTAGTCAAAGGCACCGAGTTGGTCAGCCAATTCCCAAGTTTCAGCCTTGTCCAGCCACATGAGAGGTGTTTGGATAACAAAGTCGTAATCCATGGCAAGGTTGAGGGTAACATTAAGGGATTTGACAAAGACATCTCGACAATCGGGGTAGCCTGAGAAGTCTGTCTCGCAGACACCTGTCACGATATCTTTAATGCCTCGTTGCTTAGCAAGGACTGCCGCAAAGGACAGAAAGAGGTGGTTACGACCATCAACGAAGGTATTGGGAACCTCTCCCTCTTTTTGCTCAATTTCCAGATCAGAGGTCAGGGCATTTTCAGTGATTTGCCCCAGCAGAGACATATCTAGGATGTGATGACGAATCCCCTGTTCCTTAGCGATTTCTCTAGCAACTTGAATTTCGAGATGATGGCGTTGGCCGTAGGCAAAGGTAACGGCTTCGACCGTTTCATAGTGTTCTTTAGCCCAAAAGAGGCAGGTTGTAGAATCTTGACCGCCACTAAAGACGACCAAGGCTGATTGACGTTTCATAGTACTCCTTCCAAAATGGGAAATGTTCAGAGCACGCAAAAAGCTCCCTTGAGGGAGCTAAAAAATACCAAGTCAAGGTTTTTTTTAGCGATGGCATGTCCCAAACATCGTAATATTCTACATACAGTCTAGCATATTTTTTGAAAAATGGCAAAGGGCAAGAAAAAAGAGACCAAAGCAAGTACTTGGTCTCTCGTTTGATTAGCTCAATTCAGCAACGATGGCCTTGATTTGTTCTGCTGTGTGAACACCAGCAACTTGTTTCACCACTTGGCCGTCTTTTTTGAAGAGAAGAGTTGGGATAGACATGATTCCAAAAGCACGAGCTGTGTTTGGATTCTCATCAACGTCCATTTTAACGATTTTTAAAACATCTTCTGAAAGTTCTTCAGACAATTTATCCAAGATTGGACCTTGCATACGACATGGACCACACCAAGTTGCCCAGAAGTCTACCAAGACCAAACCGTCTTTTGTTTCTTGTTCGAATGTTGCATCTGTAATTGCTTTTGCCATTGTATTTCTCCTTTTTTAGTTATATTGGCTTAAATCTTGTTTCATGAGATAGAAGAAGACATCTCCATAAGTCCCATGGTAGTCCAAATCATGACCGTTGTAAGTTAATTTTTGGACTGGGTAGTAGTCTGCGACGCCGATAAGGCAAGCTTGTTGTGAACGATCAAAATCTTCATAAGACTCGAAAGTCACAGTTCTTTCGTTCTTGCTGGCATCTAGATAGGTAATTTCAATCATTTTAAAAACTCCTTTGTTTAATGATGACTTTATTTTACTCCTTGTAAAAGAGAATGTCAAGAAAAATGATTGCGCACGCAACTTTTTTCTAAAATCATCTTAAATCAAGAAATCCAAACTAGTTTCCAAGCTTTCTTCGACAGCCTTTTCTAGCGAGGCCAGTGTCTTTTGACCATCACCTGTCAGGCAGATAAAGCTAGAACGCCTATCTTGATCGCAACACCTGCGACTAAGTAGACCGCAATTTTTAGCTTCTAAGCGAGCCACCATCCGAGAAACAGCGCTCGGGCTCAGATGAAGTTTATCAGGCAAATCAATCTGTCGTAGAGATTTTTCTTGGGCCAAGTCCAGATAGTAGAGTAGGTAAAACTCTTTCAAGGTCAGACTTTGGTCACTCTGCTGGGCAATGGTCTCTTCTAAGAGACCTTCAATTTCTTTCTGACGACGATTGAAGTCAAACCATTTTTCCAAGTAGGTCATAGTATCTCCTTTCTTTTTAAAGTTATAACATAGAAGAATGTCCATTCACGAACAGTCTCTGCATCACAAGATGATTGCGCATGCAATGATTATACTACTTTTCAAGAAGGCTGGCAAGAAGGACGCTGAAATCTTTTATCCTAAATTAGGCCTGTTTTCACTAGTCTGTAATTGCCTGTATCCCCTTTCCTCTCTAATTTTCATCAACTCTTGTGCATTTCCTTGAAATTTTCTGAAAAAAGAGTAAACTGGTATGCAAGAAGTCTATTTCGTGGAGTTTAGGATGAAATTATATGTTCAATTAATGATTCTCTTTGTGATTTCTCTAATCGGAGAGGGAATTTCCAGTTTCTTTCATTTGCCCATCCCAGGCAGTATTATCGGTTTAATTATTTTGTTTTTAGCCTTACAGTTCAAGTGGCTGAGAACCAGACATGTCAACATGGTGGGAAATTTCTTGCTGGCCAATATGACCATTCTCTTTTTGCCGCCAGCAGTGGGAATCATGGAAAAGTTTGATGTGATTGCTCCCTATCTCTTGCCCATTGTTTTGATTGTCTTTTTTGCGGCTGTTATCAACATTATCCTCATTGCCTTGGTTGTTCAGTTTATCAAACGACGGTTTGAGGGAGATTATGAGAAAGGAGATGCCAAATGAGTGAATTTGTTTCCAATCCCCTGTTTGGGCTTGCCCTGTCTATCTTAGCTTATCTAGTGGGAATGCTGATTTATAGACGTTTTCCCCATCCATTGACAACTCCTCTGCTTTTGTCAGCTGTTTTCATTATCATCTTTCTAAAGGTGACGGGGATTTCTTACCAAGATTACTATCAAGGTGGAGTTTATCTGAATAACTTGATTGTCCCATCGACAGTGGCTCTAGGGATTCCGCTTTATAAGAGTTTTCACTTGATGAAGCATCATGCTCGGAGTATTCTCTTTGGTAGTTTGTTAGCGGTAGTGGTCAATACCTCTTTCACAGCTCTTGTGGCTAAAATCTTTGGCATGGACTTTTTCCTAGCCATTTCTCTCTTTCCTAAGTCAGTGACAACCGCTATGGCAGTGGGAATTACAGAAAAATTGCAAGGCTTGACCACCGTGACCTTGGTTGTCGTAGTGGCAACTGGAATTTTGACTAGTGTTATCGGCCCAACCCTTTTGAAGTGGTTGAAAATTGACGATCCAGTAGCTGTTGGTCTTTCCCTTGGAGGAACAGGCCACGCAGTTGGAACGGGGACAGCCTTTCGATACGGTTCTGTAGCAGGAGCCATGGGTGGTTTGGCTATCGGTGTTACCGGTATTCTCTATGTCTTTGTCAGCCCTATTGTGGCCAGTTTGATATTGAGTTAAAAAGCAAGGAATTCGGATTCCTTGCTTTTTCAAATCGTATGTTATAGACTATCACTTTTCTTTGCTTAAGTGGATGACTTGGTCATAGTGTTTTAAGTCCTCTTCTGTGTAGTGGTGAATGACTTCAATGACTGTTTGAGGTAGGGAGAAGAGCAAGTCGCTAATTTTTCTGCTATTTTCCGAGTCAAGATTGGCCTTAATCTCATCTGCTAAGATGAGTTGGCTATCATGGTAGAGGGCGCGAGCGATTTCTAGGCGTTGTTTCTCGCCACCAGACAGACTATCATTGCTAAGCGTTCGATTTTTCAAATGTTCTAATCCTGTTTTTTTGAGGATGTAAGTTAAACGTTCCTCCTTTTTATCCAGTCCTAGAAGGATATTGTCTTCCAGAGAAAGCGTGTCAAAGTAATGGCTATCTTGGAGGATATAGGAACTAAAGCTTGTGATTTCTTGGCGTGAAAGGCTTTTGCCAGCAAATGCAATCCGTCCCCTTGTCGGTGTCTCTTCTCCATGAATGATATTGAGCAGGGTTGTCTTACCAGAGCCGCTTTCCCCGATAATGGCAATTTTTTCTCCTTGTTTGATGTGCATGGAAATAGGAGATAAGAGGATATTCCCCTCTTTTTCAAGGGAGATGGTGTCAAGTTGGATAGGGAAAATGTTTTCTATGCTTCTAGGCGAGATGGGATCAGACTGGTTCAAAAGTTTTTGGTATTTGTTGAGAAGAGTTCGATTCGCTTTTCGGGTGTTGGTAAAGTAAGCCAACTCTTGGAATTGATAGCCGATATTATGGGAAACTAAATAGATGACCACAAAACGAGCTGCATCTAAATAATTATAGTAGGTCATAAAGCCACCGATGACGATAGGTGTGACGGAGCAAAAGGCATCGATGCTATTGATCAAGAGACTGTTTAAGGTTCGTTGTTTTTCATAGTTGATTTCGGCATCTAGACTGGTTTGTAATTGCTTTTGATAGCGAGCAAAAAAGAAGTCTTGCCCCTGATAATGGCGAATTTGTTGGCTACCACCAATAAAATTTGTCAAGCTTGCTAGATAGCTCTGGTTAACAGTGGACCGCTTTTCAGAAAGTGAATCCAAACGTTTTGATCCGATAGCACTGCAGAGTACAGGAAAGGAGTAGAAGAGGATAAAAATCAAGCCCAGGTAAAAATTGGTCCATAGGGCATAGAGAATAGACACAGTGGTAAAGCCCAGAGAAGAAATGATGATGACGGTTGGCTCAATATAGTTTTCTTCTAGTTGCTTGACGTCGTTTTCTAGGTCAGACAAAATATCCTTTTCATCAATCTCATAACTATTTAAAAATCGCTTGAAAATAGCACTCTTGATCCCATATTTGAAGTCAGTAATCAAACGAGCGTAGTAATAGCGTTTTCCAGCCAAACCTAGTAAGAGGATGAGATTACCAAGGATTCCCAAAATCAAAACTTTCCAAAGAAGGCCTAGTTCTTGATTGGTAAAACTAGCAACAATATTCTGAACAAGGGCTGGTGTGATAATTGCTTCCAGCCAAGTAATGGCAATAGAAAAGAAGTAAAGTACGAGGTGTTTCTTGGTAACAAATCTTCTCAGCATAAAGAGTTGACCTCCTTATCGATATACATGTAATCAGTTTTAAAGTTATTATACTCCTTTTTATCAAATACGTCATATAAAAATGAAAGTTCTGAGAACGAAAAAAGTCTAGCGAGTTATTGTCGCTAGACTTTAAAACTATTGTAAGTTAACCTTGTTTTTCAAAATATAGTAGGTTCCGAGGTAAAAAATAGCTATGAATATGAGTTCTTCAAAAATGCCCGTACTTGCTCCCATATAGAAATTATCATTAAATCCTGCAAGTGAATTGACATAGAAGTTAGCACTGGTATTGAAGAAGACTTCAATAAAGCCAATGACGATTTGGATACCAATGTAGGCTGCAACAGCGAGTGCTGTGCGGTATTCGTTGAAAAGTTGTCCGATGGAAATAGCCAAGTAGATGCAGAGGATTCCAGAAATGGTATTTAGTAGGAATGATAACCCCACAAGAGAGAGTTGAGGAAGGTATGTTCTTACAAGTGGAATAAAGTCATAATTTGACATCCATTCTGGAACCGTTATAGTCACAATAAGAAAAGCACTTAGAGCTAGTACAGCTGAGCTAAGTATAGACCAGATAAAGGCTCCGACTAATTTAGCTGTGATGATATAGTGCTCAGAAACTGGCAAGGTCAAAGTCAGATAGCCTTGGCGGTCATATACACTTCCTTTGAAGCGTTTGATAATCAAGAAAAGAGTTGAAATCCCAAGTGTAATTATCAAGCCACCAAAGACGAGAGCCAGAAAGACAAATAGGAAAGGTTGGCTATCTTTGAAAGATACATAAGAATAGTAGTGTCCTTGCATTCCTAGAGGAACGGAAAGGACTAGAACAGCAGCGTAAAGGGCTAAATACCACTTGTTAACATTTTTAAATTCGTAGCGAACTAAATTCCAAAACATAATAATCTCCTTTGCTTAGGCCTTAAATTCCTGACGGAAGAGTTGGTCAATGGATTCACCTGACTCATAGCGAATATCATCTACATTACCTTGACGAACGACTTTTCCATCCTTCAGGAAGACAATTTCATCTAAGATTGGCTCGATATCAGAAATCAAGTGGGTAGAAATCAAAACGGTAGAAGTTGGGGAGTAGTTGTTGATGATAGTATTGAGGATATACTCACGGGCTGCTGGGTCCACCCCGCCAATTGGTTCGTCTAGAACATAGAGACGAGCATCACGGCTCATAACCAAAATCAGTTGTACCTTTTCCTTGTTTCCTTTTGATAGTTTTTTGAGACGACTATTTTCATCAATGCCCAGGTCTGCAAGTAGATGATGGGCGCGTTCAAGATTGAAATCTTTATAGAAGGTCTTGAAGTAGGTTAGGGCTTCTTTGACCTTCATTTGCTCATTGAGATAGGTCGTATCCGGCAAATAAGCTACGATGGCCTTGGTTGCTGGGCTTGGGTCCATGTCGTTGATAAGGACACGTCCTTGATCTGGTTGCAAGAGGCCATTGATTAGTTTAATCAGGGTTGTTTTTCCTGAGCCATTTGGCCCAAGGAGACCAACAATTTTCCCAGCTGGGATGTCAAGGGAAACATTTTCAAGGGCTGGGGTTGCTCCATAAGATTTGGATACATTTTCAAATGCTAGTAATGACATAGGCTTAAACTCCTTTAATATAATCGCCGACTACGCCTGGTAGTTCTTCTTTTTCATAGCCAAAATGGGTCATGGAGGAAACGAAGTGTTCCAATTCTTCTTCTGATAATTGTTTGCGCGATTGGGCGATCAGTTCCTTATCCTCAGTCACAAATCGTCCAGTTGTGCGCTTGCTGTAGACAAATCCTTCTCGTTCAAGGTCTGACAAGGCTCTTTGGATGGTGTTTGGATTGACACCAGCCTCGCTAGCCAGCTCTCTCACGGTTGGAAGTTGTTGATTGGGTTCCAGTGTATGGGAAACAATCTGAAGCTTGATTTTCTCCATAATCTGTAAATAGATGGGTTTTTTGTTGTCAAATGTCCAGGACATCTTGGTCTCCTTTCTTTTATCCTTTTGTCTTAATTAAATAATACAACAAAACAAAAAACTTGTCAAGCAAAAAGAAGAATTGTTTTGGGAATCGCTTAAAAAATGGTATAATGAAAAGAAAACGATAAGGAGGGAAAGGATGCGTTGTCCAAAATGTGGGGCTACCAAGTCAAGTGTTATCGATAGTCGCCAAGCAGAAGAAGGGAACACCATTCGTAGAAGACGTGAGTGCGATGAATGCCAACACCGTTTTACAACCTACGAACGGGTAGAAGAAAGAACCTTAGTTGTTGTTAAAAAAGATGGCACACGGGAACAATTCTCCAGAGATAAAATCTTTAATGGAATTATCCGCTCAGCCCAGAAACGTCCTGTGTCAAGTGATGAAATCAACATGGTAGTCAATCGTATCGAACAGAAACTCCGTGGTCGAAATGAAAATGAAATTCAAAGTGAGGACATTGGTTCACTCGTCATGGAGGAGTTGGCTGAGTTGGATGAGATTACCTATGTGCGTTTTGCCAGTGTCTATCGTAGTTTTAAGGATGTCAGTGAGCTAGAGAGCCTGCTCCAACAAATCACCCAGTCCTCTAAAAAGAAAAAGGAAAGATAAATGAAGCCAATTGACCGTTTTTCTTATCTAAAGAATAATCGGGTGTCGCAAGATACCTCATCTCTGGTACAGTGCTACCTCCCGATTATCGGTCAGGAGGCACTGAGCCTTTATCTTTATACGATTAGTTTTTGGGATAATGGCAGAAAGGAATACCTCTTTTCAAGCATTCTCAACCATCTCAACTTTGGGATGGATAGACTGATAAAATCCTTGAAAATCCTATCTGCTTTCAATCTCTTGACCCTCTATCAAAAGGGGGACGTTTATCAGCTAGCTATCCATGCTCCTCTCTCGAGTCAGGAGTTCTTGGAGCATCCTGTTTATCGCAGACTTTTGGAGAAAAAGATTGGCGATGCAGCGGTGGAGGATTTGAAAGTTGAGAGTGCTGAGGGAGAAGAAATACCTGTCTCGCTCAATCAAGTCTTTCCAGATTTGGCAGAACTAGGTAGTCAAGAAGACCTTGGTATCAGGAAGAAAGTAGCCAACGATTTTGACTTGGACCATTTTCGTCAGCTCATGACTCGAGATGGGCTTCGTTTTGCGGATGAACAGTCCGATGTCTTGAACCTGTTTGCCATTGCGGAGGAGAAGAAGTGGACCTGGTTTGAGACCTATCAGTTGGCCAAGTCAACAGCTGTTTCCCAGGTCATTTCAACCAAACGCATGCGGGAAAAAATCGCTCAAAAACCAGTTTCCTCTGACTTTAGTCCTAAGGAAGCAACCATTATCAAGGAAGCCAAAAGTAAGACTGCTCTGCAGTTTTTGGCAGAAATCAAGCAGACACGCAAGGGAACCATTACCCAAACAGAAAGAGAACTCTTGCAACAGATGGCTGGTTTGGGCTTGCTGGATGAAGTAATCAATATTATTCTCTTATTGACCTTTAATAAGGTTGATTCGGCAAATATCAATGAGAAATATGCCATGAAGGTGGCCAATGACTATGCCTATCAAAAGATTCATTCGGCAGAAGAGGCAGTCTTACGAATCCGTGAGCGAGGGCAGAAGAATCAGGCTCAAAAAAGCAGTACCCCTAGTCCTGCTAAGTCCAATGTACCCAAGTGGAGCAACCCAGATTATAAGAATGAAACCAGCGAGGAAACTCGTCTGGAACTAGAACGTAAGAAACAAGAACTATTAGCTCGATTAGAAAAAGGAGGAGATTAGATGGAAAGTGTCGGAGACGTACTCAAACGTCAACCCAGCCGTTTTCATTATCAAGATTTGGTCCAGAAAATCATGAAGGACCCTGATGTTGCGGCCTTTATCCAGCAAGAATCCCTTACTCCAGAGGAATTAAATCGCAGTATCTCCAAGTTTAATCAGTACATCACCGAGCGTGACAAGTTTCTCCGTGGGGATACGGATTATATTGCCAAAGGCTACAAGCCTATTTTGGTTATGAATCATGGCTATGCGGATGTTTCTTATGAAGAAACTCCTGAGCTAATCGCAGCGGAAAAAGAAGCGGCTATTAAGAACCGCCTCAAGTTAATTAATCTGCCAGCCAGTCTCAAGCAAGCTAGTTTGGCTCAAGTAGATTTGGATGATTTGGGTCGCTTGCCAGTTTTTGAAAAGTTATTAGCCTTCGTGGAGCAATATCCAGCCATTCGAAAAGGTCTCTATCTCTATGGAGACTTTGGTGTGGGTAAAAGTTTCATGGTGGCTGCCTTAGCCCATGATTTATCAGAAAAACGTGGTGTTTCATCAACTCTCCTCCACTATCCTAGCTTTGTCATTGATGTCAAAAATGCTATCGGTGATGGCAATGTCAAGACCTTGGTGGATGAGATTAAGCTGTCTGAAGTCCTGATTTTAGATGATATTGGTGCCGAGCAATCAACAGCTTGGGTACGGGATGAAATCCTGCAAGTCATTCTCCAATATCGGATGCAGGAAAATTTACCGACCTTTTTCACATCCAACTTCAACTTTGAAGAATTGGAGCTGCATTTCGCTAAAGGGAAACATGGAAATGACGAAACCTGGGAAGCCAGACGGGTCATGGAACGCATCCGTTATTTGGCTGAGGAGACTCGTTTAGAAGGAGTAAACCGTCGATGACAGAAACGATTAAACTGATGAAAGCTCATAAGTCTGTTCGAAGATTTAAAGAGCAAGCTCTTCCTCAGGAAGACTTGACTGATATCCTGAGAGCAGCTCAAATGGCCTCGTCTTGGAAGAATTTCCAATCCTACTCTGTGATTGTGGTACGAAGTCAAGAGAAGAAAGATGCCTTGTATGAATTGGTACCTCAAGAAGCCATTCGCCAGTCAGCTGTTTTTCTTCTCTTTGTTGGAGATTTGAACCGAGCAGAAAAGGGAGCCCGACTTCATACAGACTCATTCCAACCCCAAGGTGTGGAAGGTCTCTTGATTAGTTCGGTCGATGCGGCCCTTGCTGGTCAAAATGCCCTGCTGGCAGCTGAAAGTTTGGGCTATGGAGGTGTCATTATTGGCTTGGTGCGTTACAAGTCAGAAGAAGTGGCAGAGCTCTTTAACCTGCCTGACTACACCTATCCTGTCTTTGGGATGGCACTGGGTCTTCCAAATGAAGAACATGAAGTCAAACCTCGCTTGCCATTGAATCAGGTGGTTTTTGAGGAAGAATATCAGGAACAAACAGTTGATGTGATTGAGGCTTATGACCGTGTACAGGCGGACTATGCTGGGGCGCGTGCGACAACAAGCTGGAGTCAGCGCCTAGCAGAACAGTTTGGTCAAGCTGAACCAAGCTCAACTAGAAAAAATCTTGAACAGAAGAAGTTATTGTAGAAAGTGAGAAATTATGGCCCTACCAACTATTGCCATTGTAGGACGTCCCAATGTTGGGAAATCAACCCTATTTAATCGGATCGCTGGTGAGCGAATCTCCATTGTAGAAGATGTCGAAGGAGTGACACGTGACCGTATCTATGCAACGGGTGAGTGGCTCAATCGTTCCTTTAGCATGATTGATACAGGAGGAATCGATGATGTCGATGCTCCTTTCATGGAACAAATCAAGCACCAGGCAGAAATTGCTATGGAAGAAGCCGATGTTATCGTCTTTGTCGTGTCTGGTAAGGAAGGAATTACCGATGCGGATGAATACGTAGCTCGTAAGCTTTATAAGACCCACAAACCAGTTATCCTCGCGGTTAACAAGGTGGACAACCCTGAGATGCGAAATGATATCTATGATTTCTATGCTCTTGGTTTGGGTGAACCATTGCCTATCTCATCTGTCCATGGTATCGGTACAGGAGATGTGCTAGATGCCATCGTAGAAAATCTTCCAAATGAATATGAAGAAGAAAATCCAGATGTGATTAAGTTTAGCTTGATTGGTCGTCCTAACGTTGGAAAATCAAGCTTGATTAACGCTATTTTGGGAGAAGACCGTGTCATTGCCAGTCCTGTTGCTGGAACAACTCGTGACGCCATTGACACCCACTTTACAGATACAGATGGCCAAGAGTTTACCATGATTGATACGGCTGGTATGCGTAAATCTGGTAAGGTTTATGAAAATACTGAGAAATACTCTGTTATGCGTGCCATGCGAGCTATTGACCGTTCAGATGTGGTCTTAATGGTCATTAATGCGGAAGAAGGCATTCGTGAATACGACAAGCGTATCGCAGGATTTGCCCATGAAGCTGGTAAAGGGATGATTATCGTGGTCAACAAGTGGGATACTCTTGAAAAAGACAACCACACTATGAAAAACTGGGAAGAAGATATTCGTGAGCAGTTCCAATACCTGCCTTACGCACCGATTATCTTTGTATCCGCTTTGACCAAGCAACGTCTCCACAAACTTCCTGAGATGATTAAGCAAATCAGTGAAAGTCAAAATACACGTATTCCATCAGCTGTCTTGAACGATGTTATCATGGATGCCATTGCCATCAACCCAACACCGACAGACAAAGGAAAACGACTTAAGATTTTCTATGCGACTCAAGTGGCAACCAAACCACCGACCTTTGTTATCTTTGTCAACGAAGAAGAACTCATGCACTTTTCTTACCTGCGTTTCTTGGAAAATCAAATCCGCAAGGCCTTTGTCTTTGAAGGAACACCGATTCATCTCATCGCAAGAAAACGTAAATAAAAAAGCAGAATCTGGAATGACATTTCCAGATTTTTTTGATAAAATGAAGTTGAAGAAAGCGCTATCAAAAAGAGGTGTTGATGATGGAACATTTGTTTAAATTGTTAATCTTATTACCCTGTTTTTACTTTTTCAGCTGGATTGAAAAGGCCAACAGAGATAGTAAATTTTTCCCAATTTTTTACTATTTTTACTGGATTTACATCACCCTCTATGCTCTTTTTAGCCTTGCTTGGACAGTTTTTTCAGTCTTGTTTTTCAATATCCTATTGAGAAATGTGGCAGACATCAAGTCTTGGGGCATTTGGTTTCTTTTTCTTCTGCTAGCTATTGGTCTGAATTGGTTAACTTATTCCTGTTTCAAAAAAATGTTTCGCTTGAGACGGGAACTAGGGAAGTCTAAAAGTGGAAGGCATTGATTTATATGGGTTTTGTTTATAGGAGGTGGCTTATGACACGTCTAAAACCATTTATTACACGTTATTCCAAGGTCTATATTGGTTTAGTTCTGTTGATCTGGATTGCTTTCTTCTTTCTTCCTTGGGGCAGTCCGATTCTGGGGATAACGATTGACATCTTCGTTATGCAGAAAATCTTGCTAGTTTTTGGAATTCTGTCCATTTTGACGGCCTTGCTGTCCAAGAGAGTCAGTCTCTTTGTTTTTGGACTTATCTGTTGTCTTTCTCTTTGGATTAATCTATTTATCCTATTTGCTCTTTTGCCAATTTTTGGCAATTAAAGTATCATAAAAGTCAGAGAGGTTAGCTTGGAAACTAGCCTCTTTTTCCTTTTCAAAATGGGGATTCTTCCTTGAAAATAATCAGTAATTGTGCTAAAATTAAAAGAACATTCTAAAATATTCGGAATTTAAAGTAAGGAAAAACATGGCTAATATTTTAAAAACAATTATCGAAAATGATAAAGGAGAAATCCGTCGTCTGGAAAAGATGGCTGACAAGGTTTTCAAATACGAAGACCAAATGGCTGCTTTGACAGATGACCAACTAAAAGCAAAAACAGTTGAATTTAAAGAACGTTATCAAAATGGAGAATCACTGGATTCGTTGCTTTATGAAGCATTTGCGGTTGTCCGTGAAGGTGCTAAACGTGTCCTAGGTCTCTTCCCATATAAGGTTCAGGTCATGGGGGGAATCGTTCTTCACCATGGTGACGTGCCAGAGATGCGTACAGGGGAAGGAAAAACCTTGACTGCGACCATGCCGGTATACCTCAATGCCCTTTCAGGTAAAGGGGTTCACGTAGTTACGGTCAATGAATACCTGTCAGAACGTGACGCGACTGAAATGGGTGAATTGTACTCATGGCTTGGCTTGTCAGTAGGGATTAACTTGGCTGCCAAATCTCCAATGGAGAAAAAAGAAGCCTATGAGTGTGATATTACCTACTCAACCAACTCAGAAATCGGATTTGACTACCTTCGTGATAACATGGTCGTTCGCGCTGAAAACATGGTACAACGTCCGCTTAACTATGCCTTGGTCGATGAGGTTGACTCAATCTTGATTGATGAGGCGCGTACACCTTTGATCGTATCAGGTGCTAATGCGGTTGAAACTAGTCAGCTCTACCACATGGCAGACCACTATGTGAAATCTTTGGACAAAGACGACTACATCATCGATGTGCAGTCTAAAACTATTGGTTTGTCTGATTCAGGGATTGACAAGGCTGAAAGCTACTTCAAGCTTGAAAACCTCTATGATATCGAAAACGTAGCTCTGACTCACTTTATCGATAACGCCCTTCGTGCTAACTACATCATGCTTCTCGATATTGACTATGTGGTGAGCGAAGAACAAGAAATCTTGATCGTTGACCAATTTACAGGTCGTACCATGGAAGGTCGTCGTTATTCTGATGGATTGCACCAAGCTATTGAAGCTAAAGAAGGTGTGCCAATTCAGGATGAAACCAAGACATCTGCCTCAATCACTTACCAAAACCTTTTCCGTATGTACAAGAAATTGTCTGGTATGACGGGTACAGGTAAGACTGAGGAAGAAGAATTCCGTGAAATTTACAATATTCGTGTTATTCCAATCCCAACAAACCGTCCTGTTCAGCGTATTGACCACTCAGACCTTCTTTATGCAAGTATCGAGGCTAAGTTTAAGGCGGTTGTCGAAGACGTTAAGGCTCGTTACCAAAAAGGTCAGCCTGTCTTGGTTGGTACAGTAGCGGTTGAAACCAGTGACTACATTTCTAAGAAGTTGGTTGCAGCTGGCGTTCCTCACGAAGTTTTGAATGCCAAAAACCACTATAAAGAAGCCCAAATCATCATGAATGCTGGTCAACGTGGTGCTGTTACCATTGCGACTAACATGGCTGGTCGTGGTACCGACATCAAGCTTGGTGAAGGAGTTCGCGAACTTGGAGGACTTTGTGTTATTGGTACAGAACGCCATGAAAGCCGTCGTATCGATAATCAGCTTCGTGGACGTTCAGGTCGTCAAGGAGACCCAGGTGAGTCACAATTCTACCTATCTCTTGAAGATGATTTGATGAAACGTTTTGGTTCTGAACGCTTGAAAGGAATCTTTGAACGCTTGAACATGTCTGAAGAGGCCATTGAGTCTCGTATGTTGACACGTCAGGTTGAGGCAGCGCAAAAACGTGTCGAAGGAAATAACTACGATACTCGTAAACAAGTCCTTCAATACGATGACGTCATGCGTGAACAACGTGAGATTATCTACGCTCAACGTTACGATGTTATCACTGCAGACCGTGATTTGGCACCTGAAATTCAGTCAATGATCAAACGCACGATTGGTCGTGTCGTTGATGGTCATGCGCGTGCCAAACAAGATGAAAAACTCGAAGCAATTTTGAACTTTGCTAAGTACAACTTGCTTCCAGAAGATTCTATTACGATGGAAGATTTGTCAGGCTTGTCTGATAAGGAAATTAAGGAAGAACTCTTCCAACGTGCCTTGCAGGTTTACGATAGTCAGGTTTCAAAACTACGCGATGAAGAAGCAGTTAAAGAATTCCAAAAAGTCTTGATTCTACGAGTGGTGGATAACAAGTGGACAGATCATATCGATGCCCTTGATCAATTGCGTAACGCGGTTGGACTTCGTGGCTATGCTCAGAACAATCCTGTTGTTGAGTATCAGGCAGAAGGTTTCCGTATGTTTAATGACATGATTGGTTCGATTGAGTTTGATGTGACACGCTTGATGATGAAAGCACAAATTCATGAACAAGAAAGACCACAAGCAGAACACCATATCAGTACAACAGCGACTCGTAATATCGCTGCCCACCAAGCAAATATACCAGAAGATTTGGATTTGAGCCAGATTGGACGGAATGAACTTTGCCCATGTGGTTCTGGTAAGAAGTTTAAAAACTGTCACGGTAAAAGACAATAAAATGAGATAGTTTAGAGGCGGATACCTTGTGAAAAGTAAATTTTTACTTGGTATCCGTTTGATTTATAAGGAGATGAGTTATGGTATTTACAGCAAAAAGTCCTAAAATTAATATTGAAGAAGTTCGTGCCTTGTCAAAATTAGAAGGCCAAGCTTTGGAGAGAAAATCACAGCGCGATAAAGAGCTAGAAGCCATTATACGTGGAGAAGACCAGCGGATTCTCTTGGTAATCGGGCCATGCTCATCTGACAATGAAGAAGCTGTTCTTGAGTACGCTAAGCGTTTGGCAGCTTTGCAAGAAGAAGTGGCAGACCGTATTTTTATGGTTATGCGTGTTTATACTGCTAAACCCCGTACCAACGGAGATGGCTATAAGGGCTTGATTCACCAGCCTAATGCGACAGAAGCCCCTAGCCTCATCAACGGAATTAAAGCCGTGCGCCATCTTCACTATCGTGTTATCACAGAAACAGGTATGACAACAGCTGATGAAATGCTTTATCCTGAAAATCTTCCGCTTGTAGATGATTTGATTTCTTACATGGCAGTTGGTGCTCGTTCAGTTGAAGACCAGCAACACCGCTTTGTGGCAAGTGGGGCAGATTTCGCGACTGGCTTTAAAAATCCAACATCTGGAAATCTCAATGTTATGTTTAATGGGATTTATGCTGCTCAAAACAAACAGAGTTTCCTTTTCCTAGGAAAAGAAGTGGAAACAACGGGAAACCCGCTTTCGCACGCCATTCTTCGTGGAGCGATCAATGAGTATGGTAAGAATATTCCTAACTACTACTATGATAATTTGATGGATACCATTGCCCAATATGAGAAAATGGGCTTGGAAAATCCCTTTATCATCGTGGATACCAATCATGACAATTCTGGCAAGCAATATATGGACCAGATTCGAATTGTCCGCCAGACCTTAATCAATCGTGATTGGAATGAAAAAATCAAGCAGTACGTTCGTGGCTTTATGATTGAGTCTTATCTAGAAGACGGCCGTCAAAACGAACCAGAAGTATTTGGCAAGTCTATCACAGACCCTTGCCTTGGCTGGGAAAATACGGAAGTCCTCGTCAGAGAAATCTACCAAACGTTAGGAGAATAAGATGGCATTTATTGAAAAAGGTCAAGAAATCGATATTGAAGCAATCAAGGCAGAAACCCAATTGTCTGCGGAAGCCTTGCGACTAAAGGAGCGTCGTGATAGAGAAATGGCAGACATCATTTCAGGAGAAGATGACCGGATCCTTTTGGTGATTGGTCCTTGCTCTTCTGATAATGAAGAGGCTGTCTTGGAATATGCCCGTCGTTTATCTGCCTTGCAAAAGAAGGTGGCGGACAAGATTTTCATGGTTATGCGTGTTTATACAGCTAAACCTCGCACCAACGGAGACGGCTATAAAGGTTTGGTTCACCAGCCAGATACCTCTAAGGCTCCAAGTTTAATTAACGGCTTGCAGGCTGTTCGCCAGTTGCATTACCGCGTGATTACAGAGACTGGTTTGACAACGGCAGATGAGATGCTTTATCCGTCAAATCTGGTCTTGGTAGATGATTTGGTCAGCTACCATGCTGTGGGTGCTCGTTCTGTAGAAGACCAAGAGCACCGCTTTGTAGCTTCAGGAATTGATGCACCAGTCGGGATGAAAAATCCAACCTCAGGAAATCTTGGGGTTATGTTTAACGGTATCTATGCCGCTCAAAACAAACAAACCTTCCTCTTCCATGGTCAAGAAGTTGAGACTTCAGGAAATCCCTTGGCCCACGTCATCCTTCGTGGCGCAGTCAATGAATATGGAAAAAATGAGCCTAACTTTTACTATGAAACACTGCTAAATGCCATTGAGCGCTATGAAGCCATGGGACTTGAAAATCCCTTTATCCTCATTGATACCAACCATGATAACTCAGGCAAGCAATATATGGAGCAGATTCGAATTGTTCGCCAGACCTTGCAAAATCGTGACTGGAATGAGAAAATCAAAAAGACGGTTCGAGGATTTATGATTGAATCTTACCTAGCAGATGGTCGTCAAAACCAACCAGAGGTCTTTGGATGTTCCATTACCGATCCTTGTCTAGGTTGGGAAAATACAGAGGCCTTGGTAGAAGAGATTTATGCTACCTTGACAAAATAAGTGAAAAGGATGGAGTTGGGGAATCTCAACTCCTTTTGATGAGAATGATAGTTGGACATGGAATTGACATCGAAGAATTAGCTTCGATAGAAAGCGCAGTTACACGACATGAAGGTTTTGCTAAGCGCGTGCTGACAGCTAAGGAGATGGAGCGGTTTAACAGTCTTAAAGGGCGCAGGAAAATCGAATATTTAGCTGGTCGCTGGTCGGCTAAAGAAGCCTTTTCTAAGGCTATGGGAACTGGTATTGGCAAGCTCAGTTTTCAGGATTTAGAAGTCTTGAACAATGAACGCGGGGCGCCTTATTTTAGTCAGTCACCATTTTCAGGAAAGATTTGGCTGTCTATCAGCCATACAGATCAGTTTGTGACAGCCAGTGTCATTTTGGAGGAAAATCATGAAAGCTAGTCCACATAGACCAACCAAGGCTCTGATTCATCTGGGAGCTATTCGACAAAATATTCAGCAAATGGGGGCTCATATCCCTGAAGGAACGCTCAAATTTGCAGTAGTCAAGGCTAATGCCTATGGGCATGGAGCTGTTGCTGTTGCGACGGCGATTCAGGATGAAGTTGATGGCTTTTGCGTTTCCAATATCGATGAAGCCATTGAACTCAGACAAGCTGGACTCAGGAAGAAAATCCTTATTTTAGGAGTTTCTGACATCGAAGCAGTTGCTCTAGCTAAAGAATACGACATCATCTTGACAGTGGCTGGACTGGAGTGGATTCAAGCACTCTTAGATAAGGAAGCTGACCTAACTGGATTGACAGTCCACCTTAAGATTGACTCAGGAATGGGACGGATCGGTTTTAGAGAAGCAAGTGAGGTTGAGCAGGCTCAAGCTTTGCTCCAACAATACGGTGCTCGTGTTGAAGGGATTTTTACCCACTTTGCTACTGCAGACGAGGAATTAGACGACTACTTTAATGAGCAGTTAGAACGGTTTAAAACCATTCTGTCAAGTATGAAAGGTCTTCCAGAGCTGGTTCATGCCAGTAATTCGGCAACGACTCTTTGGCATGCAGAGACCATTTTTAACGCCGTCCGTATGGGAGATGCCATGTATGGTCTGAATCCTAGCGGAGAGGTTTTGGACTTGCCTTATGACTTGAAACCAGCCTTGACCTTGGAATCTGCTCTGGTTCATGTCAAGACAGTTTCAGCTGGAGCTTGCATGGGCTATGGAGCGACCTATCAGGCGGATAGCGAGCAAGTCATAGCGACGGTGCCAATCGGCTATGCGGATGGTTGGACACGAGATATGCAGAATTTCACGGTCTTGGTAGATGGGCAAGCTTGCCCAATTGTTGGACGAGTTTCTATGGACCAAATCACTATTCGTCTGCCTAAGCTTTATCCTTTAGGAACCAAAGTCACCCTCATTGGTTCTAATGGGGGCAAGGAGATCACAGCTACTCAGGTAGCGACCTACCGTGGAACCATTAACTATGAAGTGGTTTGTCTTCTCAGCGACCGCATTCCGAGAGAATATTATTAGAAAAGAAAGGAGTGGAGCATGAATCTACATCAACCCTTGCATGTCTTACCTGGTGTGGGACCAAAGTCAGCAGAAAAATACGCCAAACTAGGAATTGAAAATTTGCAAGACCTCTTGCTCTACTTTCCTTTCCGTTATGAAGACTTTAAGACCAAGCAGGTGCTGGAACTAGAAGACGGGGAGAAGGCAGTCCTATCTGGTCAAGTCGTGACTCCTGCCAGTGTCCAGTATTATGGATTCAAGCGCAATCGTCTGCGCTTTAGCCTCAAGCAGGGAGAAGTCGTTTTTGCGGTGAATTTCTTTAACCAGCCCTATCTAGCAGATAAGATAGAGTTAGGAGCAACCCTTGCTGTCTTTGGAAAATGGGACCGAGCCAAGGCTAGTCTGACTGGGATGAAGGTCCTAGCTCAGGTGGAAGATGACCTCCAACCTGTTTATCGCTTGGCTCAGGGAATCAGTCAGGCCAGTCTGGTCAAGGTTATTAAGACGGCCTTTGATCAGGGATTGGACCTCTTGATTGAGGAAAATCTTCCCCAGACTTTGCTGGACAAATACAAACTCATGTCCCGTTGTCAGGCCGTTCGTGCCATGCATTTCCCCAAGGATTTGGGAGAATACAAGCAGGCCCTTCGCCGTATCAAGTTTGAGGAACTCTTTTATTTCCAAATGCAATTGCAAACGCTCAAATCTGAAAATAGAGTTCAGGGAAGCGGTCTGGTTCTGGACTGGTCTCAGGAAAAAGTGTCAGCTGTTAAAGAAAGTCTGCCATTTGCCCTGACTCAAGCTCAAGAAAAGAGTTTACAGGAAATTTTGACCGACATGAAGTCGGACCACCACATGAATCGTCTCCTACAAGGGGATGTGGGGAGCGGAAAAACAGTAGTTGCTGGCTTGGCTATGTTTGCGGCGGTGACAGCTGGTTACCAATCAGCCCTCATGGTACCAACAGAAATCCTTGCAGAGCAACATTTTGAGAGTCTACAGAGTCTCTTCCCAGACTTGAAACTGGCTCTTTTGACAGGTTCCTTGAAAGCTGCAGAAAAGAGAGAAGTTTTGGAGACCATTGCCAAGGGTGAGGCTGATTTAATTATCGGAACCCACGCTCTGATACAAGATGGAGTGGATTATGCTCGTCTTGGTTTGATTATCATCGATGAGCAGCACCGTTTTGGCGTGGGGCAAAGGCGTATTTTACGGGAAAAAGGAGACAATCCAGATGTCCTCATGATGACAGCGACTCCCATACCACGAACCTTGGCCATCACAGCCTTTGGCGATATGGATGTTTCCATTATCGACCAGATGCCTGCAGGCCGAAAACCTATTGTGACACGCTGGATCAAACATGAGCAACTACCTCAGGTCTTGACTTGGTTAGAGGGGGAAATCCAAAAAGGTTCCCAAGCCTATGTCATTTCTCCCTTGATTGAAGAATCAGAAGCTCTGGATTTGAAAAATGCCATTGCCTTATCAGAAGAGTTGACGGCTCATTTTGCAGGTAAGGTAGAAGTGGCTCTTTTACATGGTAAGATGAAGAGTGACGAAAAAGACCAGATTATGCAGGAGTTCAAAGAACGAAAAACGGATATTCTGGTTTCAACGACGGTTATCGAGGTAGGGGTCAATGTTCCCAATGCGACCGTTATGATTATCATGGATGCGGATCGCTTCGGGCTCAGCCAGCTTCACCAGCTCAGAGGTCGTGTTGGTCGGGGAGATAAGCAGTCTTATGCAGTTCTCGTTGCCAATCCTAAGACGGATTCTGGGAAAGACCGCATGCGCATCATGACAGAAACCACTAATGGATTTGTCCTTGCAGAGGAAGATTTGAAAATGCGTGGTTCAGGTGAGATTTTTGGAACCAGACAGTCAGGTCTTCCAGAGTTCCAAGTGGCTGATATTATCGAAGATTTTCCGATTTTAGAAGAAGCCAGAAAGGTTGCTACTTACATTAGTTCGATAGAAGCTTGGCAAGAGGATCCAGAATGGCGCATGATTGCCCTTCATTTGGAAAAGAAAGAACATCTAGATTAAGCTTTCTCTAAGGAAATCTTAAGCTAGCTTTTAGGTTAGCCCCTTATACTAGAGTCATCAAAAAGAAACGAGGACTCTCACATGACCGTAACGATTAAAGTAAATTACCAAACCACTTTCCAAAAGAAAGAAGCAAAAAACTAAGACTGAATAGGAGAAGAAAGAGCGAAATGCTCTTTTTTATTTTTGAAACTACTTTCAGTCCATTATCCTAAAAGTAAAGAATCTAAAATCTCTTTCTATTTGCCCTTCTTTCTTGCATTGCCTTTCTAGATATGCTAGAGTGGTGATAGCGATTACAAAAAAAGGAGCATATTATGAAAAATCCAGCTTTGTTAGAAGAAATCAAGACTTATAGAGGACGGGATGAGGTTCCAGAGGACTTTGATGCTTTCTGGGATGGGGAAGTGAAAAAAGTTTCAACTCTTCCAGCTTATCAGTTGGAGGAAAGAAATTTCCACATTCCTCAAGTCAAGTGCTATGAGTTAACATTTGAAGGAAGCAATGAAGGCAAGGTCTATGCGCGCGTCGTTCTTCCAAAGAGTGAGGAAAAAGTTCCTCTAATCTTCCATTTCCATGGTTATATGGGACGTGGCTGGGACTGGGCTGACATGCTGGCCTATACTGTGGCTGGTTACGGTGTTGTTTCCATGGATGTGCGGGGGCAGTCAGGTTATTCACAGGACGGTTTGCGTTCTCCTCTAGGAAATACGGTTAAGGGACATATTATCCGTGGGGCTGTGGAAGGTCGGGATCACCTCTTTTATAAGGATGTTTATCTGGATATTTACCAGTTGGTCGAAATTGTTGCTAGTCTACCTCAGGTTGATGAGAAGCGTCTTTCTAGCTATGGTGCCTCGCAAGGAGGGGCTTTAGCCCTAGTTGCAGCAGCGCTCAACCCTCGAATTGAGAAAACTGTTGCAATCTATCCTTTCTTATCAGACTTCAGACGAGTGCTTGAGATTGGTAATACTAGCGAGGCTTACGACGAACTTTTCCGTTATTTCAAGTTTCACGACCCCTTCCATGAAACTGAGGAGGAGATCATGGCGACCCTTGCCTATATCGATGTGAAAAATCTTGCCCATCGTATCAAGGGTGAGGTTAAGATGATTACGGGCTTGGACGATGATGTTTGCTATCCTATTACCCAGTTTGCGATTTACAACCGTCTGACCTGTGACAAGTCCTATCTTATCATGCCAGAGTATGCCCATGAAGCTATGAATGTTTTTGTCAATGACCAAGTTTACAACTGGCTCTGTGGTAGTGAGATTTCTTTTAAGTATATAAAGTGATGAATGAGAGAGCCAGTAGCTCTCTTTTTTGTTATAAATGTTGAAAGTACTTTTAAAAATATTAAAATATTAAAATATTTCTGAAAGTAAAATCTATTCTATGACAAGCTTGAGATAAACCTATGACTTTATTGTATAATAAAGAAAAAGTCTCTAGGAAAGGAGTGAAAGAGCTACTGTTTGGATTACAGCTAGCTAAATTTTGAAATAGAGAAGGAGAGGAACTCTCGTTTATTAATTACTTTCTTGTGTTTTCCTATGGTCGGGAGTAAAAATTTTAAAACAAAAAGAAAGCGCTTTATTTTTTGGTGATATTGAAAGGTAGAAAGATGAATCAGAAGAATTATGACAGAAAACAAAGATATGGTATTCGTAAATTTGCAGTGGGTGTAGCCTCTGTAACCATTGGTGCTGTGGTGTTTGGAGTAAACCCTGTATTGGCAAATGAACAAGGAAACTCAACTGTAACTGCAGCTGAAAATAATAATCAAGGTTTATCAGAATTACCAAAAGAAGCTTCTTCAGGAAGTCTTGCTCATTTAGATAGTGAATTAGCTGGAAAATTGGCAACAGCAAAAGACAATGGTGTGGAAGTTGATCAGGATAAGTTGAAGAAAAATGAGACTGCTGAAGCAGAGACAACCACTCCAACAAATACACCTGCAGCTGACAATACACCAGCTCCTGCTGATAAACCAGAAACAGATTCTGCAACTACAGAAGCAAGTAACAAGGACCAAGATAAAGAAGAAGAGGGAGTACTTCCTCGAGATTATTACGCTAGAGACATCGCAAATGCAACTCCAGTAGTGGAAAAAGAAGATGTTGAAACAAATGCGAAAAATGGTCAGCGTGTAGACCTAACCAGTGAGTTAAATACATTGAAGAAACTTCAAAATGCGACCATTCATATGGAATTCAAGCCAGATGCCAAAGCTCCAGCATTTTATAATCTATTCTCAGTGTCTAGTGATAAGAAAAAAGATGAGTACTTCACAATGGCTGTTCTCAATAATACAGCCTTAATTGAGGGACGTGATGCCAATGGAGCACAATTTTATGATAAATATACGGATGCTCCATTACAAGTACGTCCTGGCCAGTGGAATTCAGTAACTTTCACAGTTGAAAAACCGACAGCAGAATTACCTCATGGTCGAGTGCGCCTCTACGTGAACGGGGTATTATCTCGAACAAGTCTGAAATCTGGTCATTTCATCAAAGATATGCCAGATGTAACACATGCTCAAATCGGAGCAACCAAGCGTGCTAGTAATACTGTTTGGGGAACCAATCTACAAGTTAGGAACCTGACTGTCTATGATCGTGCTTTAACACCAGATGAAGTTCAAACACGGAGTCAACTGTTTGAAAGAGGTGATTTGGAAAAGAAACTTCCTGAAGGTGCGAAAATATCAGAGAAAGAAGATGTTTTTGAAGGCGGAATGCATAACCAACCAAATAAAGATGGGATCAAGAGTTATCGTATTCCTGCACTTCTTAAGACAGATAAAGGTACTCTGATTGCTGGTGCAGATGAGCGTCGTCTTCATTCAAGTGACTGGGGCGATATCGGCATGGTCGTCAGACGAAGTGAAGATAAGGGTAAAACATGGAGCGACCGAGTAACGATTACAAATTTACGAGACAATCCAAAAGCCTCTGATCCATCAATCGGTTCACCGGTGAACATCGATATGGTTTTGGTTCAAGATCCTGAGACAAAACGAATTTTTTCTATCTATGATATGTTCCCAGAAGGGAAAGGAATCTTTGGGATGGCTGATCAAAGAGAAGAAGCCTATAAACAAATCGATGGCAAAACTTATCAAATTCTCTATAAAGAAGGCGAAGACGGCTCCTATACAATACGTGAAAATGGCACAGTTTATACCCCAGATGGGAAACCAACAGATTATCGTGTTGTAGTAGATCCGGTGAAACCATCTTATAGTGATAAGGGTGATTTATATCAAGGGGATCGACTATTAGGAAATATTTATTTCACAAGCAATAAAACGTCTCCATTTAGAGTTGCCAAGGATTCTTATCTATGGATGTCTTACAGTGATGATGATGGTAAGACTTGGTCAGCACCTCAAGATATTACTCCAATGGTCAAAGCTGATTGGATGAAATTCTTGGGTGTGGGTCCTGGAGTGGGGATAACTCTTCGTACCGGTCCAAATAAAGGTCGAATCGTCGTTCCTGTCTATACGACTAACCGTACCAACCACCTCAATGGTTCTCAATCATCTCGAATTATCTACTCAGATGACCATGGAAAGACTTGGCATATGGGAGGTGGTGTCAACGACAATCGTACGCTTTATGATGGTACAGTTGTTGATTCAAGCACTATGAACAATTATTATGCTCAAAATACGGAATCTTCTGTTGTTCAGTTAAACAATGGGGACCTCAAACTATTTATGCGTGGTTTGACAGGTGATCTACAGGTTGCGACAAGTCATGATGGTGGTCTAACTTGGGACAATAACGTTGATCGCTATGATGTGCCAGATGTTTATGTTCAAATGGCCGCGACTCATACGGTTCAAAATGGTAAAGAGTATATTCTCTTGGCGAATGCGAACGGTCCAGGTCGTAAAAATGGTTATATTCGAGTGGCTCGTGTTGAAGAAGATGGCCAGTTAACTTGGTTGCACCATCATTTGATTCAGGAAGGTGAATATGCATATAACTCTCTTCAACAAATTGGACCGGATGAATTTGGACTTTTATATGAGCACCATGCTCCAGGGGGGGTTCCATATACACTTTCCTTCAAGAAATTCAACTGGGATTTCTTGACCAAGGAAAGAATTTCTCCTAAAGAAGCAAAAGTAAAATATGCTATTCAAAAATGGCCAGGTATTATTGCGATGGAGTTTGATTCGGAAGTATTGGTAAATAAGGCTCCGACCCTTCAGTTGGCAAATGGTAAAACGGCAACCTTCATGACCCAGTATGATACAAAAACTCTCCTATTCACAGTGAATCCAGAGGATATGGGTCAAAGGATTACAGGTCTGGCAGACGGTGCAATTGAAAGTATGCACAATTTACCAGTCTCTTTAGCTGGATCTAAATTAAGCGATGGTATAAATGGAAGTGAAGCTGCGATAAATGAAGTTCCAGAATTTACAGGTGGAGTTAATGGCGTTGAGGCTGCAGTAACTGAAGAAGCTCCTGAATATACAGGTTCATTGGCAACAGTGGGAGAAGAACCAGCACCAACAGTAGAAAAACCAGAATTTACAGGTGGAGTTAATGGCGTTGAGCCTGCAGTAACTGAAGAAGCTCCTGAATATACAGGTCCATTGGCAACAGTGGGAGAAGAACCAGCGCCAACAGTAGAAAAACCGGAGTTTACAGGTGGAGTGAATGGAGTAGAAGCTCTTGTAACAGAAATTCCTGAATATACAGGTCCCTTAGCAACAGTGGGAGAAGAGCCAGCACCAACAGTAGAAAAACCGGAATTCAAAGGGGGCGTAAATTCAGTTCTAGCAGCTTCAAATGAGGTTCCGGAATATAGAGGTGGTGCTAACTTTGTCTTGGCAGCTTCAAATGCTCTTCCTGAGTATAAAGGAGGTGTCAATGGAGCTGAGGCAGCAATCCATGAAGTGCCAGAGTACAAGGGAGAAACCAAACCAGTCTTAGCAGCTGCAAACGAACGTCCAGCTAAGAAGTTATCTCTTGGACAAGGTGCTACTTATCAAGCACCAGCGGCTAAACAAAATGAGCTTCCAAATACTGGAAGCAAAGAAAACACAACCCTTATTTCTATAGGATTAGTGGCAGGTCTCTTATCCGTCTTTACATTAGGAAAGAAACGAAAAGAAAACTAGACTAGGTCTTGAATAAAATGAATTTAGCTCATCGTTAATGATAAAAGAGATGGCCCATTTGAAAGATGGCTATCTCTTTTTATCATTTTAGATACTGAGCGAATTGAAAATAAGACAGTGCTGAAACTACTTTCAGAAACTGCTGTTCTATAAAATACTTTTGAAACTGAAATCTATTCTACCACAAAGTATTGAAAGCGCTTTAAAAATAATATATAATGAACCCATAAGAACAAAGAAAAGGAGGAAAGAGGATGCCACAGATTACTAAAGAAGCCTTGATTGAACAAATCAAAGATGGAATCATCGTTTCTTGTCAGGCCCTTCCTCACGAACCGCTTTATACAGAAGCGGGAGGAGTCATTCCCTTGCTGGTCAAAGCGGCTGAGCAAGGTGGAGCAGTCGGTATCCGAGCAAATAGTGTTCGCGATATCAAGGAAATCAAGGAGGTCACAAACCTTCCAATCATTGGGATAATAAAACGAGATTATCCACCGCAAGAGCCCTTCATCACGGCTACGATGAAAGAAGTTGATGAATTGGCAGAACTCGACATCGAGGTGATTGCTCTGGATTGTACCAAGCGTGAACGCTACGATGGTTTGGAGATTCAAGAGTTCATTCGTCAGGTTAAGGAAAAATATCCCGACCAACTCTTGATGGCTGATACAAGTACTTTTGAAGAAGGACTAGCAGCTGTTGAAGCAGGAATTGACTTTGTCGGAACAACCTTATCAGGATATACATCTTACAGTCCAAAAGTGGATGGTCCCGATTTCGAATTAATCAAAAAACTTTGTGATGCAGGCGTGGATGTCATTGCAGAAGGAAAAATCCATACACCAGAACAAGCCAAACAAATCCTTGGATATGGAGTGCGAGGCATCGTTGTCGGTGGCGCTATTACTAGACCAAAAGAGATTACAGAACGCTTTGTTGCTGGTCTCAAATAACACAATCTAAAAACAGAGGAGAGTGGTGGATGCGTCGGATAAAATGAAAACGTATACAAATGCAATCTTACTCATTATCCAATATGGATACGCTTATCAATTAGGAGAATACAAATGAAATTTAGAAAACTAGCTTGTACAGTACTTGCGGGTGCTGCGATTCTTGGCCTTGCTGCATGTGGTAATTCTGGTGGAAGTAAAGATGCTGGAAAATCTGGTAGCGATAGTGGAAAAACAGAAATCACTTGGTGGGCATTCCCAGTTTTCACTCAAGAAAAAACTGGTGACGGTGTTGGAACATATGAAAAATCAATCATCGAAGCGTTTGAAAAAGCAAATCCAGATGTAAAAGTGAAATTGGAAACCATCGACTTCAAGTCAGGTCCTGAAAAAATCACAACAGCTATCGAAGCAGGGACAGCTCCAGACGTACTTTTTGACGCACCAGGACGTATCATCCAATACGGTAAAAATGGTAAATTGGCTGAGTTGAACGACCTCTTCACAGACGAATTCGTCAAAGATGTTAACAACGAAAATATCGTACAAGCAAGTAAAGCTGGGGACAAAGCTTACATGTATCCAATCAGTTCAGCACCATTCTACATGGCTATGAACAAGAAAATGTTGGAAGAAGCTGGAGTTGCAAACCTTGTAAAAGAAGGTTGGACAACTGATGATTTTGAAAAAGTTTTGAAAGCGCTTAAAGACAAAGGTTATACACCAGGCTCATTGTTCAGTTCAGGTCAAGGGGGAGACCAAGGAACACGTGCCTTCATCTCAAACCTTTACGGCGGTTCTGTAACAGATAAAGATGTAACAAAATATACAACTGATGATCCTAAATTCGTCAAAGGTCTTGAAAAAGCAGCTAGCTGGATCAAAGATGGTTTGTTGAACAACGGTTCACAATTTGACGGTGGAGCAGATATCCAAAACTTTGCCAACGGTCAAACATCTTACACAATCCTTTGGGCGCCATCTCAAAATGGTATCCAAGCTAAACTCTTGGAAGCAAGTAAAGTAGAAGTGGTAGAAGTACCATTCCCATCAGATTCAGGTAAACCAGCTCTTGAATACCTTGTAAACGGATTTGCAGTATTCAACAATAAAGACGACAAGAAAGTTGCAGCATCTAAGAAATTCGTTCAATTCATCGCGGATGATAAAGAATGGGGTCCAAAAGACGTTGTTCGTACAGGTGCCTTCCCAGTTCGTACTTCATTTGGCAAACTTTATGAAGACAAACGTATGGAAACAATCAGTGGTTGGACTAAATACTACTCACCATACTACAACACTATCAATGGTTTTGCTGAAATGAGAACACTTTGGTTCCCAATGTTGCAATCTGTATCAAATGGTGACGAAAAACCAGCGGATGCTTTGAAAGCCTTTACTGAAAAAGCTAACGAAACAATTAAAAAAGCTACAAAACAATAAGCACTAAATCAGATTGACTCCTCCCTTTTCCCTGTGCATAGTCTATGTAAGAAAAGGGAGGATTTTGTTTGAAATGTAAGGAACTGTCACGAAATTAAAATGAAGTTCTTACATAAGCGAATCTTAAAAAATTTCATTTTGATTTTAAAACAGTTCAAGAAAGTCAAAAAATTATTCTATTTGAAAGAGAGGTGCCGACTGTGAAAGTCAATAAAATTCGTATGCGGGAAACAGTGATTTCCTACGCTTTCCTAGCACCAGTATTATTCTTCTTTGTCATCTTTGTCTTGGCTCCTATGATTATGGGATTCATTACAAGTTTCTTTAACTACTCAATGACTAAATTTGAGTTTGTAGGCTTGGACAACTACATTCGCATGTTTAAAGACCCTGTCTTTATGAAGTCTTTGATCAATACCGTGATTCTGGTTATTGGATCTGTACCCGTTGTTGTTCTATTCTCACTCTTTGTAGCATCTCAGACCTATCATCAAAATGCCATTGCCAGATCCTTCTACCGTTTCGTCTTCTTCCTTCCTGTTGTAACAGGTAGTGTTGCCGTAACAGTTGTTTGGAAATGGATCTATGACCCACTATCAGGAATTTTAAACTTTGTCCTTAAGTCAAGCCACATCATCAGCCAGAACATTTCTTGGTTGGGAGATAAAAACTGGGCTTTGATGGCGATTATGATTATCCTTTTGACTACATCTGTTGGTCAGCCGATTATCCTTTATATCGCTGCCATGGGAAATATTGACAATTCATTGGTTGAAGCAGCGCGTGTTGATGGTGCGACTGAATTGCAAGTGTTCTGGAAGATTAAATGGCCTAGCCTCCTTCCAACAACACTTTATATCGCAATCATTACAACAATCAACTCATTCCAGTGTTTCGCCTTGATTCAGCTTTTGACTTCAGGTGGTCCAAACTACTCAACAAGTACACTTATGTACTACCTTTACGAAAAAGCCTTCCAATTGACAGAATACGGCTATGCCAACACCATCGGTGTCTTCTTGGCAGTTATGATTGCTATCGTAAGCTTTGTTCAATTTAAAGTACTTGGAAACGACGTAGAATATTAAAGAAAGGAGACAGCTATGCAATCTACACAAAAGAAACCTTTAACAGCTTTCACTGTTATTTCAACTATTATCTTGCTCTTGTTGACCGTGCTGTTCATCTTTCCGTTCTACTGGATTTTGACAGGTGCCTTCAAGTCACAACCTGATACAATCGTTATTCCACCACAATGGTTCCCTAAAATGCCAACCATGGAAAACTTCCAACAACTTATGGTGCAAAACCCTGCTATGCAGTGGATGTGGAACTCTGTGTTTATTTCATTGGTAACCATGTTCTTAGTCTGTGCGACCTCTTCTCTAGCAGGTTATGTATTGGCTAAAAAACGTTTCTATGGTCAGCGTATTCTCTTTGCCATCTTTATCGCTGCCATGGCACTTCCAAAACAAGTTGTCCTTGTACCATTGGTACGTATCGTCAACTTCATGGGAATCCATGACACTCTTTGGGCAGTTATCTTACCTTTGATTGGATGGCCATTCGGGGTCTTCCTCATGAAACAATTTAGTGAAAATATCCCAACAGAGTTGCTTGAATCAGCTAAAATCGACGGTTGTGGTGAGATTCGTACCTTCTGGAGCGTAGCCTTCCCGATTGTCAAACCAGGATTTGCAGCCCTTGCAATCTTTACCTTCATCAATACATGGAACGACTACTTCATGCAGTTGGTTATGTTGACTTCACGTCAAAACTTGACCATCTCACTTGGGGTTGCAACTATGCAAGCTGAAATGGCAACCAACTATGGTTTGATCATGGCAGGTGCCGCTCTTGCAGCAGTTCCAATCGTAACAGTATTCCTAGTCTTCCAAAAATCCTTCACTCAGGGTATTACTATGGGAGCGGTCAAAGGTTAAGAAAAGTAAATTGGTGTGTCAAGATTGCGGAAGTGGTCTTGACATGCTATGGAAATATAGAGGTTATAAGTGTCTACAAAATGTTGGGTATTTGCTTACCTTAGATATTTTGTTAGACACTTATCAACTTAAGAATGATTTTAGTTAACTATCAGAAACGAAGGAAAGAGTATGATTTTTGACGATTTGAAAAACATCACCTTTTACAAAGGAATTCATCCTAATTTAGATAAGGCTATCGACTATCTCTACCAGCATCGAAAAGATTCTTTCGAGTTAGGAAAGTATGAGATTGACGGGGACAAGGTCTTTCTAGTTGTTCAGGAAAATGTCCTCAATCAAGCTGAAAATGATCAATTTGAGCATCATAAAAACTATGCAGACTTGCATTTGCTGGTAGAAGGACATGAATATTCGAGCTACGGTTCACGTATCAAAGATGAAGCAGTAGCATTCGACGAAGCGAGTGACATTGGCTTTGTTCATTGTCATGAAAACTACCCACTCTTGTTGGGTTATCACAATTTTGCGATTTTCTTCCCAGGAGAACCACACCAACCAAATGGCTATGCAGGTATGGAAGAGAAGGTTCGCAAATATCTCTTTAAAATTTTGATTGATTAAAAAATCAGGAGGAGCAAACATGGCACAAAAAGGAGTAAGCCTTATCAAGGCAGCATTTGATACAGATAACTTTCTCATGCGTTTTAGTGAGAAGGTCTTGGATATCGTGACAGCCAATCTTCTTTTTGTCGTCTCTTGTTTACCCATCGTGACGGTTGGAGTTGCTAAAATTAGCCTTTACGAGACTATGTTTGAGATTAAGAAGAGCAGACGTGTGCCTGTCTTTAGAATCTATCTAAGAGCTTTCAAGCAAAATCTGAAGCTAGGTCTTCAGTTAGGTTTGCTTGAGTTGGGCATTGTTTCATTAAGCCTTCTAGATCTCTATCTCTTCTGGGGTCAGACAGCTATGCCTTTCCAAATGGTGAAAGCTATCTGTCTAGGCGTTCTTATCTTCCTCACTATCGTGATGTTGGCTAGCTATCCCATCGCTGCACGCTATGATTTAACTTGGAAAGAAGTGTTACAAAAAGGACTTATTTTGGCAAGTTTTAACTTTCCATGGTTCTTCCTCATGCTAGCTATTCTCTTTCTCATTGTGATGGTTCTTTATCTGTCCGCCTTCAGTTTACTTTTAGGTGGCTCAGCCTTCCTACTTTTCGGGTTTAGTCTATTGGTCTTTATCCAGACTGGATTGATGGAGAAAATTTTCGCAAAATATCAATAAGATGGCTTGTTTCTGAAACTACTTTCAAGCCTTAAACGTTTCAAAATATATATCGAAACTAAAATCTAAGTGTACACAAGATATTGAAAGCGGTTTTTACAAGGTGTATACTAAACACGTAAAGAATAAATCCTGCTTCTAGCAGAAAAAAAGAAATCTTAGGAGAAAATCTATGTCAGATTTAAAAAAATACGAAGGTGTCATTCCAGCCTTCTACGCATGTTATGATGATCAAGGAGAAGTAAGCCCAGAACGTACTCGTGCCTTGGTTCAATACTTTATCGATAAAGGTGTTCAAGGTCTTTATGTCAATGGTTCTTCTGGTGAATGTATCTACCAAAGTGTTGAAGACCGCAAATTGATTTTGGAAGAAGTCATGGCAGTTGCCAAAGGAAAATTGACCGTTATCGCTCACGTTGCTTGCAACAATACCAAAGACAGTATGGAACTTGCTCGTCATGCTGAAAACTTAGGAGTAGATGCTATTGCAACGATTCCACCAATTTACTTCCGCTTGCCAGAATACTCAGTTGCTAAATATTGGAACGATATCAGTTCTGCAGCTCCAAATACAGATTACGTGATTTATAACATTCCTCAATTGGCAGGGGTTGCTTTGACTCCAAGCCTTTACACAGAAATGTTGAAAAACCCACGTGTTATCGGTGTTAAGAACTCTTCTATGCCAGTTCAAGATATCCAAACTTTTGTGAGCCTTGGTGGGGAAGACCACATCGTCTTTAATGGTCCAGACGAGCAGTTCTTAGGTGGTCGTCTCATGGGAGCTAAAGCTGGTATCGGTGGTACTTATGGTGCTATGCCAGAACTCTTCTTGAAACTCAATGAGTTGATTGCTGACAAAGACTTGGAAACAGCGCGTGAATTGCAATACGCTATCAATGCAATCATTGGCAAATTGACTGCTGCACATGGAAATATGTATGGTGTGATTAAGGAAGTCTTGAAGATCAATGAAGGCTTGAATATTGGTTCTGTTCGTTCACCATTGACACCAGTAACCGAAGAAGATCGCCCAGTTGTAGAAGCAGCTGCTCAATTGATTCGTGAAACCAAGGAGCGCTTCCTCTAATCCATAAGGAGGTATTTATGACACACTACGTTGCAATTGATATCGGTGGAACCAACATCAAATATGGTTTGATCGACCAAGAAGGCCAACTTGTTGAATCGCATGAAATGCCAACAGAGGCGCATAAAGGTGGACCTCATATCTTACAAAAGACCAAAGATATCGTAGCCAGCTATTTAGAACAAGGCCCAGTAGCAGGTGTTGCTATTTCTTCTGCAGGAATGGTGGATCCAGATAAAGGTGAGATTTTCTATGCTGGGCCTCAGATTCCCAACTATGCAGGAACCCAGTTCAAGAAGGAAATCGAGACTAGCTTTGATATTCCTTGTGAGATTGAAAATGATGTCAACTGTGCAGGTCTGGCTGAAGCGGTATCTGGTTCAGGTAAGGGAGCGAGTGTGACACTTTGCTTGACCATTGGAACCGGTATCGGTGGTTGCTTAATTATCGATGGGAAGGTTTTCCATGGATTTAGCAATTCGGCCTGTGAAGTTGGTTATATGCACATGCAGGATGGTTCTTTCCAAGATCTTGCTTCTACGACAGCCTTGGTGGAGTATGTAGCAGCAGCTCATGGCGATCCAGTTGACCAGTGGAATGGCCGACGCATCTTTAAGGAAGCTACCGAAGGCAACAAGATTTGTATGGCTGGTATTGACCGCATGGTAGTTTACCTTGGAAAAGGTTTGGCAAATATTTGTTATGTGGCCAATCCAGAAGTGGTTATTCTAGGTGGCGGTATTATGGGGCAAGAGGCTATCCTCAAACCAAAAATTCGCACAGCTTTAAAAGATGCCTTGGTACCAAGCCTAGCTGAAAAAACACGATTAGAATTTGCCCATCACCAAAATACAGCAGGGATGTTGGGTGCCTATTATCATTTCAAGACAAAACAATCCTAGTTTGGTTCAACCAAGCTAGGATTTTCTAGGTACGACGGGCATATAGTTCATCTGTGTTGTATAGTAAATTGAAACAAGAACAAGACAAAAGAGCCTCAAAAAAAGTATTGCAACTTGGTAATACCTTTTTGAGGTGCTTTTTGATATGAGTCCATGTTTTCTCAATCAGGATTGTACTCAGGTGAGTAGGGAGGAAGAGGTAAAAGTTTATGCCCAAACTCTTCACACAAGAGTTCTAGCTTACCCATTCTATGGAATCTTGCATTATCCATAATAATAACTGATGGTATATTTAATATTGGTAAGAGAAACTTCTGAAACCAAGCTTCAAAAAAGTCGCTCGTCATTGTTTCTTCGTAAGTCATTGGAGCGATTAACTCACTATTTGTTAGCCCTGAAACCAAAGAAATCCTCTGATATCTTCTTCCAGATACTTTACCTCTTATTATCTGACCTTTTAATGAGTGACTATATTCTCGATAAAAATAAGTATCGAATCCTGTTTCATCAATATAAACAGGTACTAGGTGATTTAAACTATTAAAATTTTTAAGAAATAAAGCTACTTTTTCTGGATCTTGTTCATAGTAGGTGTGGTTCTTTTTTTCGAGTGTATCCCATAGCTTTGAGAGCATAGTGGATAGTAGTTGGATGACAGTCAAATTCAGAAGCTATTTCAGTCGAATAAGCGTCTGGATTGTCAGTAAGATGGTTTTTGAGACATCTGCTAGGACGCAGACTTTTATCGTCGCATGGTAGACTAGGAGGAGCCTTATGACAGATTTTCTGATTCTTCCTCTTATTCTCATAGTCGTGGGCATGATTGCCTTGATTCTCTAGATTCTCATAGTTCTGGCTAGTGGATTGTTTTTAATTGGACTAGCCTGTGCTACTCTCTTTACTGAGGTATATGGATTCTATCTTCTCTTTACAGAGACTGAACTTTACACGGAAGATTTAGCACAGAATGGATTATTTGGTTTTACGACTTTCTTTATCATCTTTAACCTTGCTTTGCTTGTCTTGGCAGGTTGGGCAGGGTATAAGTGGAAGATAAGATGAATAAAATGGAGAAAACTCTAATGGTTCTTCTCCATTTTTTATCTAATTAGTAATGTTGAAAATCGGAAGTGAAATGATACTTTCAAAGAATTCATTTTGGACACTAGCAAACGAAATAGAGCCCTGATGCAAATCAACAATTTGTTTTGAAATTTTTAGCCCAATTCCAGTCGTTCTAATTTTAGAAATATCAATGTTTTTAAAAGATAATTCATTAAGTTCAGCAATTTTTTCTGGTGAAGCTCCCTGTCCATTATCTTTGATTTCGACAATTACATTTGTATCTTTTTTGAATAAGTTGATTCTTATTGTGCAACCCTTTTCGTTATGTAAAACAGAGTTGTAGATGATATTATGGATAACTCTTGTGATTAAAAACTGCTCAATCATGATAGATTGATTAACAAGTGAATAATCGTAATCAAATTCAAATTCAAAATCATTCCAGATTTCTTGATTTAAAATATGGATGAGAATGTCTTTGAAGAAGGGGATAATTTTTGTTTCAGTCTGATTTAATTGAAGATGACCGGATGAAAGGCGAGCTACTATATTTAAGTCATTTAAAATATTTTGGATGTAATAGGATTCTGTCAATATTGGGCGAATATGTTTTTTAGACTGTGTATCTAGTTCAGAATCATTTAACAAGGACGCGTTAGAAATGATGACAGAAAGAGGTGTTTTGATATCGTGTGCAACACCTGAAATCCATTGCTCTTTAAAGACTTCATTCTCTTTGAGTAGAGTATCGGTTTGATTAATTGCAGTTGTAAGATATTCTAGTTCGGATATAGAATTAATTGGATTTTTCAAACCATCTGGGAGATTCTGAATAGCAGTTACAAGAGGCGCAATTTTACGATTGATATGCGTCACACCATAGTAGTAAAGAAAAGCGAAATAAAGGCAGTTGAAAAGCAATACTCCAAATGCTACTAGTGGAATCAGGCGAATACTATCTATATCTAAGTAATTATAACTATAACGAGCAATTTTATCTTTTGGAAAACCAACAACAATGATGTAGCCATCTTTTATCTGACTAAAAACAGGATAATCTGAAAGATAATAGCGAGAAAACTGTAAAATGTCTCCATAGTCAAATTGCGAAGGAACTTCTGTAGGTTTATACTGTTCGTACACTTGTTTTCCAGTCTGCTTATCCAATACCATGAGCCATAACTTTTGTTCTTTTAGACTAGAAATATCATTTTTAGGTATGTGGACGTTATTTTTTGTGATGGTAATGTGTTCAGAAATTATTTTTACAGTCTCAGTAGCAGTTTGCTTTTCCCTAATGTAGAAAACAAAACTGGCAATTAGAATAATATTGGTAATAAAGATAATGATGGAAAAAAAGATAAATTTCTTTAGTGAATACCTTAAAATTTTGGTTTGGTTCATAATCATGATAACAATTTATATCCCAGCCCTTTAGCTGTCTTTAAATATTGAGGTTTTGAAGGATTTTCTTCTATTTTTTCTCGAATTTTCCGAATATGTACAGTCAAAGAGTTTTCATAACCAAAGCTATCCACTCCCCAAATCGTATCACAGAGAGATTCAGTTGAAACGATGTAATTTTTATTATCGTAAAGTTTTTTCAAAATCTTAATTTCAATTGGTGTAATAGAAATTTCTGCTCCATTCTTTTGTACTGTTGCATTCCGAAAACTCACCAAAGTCTGTCCAATCTGTATTGCTTCCTGTTCTGATTTATAGCTTCTCCTGAGCAGAGCCATAATACGATAGATAAGATTTTTTGGAATGAAGGGTTTTACGACATAATCATCACCACCAGCATTGAAACCAGCTACCTCATCTTCAGGATTATTTTTGGCAGTCAGAAAGAGGATAGGAGTATCGCCTTTTTTTCGGATATGTTTTGCTAATGTGTAGCCATCACCATCGGGGAGCATAATGTCCAAAAGGAAAAGGTCGAACTGTTCTGTTTCAATCATGTTCAAACTAGATTCTATATCATAGGCTGATGTTAGATTGGAAAATCCGTAGGCAATGAGAATATCTCTTATGGAAGAGTTTAAAATTTTATCGTCATCAATGATAAGGATGTGCTTATTCAGGAGTTGTTGTTCGAAATTCATAATCTTACCTCGCTTATCTATATTATACCATTTAAAAGAATGAAAAAAGCAAGATACTTTAATCTTAATGTAAAATTAAGGTTAGCTTAGTTTAAATTTAATCTAGCATGTCTATAATAAAGACATAACCTAGATAGAGATACTTTTCAAATAAATTTTAATCAGTGAGGTATTTCCAAATGGCTAAACAACAAATGAATCTCGATGAGATTGAAGTAATGAATTCTCTTCAAGAATGAACTCTTGAAGAACTTGATAACGTTCTTGGTGCTGGTAGTGGAATAATTCATTTTATTCAGACAAAACAATGGTAATAGTGAGTCACCAATTAGATATTGTGAATTATGTTGATTCTATCATTTTTGTTGATAAGAGTAGTAGAGATGTTATCAAAGATACTCATGATAATTTGATTTATAGAAATCAAAATTATAGAAAATTATTTGGTTTAAAGGAGGAAGTTCATAATGATTAGTAATGTTTTACAGATAAAAAACTTACAAAAGGCATTTAAGGACACTCAGGTAGTTAACCTTAGTTCCTTATCAGTTCAACAAGGGGAGATTTATGGTTTTCTAGGTCCAAATGGAGCTGGTAAAACAACCACAATGAAGATGATTTTGTCTTTGATTTCTCGTACAGCTGGGGAGATTGAAGTGTTCGGTCAATCTATAGGTACGGACAAGCAGTATCTTAATCAAATTGGCTCTATGATTGAAGAACCGTCTTATTATCCTAATTTGACAGGCTATGAAAATCTCTTGGTCTTCCAAAAAATCCTTGGATTTGATCAGAAAAATATTCAGGAAACCTTGAAAATTGTGGGGTTAGATCAACCTAAAAACAAGAAAAAATTGGTTAAAGATTATTCTTTGGGTATGAAACAGCGCTTGGCTTTAGCCTTTGCCTTAGTCAAGAAACCGCGTTTGTTGATACTGGATGAGCCAACAAATGGGCTAGACCCAGCAGGGATTCATGAAATTCGGGAACTGATTATCAAGTTGGCAAAGGAACAGGGCATTACTGTCTTCATCTCTACCCATATCCTTTCTGAAGTAGAGCATATAGCTGACCGTGTGGGGATTATCAATCATGGTCAACTGGTTTACGAGGGAGAAATTCGTAAAATTCAGTCCAATAAATGGCTGGAAGTGCGTGGGGATTTTAGAGGTCGACGTGAAGCAATTAGCCAAGTGTTATTTGGTTATCCGTGCAAGATGTTGGAGATACAAGAGGATAAACTCAAGCTGACTAACCTTGCCGATCAGCAGATTTCTAGTTTGTTACGAGATTTAATAGTCGAGAAAGTTCCAATTTATGAAGTGAAGCAAGAACAAGAAACCTTGGAATCTATTTTCCTCAACTTAACCAAGGAGTGAGTCTTATGTTGAATAATTTGTCTATTGAATTGCTCAAGGCAAAACGAACCAAATCCTTCCTCATTAGCATACTAGTTATGGGAGTCGGATTTGCTTGGGCAATTGCAGCCGCTACACGCTACCTAAGTAATCCAGACATGCACCAGATTAGCCTAATTTTCTATATGATAAAAGAAGTAAATGGCTTGATTCTCCCTATTGTGATTGCTCTCTTTGTATCGCGGATTGTCAAGAACGAGAAGGAGGGCAACACTTTCAAACTGCTTTTGGCAAATGGTGAAAATGTACGGCATATCTTTCTGAGTAAGCTTGGACTGACCATGTTCATTTTGACCTTTCTCGCTTTTTTGGAGGGAGTAGTAGCCCAGTTGATTGCAATCTTATCAGGTCTAGAAATGCCTGTTAGCCTAATCCTCTGGCAAATCGTCATTTTCTTGCTAGCCTCTTTTGTCTTAACCTGTCTGTTTTTGACTTTGCAGTTTTTACTGAAGAAGCAGGCATTGATACTGGCATTAGGGATTTTCGGAGGATTTCTTGGAGTTGGATTTGGTCATGCACCAGCTTTTCTACAGCTGATTTCCCCTTTTGGTGGTATAGGATATCTGTCTCTGGTGGATTACCAGCAAGTCGCCAGTCAAGTGAGTTATGTTTTTGCGACAAACCTAGGATTTAAACTATTTACATATTTGCCAATAGCCCTAATCTATCTCTTCTTATCTCTCTATCTGGTTGAAAAGAAAGGAGGTAAGCTATGATGTCTTATCTATCAGTAGAATGGCGGAAAACTAAAAAATTTTCCATGTTGATGATTGGTATTTGCTTCTTAGCTTTTTGTAGCCTGATTGGTCTTGGGATTTACTTTGGTGCAGCTTATTCTATGGTTGAAGAAAGTGAAAAAGTGCCTGTTTTATGGGGACAATTGACCTTCTATTATAGCCAGCTTTTCTTTCCGATTTTGGTCAGCCTTTATGTAGCCATGATGTTAGGAAAAGAGTTTGATAGAAAAAATATTGAATTTCTCAGAGCTAATAATGTCAGTCTTGGGAAATTATTGTTGGCAAAAGAAATAGTAATTATCTTGTTTATTGCTGTTTTACAGTTGTTCTTGTTTGGTATTTTTTATGTCAGTGCCCACCTAGCTCATTTAGAAATTTCTAATTTGTTCACCTACCTCAAGTGGGATTTATTGGGGATTTTTGGAACAATTAGTATGATGGCAGTACAGTTTTTTGTGACAGCTAAAACTCGTGTTTTCAGTAAATCTGTGGGAATTGGTGCTATTGGTACTTTCGTAGGATTTATGATGATTTTTGTATCAGATAAATTATCTTTAATCTATCCCTACTCCCAAGCTATGGTGGCAATGCGGTCACGGAATTTGATAGACTTTAATTCAGTGGAAATGTTGCTGTTTATCATTGTAAATATTCTTCTGTGGGGGATTTTTCATACATTGAGTAATAAAGAATTGCATAAGTAATGCGAAGACTCTTCGGAGTCTTTTTCTTGTGATAAAAGCTCCAAGCTTTATCTGGTATGCTTGACCTAGTTTTTATAGAAAGAAGGTCTAATTATCAATTAGAAGAGGCTTTGGTACAGGGATTTCAAACACCTGAAGAATACCAAGCCTACAAGGAGTTAAAGGAACATTATGAGGAAGTGACATGCGATTAAAGCTTTTCTAAACGAGAACTCACTAGTCAATTGGAAATCGCTCTTCAGAATCATCGAGATGTGGACTTTGAAGAACATGAGAAAGAGGAGTATTTGGACTTAGTTCAAAAATTAGAAGAGTTTGATTCCTCTCTTGCCACCCATTATAGTCAATTGATTGACTAGAAAGGAGAAAGTCATGAATGATTTACTCCTTATCCCAGTAATTTTTTTAGCAGTAGGAGGAATTCTCATTCTTTTATGGAGACTCTTTCTTATTGCAAGTGGACTTTTCCTTATTGGTTTTGTCAGTTTTCTTATTTTCGTTGAGGGCTATTGAATTTATCTTCTCTTTACAGAGACTTAACCTTACACGGCAGATTTAGCTCAAAATGGATTATTTAGTTTTACGACTTTCTTTATCATCTTTAATTTAGTTTTACTTGCTTTAGCATGCTGGACAGGATATAAGTGGAAGAAAGAATAGAAAATAGTCTTAACAAGTTCAAAATTTATTCCGCTTTTTAGGACATGAAAAATTTTAGAAATTGATTCTTTCTTAAATTTGAATTTCACTAGTAGTGTAAAGATGATTTTTTCTCTGAATAAAATCTGAATTTTCTCTGATATAATCTCAAATAAAAACATTAAGGAGGATTTTATGAACAGAAAGTTCTAATTATCAGTTGGAGTATTACTTTTGGTTCAAGGAGTACAAGCGACTACTGGAACATATTCTAACTATAATATACTACAAAAAGAGATAGAAGCAGTTAATTCTATCCAATTTCATCAAGAAGATGACCAAACAGCATTAATCAACATTTATCAGAGAGCAATAAATTATGCGTATAGGCAAGGTTCAATAATTGTTTCTTCAGTAGGTGATGGTAAATAATCAAGAATCATTGGAACATTACCTTAGAGAACTTAAGGGGAAGGATTATTCACATATAGATGGGAAAGTTATGGATATTCTTGCTGAATAAGAAATGACATTGATGCCACTCAAATTAGATTATTAAATATTACGAATTTTGTTCAAGATAGTGTAAAATAGATTTATACTAGTTTCTAAAAATTTAATTTAATAAATAAGAAACATTACAAATTGATGCATTGAAACTATTCTTTGTCAAGAATACGGAGCTTTGCAGATAGTTCTCTAAAATTTTTTGAGGTGATAGAATGTATAAGATATTAGTTGTAGATGACGATTTTGAAATTTTGAAACTGATGCGAACTATTTTAGAGATGAAAAACTATCAGGTAACGACGTATCAAGAAGTTACCGTACCAATCAATATTAATAATTTCAAAGGATTTGATTTGATTTTATTAGATGTAATGATGCCTAATATAGATGGTATGCAAATTTGTAAGCAGATTAGAAATAAAGTAAGCTCCCCTATTATTTTTGTTAGTGCAAAAGATACCGAAGATGATATAGTATCAGGATTGAATTTAGGAGGAGATGACTATATTACAAAACCTTTCAGCATCAATCAATTAACTGCCAAAGTTGCTGCAAATCTCAAACGAGAAGAACGATACAAACAAGGTGAATTAAGTAATAAAGTTGTCCGAGAATTATCTCCAATAACTATTTATTTACAAGAAAAAATTGTTTGTATTAATGGAGATAGTCTTGCTTTTACAAGTAGGGAATATGATATCATAGAGCTATTATCTAGTAATCCAAGAAAAATTTTTACTGTACAAGATATATATGAAAACGTTTATGATGATGATGCTGAAACTCTCTTTCGTTCAATATCTGAGTATATCTATCAAATAAGATTAAAATTCTCGTCGTATGGAATTAATCCTATAAAAACAGTTAGAGGTATGGGATACAAGTGGCATGATTAAGAAGAGTACAATTAGAGGGCGCATAATAAGGACTGTTTTAGAACTAGTAACAGGTACGTTACTGAGTATACTTTTATTTTTTATATTTACTTATTTACTTGTTTTTACAGGACAATTAAATGTATACGACTCTAAAATTGAAATTTCAGTGAGTGATACCAGCAATTTAAGTGATGTAGTTCAAGCAATGAATAACTCTATATTTGACTATGTTGTATTTAATCGCAAGACAGGTACAATTGAAGAGGGTAATTATCAAAAAAAGGATTTGCCTGCCTATCGAGAAGTTTTTGCTAAAAATGAATCTGTAAGTAATAGTGAGGTGTATTATGGGTATTATGCTAATTCAGAGATTGTACTTACTGTCAGGCAACCCATGATACCTGAGTTTGTTAATCCGAATTTGCGTCACATTTCATTTAATCTATTTTCTTATTTATTTTTCTTCGTTTTCGAAACGATTTTACTCATTTGGTCACTTACAAGATTAATAAAAGAATTTTCAAAGAATTTTCTACTTATACAAAAAAAAGCTTTAAACATGGGGCAGTTAACATTTAAAGATAAAAACATTCCTGCTCAAATACAAGAGTTCGATGAAATTCTTTCTGTATTATATCAAAAGGACGACGAGTTAACTAATTTACTCAAATCAGAGAGAAGGGAGAAGGAAGATTTATCTTTTCAAGTTGGTGCATTAGCTCATGATGTAAAAACTCCTTTAACAGTACTAAAGGGAAATTTAGAGTTGCTTGAATTAACTAACCTGACTGATCAACAGAAGGAATATACTCAGTCAATGAATAACAGTATAGTGATTTTTGAAAGATACTTTAGTTCAATGATTGATTATTCAAGATTACTAATTGAAGATAAAGATTATGGGGAACAGATATATTTACCTGATTTTTTAAGTGATCTGTCAGTAGAGGCGAAATCTGTAATGAATAATGCAAAGGTTGATTTCAAAATTATTAATACTACAAAATTAATGTTTTTTAAGGGAAATCGTTTTAATTTAAATAGAGCATTAATTAACATTTTAGCAAATGCAGCAAGATATAGTTCTGGAGAAAAAAAAGTTACGCTTACTATCATTGAGGAAACAGAGTATATTAATTTTGGAGTGTGGAATAATGGTCTCCCTTTTACTGAACAGTCCTTATTAAATGCAGATAAGTTGTTTTATACTGAGAATAAAGGTAGGAATAATAAGCACTATGGTTTAGGGTTAGCATTTGCTAAACAAGTTGCAACTAGACATTTTGGAGAATTATTTTTATCAAATCCAGATAGAGGTGGTGCTCAGGTGACGTTGCTTATTAAAAAATAATTCTATAGGGATATATTAGATACCTTCCACATAATAGTTATGTATATAAAAATAGATAATCTTCTAAATTGAGGAATATCTATTTTTTTTATTTTTTAAAATTGAAAAATCTGAACAAATTTTGAAAAATAAAGTGTAACATACAAGTATAAAACAAGGAGGAATTATAGTTATGAATATACAAGTTCAAAAACTTAGAAAATCATATAAGGATAGAGAAGTGCTGAAAAATATTTCTTTTGAAATAAAAGAGGGAAGTATTTGTGGATTATTAGGTATCAATGGTGCAGGAAAATCAACAATTATGAAGATTATTTTTGGTCTTGAAAATGCTGATAGTGGTACGGTTATTTTTAATGGGGGAAAAAATGCGGGCATATATGAGATTGGAGCGCTTATTGAAACTCCTGCTATCTATATGAACTTATCTGCATTTGATAATTTAAAAACAAGAGCATTGTTATATGATATTTCTGACGAACGAATTAATGAAGTACTAAACTTGATCGGACTATCTAATACGGGAAAGAAAAAAGCAGGGAGCTTTTCTTTAGGTATGAAACAACGTTTGGGATTAGGCATGGCAATAATTACTAGTCCAGATTTGCTCATTTTGGATGAACCTACCAATGGATTAGATCCAAATGGTATAAAGGAATTATTGAATTTAATGATTTCTTTAAAGAAATCAGGAATGACAATTCTTTTATCTAGCCATCAACTGTATGAAGTTAGTAAAGTGGCAGATAAAATTGTTATTTTACATGATGGTCAAATTTTTTACGACGGTTCGAATGTTCAAAGTGATGATTTAGAATCTTTATTTTTTAGAATTGTTCATGGAGGTGACGCAATATGATAAAAATATTTAAATCAGAATGGTTAAAACAGCGAAAAAATACATCCAAAAAATTCTTGATAATAGCTCCTGGATTGTCGATTTTAATAGCTATATTACTTGTTGGACCGAGTATTATAGAAAGTTTTTCAATATATTGGTGGGAAGCCGTCTTTTTGTATACACTTATTGGATTGTTGTTTTTATATGATTATAAATCAGAAGAAGCTGCAGGAAACTTCCAGAATATATACTTTCGAAATGATAGCATAAAAATATATATCGTAAAGATACTTTTAAAATTAAAAGATTTACTCATTTCTAACGTATGGTTTTTAGCTATATTATTATTTACAAGTAATTTTTTGTATGCCGACTTAATATCATTGAATATAATTGGTGACTTAATTTGTTTAGTACTTATTTCGATAACATCCATATGGGTATTGCCACTCTTGTATCTATTTTCGAAATGGATCAATCCCTATATCCTAGTATCTATTAACTCCTTGATTTGTTTTTTGGTTGCACCTTTTATCGCTCAAAGTAGCTTTTGGTTCTTCTTTCCTTTTACATATCATTATAAAATTGCTTATAGTCTTATGTATATAAAACCGTCAGGAGATTTAGATTTAACAAATCATGTAACAGACGTTAAAATGGTAGTATTTGCCGTATTTCTATCATTGATTCTATTTATTGTTTCTTTGTTAATGTTAAATTGGAGGTTAAGTAATGATCCAATTGCTAAAAAGTGAAATGATTAAATTTAAAGGTTCGTATCAACTATACATTATTTTGATTTTGTCTACTATACAACTATTGACAATTCCAATTTACATATTATCTGTAAATAACACAATTGTATTGGAAAATATTATCTTTTTACCCATGTTAGGCTATTGTATGATAACTACGATAATCACTTTATTAGTATCTGAACAAGAAATCAATGCTAATAATTATCAGAATATTAGGAGCGGGAGAAATATATCTAGTATATGGGGAGCGAAACTTTTTGTGTTAGATTTACTATTATCTTTACTCACTATTCCTTTATGGGTAGTTGTAGGTATAGAGTTAGAACACTTTTCATATTATTTTTACGTAGGAATAGTTAGTTGGTTATTACTAATATTGCTAAATCATTTCCACATGCTATTGACATTGTTTATTGCGAAAGGCGGCAATTTACTTATAGCTGTTGTAGAAAGTTTATTTATATTATTTGCAACAAATAAAGTTTTTCTTAATATTTTTTGGATTCCAGTAATTTTACCAGTTAATATAATTTTAGAAAATAATTTCAGGAGCACAACCTATTTATTGGCTTTAATTTTTTATGTTGTATTATTGTTTGTTGCTAATTTAGTAGTTGTGAGCAGAAAAGGTGTTTAATTATATATTCTGATGGAAATGAATGGAGTGTTAAATTTTTGGATGGAAGATTGGGAATTGTTTTGACTTTACTTCATATCCAAAATAAGTCTGTAAAGACATATTGGATAGGGGCGTTATTGATTTTTGATAATTTAACTATAGAAAATTAGGAGGAGAACTATGAAATTCAAAAAGATCTATCTTTCCGTAATTTTTTTCTTAAGTTTACTTGGATTGACTGGATGTACATATGAAAAGTATGATGTTAAATTTCTCGACTCAAGTTATAATCAATTCGATTATAAAGGCGAGCATTATGGTGTAACTAATCAATTAATTTCATATGAAGATATTGAAAGTAAAGTAAGCAATCATGATAATACTTATGAAATATCTTACGATGATTCCAATAATGAAATAAAGAATGATTTGTTGGAGATTGGTGACTTATATAAAACCAAGAATAGAGAATTTGCCATAAAAATTGATAGTACTTTCTATAAATGTAGACTACTTGATAATATTTCTAAAGAAGAACTTCTAAAAGTTTCTGACTTATTTAATGTTCGCTTAGTAGGAGGATTTGCTATCAATGAGCAAGAAGCCAGAGAGTTGAAGATAGGGGAACAATTATTTACAATTACTGAAGAAATTATTCCAAAAGAAGATCTTAGTGCTACAGTTGCTAACTTAGATAATCAAGTGAAGTCAGTCACTAGATTATCAGGGGAGCACGAAAGTTGGAAATATGGAGAAATTTGTTCTTTAGAAAATCAGTCTATCCACGAGAAAGTAGCAGTTAAATTGAATGGAGAATATCATTTGGCTTTCTTTAGAAGTTAGTTTTTATATTAGTTATGTGACACAAAAATTTTTTTCCAGCATCTTTCTAATCAAATCCTCTTGACTTTCTTTATAATTGTGAGATAATAAATAAAATACATAAAGGAATTATATAAAATGGCTATAGCAAATTCAAGTAAAGTTGTGACCTTCCAAGCTAATAGAGAATTAGTAAATGATGCAATGGAAGTGTTAAAAGAAAAAAATCTCTCTCTTTCATCAGCACTAAGATTATTTTTAAAGAATGTTGCCGTAACAAATGAAGTAGATTTACTAAGTGAAGAGGAATTAGAGAAGGAGTATTTATTTAGGCAATTACAAGTAGAAGTTCAAGAAAGTTATGCCAAGATTGAGGCTGGAAATTACTTGACAGATGAGGATGTCGTGACACGCTATGGATTATAAAAGATATAGGATTTTGTATTCTCCTAGAGTGATTGATAGTCTGGATAAAATATATCAGTATATAGCAGAGGAAATCGGTTCTGTAGAGGCTGCGAGACGAAAAGTAGCCAATATTAGAAAAGATATTAATCGGCTAGAAATTTTCCCCCAAGCTGGATTTGATGCCGATGAAAAATTTGGTAAGAAATTAGATCCTCACTATCAAACGCGAGGATTGACCTTGAGTAAGGATTACATCGTATTATATACAATTGTTGAGGATACCGTCAGGCTTGCTTATTTACTCCCTTCAAAAAGTGATTATATGAAATTATTTAAGACTAAATCAAGATACGACTAACTCATAATCTAGAAGAGGTGTGTTTGGTGATGAATAAAAATCCTAGTTTGGCTCAGCCAAACTAGGATTTTCTGACGCGTTTTTGTCTACGATAGCCGTTGAGTTTTTTATTTTCCCAATAGCTATTAAAGATTTTCTCCTTGCTTTCACGATTGATTTCCAAAAAGTAGGCGTAAATCAAATCGATAAAGAAGAGCATAGGAAGTTGAGCGGATATACGTTGGATGTAAGAAGACTGGCTGTGGGTGGCTACAAGAACAGTCTCTGTATAGGCTTGACTATCTTTATTGGGAACACTTGTAAAAAGTACAGTCTTTGCCCCCATCTCCTTAGCGTCTAATAGACTATCTAAAATAGAAGGAGTTGTGCCAGAAAGTGAGAAACCGAGTACTAGACAATTCTCATCCATAATACTGGTTGTCCAAGCAAAGCCGTCTTGGTCAGTCAAGGCCTCGCAGACCACACCTAGACGCATGAAGCGTAATTTCATTTCACGAGCTACGAGGCCAGAACTCCCTGTTCCGAAGAAGTAGACGCGTTCAGCATCTTCGATTAACTGAGCAATTCTTTCTAGTTGGACTTCGTCAATCAAGTCCTGTGTTTGTTCCCGCATACTGCTATAACTTCTGAGGACTCGTTTTGTCAGCGGACTATGTTTGTGAGAATGGGTGTCTTGTTTCTCTGCTTGGTGTTGGTATTGGAAAATAAATTCTCGATAACCTGTAAAACCACACTTTTTAGAAAAGCGGGTCAGAGCAGCTTGAGAGATATGTAATTTTTGAGTGACCTGCTGAGAAGATAAATCATCTGCAATGGTTTCAGCTTGCAAAAAATAGCGAGCGATTTCTTGCTCTAGGTCTGTCATTTCTTCGAAGTGAGAATCAATGAGGGTTGCTATATCTGGTTTGTCCATAGGGAAGGCTCCTTTAAATGAGTCATATTGGAAAAAGACTGAGTCATCGAACTTTTACACTTATTATATCATATAATGTAGGGATGGATAAATAAAATCGTATTTTCCTGTAAAATGGGAAAAGCTCCCTTCTTTTCCAAAATTTCTTCTTAAATTATGGTACAATGAAGAGTAAGATTTTAAATAGAAATGAGACTGATTTGTATGAGGAAATTTAACAGCCATTCGATTCCGATTCGGCTTAATTTATTGTTTTCAATCATCATTTTACTCTTTATGACCATTATTGGTCGCCTGCTTTATATGCAGGTTTTGAACAAGGATTTTTATGAGACAAAACTAGCATCGGCTAGTAAAACAAAGGTGACTACTAGTTCAGCTCGAGGTGAAATTTATGATGCCAGTGGCAAGCCCTTAGTTGAAAATACTGTGAAACAAGTTGTTTCCTTTACTCGAAACAACAAAATGACGGCTGCAGATTTAAAAGAAACAGCTAAGAAGCTGTTAGCCTATGTAGGAGTTACTTCTCCAACATTGACTGACCGACAGTTGGCGGACTATTATCTAGCAGATCAAGATGTCTATAAGAAAGTAGTGGAAAGCTTACCACGTGAGAAACGTCTTGATTCAGATGGCAATCGTCTATCCGAATCAGAACTCTATAACAATGCGGTCGATAGTGTCCAAACGAGTCAATTAAACTATACAGAGGATGATAAGAAAGAAATCTATCTTTTTAGCCAGTTAAATGCTGTTGGAAACTTTGAGACAGGAGCCATTGCGACAGATTCCTTGACAGATACACAGATTGCCTTGATTGCTTCGGCTTCTAAGAATTTACCTGGTATCAGTATTTCAACCACGTGGGATCGAAAGGTTCTAGAGACTTCTCTCTCTTCTATAGTGGGAAGTGTATCCGGTGAAAAAGCTGGTCTCCCAGCTGAAGAAGCTGATGCTTATATTAAAAAGGGCTATTCTCTAAATGATCGGGTTGGTACCTCTTATCTAGAGAAACAATATGAAGAAACCTTGCAAGGTAAACGCTCGGTGAAGGAAATTCATCTAGATAAGTATGGCAATATGGAAAGTGTCGAAAATATTGAAGATGGTACCAAAGGGAACAATATCAAACTGACCATCGATTTGGCCTTCCAAGATAGCGTGGACAATCTTCTTAAGAGTTATTTCACTTCCGAACTAGGAAATGGAGGAGCTAAGTATTCTGAAGGTGTCTATGCAGTTGCTTTGAACCCCAAAACAGGTGCAGTTTTATCCATGTCAGGAATTAAACATGATCTGAAAACGGGAGAGTTGACGCCTGATTCTTTGGGAACGGTAACCAATGTCTTTGTACCAGGTTCGGTCGTTAAGGCTGCAACCATCAGTTCCGGTTGGGAGAATGGAGTCTTATCAGGGAACCAGACCTTGACGGATCAGTCTATTGTCTTCCAAGGTTCACCCCCTATCAATTCGTGGTATACTGCCTTTTCTGGGCCAATGCCGATTACGGCAGTTCAAGCTTTGGAGTATTCATCTAATACTTATATGGTCCAAACAGCTTTAGGGATTATGGGATTGACTTATCAACCGAATATGATTGCAGGAATTGGAAATTTAGACTCGGCTATGGGGAAATTACGTTCAACCTTTGGTGAGTATGGTTTAGGATCATCTACAGGTATTGATTTACCAGATGAATCCACCGGCTTTATTCCTAAAGATTATGATCTTGCTAATTATATTACAAATTCATTTGGTCAGTTTGATAACTATACCCCAATGCAATTAGCTCAGTATGTAGCAACTATTGCAAATGATGGTGTCCGTATGGCTCCCCGTATTGTTGAGGGAATTTATGGCAATAATGATAAAGGAGGATTGGGCGACCTGATTCAACAACTGCAACCGTCAGAGATGAATAAGGTCAATATATCCGCCTCCGATATGAGTATTTTGCAACAAGGTTTTTATCAGGTTGCCCATGGGACTAGTGGATTGACAACTGGCCGTGCCTTTTCAAATGGTGCAGCTGTATCTATTAGCGGAAAAACGGGTACAGCCGAAAGTTATGTAGCAGATGGTCAGCAAGCAACCAATACCAATGCCGTGGCCTATGCTCCATCCGATAATCCACAAATCGCTGTAGCTGTTGTCTTCCCGCATAACACCAATCTTACAAATGGTGTCGGACCTTCCATTGCGCGCGACATTATCAACCTCTATAACCAACATCATCCAATGAATTAGAAAGGAACTTATGCTTTATCCAACACCTATTGCCAAACTAATTGACAGTTATTCCAAGTTGCCGGGTATCGGGATCAAGACGGCTACACGTCTGGCCTTTTATACCATTGGAATGTCTGATGACGATGTCAATGAATTTGCCAAAAACCTCCTTTCTGCTAAGAGAGAGCTGACCTATTGCTCCATCTGTGGTCGTTTGACTGATGATGATCCTTGCTCTATCTGTACCGATCCAAGTCGTGACCAGACAACCATTTTAGTTCTCGAGGATAGTCGCGATGTGGCGGCTATGGAGAATATTCAAGAATACCATGGACTTTATCATGTCTTACATGGACTCATATCTCCCATGAATGGTATCAGTCCAGATGATATCAATCTCAAGAGCCTCATGACTCGTCTTATGGAGAGTGAAGTTTCAGAGGTAATCGTAGCAACCAATGCTACAGCAGATGGAGAAGCAACTTCCATGTATCTTTCACGTTTGCTCAAACCAGCTGGCATCAAGGTTACGCGCCTGGCACGTGGCCTCGCTGTGGGAGCGGACATTGAGTATGCGGATGAGGTTACACTCTTACGAGCCATTGAAAATCGAACAGAGTTGTAAGTGTAGACAAATTAACACACTCAATTCATTTATACAAAAATCACGGAGACCGACAGTTGTTTTATCGGTCTCTTTTTAGATTTATTGAAGACCAGTATCAGGTTCAAGTTTCAAAAAAGAAGCAAATATGATATACTAAAGAACGAGTATTCTATTAGAATTGGAACCAATAATATGAAACAAACGATTATTCTTTTATACGGTGGACGTAGTGCAGAGCGTGAAGTCTCTGTCCTTTCAGCTGAAAGTGTGATGCGTGCGGTCAACTACGACCGTTTCACAGTCAAGACTTTCTTCATCAGCCAGTCAGGTGACTTTATTAAAACGCAAGAATTTAGCCAGACTCCAGGTCAAGAAGACCGTCTCATGACCAATGAAACCATTGATTGGGATAAGCAAGTTTCACCAAGTGCTATATACGAAGAGGGAGCAGTGGTCTTTCCAGTCCTTCACGGTCCGATGGGAGAAGATGGCTCTGTTCAAGGCTTCCTCGAAGTTTTGAAAATGCCTTATGTTGGTTGTAACATATTGTCATCTAGTCTTGCCATGGATAAAATCACGACCAAGCGTGTTTTGGAATCTGCTGGTATTGCTCAAGTTCCTTATGTGGCTATCGTTGAAGGCGATGATGTGACTTCTAAAATCGCTGAAGTTGAAGAAAAATTGATTTATCCAGTCTTCACAAAACCGTCAAACATGGGTTCAAGTGTCGGTATTTCTAAGTCTGAAAATCAAGAAGAACTCCGTCAAGCTTTGAAACTTGCCTTCCAATATGACAGCCGTGTCTTGGTTGAGCAAGGGGTGAATGCCCGTGAAATCGAGGTTGGTCTCTTGGGCAACTACGATGTCAAGAGTACGTTGCCAGGAGAAGTGGTCAAGGATGTTGCCTTTTATGACTACGATGCCAAGTATATTGATAATAAGATTACCATGGATATTCCTGCCAAAATCAGTGATGATGTGGTAGCTGTCATGCGTCATAATGCAGAAACAGCCTTCCGTGCGATTGGTGGACTAGGTCTATCTCGTTGCGATTTCTTCTATACAGATAAGGGCGAGATTTTCCTAAATGAGCTTAATACTATGCCTGGATTCACCCAATGGTCTATGTATCCACTGCTTTGGGATAATATGGGAATCAGCTATCCAGACTTAATCGAGCGTTTGGTTGACCTTGCTAAGGAAAGTTTTGATAAGCGCGAAGCGCATTTGCTATAAAAATGAAAGAGAGGGTAGAAGCCAGAACCGTCACTGTAAGGTGATTAGAGTTCTCGGACTTCGACCCTTTTTAAAGGAGTAGAAATGAAACTTACAATTTACGAAGTTGCCCAAGCTGTTGGAGCTAAAAATGATGTTAGTCTTTTTGCGGATGCTCAGTTAGAAAAGCCTGAGTTTGACAGTCGTTTGATTGGGACAGGAGATTTGTTTGTGCCACTTAAAGGTGCGCGTGATGGTCATGACTTTATCGAAACAGCTTTTGAAAATGGTGCAGTAGTAACCCTGTCTGAGAAAGAGGTCGCAAATCATCCTTATATTTTAGTAGATGATGTTTTGACTGCTTTTCAACAACTAGCTGCCTACTATCTTGAGAAAACGGCTGTTGATGTCTTTGCAGTTACAGGTTCAAATGGCAAGACGACGACCAAGGATATGTTGGCGCATTTACTATCAACAATCTACAAAACCTACAAAACACAAGGAAACTACAATAACGAGATTGGCCTTCCTTACACAGTTCTGCACATGCCTGAGGGGACAGAAAAGTTGGTTTTGGAGATGGGGCAGGATCACTTGGGAGATATTCATCTCTTGTCAGAATTGGCCCATCCAAAAACAGCCATTGTGACCTTGGTTGGAGAGGCTCATTTAGCCTTTTTCAAAGACCGTTCGGAAATCGCCAAAGGAAAAATGCAAATTGCAGATGGTATGGCTTCAGGTTCCTTGCTTTTAGCACCAGCTGACTCGATTGTAGAGGACTACTTGCCAACCGATAAAAAGGTAGTCCGTTTTGGGCAAGGAGCAGAGCTGGAAATCACAGACTTGGTTGAGCGCAAGGATAGTCTGACCTTTAAGGCTAATTTCTTGGAACAAGCCCTTGATTTGCCAGTGACTGGCAAGTACAATGCCACTAATGCTATGATTGCGTCTTATGTTGCCCTACAAGAAGGAGTTTTAGAGGAGCAAATTCATCAGGCCTTCCAAAATCTTGAATTGACGCGTAACCGTACTGAGTGGAAGAAAGCAGCAAATGGAGCAGATATCTTGTCAGATGTTTACAATGCCAATCCAACTGCTATGAAGTTGATTTTGGAGACATTTTCTGCCATCCCAGCCAATGAAGGGGGCAAGAAAATCGCTGTCTTGGCGGACATGAAGGAACTCGGTGACCAGTCTGTTCAGCTCCATAACCAGATGATTTTGAGTCTCTCGCCAGATGTGTTGGATACCGTTATTTTCTATGGAGAAGACATTGCTGAATTAACCCAATTGGCTAGTCAAATGTTCCCAATCGGCCATGTTTACTACTTCAAAAAAACAGCCGACGAGGACCAATTTGAAGACCTAGTCAAGCAGGTCAAAGAAAGCCTTGGATCCCATGATCAAATCCTGCTCAAGGGATCTAACTCTATGAATCTAGCAAAGTTGGTAGAAAGTTTAGAAAATGAAGCCAAGTGATTTTGTTAAATATTTGCAAAGAATGATTACCCTTACAGATACTGGATTAACCTTTACAAAAGATCCCTTCGACCGTGAGCGCTACGAGGACTTGCGAAGTCTTTTATCTGAAATGTTGAATCAAGCATCAGACTTGGATGCAGAAGAAGTAGCAGAAGTCTTGAAACCAACTTCCGCTTATGTGACTCCTTTAATGGACGTCCGTGCTTGGATTGTTGAGGATGAGAAGATTTGTCTGGTTAGGGGACAAGGAGAGGATAGTTGGGCTTTGCCAGGTGGTTTTGGCGAGGTTGGCTATTCTCCAACAGAAAATATTCTCAAGGAGATTGAAGAAGAAACCGGTTTTAAAGCCAAAGTTGAAAGACTACTAGCTGTTTTTGATACCAATCATTTCCAACTACAGAGCAAGCAATATGCAAAGTTTGTTTTTGAATGTAAGCTTCTTGATGGACAATTCCAAGAAAATCAAGAAATCGCTGACCTTCAATTTTTTGCCATTGACCAACTGCCGACCTTATCTGAAAAACGCATTACCAAGGAGCAAATAGAGATTCTTTGGCAGGTTTATAAAGGTCAGAAGGAGCAATATCTTGACTAAGAAGATGATTATCGTATTTCTAAATTCATTTTTCTTAAATAGCATGGTATAATAAAATGCAGGAAAATTTTGAATCATGAGGAATACTAGATGAATTTATGGGATATTTTCTTTACGACCCAAGCAACAGAACCACCCAAGTTTGATCTTTTTTGGTATGTCAGTATATTTACACTCTTGGCTTTGACCTTTTATACAGCCTATCGTTATCGTGAAAAGAAGGCTTATCAACGATTTTTCCAAATCTTGCAGGCAGTTCAGTTAATCCTTCTTTATGGATGGTACGGGGTTAATCATATGCCACTGTCAGAAAGCTTACCCTTTTACCATTGCCGTATGGCTATGTTTGTGGTGCTTTTGCTTCCTGGTCAATCCAAATATCGGCAGTATTTTGCATTACTAGGAACATTTGGGACATTAGCAGCCTTTGTTTATCCCGTGCCAGATCCTTATCCATTCCCGCATATTGCGATTTTATCCTTTATCTTTGGACACTTAGCACTCTTGGGAAATTCACTGGTTTATCTCTTGAGACAGTACGACTCGAGAATGCTAGATGTGAAAAGAATTTTTATCATGACTTTTGCCCTAAATGCCTTGATTTTTGTGGTCAATTTAGTAACAGGTGGAGATTACGGATTCTTGACAAAACCACCATTGGTTGGAGACCATGGCTTAGTAGCTAATTATTTAATCGTTTCCCTGGCCTTATCAGCAGCGATTACGTTAACAAAGAAAATCTTGGAACTATTTTTAGAACAAGAAGCAGAAAAAATGATTGCAAAGAAAGCTTAGAAATGAGCTTTCTTTTTTTCATAAATCTGATTTTTTATAACTTGTTTGGAAAATAAAAAAAGCTAAGGAAAGAATGTGAAAAAATGGTAAGTAAATTTAGGAAAAACTAAGCACGATTGGATTTTTTGTGTTATAATATTCTGTGAATAGCTATGCCCTATTTTAGCTATATTGAATAGAAGTTTGAAACTTGGAAGAGAGAGGATGCGATGTAATGGCTAGAGATGGTTTTTTTACAGGCTTAGATATCGGAACTAATTCGATTAAAGTGTTGGTTGCCGAGCATAGAAATGGTGAACTTAATGTAATTGGTGTAAGTAATGCCAAGAGTAAAGGTGTAAAGGATGGGATTATCGTTGATATTGAAGCAGCAGCAACTGCTATCAAGTCAGCTATTTCCCAAGCAGAAGAGAAAGCTGGCATTTCAATCAAATCAGTGAATGTTGGTTTGCCTGGAAATCTTTTGCAAGTAGAACCAACTCAAGGTATGATTCCAGTTACATCTGATACAAAAGAAATTACAGATCAAGATGTTGAAAATGTTGTTAAATCAGCCTTGACAAAGAGTATGACACCAGATCGTGAAGTCATTACTTTTATTCCAGAAGAATTTATCGTAGATGGTTTCCAAGGTATTCGTGACCCACGTGGTATGATGGGGGTTCGTCTTGAAATGCGTGGTTTGCTTTACACAGGTCCACGTACTATTCTTCACAATTTACGTAAGACAGTTGAGCGCTCAGGTGTTCAAGTTGAAAATATTATTATTTCACCATTGGCTTTGGTTCGTTCAGTCTTGAACGAAGGAGAGCGTGAATTTGGAGCTACTGTGATTGATATGGGAGCAGGTCAAACAACTGTTGCTACAATCCGTAACCAAGAACTCCAGTTTACAAATATTCTTCAAGAAGGTGGAGATTATGTCACAAAAGATATCTCTAAAGTCTTGAAGACTTCACAGAAATTAGCTGAAGGATTGAAATTAAACTATGGTGAAGCCTACCCTTCACTTGCAAGCAATGAAACCTTCCAAGTTGAAGTAATTGGTGAAGTAGAACCTGTAGAAGTTACAGAAAGCTACCTAGCAGAGATTATTTCAGCTCGCATTAAACACATTTTTGAACAAATCAAACAAGAGTTGGAAAGAAGACATTTGTTGGATCTTCCAGGTGGGATTGTTCTGATTGGTGGAAATGCTATTTTACCAGGTATTGTAGAACTTGCACAGGAAGTCTTTGGCGTTGGTGTTAAACTTTACGTTCCAAATCAAGTTGGAATCCGTAACCCTGCCTTTGCTCATGTGATTAGCTTGTCTGAATTTGCTGGTCAATTGACTGAAGTGCATTTATTGGCACAACGAGCAGTTAAGGGTGAGGATACTTTGCGTCACCAACCAATTAATTTTGGTGGGATGATTCAACGCGTTACGCAAGTAGCACAACCTACCCCTATTCAACCAGTTCAAAATACTGAGGTAGAGCAATCAGCTTCTACGAACGTAGTTGCTCCCAAAGAAGATAAAGTATCTTCTCAAAATAAACCAAAAATCGCAGATCGTTTCCGTGGCTTAATCGGAAGCATGTTTGATGAATAAAAGAGGAAAAATAAACTATGACATTTTCATTTGATACAGCAGCAGCTCAAGGTGCAGTTATTAAAGTAATCGGTGTTGGTGGAGGTGGCGGAAACGCCATTAACCGCATGGTTGACGAAGGTGTTGCAGGCGTAGAATTTATCGCAGCAAACACAGATGTACAAGCTTTGAGTAGTACAAAAGCTGAGACTGTAATTCAGTTAGGTCCTAAATTGACTCGTGGTTTGGGTGCTGGAGGTCGACCTGAAATCGGTCAAAAGGCAGCCGAAGAAAGCGAAGAAGCCTTGACTCAAGCTATTACTGGAGCAGACATGGTCTTCATTACTGCAGGTATGGGAGGTGGCTCAGGTACTGGTGCTGCTCCTGTTATTGCCCGCATTGCTAAAGATTTAGGTGCTCTTACAGTTGGTGTTGTGACACGTCCTTTCGGTTTTGAAGGAAGCAAACGTGGTCAGTACGCTGTAGAAGGAATCAATCAACTTCGTGAGCATGTGGATACTCTATTGATTATTTCAAACAACAACTTGCTTGAAATTGTTGATAAGAAAACTCCACTTCTTGAAGCTCTTAGCGAAGCAGATAACGTACTTCGCCAAGGTGTTCAAGGGATTACTGATTTGATTACAAATCCTGGTTTGATTAACCTTGACTTTGCCGATGTGAAAACAGTTATGGCAAATAAAGGAAACGCCCTAATGGGTATCGGTATCGGTAGTGGTGAAGAACGTGTGGTAGAAGCAGCTCGTAAGGCAATCTACTCACCACTTCTTGAAACAACTATTGACGGTGCTGAGGATGTCATCGTCAACGTTACTGGTGGTCTCGACTTGACTTTGATTGAGGCAGAAGAAGCTTCAGAGATCGTCAACCAAGCAGCTGGCCAAGGAGTGAACATCTGGCTTGGAACATCAATCGATGAAAACATGAAAGATGAAATCCGTGTTACAGTCGTTGCAACTGGTGTTCGTCAAGATCGTGTGGAAAAAGTTGTGGGCCATGCACCAAGACAAGCTGTTCGTCATGAACAAGTAAGTCCTAGTCATGCACACAATCATAATCGTCAGTTTGATATGGCTGAAACTGCAGAAATTCCAAGTCCAGCACCTCGTCGCACAGAAACTTCTCAAACTTCAGCATTTGGTGATTGGGACTTGCGTCGTGAGACAATTGTTCGACCAACTGATTCAGTGGTATCACCAGTTGAACGTTTCGAAGCGCCATCTTTACACGATGAGGATGAATTAGACACTCCTCCATTTTTCAAAAATCGTTAAGTAAATGAATTTGAAAGAAAATACAGAACGTGTTTTTCAACAAATAAAAGATGCAAGTCAGCAGTCAGGAAGAGAAGCCAATTCTGTTTCGGTTGTTGCTGTTACAAAATATGTAGACATACCGACAGCGGAGGCCTTGCTTCCGCTAGGTGTGCATCATATTGGTGAAAATCGTGTGGATAAATTTCTTGAGAAATATGAAGCTTTAAAAGATAGAAATATTACCTGGCATTTGATTGGAACCTTGCAAAGACGCAAGGTCAAAGATGTCATTCAGTATGTTGATTATTTCCACGCTTTGGATTCATTAAAGCTAGCAGAAGAAATTCAAAAAAGAAGTGACAGAGTTGTTAAGTGTTTCTTACAAGTAAATATCTCAAGGGAAGAGAGCAAACATGGTTTTTCAAGGGAAGAACTATTAGAGCTCTTGCCAGAATTGGCCACCTTAGATAAAATTGAATATGTCGGCTTGATGACCATGGCTCCTTTTGAAGCTAGTAGTGATGAGTTGAAAGAAATTTTTAAAGCTACGCAGGATTTGCAACTAGAAATTAGAGAAAAACAAATTCCCAATATGCCAATGACGGACTTGAGTATGGGTATGAGTCGTGACTACAAGGAAGCGATTGAATTTGGCTCAACATTTGTCAGAATTGGTACAGCATTTTTTAAATAGGAAAGAAATATGTCTTTAAAAGATAGATTTGATAAATTTATAGATTATTTTACAGAAGATGGAGAAGATGTTGGTACTGCATATCAGCCTAAAGCTGAAGAGCCAATTGTGACTCCAGTCCCTTCTGTTCAAGAGTTGCCTCAACAAGCTGGTAGCACGCCATCTAAAGATAAAAACATCACTCGTCTTCATGCCCGTCAACAAGAGTTGGCTATGCAAAGTCAACGTTCTACTGATAAGGTGACAATTGATGTTCGTTATCCACGTAAATACGAAGATGCCACAGATATTGTTGATTTATTAGCTGGTAACGAAAGTATTTTGATTGATTTCCAATATATGACAGAAGTTCAAGCACGTCGTTGTTTGGATTATCTGGACGGGGCACGCCATGTTTTAGCTGGTAACATGAAAAAGGTAGCATCTACTATGTACCTGCTGACACCAGTTGATGTTGTCGTCAATATTGAAGACATCAAAATTCCAGATGAATCACAAAATGGTGAATTTGGCTTTGATATGAAACGTACGAGAGTGAGATAATGATCTTTCTCATTCGTTTTGTTCAAAATGCAGTGGATATCTATTCACTGATTTTAATCGTGTTTGCTCTGATGTCTTGGTTTCCCAATGCTTATGAATCACGTCTTGGACGCTTGATTATTAGTTTAGTGAAACCGATAGTAGCTCCCTTGCAACGTTTACCCCTCCAGATTGCAGGTCTTGACTTATCTGTCTGGATTGCGGTATTACTAGTTCACTTCCTAGGGGAGCAGTTGATTCGACTTTTAGTGATCTTTCTATGAACAAGATGATTTATCAACACTTTTCTAAGAATGATTCGTCTTTTATTGATAAGGGATTAGAATGGATAAAAAAGGTAGAAGATTCTTATTCTCCTTTTTTAACACCTTTTGTAAATCCCCATCAAGAAAAGATTTTAAAGGTGCTAGCATCAACCAACGGCATCTCCTATATGAGCAGTCGGCAGTTTCTTGAAACTGAATATGTACGGGTACTCCTGTATCCTGATTATTTTGAGCCGGGATTCTCTGATTTTGAACTTTCCTTGCAAGAAATTGTCTATCCTAATAAGTTTGAACGCCTAACGCATGCAAAAATATTAGGGACTGTTTTAAATCAGCTAGGAATCGATAGGAAGCTATTTGGTGATATCTTAGTCAACGAAGAGAGAGCACAGATTATCATAAATCGACAGTTTATGCTCCTTTTTCAAGACGGCATTACGAAAATTGCTCGTTTACCGGTTCGTCTAGAAGAACGGGATTTTACTGAGAAAATTACTACAGTAGAAGATTATCAAGAATTAGATATTTGTATTGCTAGTTCTAGATTAGATGTTTTTCTAGCAGGTGTCTTCAAGCTGTCTAGAAATCAGGCAAGTCAGTTAATTGAAAAACAGGCAGTCCAAGTCGATTACCATTTAGTTGAAAAATCAGATTATGCAGTTCAAGTTGGTGATTTGATTAGTGTTAGGAAATTTGGTCGATTGAAACTTGTTAGAGATAATGGGCAAACAAAAAAAGATAAAAAGAAATTAACGGTCCAATTGTTATTAAGTAAGTGAGGAAAAATATGCCAATTACATCGTTAGAAATCAAAGATAAAACTTTTAGCACACGCTTCAGAGGGTTTGATCAAGAAGAAGTAGATGAGTTTTTAGATATTGTAGTCCGTGATTATGAAGATTTGGTTCGCTCTAATCATGATAAGGATTTACATATTAAGAGTTTGGAAGAGCGTTTGTCTTACTTTGATGAGATGAAAGACTCATTGAGTCAATCTGTATTGATTGCACAAGATACAGCTGAGCGAGTAAAACAAGCTGCAACGGAACGTTCAAACAATATTATCCAACAAGCAGAGCAAGATGCACAACGTTTGTTGGAAGAAGCCAAGTACAAAGCAAATGAAATTCTTCGTCAAGCAACTGACAATGCTAAGAAAGTTGCTGTTGAAACAGAAGAATTGAAGAACAAGAGTCGTGTCTTCCATCAACGTCTTAAATCTACAATTGAGAGCCAGTTAGCAATTGTTGAATCTTCAGATTGGGAAGATATTCTGCGCCCAACAGCTACCTATCTTCAGACAAGTGATGAAGCATTTAAAGAAGTTGTTGGTGAAGTTCTTGGTGAATCGGTATATTCACAACCAGAAGAAGAACAAATCGATATGACTCGTCAATTTACACCTGAAGAAATGGCTGAGTTACAAGCTCGAATTGAGGCTGGTAATAGAGAATTAGCTGAATTTGAAGCTCAACAACATCATTATGTGGAAGAACATTTAGAGCCAGTTGAAGTCGAAGGCCCTTCATCGAATGAGGAAGATACAAATAAAGAATCTGTCCTTATCTTATAATGAATAGTGATATGTGAGAACAATATCTTATCCTTATATTTCCAGCGAGCAGGAGATGGTGTGAGTCCTGCATTCCCTAACGATAAGATTATCCTCTCAAAAACTCAAGTCTGAAGCTAGTAAGATTTGACGTTCCCCACGTTACGGGAAATGAGGGAGAAAGACTAAATCTTTTTCCGAATAAAGGTGGTACCACGATTTTCGTCCTTTTTGGAAGTCGTGGTTTTTAATTTGTTATTATTTATAAAGGAGATACCATGAAACTCAAAGATACCCTTAATCTTGGGAAAACAGCTTTCCCAATGCGTGCAGGTCTTCCTACCAAAGAGCCAGTTTGGCAAAAGGAATGGGAAGATGCAAAACTTTACCAACGTCGTCAAGAATTGAACCAAGGAAAACCTCATTTCACCTTGCATGATGGCCCTCCATATGCTAACGGAAATATCCACGTTGGACATGCTATGAACAAGATTTCAAAAGATATCATTGTTCGTTCAAAATCTATGTCAGGTTTTTACGCACCATTTATCCCAGGTTGGGATACACATGGTCTGCCAATCGAGCAAGTTTTGGCAAAACAAGGTGTCAAACGTAAAGAAATGGACTTGGTTGAGTACTTGAAACTTTGCCGTGAATACGCTCTTTCTCAAGTAGATAAACAACGTGAAGACTTTAAACGTTTGGGTGTTTCTGGTGACTGGGAAAATCCATATGTGACTTTGACTCCTGATTATGAAGCAGCACAAATCCGTGTCTTCGGTGAGATGGCTAACAAAGGTTATATCTATCGTGGTGCAAAACCAGTTTACTGGTCTTGGTCATCTGAGTCGGCTCTTGCTGAAGCGGAGATTGAATACCATGATTTGGTTTCAACTTCCCTATACTATGCTAATAAGGTAAAAGATGGCAAAGGTGTTCTAGATACAGATACTTATATCGTAGTCTGGACAACAACTCCATTTACCATCACAGCTTCTCGTGGTTTGACTGTCGGAGCGGATATTGATTACGTCTTGGTTCAATCTGCTGGTGAAGCTCGTAAGTTTGTGGTTGCTGCAGAATTGTTGACTAGCTTGTCTGAGAAATTTGGTTGGGCTGATGTTCAAGTATTGGCAACTTACCGTGGTCAAGAATTGAACCACATCGTAACAGAACACCCATGGGATACAGCTGTAGATGAGCTTGTTATCCTTGGTGACCACGTTACGACTGATTCTGGTACAGGTATCGTCCATACAGCCCCTGGTTTTGGTGAGGATGACTACAATGTTGGTATTGCTAATGATCTTGAAGTCGCAGTGACTGTTGACGAACGTGGTATCATGATGAAGAATGCTGGTCCTGAGTTTGAAGGTCAATTCTATGAAAAGGTAGTTCCAACTGTTATTGAAAAACTTGGTAACCTCCTTCTTGCCCAAGAAGAAATCTCTCACTCATACCCATTTGACTGGCGTACTAAGAAACCAATCATCTGGCGTGCAGTACCACAATGGTTTGCCTCAGTTTCTAAATTCCGCCAAGAAATCTTGGATGAAATTGAAAAAGTGAAATTCCACTCAGAATGGGGTAAAGTCCGTCTGTACAATATGATTCGTGACCGTGGTGACTGGGTTATTTCTCGTCAACGTGCTTGGGGTGTTCCACTTCCAATCTTCTACGCTGAAGACGGTACAGCGATTATGACTGCTGAAACTATTGAACACGTGGCTCAACTCTTTGAGGAACATGGTTCAAGCATTTGGTGGGAACGTGATGCTAAGGAACTCTTGCCAGAAGGATATACTCACCCAGGTTCTCCAAATGGTGAATTCAAGAAAGAAACAGATATCATGGACGTTTGGTTTGACTCAGGTTCATCATGGAATGGAGTTGTGGTAAACCGTCCTGAATTGACTTACCCAGCAGACCTTTACCTAGAAGGTTCAGACCAATACCGTGGTTGGTTTAACTCATCATTGATCACATCTGTTGCTAACCATGGTGTAGCACCTTACAAACAAATCTTGTCACAAGGTTTTGCCCTTGATGGTAAAGGTGAGAAGATGTCTAAATCTCTTGGAAATACCATTGCTCCAAGCGATGTTGAAAAACAATTTGGTGCAGAAATCTTGCGTCTTTGGGTAACAAGTGTAGACTCAAGCAACGACGTGCGTATCTCTATGGATATCTTGAGCCAAGTCTCTGAAACTTACCGTAAGATTCGTAACACTCTTCGTTTCTTGATTGCTAATACATCTGACTTTAACCCAGCTGAGGATGCAGTAGCTTACGATGAGCTTCGTTCAGTTGATAAGTACATGACGATTCGATTTAACCAGCTTGTTAAGACCATTCGTGATGCTTATGCAAACTTTGAATTCTTGACAATCTATAAGGCCTTGGTGAACTTTATCAACGTTGACCTGTCAGCCTTCTACCTTGATTTTGCCAAAGATGTTGTTTATATCGAAGGTGCCAAATCATTGGAACGCCGTCAAATGCAGACTGTCTTCTATGACATTCTTGTAAAAATTACCAAACTCTTGACACCAATCCTTCCTCACACTGCGGAAGAAATCTGGTCATACCTTGAGTTTGAAGCAGAAGACTTCGTTCAATTGTCAGAATTGCCAGAAGCAGAGACGTTTGCTAACCAAGAAGAAATCTTGGATACCTGGGCAGCCTTCATGGATTTCCGTGGACAAGCTCAAAAAGCCTTGGAAGAAGCGCGTAATGCCAAAGTTATCGGTAAATCACTTGAAGCACACTTGACAGTTTATCCAAACGAAGTTGTGAAAACTCTACTCGAAGCAGTAAACAGCAATGTAGCTCAACTTTTGATCGTGTCTGAATTGACCATCGCAGAAGGACCAGCTCCAGAAACTGCTGTTAGCTTCGAAGATGTGGCCTTCACTGTTGAACGCGCTGCAGGTGAAGTATGTGACCGTTGCCGTCGAATCGACCCAACAACAGCAGAACGCAGCTACCACGCAGTCATCTGTGACCACTGTGCAAGCATCGTAGAAGAAAACTTTGCAGACGCAGTAGCAGAAGGATTTGAAGAGAAATAATCGAATGATAGATTGAAAATGTTTTCTGTGTGTGTATTTTAGTTTAATATAAAAGAAAATATTAAACAAAATTAATGTATAATATTAATTTTTAATGAAAAGGAAGTATTGATGAAAAAGAAAACACTTGCTCAATTAGATGGTATCATTGGTTTAGTTGCAGGAACTA